>Ga0164243_10010122_pt1 | contig 13589 bp, 16 predicted proteins | sample OricompcompostOP_FD_108781 | JGI IMG/M metagenome (GOLD analysis project Ga0164243, IMG submission 108781) | Organic Plus compost microbial communities from Emeryville, California, USA - Original compost - Organic plus compost (OP) | ecosystem: Engineered > Solid waste > Mixed feedstock >... | reverse complement strand
CCGAGGTCGCGCGGCCGCATGCACCGCAGAAGCGGGCGTCATCGGCGTTGAGGGCGGAGCAGTGCGGGCAGTTCACGGCGGGCTGGGATCCTCGGTCAGGGCTCGTCGGAGCTCGTCAGGGCAAAGATCGCATACAGCGGGCTCGTCCCGCCGCGCAGCACGCGGACTTCGATCCGGCGCTCGTCGTAGAGCGCGATCAAGGCGAGCGCATCACCGAGGCCGTCGGGCATCGCGACGAACGCGAGGTAGACGCGCAGCGGCGCGCCGGTGAACGTCATGCCGGCGAGCACGTCGGCCTCCGCGCCCGGCAACGACGCGAGTGGAGCGTCGGTGAGCACGCCGTCGATCGTGAGCGTGCCAACGAGCCCGTGCGCGTCGATGCTCTCGATCGCGAGCGAGGCAGACGACGCCTCGCTCAGCCCGACCCGCACGACCGGCGCCTCGCCGACGCGAGTTCCGCGCCAGGTGCCGCGGAACTCGCGCAGATCGCTGCACCCCGCGAGGGAGCTCGAGAGCAGGATCGTGATGACCGCGACGACGACCGGCGTGGCCCAGCGCACGCCCGGACGGTAGCACCGGCGGGGATCGGTGCGCTACGTTCCAGGTGATGCGGCTCTCGCACGTGGTGGTGGCGCTCACGGCGCTGTTCGCGCCTGCCCACGTGGCCGCGGACGACCTCCCGCCCTCCCCGCCCGCGGCCTCGACCGACGGCGAGTTCGGGCCGCTCATCGTGATCGAGGCGATCGAGGTCGTCGGCAACACGGCGACGCAGACCGAGCTGATCCGCCGCGCGCTACCGCTCCGCGTCGGCGACGCGATCCACGCCAGCGACCGGCGGCTCCGCGAGGCGCGGTTCCACGTGCTCGCGCTCGGCTACTTCCGCGACGTCACGCTCGCGATGCGCAAGGGCTCGACGCGGGGGCACGTGATCCTCGAGGTCCAGGTGCTCGAGCGCGGCACCATGGTGCTGAACCGGCTGTGGTTCGGCACCACCGACGTGGCGCCGTACTGGATCGGCGCGGATCTCGGAGAGCGCAACCTGCTCGGGCTCGGCATCGCCGTCGGCGCAGGCTTCATCTACGCGGCGCCCGGTGACATCGACGGCGCGCGCGAGCAGTGGGCGGCCGAGCTCCGCGCCGCGGATGCCTCGATCCTCGGGACGCGGTGGGGCGCGCACGCGGCGTTCACCGTCGTGCACGGCAGCGAGGCGTACCGGGTCGGCGGCGATCCCCAGGACGTTCAGACGGGAGATCTGCGCGCGTTCCCGTACCGCCGCATCGGCGGGCGCGCGGCCCTGACCTATGACACGAGCGCGTTGTCGACGCTCACCGCGAGCGTCCGCGCCGAGCACATCCGGACCGACCTGCCGGTCGCGCCGACGCGCGTGCTCCCCGATGGGCGCACGATCGCGCTCGATCTCCACCTCGAGCCCGGCGCGAGCCGGGTCGTCACGGCGGGTCTCGCGTTCGATCGCGACACGCGCCCGGATCCGATCCTGCCGCACGCGGGCAGCTACCTCGCGGCGAGCGTGGAGCTCGGCTCGTCGCTGCTCGGCGGCAACTACGAGTTCGCGTCGCTGTTCGCGCGCTACGAGCGCTACTGGCCGCTGCTGCGCGCCAAGCACACGATCGGGCTCAAGCTCGCCGGCGGTCTCGTGATCGGCAACGCGCCGCGGTTCGATCGGCTCCACATCGGCGACGTCAACCGGATGCTCACGCCGCGCGCGCTCGGCCTCGTGCTGTCGGCCGCCGCGCCGCTCGACCTCCTCGGCATGCGCGCCGACAAGCCGACCTACGGCGACTTCGGCGGCAGCGCGATCGTCGAGTACGCGTTCGAGCTGTTCCGCGGCACGGGCAAGAACCGCGTGTACGGCGGCGATCTGTTCGTCGGCGTGGGGCTGTGGGGCCTCGGCGAGCGCGCCGACCTGCGCGCGCGCGACACGAGCCTGTACGACGCGCTGCCGATCGACGCGTACGTCGACGCGGGCGTGCGCATCGACACCGACATCGGCGTGTTCGAGGTCACGTTCGCCAACGCGCTGGGGCGGCTGCGGTGAGCGTGCTCGTTCGCTGCCTGCTCGCGCTCGCGGTGGTCGGCGTCGCGGCCGCACCCGCGCGCGCCGACGAGCGCGATCGCCTGCAGGTCCAGAAGATGCGGTTCGTCGAGCGCGGCGACTACCTCCACGTCACGGCGAAGTTCGCCAACCTGTTCGACGTGCCCGCGTACCAGGCGCTGCACAGCGGCTTCACCTCGACGGTGGTGATCCGGATCGCGATCTTCCCGCGCGACAGCCGCGACCCGATCGCGCTCATGCTGATCCAGCGCCAGGTGCTCTACAACGTGTGGGACGAGGTCTACGAGCTGAAGTTCGACGACCCGGACGGCAAGAAGATCTTCAAGGAGAAGCGCAAGGCGGAGGCGCTGAAGAAGCTGACGACGCTCGACGACGTGCCGATCGCGCGCCTCGCCGGGATCCCGCACAAGGAGGTCTTCGTGCTCGTGATGGACATCGAGCTCAACCCGGTGTCGAAGGAGACGCTCGCGCAGGTCCGTCGCTGGCTCAGCCAGGGCACCGGTGGTGGGCTCGATCGCGGCGGAGCGTTCTTCGGCTCGTTCGTGTCCGTGTTCGTCAACCCGAAGATCGCGGAGGCCGATCGCGTGCTGCGCATCCGCTCGCAACCCTTCTACCGGCCGGGCACATGACCGCGCCCACCCGGACCCGGCGCTTCCCCCTCGGGCTCAAGGTCGCGATCGCGTTCGTGCTCGCGGTGACCGTGCCGCTCGCTGTCGCGTACCTGCTCGTCGGGCAGCTCGGCAAGACCGCGGCCAACGTCGCCGCCAGCGACGCGGAGCTGCGCATCGAGGCGATGGACCAGGCGATGGTCCACTACCACGAGCTCGTCCACGTCACGAAGCGGTTGCACGGCGAGATCGCGGAGCGCCTCGCGAAGCACCCGCAGATCGCGAGCCTGGATCCACAGGTCGACCTCGCCGCCCTCATCGCGGATCCCGATCAGGCAGGCGTGCGCGCTCTCGCGCTCCTCGCGCCCGACGGCACGGTGCTCGCGGAGGCGGAGCGCAAGCGCACCGGCCCGCAGTGGGTCGATCGCGTGGTGCACCAGCCGCTCACGCCCCAGGGCGCGACGCTGCGGCTCACGTTCGAGGTCTCGGCGACGCTGCAGCAGGATCTGCAGCAGCTCAAGCACGCGATCGACGGCACGCGCTCGGTCGCGCAGATCCAGAGCGCGCTGCCGGACAGCTACCAGGGGGCGTTCCTCGTGGTGATCGCGCTCGCGGGCCTGTTCGCGGCCGCGGCCGGCACCGTGCTGTCGATGAAGCACACCGGGCGCATCGCCCGGCTGGTCGCCACCGCGCGCAAGGTCTCCGACGGCCAGCTCGACGCGCGCGTCGAGCTCCGCGGCAAGGACGAGATCACCGAGCTCGGCGACGCGTTCAACACGATGCTCGACGATCTCGAGCAGACGCGCCGGCAGGTCGAGTACCTGCAGCGGATGGGCGTGTGGCAGGACGTCGCGCGCCGCCTCGCGCACGAGATCAAGAACCCGCTGACGCCGATCCAGCTCGCCGTGCAGCAGTGCGTCTCCGCGTACAAGGGCGCCGACACCGATCCCACCCGGTTCGCGCGCCTCTTGCGCGACACCGGCGAGATCGTCGAGGAAGAGATCGAGGGCCTGCGCCGGCTCGTGGACACGTTCCGCACGCTCGGCGCGCTGCCCAAGGTCGAGGCCGCGCCGCTCGCGCTCGCCGAGCTGATCGAGGAGCTGCGGCTCGATCCCAACGTCGCCGATCGCCTGCGGCTGAACCCGCCCGCCGAGCCGGTGACCGTGCGCGCCGACAAGCTGCTGCTCAAGCGCGTGCTCGCGAACCTCGTCGAGAACGGTATCCACGCGGGCCAGGAGGCCGGGGCCGGAGGCGACGTCGTCGTGAGCTGGGCCAGCGATCCGGCGCGCGACGTCGTGACGATCACCGTCGACGACCACGGCAAGGGCGTCGCGGCGGACCGCCGCGAGAAGATCTTCGAGCCCTACGTCACGACCAAGTCCACCGGCACCGGCCTCGGCCTCGCGATCGCGCGCAAGCTCGCGATCGAGCACGGCGGGGACCTGTCGGTCTCCCCGGAGCGCGCGCCCACCGGCGGCGCCCGCTTTGTCGTCTCGCTTCCGCTGCGCGGCCCCGAGACCTCGCTGGCGTGACGCGTTGGGCGCGCGCCCGTCGCGTCGCTAGGCGGGGCGTGTGCCACGCCCTGCGCGTGCGAGCGGGTGCGGGCGTCAGCCCGGCGGGGGCAGGAGCCGGAACAGGAGGGCGTCGTTGTTCTGGGCGGCGATGCCGACGCACGCCTTGAGGTCGGCGAGCGCGCGGACCGCGGTCTCGGCGAGCATGCGGCCGTCGTCGCGGCGGCGCGGGGCCTCGGGGATCGAGGCGATGTACTTCACGAACTCGTCGTACTTGTCGAGCAGCTTCTGCGGATCGAACTCCGAGAGCATCGGGATGAAGTGCGCCGGGTTGACCACGACCCAGTCGCCCTTGCCGATCTCGAGCACGTTGCGGTCGGCGTAGGGCGTCGTGAGCTGCTCGTGCGGGATCGTGCCGAGGAAGCCCTCGTCGTCGGCCTGGAACTTGTGGGGCACGACCTCGACGAAGAACGCGAACAGCTCGATCTGCTTGCGGAGGTTGGCGAGATCGTCCTCGTCGAGCGGCGGGAACTTCTCGGGCAGGCCGACGTGCATCGCCGGCATGACGATACGCTCGAGGATGTCGATCGCGATCGGCGCCGTCGCGCGGCGGAGCGCGATGATCTGGGCGATCGCCTCGAACAGGCCGCGGTCGTTGGTCTGCTTCGCGATCGGATCGTCCTGCTTCGCGCGCGAGATCGCGGCGATGACCTGCTCGACGACCTGCGCGTTCTGCGGTCCGAGGCGCGGGCCGGCCTCGCGGATCGCCTCGATCAGCTTGGAGACCGGCTCCTCGTTCCACAGCTTCGCGAGGCGCGCGAAGTCCATCGACATCCACTGGCCGAGCGGCACGGTGTGGAGGCGAACGTAGTGCTGCGCGAGGAAGCGATCGAGCGACTTGCCGCCGTCGCGCTCCTCCTGCTCGGCGTGGAGCAAGCGGATGCGCTCGATCTCCGTGACCATCTTCTTGGTCGCGCCCGATCCCATGCGCAGGAGCTGCTCGGCGAACACGAACGGCGCGATCTCGAGGAAGATCTTCGAGAACCCGATCCGCCAGGTGTGCGGGTCATCGCCCATGAGCAACCAGTGGCCCCCGTGGCGCCGCCGGATCGTCTCGCCGATCCAGGCACCGAACGAGAACCAGACCTCCCAGTGCTCCTCGGACTTGAGGTCGAGCTCCTCCTTGTCGCCGATCTGGCCGAACAGCCACGTATCGAACGTGATCAGCTCGAGGGACTGAGCGAGCGCGAGCGCCCCCGGGTCTCCCTCGTGCTCGGCGATCGAGGCCACCGTCTCGCCTTCGGGATCGATCAGCTCCTCGACGATCAGCTCGGACTGGCTGCGTGCGCGCGACGAGAACCGGTAGGCTCCCTCGCGCAGCTCCGTCATCGCCCGCTCGAACCGCTCCTTCGCTTGCTGCTCGGCGGCGGCGAGCTGCTTCGCACTCTCGGACTGCTTGCCGGACTCGGACACGACGGGCAGAGTATACGCGTGACGGCGCGCTGGGAACGGCTGCGGCGCGCGTTGCGCGGGGATGGCGGCCTGCCGATCGGCGAGGCGCTGCACCCGGTCGCGCTCGCCGCGATGGTCGTCCTCGTCGTGAACGACTGGGTGCTGAAGCCGCTCTCCGCGCCCGCCACCTGGCAGAGCGTCGTCACGGGCAAGCTCAGCGACCTCGCGGGGCTCGCGGCCGCACCCGTCGTGCTCACGGCCCTGATCGGCCTCGTCCTCCACGCGCTGCGTGCCGTCGGAGCGCGCGTCGATCCGTATCTCTCCTACGGCAGGCTCGTGCTCGCGATCGCGGCGACCGGAATCACGTTCTCCGCGATCAAGCTCAGCGCGCGCGCCGCAGGCTGGTTCACCGGGCTGCTCGGCCTCGTGCGCCCGGCGCACGTCGCGCTCGATCCCTCGGACCTCCTCTGTCTGCCGATGCTCGCCGTCGCGTGGTGGATCGGTCGCGACGAGCTACGCCGCCTCGGCCGCGGGTAGCTCAGAACTGACCCGCGAGCGAGAGCCCAGGCGCCGCGCCGTGCGGGGACGACATCATCGTCGGCGCGAACATGTACGACGCCTGGTGCTTCTCGTTGTAGCGACGCGCGGCGCGCCCCGCGTCCCAGAAGTCGTACAGAGTGGCCCCCACGAACAGCGCACCGCCGAGCCAGATCGCCGCGTTGGCTTCGCTGTCGTCGTCGTCATACCCGCAGTAGTCGATGCAGGCGGGCTCCGAGTGCGCGGAGAGCGCACCGACCGCGAGCACCACCACGCCGCCGGCGCGCAGGAGCGACATCTTCACCGCGTGTCCGCCCTCGCCGGCGTAGATGTGACCGGCCGAGGGGCCGACGAACACGCCCGCGACCCCCGCCCACGCGAGCGCCTCGTTCCGGCTCTCCCCGCCCAGCGCGATCGCGCCGAGGCCGAGGGCGGTCGCCCCGATCGACAACCACGTCGCGGTCGCCTCGCTCTTGCGCGGCGCGGTCACGACCGGCTGCGCGTACACCGGCGCGTACGGCGAAGGGGCATAGGTCGGCGCCGGGTAGCCCTGCGGCGCCGGGGTGGGGTACGCGGGCGGCTCCGTCGACGGAGGCGTGACGCCCGGCTGAGCGAGCGCGGGGGCCGCGAGCGCGGCGACGAGGGCGATCGAGGTGAAGGAGGCGAGGCGCATGCCCCCCGCTTCAGCACACGCCGGGCCAGGTGACGGCGGACGCGTTCTCGCGGGGTTGGCCCACCAGGGCCACAGATCTCTGACACCGATGTCGCGCTTTCCGAGGATCCCGCCGAACCGAACCCGTCGTGCCGCCGCGCCGGCACCTGGTCCGCAAGGCCGGCGTCGGTGTCGTGATCCGCTCGGCGCGTCTCGCCTCCGCGTCCTCAGTTCGCGAACAGGAGGTCGCGCAGCCGCCGCCCCCAGCCCTTGCGCGCCTCGTGATCCGCGATCGCCGCGTCGATCACGACGTCGAGCTGGGTCTCGTCGAACCACACCAGCTGGTCCTGGTAGCAGCGCTCGAGGCGCACGCCGTGGAGCTCGACCGGCGTCATCGGCTGGTTGCACGCGGCGCAGCGCAGCGCGGGGGCGGTCGCGGCGAGAGCGCGCGTCTCGAGCCCGCGCACGCCACCGTGCGGCACGAGGTCTGGCGCGAACCGGGCCAGGATCCGGATCAGCTCGCTGATCTCCACGGCGACGCCGCCGCAGCCGCGGCAGAGCCAGCTCTCGGTGGCCGCCCGGCGCTGGAGGGTCGCCTCGCAGCGGGGGCAGGTCAGCATGCGGTCGCGGTACAGCACGGCCGGTATCCCGAGGATAGCGCGCGGCCAACCACCGGGCTCGATCGCGTATTCCCGCGCGCGAACAGGCGCTACGTCGCGCGCGGATCCCACAGCGGCTCGGGCTCGCCGTCCTTGAACGCGCACCAGCGGCCCCACACGAACAGGGCATCGGAGAGGCGGTTCAGGTACTGGATCGGAAGCGTGCCGCCGACGTCCTCGGTGCGCGCGAGCGCGACGACGAGCCGCTCGGTGCGCCGGCACACGGTGCGCGCGAGGTGGAACGCGGCCGACGCCGCCCCGCCACCCGGCAGCACGAACGACGTCAGCGCCGGGAGATCGTCGTTGACGGCGTCGATGTCGCGCTCGAGGGCGTCGATGTGCCGCTGCTCGATCCGCGGCAGCTTCGCGCGCCGTTCCGGATCGGGGGCCGCGAGCTCGGCGCCGAGGTTGAACAGCTCGTTCTGTACGCGCGCGACGATCGGCAACAAGTGCGGTCCCGCCGCCGAGCTCGCGAGCGCGACCCGCACGAGCCCGAGCGTCGCGTTGAGCTCGTCCACCGTGCCGTAGCACTCGAGGCGAGGATCGGCCTTGGAGACTCGCTCGCCGCCGATCAACGACGTCTCGCCCGTATCACCACCCCGCGTGTAGACCCGATCGATGCGCATGGACGTTGCGTACCACGCGCGCCCGGAAACGTCGCGCGCGGGGCGAGCGCTCAGATCTGCGCCTTGCGGACCGACCACACGAACGCGTCGTACCAGAAGTGCATCAGCGAGCAGACGATCGTGATCGCCCACAGGGTCGTCATGCTCGCGTCCATCGTCTGCACCGCGAGCCCGTAGGCGAGCACGCTGCCGAGGAACGCGACGAGCGCGAGGGAGGGCCAGCGCGACAGGAGGAACAGCGCGGCGATCCGCTTCTTCTCCATCGCCCACACGAGCGCGAGGTACTGCACCGCGTGGAACAGGTTCATGATCAGGAACGCCTCGCCCCACGTGTTGAACCCCCACGTGTAGATCGAGACGAACCCGGTCGAGCCGACGAGCCACAGCTTGAGCCACGGCGGGCGATAGCCCCGCTGCGCGAGGCGCCAGTAGATCATCACGTACGCCGCGAGGAACGCGACGCCGACGGCGAGCACGGCCCAGGTCAGCTGCCCGCGGATCCCCTCGACGTGCGCGGGCACCGACGCGAACAGCGCATCGCCGACGGCCTCGAAGTCGTCGAAGGCCTCGACGTGATCCATGAGCGTCGCGCCGGCGAGGATCGGCCCGGCGTAGAGCAGCTGGTTGAGCCAGAAGTCGAGACGACGGCCGAGCTCGGGCGGCGTGCCGTGGTTGCGCTCGTAGATCCGCGCGAACCCGAACGTCTGCGCGCCGGAGTGCCACACGTCCCAGAACGTCGACACCACGCTGGCGAGCACGGCGAACCACGGCGACACCACGATCGCCGCGTAGAGCGCGACGGGCACGACGAAGAACCGGATCGGGTACAGCTTGCGGATCGCCGGGTTCGCGTGGCTGCGAAACACGACGGCGACGAGGTGCGCGTGGATCACCGTGCCGATGAAGAACCCGACGAGCGTGTCGCTCTCGCCGCCGAGCCGCCACTCCTCGGTCGACAACCACGTGTCGGAGACGACGACCCCGAGCACGAGCGCGAGCATCGGCGCGCCGAGGAAGAACACCCAGTCGTAGACGGGGCCGACGATGTACGGGCTCTTCGTCTTCACCGCGGGGCCCTCCCGTGCGCGACGAGCGCGTGGAGCGCGAGGGTCGTGCCGACGAGCTCGAGCGTCTCCTCGATCCAGTCGATCAACGCGTAGCCGAAGCTGTCGGTGCCCCAGCGATCGGTCCACCAGCCGAGGGGCAGCTCCATGACGAGCGCGCCGGCGACGTAGACCACGGCGGCGAGCACGAGGCGTTCGCGCAGCGGCGAGGGCAGCGCGCGCAAGAACCGCAGGTACACGAGGGCGAGCACGACCACGATCGGCGCCGCCCAGATCACCCAGTCGAAGTAGAGGATGCCACCGGTGTCGAGGTGACCACCGAGGTGCTCGTGCAGCCCCGCGACCTCGTCGAGCGACACGAAGCCGAGCGCGAGCGCGATGCCCCACCAGTGACGCCGCCCGCGCGCGCCCGGCGCGAGGCGCGAGGCGATCGAGCCCGCCGCGATCGCGCCGACGAGCAAGAGGCTCGACGCGAACCACGTCGGGACGTTCGCCTCGGCGCTGAGCGACAGGCGCGGCCAGAGCACCGCGACCCACTCCGCGTCCGGTGTGAGCCATGCACCGACCTCGACGACGAGGCCCAGGCACGTGACGATCGACACGGCGACGACCAGGCGGCCGCGGAGCGCGAGGTCGGAGGAGGCGTGCTGCACGCGCTTCGATTGTAGCTGCTCCCGTCGTCGGTTATCGTCGATGACGATGTTTCGACGCCACGCCGCCCTGCTCGTCGCGATCGTCCTCACGGCGCTCGCGGCGAGTGCCTGCATCGTCCGCTCGGAGCCACGCCACCGGCACAAGCGAACATACCGCTCCGCGCCGCCCGGCCATCACAAGCACAAGAAGCACAAGAAACACCGGGGCCGCGGACGCGGGCACCGCCACCACCACTACGACAACGCCCCGTCGAGCACCTGGGAAGACACGTCGCTGCGCGACGCGCGCGACTGACGCTCAGCCTCGCGCGACCGGCAGCGACGGACGCCGCGCCGGCGCGGGGACCCCGGCGACCGCGTCGGGATCCGCGGGCACGCTCTCGCCGGAGGCGAGCTCGAGCTCGAAGCCCGCGTCCTTGATCATCTGGTGATCGGCGTGCGGCGTCGCCCCGCCGGTCGTCAGGTAGCCCTGCGTGAAGATCGAGTTCGCGGGGTACAGCGCCATCGCCTGGAGCGCGCGCAGCGTGATCTCGCGACCGCCCGCGACGCGCAGATCGGTGCGCGGGTGGACGAACCGGAACATGCACAGCGAGCGCAGCGCGTACCCGGGCTCGACGAGCGGGGAGCCAGCGAGAGGCGTGCCCGGGCGCGCGTCGAGGAAGTTCACGGGGACCGAGTCGACGTCGAGCTCGCGCAGCGCGAACGCCAGATCGAGCAGGTCGTCCTCGGACTCGCCGAGGCCCACGATGCCGCCGCAGCAGGTGTCCATGCCGGCGTTCTTGGCGTGCTGCACCGTGGCGACGCGATCCTTCCACGTGTGCGTGGACACGATGCTGTCGTAGTGGCGCTCGCTGGTCTCGAGGTTGTGGTTGAAGCGGTCGACGCCGGCGCTCGCGAGCCGCTGCGCCTTGGCCTCGGTGAGGAGCCCGAGCGACGCGCACAGCTCGATGTCCATCTCCGCCTTGATGCGCCGCGCGGCCTCGCAGATCGTGTCGAGATCGCGCTGCGACGGGCCGCGCGTCGCGGTCACCATGCAGTAACGCTTGGCCTTCGTCGCGAACGCGCGGCGCGCTCCGGCGACGAGGTCCTCGACCGCCATCATCGGCGCCTCGCCGCTCGGCGACGCGTGCTTGCTCGACTGCGAGCAGAACCCGCAGTCCTCGGGGCACGCGCCGAGCTTGGCGTTCTCGAGCACGTGCAGCGACACGCGCAGGCCCCAGTGCGCCTTGCGCACGCGGAACGCGGCGTCGAGCAGCGACAGCGTCTCGGGCACCGGCGCGTGCAGAACCGAGCGCGCCTCCTCGCGTGTGAGGAGCTCACCGGCGAGCGCTTTGTCGGCGAGGGCCGACCACATCCCGTTGGACATGGCCGCGACGCTACTGAAAACGCTAGTTTCGCGCCAGCTTCATGAGCTGGTTGATCGTGCGGCCGCTCGGATCGCTCTTTTTCCGATCGGCGATGCCGACGAGCACCGTTCCGTGCGCCTGCGCGGCGCCGGTCGTGTCGCCGACCCACGCGAGCCCTGGCTCCTCGGCGGCCTTGGCCTCCTCGGGCGAGGGGTAGACACAGAGCAGGACGTCGATCGCCCCGACCGTGCCGCTCTGGCAGTCCTTGCCGACGGGGACGGTCGCGGCGGTCAGCGCCGAGGGGGTCAGCCCGCCCTTCTTCCAGGCGTCGACCACCCGCGCGCGCGGATCGCTCGGCGCGCCGCCGTCCTTGTCGCAGGCGGTCGCCAGCACGGCGGCCGAGGTCAGGAGGGCCAGGAGCAGGCCACGCACGAGGTTCGTTCTCATCGGCGCTTCCACTTCTTGTGCTTGTGCTTGCGGTGCTTGTGCCTGTGGTGCTTGTGCTTGTGGTGCTTGTGCTTGTGGTACACGCCGGGCCGGTCGTGCACGACGATTCCCGCGCCGAGCCCGATGTCGACGCTGATGCTCGGCATCGGGACCGCGATCTCGGCGCGGATCCCCGGGGTGACCACGGCCGCCGCCGGCCGCTCGACGACCACCGCGGGTGCGGCGAAGCGAACACCGATCCAGCCCTCCGGCGGCTCCACCTCGATCACCGGCCGCGTGTAGACGAGCGGCTTGTAGATCGTGTTGACCTTGACCATCGCCGGGCGCGCCGTGACATAGGCCTGCGGCGGCTCGGCGACGTAGAAGTAGGCGTCGCCCACGAGCTCGAAGTCGGCCTCGACCGCTGGCGGCGGCTGGAACGCGTGATAGTGCGGGCCGTCGAGGTAGCAGAACTCGACGTCCTCGTGATCGTCGCCGACGACCGCGTGGACGTGGATCGGGTGGTGGCCCTTGTACGCGTAGCGCGGACCGTCATAGCCGTACGCGACCGGGTCACCGACGAAGTAGTGGTGATCGACGTGGTCGCGGTACTCGAGCTTGTTCGCCGGGAAGATGTGGACGTGGGGCCCCTCGATATAGCAGAGCCCGCCGCCATGAGACTTCGGCACCGGGTGGATGCCGATGTACCGGACCTGCTTGCCTCTCCCCGCGTCGGCCGGCTGCGCGAGCGCCGCGAGCAAGACGAACGGAACCAGGACGATGCTGCGCATCAGTGCCTCCAAGCGGCTCGAACGTGAGCCGCCGGGCCATTGTGCGGGCAACGTCGGCGGGGTTTCTACCCGACATGGAGCACCTACGATGCTCCCGGCGCGCAGCGTGCGCCCACAGAGGGAACCATGCCACCTCGTGCGACTCCGCGCGGGGGCCGCTACTCGGGGTGGATCTGCGCCGAGACCGCGAAGCTGCGGACGATCTCGTCGATCGTCGCGGTGAGCCGGCCGTTCAGCGTCAGCTCGCGATCCGTCGCGACCTCGAGCGGCACCTCGAGGATCACGGCCGAGCCCGCCGGCACCTCGCGGGCGAGCGGGACCTCGCCGGTCGAGACGTCCTGCCCCTGCGAGGCGAACGTGTACTCGAGCTTGGTCAGCCGCATCGGCCGGTTCGCCGGGTTCGTGACCTGGACGAACAGCACCTCGTGCCGCGGCGTCGCGCCGAGCCGCTGGTCGATCCCGAGCACGCGGAGCTCGGGCCCCTTCGCGGCCCCACAAGCGAGGAGAGCGAACGCGCAGACGGCAAGGAACACGAGGCGAAGCGACATGACCGGCGACCGAAACGTGTGCTGCTTCTATGCCAGGCCGCAACTTCTTGCAACTCCACGGCGCGCTGTCGTGATCCGAGACGGCTGGTTCACAGCGCCGGGCGTTGATGTCGCGGAGGACGGCCGTGTAGCCTGGGGCTCCGTGAAGATCGAGAAAGGACGTCGCGTCACGCTCAAGGTCGACCTCTCCGTCGCGGGAGGTCAGCAGCTCGAGAAGAGCCAGGTCGAGTACATCCAGGGCGCCGGCACGATGCTGCCGGGCCTCGAGGCCCTGCTGGAGGGCCTCGAGAAGGGGGCGAAGCGCGAGGGCATCCTCAAGGCGAAGGACGCATTCGGGAACCCCGCGATGCACCCGCTCAAGAAGATGAAGCGGGCCGAGTTCCCCAAGGATGCCAAGCTCGAGCGCGGCGAGAGGCTGATCGCCAAGGGGGTCAACGACATGAACGTCGTCCTCGAGGTCCAGCGCGTCGACGGCGACGAGGTCGAGGTCCGGCTCGTCCATCCGCTCGCGGAGAAGGACATCAAGTACTCCGTCGAGGTCGTGCAGGTGCGCGATCCGCGCCCGCCGCCGGTGCCGGCCCAGGCGCTCGCGCTCGAAGAAGAGTCGTGATGCACGCACGCCGGCTCTACGCGCACCGTGGG
>Ga0164243_10010121_pt1 | contig 13590 bp, 10 predicted proteins | sample OricompcompostOP_FD_108781 | JGI IMG/M metagenome (GOLD analysis project Ga0164243, IMG submission 108781) | Organic Plus compost microbial communities from Emeryville, California, USA - Original compost - Organic plus compost (OP) | ecosystem: Engineered > Solid waste > Mixed feedstock >... | reverse complement strand
GCTGGGTGTGTCGGGTGCGGCTGGCTCTGCGCGGGTTGGTGGGGCCCGCTTTGCACGTTCCGGTTGGGGGTCGGTGCTGCGGCTGGGGCGGCGGGCGTGGGCGGTGGTCGGTTGGGGTTGGGCACGCGCCGGGTGTGTCCGGTGCGGGTGTGCCGGCCGCCTTGGTTCGCGGGGGCCGCCGTGCTGCGGCTGGGGGCTGGGCGCGCCGGGTGTGTCGGGTGCGGCTGTGCTGCCCTTTCGCGGGCCGGTGGGCGCCCGCTTCGCGTCCTGTTCGCGCGGCTGGTTCGTGCTGCGGCTGGCCGGCGCGGTGGGTTTATCGGGTGCGTTGCCCCGCCTCTGCGGGCTGGTGTGGCCGCGGCCGCCCGGGCACGCGGACCGGCGCCTGGTCCGCTCCGCATCTGATGCGCCAGGCGCAGCGGCTGGTCCGGCACGCCCGGCGGCGGGTCCGTGCGCCGCGCCGCACCGCGCCCCACCGCACCGCTACCCCCAGCCCACCCGCAGATCCGCGAAGCCGCGCACCCTCGCGACCCGTTCCGCCTCCTCCTCGGCGGCCGTGCGCAGTGGCGGCGGGAGCGGGGCGAACGGGCGCACCGCGACCTCCAACCGCCGCCGCCCGCTGCCTTTCGCCCGCCACACGCCCGCCACCTCGCCGTCGGCCAGCAGCACGCCCGGATTGCCCAGGATCCGCCACACCTCCCGCTGCCTGCCGCGATCGGGGACCAGCAGGTCCCGGTCGCGCGACTGCAGGAACGGGTCCCACGGCGGCAGCAACCGCACCAGATCCGGCTCCGGCGGGTTCTCCAGCGCGGCCACCTCGTTCCGCGGCAACCACGTGCGCCGGCCCGCGACGCGCACCTCGACCAGGTCGTCCGGCCACATCCGGCGCACCGCGGTGGCCGTGGTGCCGACGAAACCGGCCACCTCCTTCGCCGTCGCCGGGCCGTGCAGGCGCAGGTAGTTCCGCACGACCGCGGTCGCCGCGTCGACGTCCGGGCTGGTGCGCATCCGGGTACGCCCGGGCAGCGGGGCGAGCGTCGCAGGCTGGGTGCCCGCCTCCAGCCGCACGCCACCGTGGATCGCGGCCAGGCGCATCAGCTGTTCCAGGACGTGCGTCGCGCCGCAGCCGCGGCACCACGCGGACAACCCCGCCGGGATCATCCGCGTGACCGCCTCGCTCGCCGCGCCCTTGGGCATCACGCCGGTGACCGCTTTCCGCAGCGCCCTCGCCGTCGTGAACAACGCGTCCGCCGCGGGCATCCCGGCCGCCTCGAGCCCCCTGCGCTGCCAGCCCATCCGCACCGCCGCGTCCGCGTCGTCGAGCGGCACGAGCGCGGCGGCGACCCGCCCGATCTCGTCCGCGCGGTGGAAGTGCGGTGCACCGCGATGGGTCCAGGCCAGCACGAACCGGGGATCCGCCACCACGGCACCCTCGGTCGGCGCGCCGGGCAGCCGCGCCGCCAGCGAGATCGCCGCGGTGTCGCGCTGTGTGCTCTGCAGCCCGAGGTCGAACACGGTCAGCGACGCCGCGTCGTCCCGGTCGCGGTGCAGGCCCTGCGCGGCGATCCGGTGCGCGAGCACCTGCTCGCGGCCGACCTCCAGCATCAGAACCGCGGGTCGAAGGTGTAGGACATCGTCTCGCTCGCGCCACCGATCGTGCCGGTGCCGGACAGCCCGGCCAGCTCGCCGGTGCCCGAGCCCTCCACGACCCGGAACGTCCCGTGCACACCGTCGGCCCCGTACGACACGTCGTGCCGGATCACGAAACTGCCCTTGCGCCCGTCCACGGTGCCCTCGATCCGCTCGAAGCCCGGCGCCGGGTGCGCGCTCCCGGTGAAACCCGCGCTCGGGTAGTACAGCAGGTAGTCGCACGCCGACTCGCCCTCGATGAGGCCGCGGTACCCGAAGGTCGCGTGCGCGTGGGCGTAGCGGGGGCCGTCCTCCGGGCCGCTCACGATCCGCTCGTCCCAGCTCCGCATGGTGAAAGTGTTGGTCATACCCCCAGTCTGCGGACCACACCTGACATCTTCTGTCAGGTTTTTGCGGGATACTGGTCCGATGCGCGCGAGCAGGTTGCTGTCGGTGCTGCTGCTGTTGCAGAGCCGGGGCGGGATGACCGCCGACGAACTGGCGGCGGAGCTCGAGGTGTCGGTGCGCACGGTGTACCGGGACGTCGAATCGCTCTCGGCGGCCGGAGTGCCGGTCTACGCCGAGCGCGGCCGGGCGGGCGGTTACCGGCTGCTCGATGGCTACCGCACCCGCCTCACCGGGCTGACCGGCGACGAAGCCCAGTCGCTCCCGCTGGCCGGGCTCCCGGACGCGGCCGCGGAACTCGGCCTCGGCGCCGTGCTCACCGCGGCCCAGCTCAAGCTCCAGGCGGCCCTGCCGGACGAGCTGCGCGACCGCGCGGGCAAGGTCGCCGAACGGTTCGTGCTCGACGTGCCCGGCTGGTTCCGCGGCATCGAGCGCCTGTCGCGCCTGGCCGAGGTGGCGCAGGCGGTGTGGGACGCGCACAGCGTGACCGTGCGGTACCAGCGGTGGGACCGCAGCCAGACGCGGCGCGTACTGGAACCGCTCGGCCTGGTGCTCAAGGCAGGCAACTGGTACCTCGCGGCGCGCAGCGACGGCGCGGTACGCACCTACCGGGTGTCGCGGATCCTCGACCTCGAACCCGGAGCCGCGTTCGAGCGCCCCGAGTTCGACCTCGCGGCGTACTGGCGGGAGTGGTCCGAGCGGTTCGAACGGCGGATGTACCCGCGCACGGCGGTGGTGCGCCTTTCCCCGCTGGGGCGTGACCTCGTACCGTTCTACCTGGGAGCGGTCGGCGCCCGTGCCCTGCGGGAGTGCCGCGCCGCTCCGGACGACGACGGGTGGTTGCGCGTGGAGTTGCCGGTGGAACCGGAGGGGCCCGCGCTGGGTCAGCTGCTGCGGTTCGGGCCCGAGCTGCAGGTTCTCGAACCCGCCGAGCTGCGCCACCAGGTGGCGGCCGCCGTGAACCGGATGGGTGCGATGTATGGGTGATCTGAGCGGAGTCACGATCGGCGTGACCGCGGAACGGCGGGCCGAGGAGTTCATCGGCGCGCTGGAGCGCAACGGCGCCACCGTGCGGCACGCGCCGCTGATCCACATCGTGCCCCTGCCCGACGACCACCGGCTGCGCGCCGCCACCGAGGAAGTGGTGGCCGAACCGCTGGACGTCCTCGCGGTCACCACCGGCGCCGGGTTCCGCGGCTGGATCGAGGCCGCCGAGGGATGGGGGGTGCGGGACGCGCTGCTGGCGTCGCTGAACCGGGCGCGGGTGTTCGTGCGCGGCCCGAAGGGCAAGGGCGCGGTGCGTGGTGCCGGGCTCACCGAGGAGTGGGCGGCGCCGGAGGAGAGCAACCGCGAGCTGTTCGAGCACGTTCTGCGCGCGGGTGTGTCCGGCGCGCGGGTCGCGGTGCAGCTGCACGGGTCGCCGCTGGCCGAGCACACCGCGCGGCTGCGCGCGGGCGGGGCACGGGTGATCGAGGTCCAGCCCTACCGGTGGGAGTGGCCCGCGGACCTGGAGCCGGCGCACGAGCTGCTGGACGGCGTGCTCGGCGGCCGGGTGCGGGCGCTCGCGTTCACCAGCGCCCCGGCGAGCGCCAACATGCTCGACCTCGCCCGCGAACGCGGCAGTTACGACGAGCTGGTGCGCGCGCTGCGCGGCGAGGTGGTGTGCGCGTGCGTCGGCCCGGTGACGGCGGCGCCGTTCACCGAAGCCGGGGTGCCGACGCTGCAACCGGAACGCCAGCGGCTGGGCGCGCTGGTGAAGTTGCTGGTGGCGGAGTTGGGTTCGTAGCGCGGTACTAGGGCCGCCATCGGTGGGCCTTCAGATCCACCTTCTGGCCGTCCGCGAGCACACCCTCCGCGCGCAGCAGTTCCAGTTGCCGGTGCACCAGGTGCGGCGCCGGTGTGCCGTTCGCGCGCAACACGCGGTGCCACGGCAGGTCGGCGCCGTCCTCGGACAGGATCCGGCCGATCATCCGAGGTGAGGGCGCTCCGCTGACCGCCGCGATGTCGCCGTACGTGGCGACCTTTCCCGGGGGCACCGACGCGACCACCTCGCGCACCCGTTCGTGCAGCTCCTCGTCCACGTGACCAACCTAGCGCCACGGTGTGCCGGTCCGCGGTTCTGTCGGCGGCGCGTGGTTCCATGCCACACGTGAGCGGAGAGGGCACCCGGTCCCGAGCGGGCGCGCGGCTGGTGCGGTTGCCCGCCGCGCCGCCGCGCACCGAGGTCTGGGACGACGACGCGCGCGCGGTGCTGGCGGCACCGCGCGGGTTCGTCCGCGTGCTCGGTGGGCCGGGCACCGGCAAGACGACGCTGATCACCGGCGCCGCCGCCCACCGCATCGAAGCGGGCGCCGATCCGGAGAGCCTGCTGGTGCTCACCGCGTCCCGGCGCGCCGCCAACGCCGTGCGCGCCGAGATCACCCGCCGGGTCACCGCAGGCGGCGGGGCGCCGCGCACCATCCGCGAGCCGATCGTGCGCACGGTCCACTCGTACGCGTTCTCCCTGCTGCGCCTGCAGGCGGGGCTGCAGGACCTGCCCGCGCCGCGGCTGCTGTCCAGCCCGGAACAGGACGTCGTGGTCCGCGAGCTGCTCGCGGGCGACCTCGCCGAGGGCGCGCCCACCTGGCCGGAGCAGCTGCGGCCCGCGCTGGCCGTGCCCGGGTTCGCCGAGGAGCTGCGCGACCTGCTGCTGCGCGCGGCCGAACGCGGGCTCGGCCCGGAGGACCTGGTCAAGCTCGGCCGCCGCAAGGACCGTCCGGAATGGGTCGCCGCGGGGGTGTTCTGGCGCCAGTACGAGCAGGTCACCGTGCTGCAGGGCGCCGGGGGCAACGCGCTGGGCGCGCCCGGTGCGCCCGCACTGGACGCGGCCGAGCTGGTGTCCAGCGCGCTCGTCGAACTGGAGGGCGATCCCGATCTGCTGGCACGCGAGCAGGCACGCATCCGGCACGTGTTCGTCGACGACGCCCAGCACCTCGACCACCTGCAGTTCCGGCTGTTGCGGCTGCTCGGCACCGCAGCCGAGGACTTCGTCGTCACCGGCGACCCGGACCAGGCGATCTTCTCCTTCCGCGGAGCCGACCCGAACCTGCTCGCCCGGGCCGACGCCGAGGGCGGCCGCACCGTCGTGCTCACCCGCACCCACCGGATGAGCCTGGCCGTGCACGAGGCCGTGACCCGGCTCGGCGCCACGCTGCCCGGTGTCAACCGGCACCGCGCCATCTCCGTCGACCCGGACGCCGAGCGGGGCGAGGTCAAGGTCCGGCTGTTGCCGACCCCGTCGGCCGAGGCGAGCTGGGTCGCCGACCAGCTGCGTCGCGCTCACCTCATCGACGGGGTGCCGTGGTCGGAGATGGCGGTGCTGGTCCGGTCGCCGGGGCGGTCCTTCCCGGTGCTGCAGCGGGCGTTGCGCGCCGCGGGCGTGCCGATCGCCTCCACCGCCGAGGAACTGCCGCTGGCCCGGCAACCGGCCGTGCGGCCGTTGCTCGCGGTGCTGCGGGTCGCCGCCGATCCGCAGGTCCTCGACGTCGACCTGGCCGAGATGCTGCTCGCCTCGCCGCTCGGCGGCGCCGACCCGCTGGCGCTGCGCCGGATGCGGCGCGGCCTGCGGCGGCTGGAACTGGCGGGCGGTGGCGAGCGTTCCAGCGACGAACTGCTCGTGGAAGTGTTACGGGACAACGACAAACTCGGCGCGCTGGCCGAGGCCGAGGCGGCGCCGATCCGCCGGGTCGGTCGGTTGATCGCGGTGGCCCGCGACGCGATCGAGCGCGGTGCGGGCGTCGAACAGGTGTTGTGGGACGTGTGGCGGGAGAGCGACCTGCAGAAGCGGTGGGTGCGTCAGTCCGCCCGCGGCGGCACGCTCGGCTCGCAGGCCGACCGCGACCTCGACGCGGTGGTGGCGTTGTTCCACGCCGCGGGCAACTACGTCGACCGTCTGCCCCGCGCGGGTGTGGCGGCGTTCGCCGACTACCTGTCGTCGCAGAACATCGCGGGCGACAGCCTCGCCCCGGTCGCGCTGCGCGGCGAAGGGGTGTCGCTGCTCACCGCGCACAGCGCCGCCGGTCGCGAATGGACGGTCGTGGCGGTGGCCGCGGTGCAGGAGGGCAGCTGGCCCGACCTGCGGCTGCGCGGATCGCTGCTCGGCGTCGAGCGGCTGGTCGACCTGCTCTCCGGCGTCGAGGAGGAGACCGTTTCGGCCACGGCACCGATCCTGGCCGAGGAGCGGCGGCTGTTCTACCTCGCGCTCGGCCGGGCCACCCGGACGTTGCTGGTCAGCGCCGTCACGGGGGAGGACGAACAGCCGTCGCGGTTCGTCGACGACCTGGAACCCAACGCCGCCGACGAGTCCGGTGTGGACTCCCGGGTGAAACCGCCGGGTCGATCGCTGGTGCTGGCCGAGCTGGTCGGCGACCTGCGCCGCGCGGTGTGCGACCCCGAGGTCGAACCGGAACGGCGCGCGCTCGCCGCGCGCCAGCTGGCCCGGCTGGCCCGCGCCGGCGTGCCCGGGGCACACCCGGATTCCTGGTACGGCATCGTGGACGCCTCCACCGACGAACCGCTCTACGGCGCGGGTGACGTCGTGCGCATCTCGCCGTCCACCGTGGAGACGCTGAAGAAGTGTCCGCTGCGGTGGCTGATCGAGCGCCACGGCGGCAGCGACCCGGCGCAGCTGGCTGCCATTACCGGCACGCTCGTGCACGAGCTGGCACAGGCCGCGGCGTCCGGTGCGGACGACGAAGGGCTGCGCCGCGCCCTGGACGAGGCGTGGGCGAGGGTCGACGCGGGTGCGCCGTGGTTCTCCCGGCGTGAGCGCAACCGGGTCGAGCAGATGGTGCGCAACTTCCTGGCCTGGCTGGCGACCTCACGCGACGAGCTGCAGCAGATGGGCATCGAGCAGGACATCGAGGTGGAGCTGCCGGTCGGGTCCGACGGGCTGCTGGTGAAGCTGCGCGGTCGCGTCGACCGCCTCGAACACGACCGCGAGGGCAGGCCGGTGATCGTCGACCTCAAAACCGGCAAGACCGCGGTGAGCGCGGCCGACGCCGAACTCAACCCGCAGCTGGCCGCCTACCAGCTTTCGGTGCTGCTCGGCGCGTTCGGTGCGGGCAAGCGTCCCGGTGGGGCGAAACTGGTCTACCTGGCCAAATCGCACAGGAAGACCGGCGCGACCCAGCGCGACCAGCCCGCACTGGACGACGAGAGCGGTCGCGAGTGGCTCGAACTGGTCCGCAAGGTGGCTGCCTCGGCCACCGGACCGGACTACGAGGCCACCGAGAACCCGGACTGCGACCGCTGCCCGGCCCGTGGGTCGTGTCCGCTGCGCCCGGAGGGCAGGCAGGTGACCGGCCCGTGAGACCGCTGGCCAGTCCGGCTGACGTCGCCGCCGCGCTGGGACTGCACCCGCCCACCCCGGAACAGGCGGCGGTGATCGCGGCGCCGATCGAACCCGCGCTCGTCGTCGCGGGCGCGGGTGCGGGCAAGACCGAGACCATGGCGGCCCGCGTGGTGTGGCTGGTCGCCAACGGGTTCGTCACCCCGGAGCGCGTCCTCGGCCTCACCTTCACCCGCAAGGCGGCCCGCCAGCTCGCCGACCGCGTCCGGGCGCGGCTGCGCAGGCTGGCCGGCTCGCCGCTGCTCGACCGGCTCGACCCCGGAGGCGGGCTGCGCGCGGCCATCCAAGCGGGCGAGCCCACCGTCCTCACCTACCACGCCTACGCAGGCAGGCTGCTGGCCGAGCACGGCCTGCGCCTGCCCGTCCAGCCGGGTGTCCGCCTGCTGTCGGAAACCGCGTCCTGGCAGCTCGCACACCGCGTTGTGTCCACATGGGACGAAGATCTGGAGACCGACCGGGTGCCCGCCTCGGTCACCGCGCAGCTGCTCGCCCTCACCAGCGAACTCGGCGAGCACATGGTCGGCGAGGACGAACTCGCCGAGTACACCCGCAGGCTCTGCCGGCTGATCGAATCGGCCCCGCGCGCCAAGGGGCAGCGCGCCGCGATGCCGAAAGCGCTCGCCGACATCGTCGCCGCGCAGGAGTTCCGGCTGTCGCTGCTGCCGCTGATCGAGGAGTACCAGCGCCGCAAACGCGCCGAGGGCGCGCTCGACTTCGCCGACCAGATGTCGCTGGCCGCCACGCTCGCCGCCGAGCACCCGCAGGTCGCCGAGGGCGAACGCGCCCGGTACGGCGCGGTCCTGCTGGACGAGTACCAGGACACCGGTCACGCCCAGCGCATCCTGCTGCGCGCCCTGTTCGGCGGCACCGAGCACGAACCGCTCCCGGTCACCGCCGTCGGCGATCCCGCGCAGGCGATCTACGGCTGGCGCGGTGCGAGCGCGGCGAACCTGCCCCGCTTCACCACCGACTTCCCGCGCCGCGAGGACGGTCAGCTGCGGCCCGCGCGCGAGTACGGCCTGCTCACCAGCTTCCGCAACCCGGCGGAGGTCCTGGTCCTGGCAAACGGGCTCGCCGAGCCGCTGCGGCAGCGCGGCCTCGGCGTCGAGCGGCTGCGCGCCCGCGACGGCGCCGGGCGGGCCGACATCGAGGTCGCGCTGCTGCCCGACATCCGCACCGAACGGGAGTGGGTGGCCGACGCCGTCGCACGGCGCTGGTTCGCCCACCAGGCCGAGCACGGTGCGCCGCCCACCGCCGCGGTGCTGGTCCGCCGCCGCGCCGACATGGCGCCCATCGCCGCCGAGCTGCGCGCCCGCGGGCTGCCGGTCGAGGTGGTCGGGCTCGGCGGTCTGCTCGACGAACCCGAGGTGGCCGACCTCGTCGCCACCCTGCGCGTGCTCGCCGACCCGCTGGCGGGCACCGCGGCCGCGCGCCTGCTCACCGGCGCGCGCTGGCGCATCGCGGCCGCCGACCTCGCCCGGTTGTGGCGGCGCGCCAACGAGATCTCCGCGCCACCGCCCACCGAAGAGTCCGGGATGGACGACCTGTTCGCCGAACGGGCCGAGCAGACCGGTCTGATCGACGCGCTCGACGACCCCGGCGACCCGTCCCGGTACTCGCCGGAGGGCTACCGCCGCATCCGCGAACTCGGCCGCGAGCTCGCCGCGCTGCGGCGCAGGCTCGACCAGTCCCTGCCGGAACTGGTCGCCGACGTCGAACGCACGATGCTGCTCGACGTCGAGGCGCAGGCCCGTCCCGGCAGCGCCCGGCGCGCACACCTGGACGCGTTCGCCGACGTCGTCACCGACTTCGCCGAGACCTCGCCCACCGCGACGCTGATGTCCTTCGTGGACTACCTCGCCACCGCGGCGCACGCGGAGGACGGCCTCACCCCCGGCGAGGTCGAGGTGGTGCCCGATCGCGTCCAGGTGCTGACCGTGCACTCGGCGAAGGGCCTGGAGTGGGAGGTGGTCGCGGTGCCGCACCTGGCGCGCGAGGTCTTCCCCAACAAACGGCGCTCGTCGTCGTGGCTGCGCACGGTCACCTCGCTGCCCGCCGCGCTGCGTGGTGACGCCGAGGACCTGCCGCGGCTGCGCGTGTCCGACGGCATGGACCGCAAGGAGGTCCTGGAGGCCGTCGAAATCCACGAGCAGGACTTCGCCGAGCGCGAGGCGGAGGAGGAGCGCCGGCTCTGCTACGTCGCGCTCACCCGCTCCGAGCGAGCGTTGGTCGTGTCCGGGCACTGGTGGAACGAGACCAGCGCGCGGCCGAAGGGGCCGTCGGACTTCCTCCGCGAGCTGGCCGAGCTGGCCGGTGAGGGCGTCGGCACCGTCGCGGCCTGGGCCGACGAGCCATCGGCGGACGAGGAGAACCCGCTGGTCAGCGAGGCCCGCACGGCGCAGTGGCCCGCCGATCCGCTCGGCGGTCGGCGGGACGCCGTCGCCGAGGGCGCCGACCTGGTCCGCACCGCGCTCGCCGAGGGGGATACCCCGGAGGACGAGCAGGACGACCCGGACGGCTGGATTGCCGACACCGACGTGCTGCTCGCCGAGTTCGCGAGGCGCTCGGGCACCGCCGAGCAGGTGCCGCTGCCGGACCACCTGTCGGTGAGCCAGCTCGTCGAGCTCGCCGCCGATCCGGGCAGCCTGGCCCGGCGCCTGCGCCGCCCGCTGCCGGTGCCACCCAACACGTTCGCGCGCCGCGGCACCGCCTTCCACGGCTGGGTGGAACGCCGCTTCGCGGGCGACCGGCTGTTCGACCTCGACGAGCTGCCCGGCGCGGCCGACCCGGACGAGGCGGGCGATGAGGAGCTGGAGGCGCTGCAGGCGGCGTTCGAGCGCAGCGACTGGGCCCACCGCACCCCGCACGAGGTGGAGGTCCCGTTCTCCACCGAGGTCGACGGCGTCACCGTGCGCGGCCGGATGGACGCCGTGTTCGCCGATCCGGACGGCGGCTGGACCGTGGTGGACTGGAAGACCGGCGCGGTGCCGGAGAAGGGCCGGATGGCCTCGCTCACCGTGCAGCTCGCCGCCTACCGGCTCGCCTGGGCGGCTCTGGCCGGTGCGCCGCTGGACAAGGTCCGCGCCGCGTTCCACTACGTGCGCGACAACACCACGCTGCGCCCGGCCGACCTGCTCGACGCCGACGGTCTGCGCGACCTCCTGCGCAGCGTTCCGCAGCCGTGACCCGCGCCCGGGTGCCTGGCGGGCCCGGGGGTGATCGCTTACGATCCGCGAGTGCGTGTCGCGGGCGAACCGGACCCGTCGCTCGTCGGTGTCGTCCGGATGCCGGAGCCGGCGGCGAGTCCCATCCGGTCCATCGGCAAGAGGGTCTTGTGGGCGTTGATCGCCCTCGTGGCCGCCGTTTTCCTGGTCTACCTCGGCCGGGACGGCTACCGGGACGTCAACGGGGACGGTCTGTCGCTGCTGGACTGCTTCTACTACGCGTCGGTGTCGCTGTCCACCACCGGTTACGGTGACATCACCCCGGTCAGCAGCATGTCCCGGCTGGTCAACGTCCTGGTGATCACACCGCTGCGGGTGCTGTTCCTCATCGTCCTGGTCGGCACCACGCTGGAGGTGCTGACCGAACGGTCGCGGCAGGCGTTCCGGATTCAGAAGTGGAGGTCCAGGGTGCGGGACCACGTGGTGGTCGTCGGGTTCGGCACGAAGGGCCGGTCCGCCGTCAAGACCTTGCTCGGCGACGAGGAGATCGAGCCGAACAAGATCGTCGTGGTGGACGTCGACCAGCAGGCGCTCGACGCGGCCGCCGCACTCGGCCTGGTCACGGTGCACGGATCGGCCACCAGGTCCGATGTGTTGCGGGTGGCGGCGGTGCAGCGCGCCAAGGCCGTCATCGTGGCCGCCGATCGTGACGATTCGGCGGTGCTGGCCACGCTCACCGCACGGGAGCTGGCGCCGCGGACGCACATCGTGGTGTCGGTGCGCGAGGCGGAGAACGTCCACCTGCTCAAGCAGTCCGGCGCCAACCAGGTCGTGGTGTCCAGTGAGACCGCGGGCCGCCTGCTCGGCATGGCCACCTCCACACCGGTGGTGGTCGACATGTTCGAGGACCTGCTCACGCCCGAGTCCGGGTTGGCCATCGCGGAGCGTCCCGCGGAGAGGTCCGAGGAGGGCGGCTCGCCGCGGCACCTGCCGGACATCGTGCTCGGCGTCGTGCGCGACGGCCGGTTGTACCGGGTGGATTCGCCCGCGGTGGACGCGATCGAACCCGGCGACCGGTTGCTGTACGTCAAGAAGGTGACCCCGGCCGACCGGGTTGAGTGATAGATCTCGGCACCCAGCCGTCGGCTGTGCATCGCCCGGACGTTCTGGAAGCATGGGGCCCGTGCTGCGCTGGAACACCCTCGCCGTCGCCGTGCTGGTCGGCATCGCCATCGTGACCGCCGTGTGGTGGGCAGGCCCCGGCATGCTCGGCACCGCCGACGCCGCACAGGGCACGGTCGCGCGAGCCACCGTCACCGTGGGCGCCGAATGCACGGCACCGAACCCCCGCGAGACCGTCGAGATCCAGGTGGACGGCCGCACGCGCACCGGCGTGCTGGACGCCTGCGGGCACGACGGCGACGACCGCGTCGATGTCACCGTGCCCGCCACCACGGGCGACGGGGAGATCCAGGTGCACCTCGCCGAGGTCGTTCCCGGCCACGACGACCTGCGCCGCCCGGTCGGGCTCGCGCTTCTGGCGCTGAGCTGCCTCGGCGGCGGGACCTACGCGTTCCTGGTGAACCGGGGGCCCAAGCAGCCCGCGCCGCTCAGCTGACCTGGCCCGCCGGGGCGTCGAAGGTGTTGCACATCGCGATCCGGTTGAACTGCGCCCCGGTGCGCCACCACTGCGCGTAGTTGGCGTTGCTGCCATGGTCGCGGCTGTGCGACGTCTGGTCGCCCCGGCTGTCCTGGTCGCGCCAGGCCTTGGAGTACATGTCGCGGGTGACCGAGCCGCCCTGGTCGACGGTGGCGCCCATGAACATCCCGGAGAAGCACTGCGCCTGCAGCTCCTTGCGGCGGGACAGGCTCAAGCCCTCGTCGGAGTCCTGGCCGACCGCGTAGATCTGCTGCCACACCGCGTCCATGATCCCGGCGACCTCCTGCACGTGGTGGCCGTACTCGTGGGCGAACAGGGCCAGGTAGACGCCCGGGTTGTCGCCGTACTGGTCGGTCTGCAGCCCGGCGAAGGGGACGTAGAGGTTGTCGTCGCAGTAGTAGGCCGCGGTCGCGACGCTCACCGCGATCGTCCCGCACGGCGTCGTGAACGTCGGCGCGGTGGGGAAGTGCAGCGTGGGCGGGGTGAACGGCAGGTTGTAGCGGCGCAGGAACGGGCCCCACGCCTGGTCGAGGCAGGCGCTCGCCGCGGTGAAGAACGCCTCGGCCGAGGCCTGGTCGGTGCGCCAGCGCGGCAGGCGGCAGGGGAAGTTGCGCAGCCCGTCGTCGCGGTCCTGCAGGATCGGGTGGTCGGCGAGCGCCAGCCGCTTCTCGCCGGACGGCGGCGGCGTCGCGGCAGGCGGGTTGTCTCCGCCGCCGGTGGCGCTGGTCTCGGGCGCAGGCACCGTGGGGGCCGCCGAATCGGAGCCGCGGTCGATCGCGATGAACACGACGAGCCCGGCCAGCAGCACGACCACCGCGCTGAGCGCGAACGCCGTGACCGGCCGTGCGGAACCGCCCGGCGCCCGGTGCCGCGGGGCCTGCCGGGGCGGCGGCGACGAATCCCGTGGGCGCTGCGGCGGTGGCGTCATCGCGGGCCAGCATAGTCGGCCGCGCCCGGCGCGCGAGCAGATCACGACTCGGTGGCGGCGGTGCACCACGCGTGGCCGGTGCCGGGGCGCTCTGCGAGAGTGGGCGGCGGAACGATCCGCAGTGACTGGAGAAGACCCGATGAGCGACACCGGTGGCTGGTCCGGTCCCGATCCGAAGGACCGGCCGGACGACACGACACCGCCCGGCGGCGAGCCGATGCCGCCCGCTCCGCCGCCACCGGAGACCCAGGGCAGGCAGTCGGCGCCGCCGCCTCCTGGACAGCCGTACCAGCACCAGGGCTGGGGGCCGCGGCCCGGCTACGGCAAGCCCGGCGTGATCCCGCTGCGCCCGCTGGCGGTCGGTGAGATCCTCGACGGCGCCATCGCGACCATGCGCCGCCACCCCGGACTCGTGTTC
>Ga0164243_10010120_pt1 | contig 13591 bp, 10 predicted proteins | sample OricompcompostOP_FD_108781 | JGI IMG/M metagenome (GOLD analysis project Ga0164243, IMG submission 108781) | Organic Plus compost microbial communities from Emeryville, California, USA - Original compost - Organic plus compost (OP) | ecosystem: Engineered > Solid waste > Mixed feedstock >... | reverse complement strand
TGAGCTGGTAAATGCAATTTGATTCATTTTAGCTCTGGCAAGAGCAAATTGGTTAGTTGTAACACAAGAAATTAAAGCGTCAGTATATACAACTTTACCTAATCTTGCTTGCGTAGCTAATGCTCCTGTTAAATTTGGTCCAATTGTATATGCTGTAGAAGCAGAGAGGGTTCCGTCTCCAATCCAATTTCTTGTCATCAATTGACAAGAAACCGTGGTTGATCCATTAGCGCCTAACATAGCGAAGCTATTTGAATGAGAATCTGTTCCAGAATTGGTATTTAAACCATTAGCTCCAGCCAGAACACATATTGGATTTGCATCTTGTGCTTGTGTATATAGTCTTTGAGGAACTATAACATTAAAATACATTCCATTATCTCCATTTGGTGACTTAATATGGGCAATAATGAATTCTTTATCAGCAATAATTGTAATAAACCCATCAACTCCTGCTGTTTGTGCACTAATAGTATTATTGGTTGCTGTCTGTCTTTCGGAAATTGACGTTGTAGTAAAAGTAGAACCATTCCAAGAGCCTGCTGGATTTACTACTATACCAAAGCTACCCCAAGCAGGCGCTGCACCTCTCAAGATAAATTGGAATTGAGCAGTAGTTTGTCCAGTATTAACACTTGGCGCACCAGTAAGTGTAGCGACGAAGTAATTGCCAGAAGTAATAGCCATTTGTGATGCTGCTACAACATCAATAACTCGATAATTAAGAGAAGATCTAGATGTAACAATATTTTTTAATGTTGTATTATCTCTAGTTCCACCACTTATTGGATTTAACATTAATTGTGTTGGACTAAGAACATTTACAATTCTATAAATAGAATTATCGGTACTATTTACATCGGTATGAGACCAAATTGTAATATGTTTATTAACCATGGATGAATCGAAGTTAGCTGATAAAGAGGTAAAGTTAATACCTAAATCAGAAGTAACTCCATCATTTCCCGTAGCTAAAACAGAAGAACCCTCAAAGAATCCAGCGGGACCACTAGTTGGTGTAGCAGGCATTCCACCAGGCGTAGTTAAGGAACTTGTGCCATTTACACAGTAACCCCAAAATTCATAGAGGATACGCATAAAGATAGGGATATCTCTACCGTTGGTCCCAGTTGTGTATTGTAATCCTCTTAAGTATTTCCTAGCCATGGTCTATTTCCTTATTCTATCCAACGTGAAACGATAATGATGTCTACTAAGTTATTTCCGCTTGGAGGGGTTTTGAATAGATCTCTTTCCACATTAGGTGGTTGTCTACCTGGGATAGGATCAAATAATTCAGGTCTTCCTGTAATTATTTCTGAAATAACCCAACTTTCGAAAGTATTTGTATTTGGATTCCAGCCTCTTAGTTTATAATAAACTGTTTCAGTTTTTGGATAATCAATAACAGAATCTATATCATTATCAGTTAATGATGGACCTTCAAGCTCTTTTGTGCCTGACATGTTTGACGAGTATCCAAGGTATGGAGCGTTAGCAAATGTATCTAACATGGCTGGAGTCTCAGTGATACCCCAATTTGATGTATAACCAATATATTCTGTATTTTTAACTGGAATACGAGAATTTTGATGATCAAAACCACCCCAATTAAGACAGTAGCCTTGGAAATATCCATCTGGACTTAGTGTATTACTAGGAAATACTTGAACAGTCCAATCTCCTAATGGAGTATCATTAGTTCCAAATGTTAATAAGGTTGGTAGTGATATGTTTGTTGCTAAAGCCATTTTATATCCATTATGGTATTACTGCTGGACCATTCCAAGGAATGTAAATTCCTCTTCTCATATGTTGCCAACTTGCTCCTCTTAATACTGTTGCAGTACCAGTGAATGCTCCATTTCCAGTAGAACCATTCAAAGTAAACTGAGTTCCATTTAATACAGTAACTACCCAAGTACCATTAGCTGCCGTGTTTCCAGTAGCACCAGTAATACATACAGTTTGCCCAGTTACCAAGTTGTTAGTAGTTGTGGTAGTGCATTGAATTGGTGATGCATTGGTAGCTGCATTTATAGTCCAAGATGCATTATCAGTTGTTAATTGAAATTCTCCAAAGTTTGCTCTACCATTTCTAATTAATGGTAATTGTCCCATAATTCTAGGATACAAAGGAAGAGCTGGATTGTTACTACCGTGAGCATAATTAACAATTGCACCTGACATCAAATCATATGGAATTAATTCAGTAGCAGAAATCCATGGAGAGTCTGATGCATTTGCTTCAAATGTTGGACCATTAAGCTGGTTATTTCCAGTTACATATGCCAAAGTCATTGGATGACAAGATACTGGAGAATTGTAAAAAGAAGCTCCCTGAATAGTGAGATTTACATTTCCTCCACCAGGTGCAAACGAAATATCACTTGCTGGTGCGTTATTTGTATCGCCTGCTCCATTTCCTAGTACGAATAATCTTCTTATTGGCGTATCTAATGGAGTAATTAATACTTCATTATCTGGGATTCCAAATGTTAGTACGAAAGAGCGTGGTAAAGATGGTGTTGTATTCGATCTTCTACCAAAGATGGCAAACGATTGACCAGTATCATCACCAAACATGGTAATTCTAAATTGAATACCAGTTGCAACACCCTGGTCATCACCAATTCCATTACCAATTTTATAATCAGCCGAGCTAGTAATGTTTGGTAGGTTCCAAAACAATATACTATGCAAATGTGGTCCACCAATAGCAAAGTCTCCAGCGCTGTTTCCGCCGAATCCTGGGGTAACAGTAATAGGAGCATTAACTGTATTTACTCCAGTATCATTGGTAGATTCATTACAGATTCTTACTTGATATCCTGTTGAATGTGGACTTTGTAGAATGATTCTTGGAGTAGTAGAGGTGCCAGTCCCTTGATATCCAGCTCCTCCGTTACCAGCACCACGAGCAGGGCAGTTAGCATCTTTTTCATACAAATACCATGGAACTGTATCTACAGCTTCTACAAGAGCCAGATCACCATTTGCTCTGTAATCAATTTGATATTTGTTTTGATTTGTAACTGCCCCACCAGTACTCATAGCACCAGTTCCACCAGAACAACCTGTGAATGTAGTTCCAGTCGTACCAGTATAAGTTACTGTTTGTAAACCAGCCGCAGTAGTTACGAAAATAGTACCGCTAGAAGGAAATCCAGTTGTGGATGCTACGTTGATTGTGGCTTGAGGAAGACTCTGTCCGTTGGAACCTACTGTAATAGTTGTATTATTTCCAGTTTGCAAAGCTGTAATTAAGAATAACCCACTATTTCTGGTTGGATATAATGGACTTTTAAGGACTAAAATTCTACCAATGTCAGCAGCAGTAACAGCTCTTACACTAGGAGGAATAGATACTTCGACAAATGCCCCATTATTAGCAATACCAGCTTTAGTACCAGTATTAAATGTTGGTGTTGCTGCTGTTGGCGTAGAATCTCCAGTAGCAATTAGTAAAGTACCAACACCATTAATTGGATAATTAGTATCACCAACATAAGAGTATCCTAATACTCTTCTTAAGAAGAGAGCAATAACATATGATTCATTATATGTTCTAGTTGAACCAACAGTTACATTTTGGGTTAAATAATCTCTACAAAGATGTAATGCCATATTGACCTTAAAATGGGAAAAGTGTGAACGGAATTACTGTTTTGTCCCACGGTACAGCCACTCCTTGTGTAAGTAGTAAGAAATCACCATTAGAACTGAATCTGGTGAATAGCTGCATAAATGTATTTGCAAATCTCACATTTCTTAATCTAACTCTAGCTAATGAGTATTGTCCAACAACTCTTGGCAAACTTAGTACACCATAAGAATTAAACAACATTCCTATTTGTGGATTTGCTCCGCCCCTAATATCTGTTAAGTTATTTCCTGGAACATTCATAACCGCGGAAACAGTTGAGGCGAAAAGGTTAGGCGCACCGTCCCCAATAAGGGATCTTACTAATGTTCTATGATTACGATAAACTCCATCATTACATCTCATTACAAATCCACCACCATACCCATTAAATGTTTGATCTGAACCAATTTGTGTTTGGCTAGCACTACGATAAGCGTTCATTGATACGGCAAATGGATTTGGATCTTGGGTTTGTGAATAAATTCTTTCTGGAATTTCCCAATGCCAGTGGAAACCTGATGAGGATGAGTGAGCAGAGTCTTTACCCCAACCAATCATAAAGCTTTTATCACCAATCAATGTGATAGAAAGAGTTCCAGAAGAAGCGGTATTCTGTAATTGATTTGAATTTGTTCCGCTAGATGAAACAGTATTTGGCGGTAATACAGCACTAGCATCTGCACCAAAAGCTGTTCCAGTCCAACTACCGTTTGGTGACATTCTGTAATCTATTCTTTGACCAGAGTTTGCTTGTAGTACTTGTATTTGTGGATTAGCTTGTCCAGTATTAATTCCAGTTGGATCTAGTTGGAATACCATAAAGTTTCCGTCTGCAATTCCAGTAGAAGATCCGGCTACCCCTACATCGATAACTCTATAATTAATGGATGAACGAGTAGTAACTGATGGTTTATATCCGTCAGAAGCAGATGCTGGTGTTCCCCCACTATTTACATTTATTATGATATTATTTGGTGATTTATAAAAAATAATATTGTAAATAGAATCTTCTGAACTTCCCGAATTTGCCTTCCACATAACCAGTTGTTTTCCAACCATATTAGGTGTAAATGGAGTAGTAGAATTAGCAAAGAATTCTGTATATCCATCAACTCTAAATTCAGTAGTAGCATTAGTATAGCCATCAGAGCCAATAGTCATTAAGCTAGAGCTGGTTACATTGTTACCTGTGGACATTGATCCGGTTCCACCGGTGCATCCAGTAAATGTAGTAGCTGTAACACCAGTGTAAGTTACTGCTTGAGTACCATTACTAGTATAAACATAAATAGTTCCGTTAGTAGGAAATCCTGTTGTTGATGCTACATTGATAGTTGCCTGTGGAAGTGAAACTCCATTAGATCCTGCCGCAATGGTTGTTGCTGTTCCAAGGAAATTTCCTGGTAAACCACCGCCTGTTGGAGTGGTAGATGCAAATGCTCCAGTACCAGGTGAGGAAAGCGAAGATCCTCCAAAGACACAAAATCCCCAAAATTCATACATCATCTTAAGGAAGTATGAAACTCTAGCAACCGTACTACCGGTACTAAATGTTAAACCTCTTACATATTTATTTGCCATCTATTTTACCCTTATGGAATTAAGTTTGGTCCATTCCAAGGAATGTATAAACCTCTTCTTAGATGTTGATATGATCTTGCGGGATCTGTAGTTGGAGAGAAATCTCCAAAGTTAGCTCTTCCTTGTCTAATATGAGGTATAGTTCCAATCATTCTTGGTGCAAATGGATATACAGGTATAACACTTGAGTTACTCCAATTAGAAAGTGAACCTTGCATAAGATCTATTGGAAGTAATTCAGTAGCACTGAAGTATGGATTATCTGTTGCAAATATGTCATATTGTGGTCCAGTTCCTTGACCAGGAGAGCCTGGGTTTCCTGGAAGACCTCCAACAATGAATGCCCACATAGAAGGAGAGCATGCACAAGGAGTTCCGAATGGAGTTGCACTCATACCTTGGCTATAACCAGCAGTAGCTGATGGTGCCGCACCATCGGTTAATGAAAATTGAAATCCTCCATCATTTCCTTTGTTGCTTGCAGCGAATCCAGAACCAATTACAAATAATCTAGCTTGATTGTTAACTGGTAATGGAGTAGTTTCATTTTCTGGTAACCCAAATGCAAGGATATAAGAGTTAGGAGAAGTAGCATTGAATTGACGTCTACAATACATAATGATACCTTGACCAGTATCATCTCCTACTACCGTAATTCTGTATTGAACACCATTGTTGCCGGTAAATCCAGTACCGGGAGCACCACCTACATAGATATTGCTGCTACTATTATTCCACATCGGTGCATGAAAATGTTGTCCGAATACTGGATAATCACCAGCAGAATTGCCACCAAATCCAGGAGCATAAGTTGTAACTGGACAACTTCCTGTGCTATTTGAATTTGTACTAATATCGGAAGCAACTTCATTACAAAATCTAACTTGCCAGCCTAATGCATGAGGACTTTGCAAAATAAGTCTTGGTGTGGTAGAATTACCATCACCTCTGTATTCCGCCGAAGTTTTTGTATTAGCAGTACCATTGATTGGTGCATTTACATCTTTTTCATATAACCACCATTCAATACTATCGGCAGCTTCAACGGGAGGTTTCTCGCCCAAAGTTCTATAATCAATAACATACGAATTAGTAGAAGCTTCAATACCCACAATTAAGAAAACGCCTGAATTATGGCGTGGATAAGTATTGCTTCTAAGAACTAGAAGTCTTCCAATATCTGCACCAACAACCGTTCTAACGCTGGATGGAATGGTAACATAATATTCTTTTTGTGGACCAATATTAATTCCAGCCTTAGTTCCAACTGCGAAATTAGTTGCACCAGTTGGATTAGAATCTCCTGTTGCAATCAATAAAGTTCCAATGCTGTTTATATTATAGTTGGTATCACCTACATAGGTATACTTTAAGACTCTTCTCATAAAGATGGAGAGAACATAAGGAAAAACGTATGAGTTATTTGATGTTGTATTTTGAGTAAAATAATCTCTTAGCAAATGGATTGTCATTATTCCCTCTATTAACCTGATCCGAAAAGTAACATTTGATGTGGAATAATTGTATTATCCCATGGCCAACAGATACCATTTTGCATTTGAATGAACTCGCCATTTAAGCCCATTCTATGTTGTGGAGGAACGTGAGTTCCTGTAAATCTAACTGTTCGTAGTTTAACTCTTGCAAAAGTAAATTGATTAACTATTCCAACTAGTGATAGTACTGCTTCTGATATAGGAATGGTTCCTGCAACTGTATTATATCCAATTCTATAATCAGTTAGCTGTTGTCCGAATACATCTGGAGTTCCATCGCCTCTCATTGCTTTAACTAAAGTACGATAGTTTCTAGTTGGTACAAGATCCGATTTATGAGTGCTCATTATAAATCCACCACCATAACTTGCAGTAGTGCTATTAGTAAGTAAAGAGCCGGTACTTATAGTTTCTCCCATAAATACTAGAGGATGCTTATCTTGTTCTTGAGGATATAGCCTCAAAGGAACTTCAAAATGCATACAAAGTCTACCATTGCTTTGAAACAAGTCTTGCTCCCTAAGGTGAGCAATTAAAAATGTTTTATCACCAATTAAATTAACACAAGTTTGACCTGAGGTGTATGATGAACCAGTTGCTATTGAATAATTTGCAATAGCTGTGTACCCATCATTAGGAAAACTATCATAACAAGTTCCAGTACCACCAGTATAGGTTCCGTTTCCTACAGATCCATTTAGAGTGAATGTGTTTGAACCGGTAGTAGTAATAAACCAGTTACCGTTAGCATTCAAGTTTCCACCAACTCCAACAATAGATACAGCTTGTCCTGTGGTAAATCCGTGTGAAGTGCTAGTAGTAATTTGAATTGGACTAGCATTAGTTGCTCCAGTAATTGTGAAAGCATTTCCGCGCCAAGCACCTGGACCAGACATAGAAACAGATAATGGAGCGCCAGCATCAGCCGCAGCACCACGGCTTCCACTCATTAATTGAATTTGAGATTGACCATTAACATTACCTTGACCAGGATTAATACTTGCAGCATCCAAATTCAAAACCATATATCCACCTAGAAGTGAATATGCAGAATCAGTTGCGTTAACCATATCCACAATTCTATAATTTACTCCAGTTCTAGAAGTCATGGAAGGACGTTTTGAAACCGCATCTGGAGTTCCACCAGTATTACAATTAAATATTAATTGAGTTGAAGAAATAACTCTAGTAATAACATAAATAGAATCTTCTGAAGAATTTGAATTTGGTTTCCAAATTACTAATGCTTTACCAACCATTGAAGGAGTAAATGGAGCAGATGAATTTGCTGTAAAAAGACAATCGCCTGAAAATTCTTGTCCTGATACTGCGGTGTGAGAACCATCAGTTCCAGAAGCCATCAAGCTAGTTCCATCAGTGAAGTTAGTTGGAAATACAACTCCATTGTTGCTTGCGAAACCACCCGGAACGGTTGTGGAAGCTCCGCCGTTGATGCAGAATCCCCAAAACTCATAAATCCACTTTAATCTCCAGTATGTACCTCTTCCGCTAGCATTAGCATTTGGGTAGATTAATCCTCTTATAAATTTCATTCCCATATTGATCTCCAATAATCTGAGGTAAATGCCGGAATATTCGGTGGTTTATGCGAGCCAGTAATCTAGTATTTCGATATCACTATATGGTCCTCCACATGGTGGAACAGGTGCATTAGCTAGCGAAATTTGCGAATCAACCCAAGTTACTGGGGTAGGAGTTTCGCAAGATAAATCATAAACTCTAAGTTTATAATATTTTGTAGCAAATAAAGATGCATCACCACTATAGCTAATTTTATGAATATCTTTAAAATAAGATAAAGGTCTTACAACATCGGCAACTCTAATATCTTGGATCATCATACATGGCTCTTGTTTTGAACCAGATCCAGCTAAAATGGATCCGCAAAACCAACTTCCATGATTTCCATAGGTAATTGTTCCAGTTACGGATTGTGATTGAATTAAATTTCCATTTAGATACGTTAGAAACGTATATCCATCATATGTAAAACCTATATGAGACCAAATTCCTAGAGGCAATCTATTATTTGCTGAAAGAGTACTTACTACCAATCCATTAACTGATGTTGTTATGGTTGAAGCCCATTGACCATCATTGTTTCCTAAAAGTGCAAATCCGAAGGCACTAAATGGATTACTCCATGATGAATTATCTAAAGCTTTACGTAAAATCTGTCCATTATTATCACCACCGGTGGAATTGTAGCTTCTCATAAGAACCCATAGAGAAACAGTGATTGGTGCTTGAGGTTCAAAAGTAGATGCACCTCCAACGGAATTTCTATTCCCGGAACCATTTTCTTGACCAGGAAAATCAATACAGGGACCAACTAATCCTAATCTTTGAGTATTTATAGTTCCAGATGCTATTAAATCGGTACTTACATTTGGACCCAAAGTTCCACTATTACGGAAAGGACCAGAGGCTTCATCTAGTTTCCATACGATTACATCATGTTCATCTGGTAGTACTCTAGGCATTGTTTCCCTTTACACTGATACGATAACATCCCAAGAATCTACTATTTCTACGGGACCATATGTTCCGCCGCAAGGTGGAGTTGGAGCATTAAGAATATCTGGTCTTGTATCAATCCAATAAACTGCTTGATTGCAAGAAAGATCGTAAGCTCTCAATTTATAATACGTGATGGTCGCACCAACATCAGAACCAGATTGAGAGAAAGAGTTTTGATTTGCTGCCATCCAAACGTCTTGGAAATAAGATAATGGTCTAACCACATTAGCAATTCTTACATCACAAAATGCGGCAACAACATCTTCTGAACTTCCAGATCCAGATGGAACTCCGCCAAGGAACCATGGACCTCCATTATAACTGATTGCTCTTGGAGCGCCAGATATGGTAGCTGTGACTCCTGGATTTCCATTAAGATAACTTCTGATGGTTGTTCCATCATAGGTCATACCAACATGGCACCATATATGAGGAGGAATTGGTCTAGCAGCAGTATTTATTGCAGATGCTGTAGCACCTACTCCAACTACATTACAAGTCCATTCACCGTTTCTTAAACCAGACGAATTCTGGTTTTCAATATTGATGCTCATAAAAGTAGAACCAGACCATACACCAGTAGTATGTTGTTTACTTACAAAGCGCTGAGTAAGTGATGTGTTCCATTGTCTTAAATTCATCCAAAATGATAATGTAATTGGGTATGGTGGCTGAAAAGTATTTGCTCCAGAAATATAATGTCTTGATTGCTGACCTGTAAAATATAATCCACTTGGTTCAGTTCCAAAGATAGTAGGAACTTGATTAATGACAGTTGCACCAGCACGTAAAGTTAAATTTGCTGCTGAACCAGGTGCACCCGGAAGAGTAGAAGTAGAACTATTAACAAACGTAGTTCCAGCATCATCTAGTTTCCAAACAACTAAATCATTATTATCTGGTGCTATTCTTCTAACGCGATTTGCCATTATATATTAATTCCTTGTGAATAAACATTTTTAAAATAATCTAAAGATCTAACAACATCAGCAATTCTTATATCATTTAAAATAAATGCTCCTTCATCTGCTCCAGTTGCATTTGTAGGCGGAACTGCTCCCAAAAACCATACTCCGCCAGTTCCATAATCTATAGATTGAGCAATTACTAATGATTCAATTAATATTCCATTTATGTATACTCTTAATGTACTTTCATCGTAAGTCATACCAACATGTGTCCAAACATTTAATGGAAATGGATGTAAAGTATTAGAAATGGTAACAGTTCTTAAAACCGATCCTGTGGTAATACCTGCCATCCAATTGCCTGTATTACCATTTAACCCTAAAAATACTGAATAAAATGGAGCTGTCCAAGTATTATCATTTCTATATACTTTACCTACAAAAGGTGCATTGTTGGATGTAACGGTATAACTTCTACAATAAACCCAAGCAGATACACTGATTACTGTTGGCTGGAAAGTATTTGCTCCCGAAAAATAATCCTTATTGGTTGTGCTTCCAGGTAAGTACAATCCATCGGAAAAGAAACCTTGGGCACCTAATACTGGATTAAGATTTTTATTTGTTAAATCTCCATTATTTCCAATAAATCCAGTATTATTAATTATAGTAGATCCTGAAGGATCATTACAGACCCAAATTATCCTATCATTAGCGTCAGGTAAAGTTCTTGTCATAGTATTCTCCTTTAGTTAGTATAGATAACTTGAACTCTAGCATTGTTACAAATTACTCTATCAGCAGGAGAACCACTGGTTTTCCAAATTCTTACTTCATATCTAGTTATTTCATCGTTTCTTAAATTACCAGATGCTGAACCAATTGTTAACGTTGAAGATAATTCCTGAGCAATAGTATTAGTGAAATGGAATTGCGTTCCAGTAACTAATACATTATGTGTTGTATCGAATAATTGAATATATCCATCTACACCTGGTGCAGAAACTTCAACGTCACATATCCATTTAACGTTTCTAATTCTTCCGTCAGCCAAAGCTAATGGGAATTTGGACATATCCATAGATCTACCGCCAACTCCTGCCGGCGTGGTAAACCCATTCAACTCTACACCAGCTACGATATTAAGATCAGTTGGTAAAGCAAGAGGAACTAATGCAGTTACAGTAATTGGTGGGCTATATGTGACGTCAATTCTGGCATTTCTACAAATAACAAAGTCATTTGGACCAGTACTGCCAGTTAGATAAATCTGAACTTCATACATTGTTGGGGTACAACAATCTGAACGCAAATAACCATCAACTTCGCCGCTTTGAATTATTGCAGATAATTCAACAGAAGACAAGCTGTTAGTTGATAATTGAGAATTTAAAATAATTGCATTATTAGTTACATCTTTTAATTGAATGTGACCAATTGTGTTTGCGTTGGTAACTTCTAAGTTAGCAACGAACTTCATGGTTCTGACTCTACCATCTGGGTAACCCGCAGGGTAGAAAGCTAGATCAATGACTCTAGCTCCAACTCTCATTGGAATATCGGTATCATTGTATCCGTCTCCAGATAAGAATTGAATTTCCGAAGGTAACAAAACAGAGGTTGGAAGAACGTCAATAATAAAGGTGGAAGGAGTTGCTGGTTCCCAGGCGATACCGTTCCAGGTCAAAACCTGATTAAGAGAAGGTGCGGCGCTGGAAACTGGTCTGTTTTGAATACCAGAAACAATTGGATTAAATAAAAGTCCAGATAGGTCACCACCCAACTCTGTTGAAGTAACAGCGTTTACTGCGCTTTCAACTGTATCTAGTCTAGCTCTAACAGTAGAATAAACACCACTGGGTTTGATTCCTAATTCATTTTCAATTGCAATAATGGCAGCTCTTAGCCTATTTACGGAGTCCCCTCTAACAGGAGAAAGGTTATCCGTAACTTTTGGCAATGAAACGTCATTATCTATCTGTGCCGGAAATTTTGACATGTATAGCCCTACCTGGTATTATCCTTAAATTCAGAATATATACTAAAATTTTAGTATACTTTAGAACGAAGAAGGTCTTTAAAGGCGGGTAAATTATTATGGAAAACTTCAAAAAGCTGCTCCGACTAGCAAAAAGATTTGAATTAAAGTATATTGTTGCGCAAAAAGTTTCCGCCCAAGCTGGAGATGTTGAAGCAACTTTAAAGAGCGCCGGTTTATGGGAACTATCAAACCAAGTTTCTTCATTACTTGACCAAGCAAGAGTTCCAAGTGATGCCAGTGTTGATATCAAAATCAATATTAAGCCAGGAAATGAAGTTTCATTTACCGTTTTAACTAATCCTGCTAATCCTAAAGCATCTCAAACTTTAGCCTTGTTACTTTCTAAGAGCTTCTCAAGAAAAATGAGCGAAGTCCTTGCTAAAAGTGGCTTAGGTGTAGGTGAGTCTGTCGTTCTTAACTGGTTAACCTTTTAATTTGAGATAATATGAGTAACTATCCTTATCTTCTAGATAGCATTCTAACTTTGCCTACCGTTGCCGGAAGTGACGATAAGGCAACAGCTATCAATGCTTTACAGTCAGCAGTTCTTGCTATCGAGGAAGAACTTGGTGTCAAGCCATCTACTCCTTATAGTGATGTAAGAGTACGTTTGGATATTTTGGAATCCAGAATCAACTTCGGAGTTTCTCCAAGCATCCCAAATGATGGTTATGTTAAGAGCCCACTATATATTTTAAATGACATTCAAGGCGTAACGCTAAGCATCAGCGACGGTTACGGCGCCCCTACCGAAGATAGAGTTAATGGCTCTCTTTATTTAAGAACAGATGGTTATGCTAATAACGATTTGTACATCAGAAGAGATGGTTATTGGGTTCCTATTCAAACTGAAGCATTCGTAGCTGCGGGTGACATCACCGGAAATAATCTTGGTCAAACCGTTATTGGTTTAAGAGGTAAATCACTTAACGCTTCATTGGCAACAATTGGAGCAGCTCAAGATGGTTATCATTTAACTTGGAATAATACTGATGGTTATTGGCAAGCTCAAACTGGCTTCGTAGCTGGTGGAGACTTGGCAGCTTTAACTGGTCCGTTCGGCAGAAGAAGCCAAAGTGTAGTTAGAATTCAAGGAAGAGTAGTTTCCAGCGCAGCTCCTGGAGGCTCTAACGCTTCTAACGGTGACTCTCTAGTTTGGAATTCAGTTGATAATCAATGGCAGCCACAAGTTCGTGCTGTAATTTTCGATGGTTACACCACTAGAACTAACTTAAGATCAAATAGAGCTTCACAATCTCCAGTTGATAATACCAAGATTGGTATCGTTAACTTTAGTAGCCGTTCAGGTGGTGCAACTACGGGTACATCCGGTGATTATTCTGCAATCCTAAGCTGTAATAGAAACACAGCAAGTGCT
>Ga0164243_10010119_pt1 | contig 13591 bp, 15 predicted proteins | sample OricompcompostOP_FD_108781 | JGI IMG/M metagenome (GOLD analysis project Ga0164243, IMG submission 108781) | Organic Plus compost microbial communities from Emeryville, California, USA - Original compost - Organic plus compost (OP) | ecosystem: Engineered > Solid waste > Mixed feedstock >... | reverse complement strand
TTAAAATTAATTTTTCTTATTATAATTACTAATTATATTCTTTTTTTAATTAAATATAAATAAAATTAAATCTAATTCTTTACTTATAATTTAGTAATTATATTTACTAAGTTTTAAATCTTATCTTTATTTATTATTAAAGCTAATAATTTTAGATTACCTAAGATCTATTAGTAAACTCCTATTATATTTTATTTTAGGTATATTATTTTTTAAGTTTTTAATTTTATAGTAAAATAGTTTTTTAATAATACTTTCTATTTCTAATTTAAACTTTATTAATTAAGTTTCTAGCTAAATTATATAAAGAGCTAATCTAGTTTAGGAGAGGATTATAAGTAAGATTTTAGTTATAATTATAAAGTTTAAGCTATATATTAGTTTAATAATATCTAAGAAGACTAATATTATAAAGCCTTTATTATATTATAAGATAATTATTAATAATTGACCTGTGGAAAAAGTATATTCTTATAATCTTATAGATGCTTTTTACTATGGAAGTGTATCTAGATCCTGCGAGAGTGAGTTTAAATAGTATATAGGTGGCGCTAGAATGATCACGCTTATATTTGTAGTCCTGGTCGAGGTTGTTTCCGAGCTGTGCTTTAATATTGTTATATAAGACTAGTATAGAGAATTTATAAAATTTCGGGAGGGAATAATAGAAAGCAACCTCTAATTAGTCAATTCTAGTATAGTTCTCATAAATACGCCATCGCACAGTACGGTAGCAGTCGAGCCTTAATTCTATACCACCCCATTCTATTGTTAACATCTCCTACCAAGGGGCGATCGAGAGGATCGAGAGCGACATCCTTTAAGCTCCCCTTCTGCGCCTGATCAGAAGCTCCGTATCCGTATCGACGTACGGGAACTCATCAATATTCCTATTAATCGGCCTCGAACTTCCCTCTGGATACTTGAACTCATACCGTAGGAGAAGCGTGGCGAGGATCATCTTAAGCTCATTGGACGCGAGGAATCGGCCCGGACATGACCAGGTACCGTATCCAAAATGCATGTGGTTTTTGTCCGCCGTGGCGTACTGGTGCTTCATTGCCTCGGCCGGGCTCTGGCGGCGTAGCCGATAGTACCGCAGGCCATCGAAGACTGAGGCGTTAGGGATCACGGAAGGGTCACTGGAAATGGCGTGTGGCATCATACAGAGGTGCGTGCCGTGGCGGAGGTGGACGCCGTCATGGAGAGTGATACCTTCCGGGTCCTCCACAACGCGATGGAATCCTACTTTTGATGGAGGATGGATGTTAGGCTACATAAGATGAGAGCACGATGTGGATGAGTAGCATGGACGACTTACGTAGACTTGGAGGACTCCACCTTTGAGATCTAGATGAGAAAGGTGATATAACTTAGTACCGGTCATGATGCTGAAGCCTGTATGTAATTCTCCCCTTCCCTTGTCTTGCGAAGGTACTTACTCTCTTAGGAAGCTATCCATCTTTAGTAGCTTGCTGAGTGTCTGCTTTCCCCAACCGTCCCCTTGCCCTTGGAGTGCCTCGGCGGCCTCATCTCGGATCTCTTTCAGATACCGAGGTTGGGCAACAAGATCGAATAGCGCATGAGAACCAGCAGCCGCAGCACTGTGTCCGGCAACTAAAGTTATGACGAGTTGCCGATGAGCGAGGTTGCTTGGTTGGCTGTCTCTGCCGCCTGGTGTGGATAAGTCCATCATCGCCTGCAACAGGTCGTTTGGCTTCTTGTAGTCCGGGTCAGTGGCCTCGAGGTGTCGCCTCTGTTCAATTTCCGGGATAAGGATAGCTTTTCCACGTCGAATCGATGCCTTGTATTTCCAGAAAGATGGCAGAAGAAAGTTCAATAACGGACGAATCAGTGACGGAACAGCCCTAACAGCCATCTGTGTCATTGTTACTATTGTCAGAAATGTTAGTTAAATTACTTTCTCTTCTGTAGAACAGTCGTGAATAATCGACTGGGAAGATAATTACCATTGTGTGAGTGGCTAAACGACGCCTCGAGCCATTCCTCGTTGCGACACAGGGGCAGCCCAATGAAGACACGATTCGTTATCCGGCCTACTAGTCTCAAAAGCGTGGGTTGAACAGGGAGTGGAGTCCATTCTGGAAACGGTTAGTCGATTGTGAGATATAATTCCGCTTGTGTATCGAGTGGAAGACAACCTTCGCAGTCTGGCAATTCCCGCTGAAGCGCGTATTCAAGCTCATCTATCATGGCGTTGGATAGCATGGCTAGGTTCGGAGTGATGCTTGTCTGTATCAACAGAGTCAATAAGAGTGAGTCTCAACGCCTAAACGGCCCGTCGTATCTTTCATATTACCTGAATAGCTCTCGTTGCGATATCACTTTCGCTAAGAAGATCAATGCCACTATAGTTACCACCGAAATTCTAGAGGGCGGATGGATCCGATCAGCAAAGGCACTCCAGGAAGGAAAATTAGGAAACTAAAACAATTCTCACTTTGATTAAACCCTTGATAGCACTCAGCCGCTCGGTCGGGGCATTCTGTAATTCATCCAAGTATTTGCGCGACAGGACAACCAAGTCACCATCGCTTCTGGTAATTCGATGAATGCAATTTTTCCACTGGCAATTGTTAACGATGGTGTATTGATACCTTTTGATGCACTTAAATAGGTTAGACGTGTAGTCACCTTGGAATATCCCTCGCTAATTATACTGGCAGCTCCTGTCTTGAAACGCAGCTGAACGAAGAACTTCGGTTCAAGTGGGTGGCGATATCCGGCGAATGGGGCCGAGATGCCACCAAAAGTAGGGAAGTAAAGCCAAGTACATACGGCGAGCACCAAGATGACATTAACTACCTGGTTCCAGGGAATTCCATTGAGCCCGGTCGGTGGGAGTCTCCCTAAGGCATACCCCAGAAGGTTACCGGTTCTCGTTGTGTTGCTCTGGCTCATGTTCAACTGCTTTCAGATGTGGTTGTTGTGTTCCGGGAACAAAAGTGGAAAAAGAGAGGTAAAAGAAATACGGCGAGTGCGTGATGATCGCGTTGAAACATCGACATATGTCGAGGGGTGCTCCTGGGGCTTTATATAGACATCAGACATACAGTATAAAGCCACTGCGTAATACAAAAACAAGACCAATCTAACAAAATATTATGCTGGCTGAGTCTCTCCCTTACGGGGAAAAAGTACTTATAGCCCGAATTCGGCAACACGCAAGGTCGCCAATGGATCAATTGCTGTCTTCCTTTTCTCTGCCACTGTAGGGTGGTGTATCGTTCCAGAAAAGTAGTGAATCTCTGTGCTGGACCGAATTATCAACTGGGACTTTCTCAACTCTACTTGATGCACAGGTTATCATTGATCAATCTTAACACGTATAAAAGACGCACTTGCGCCTACATTTTGATTTTACAGCAGTTTACTATCCCTGACATCTGAATGACATTCAAGGAAAGGACTATGTAAATGCAATAGATGATTAGGTCCTCCAAATGCACATCGCCGTGCCGTATGTGGATCTCAGGACTACTTCACTCGTGACGATGATGAGTGTCGAAATATTAGGCGACGCATGGCTGAGGAGAAGAAGCATGGACAATTTTGCTCTCCAATGTACCACACTATCTAGATTATAGTATTGCCTCACTCTTCTGCGACCAGAGGCGCGCTGAAGTACAATGTCTGATATATCCCATTCTTCTCGGAGTATAGGAAAGATGCGTCGAGGTGGACTGGCTTTTTCCGGTTGTGGTTGACCGGCCCGCTATTGAGATTGGAGTTAGCAATGTTGCTCGTGTTCTAGTATCAAGTAGAAGAAGGAAAGGAGATCGAAGGGTGGTGAAAATCGGGTAGGGAGTACATACAAAGCGCCCTCAAAAGCTTTCTTATATCTTCCCTCGTGGCCCCACGCCTGGCCACACTTCCGGAAAACCTCTTCGTAATTCCGCACAGTCTCCTCGTCGCTCCGTACGTAGTTCCAGGTTGGTAAGTAGGTCTTAACTTCGGGGGAAGCGGCACCAGGTCTCATCTCAAAGCTAAAATACAAACTCTGGCAAAGCATTGAACCGTCGTTCAGAGGCTTGTTGTAATCGTCATCCGGTATGCCTTCGGGCTCCTGGAGCAGGAGGTGCCAGATTTCTCGCAGGGAGGCCAGGCCTTTTAGCGCCCTCTCATCCTGCAAACGGCCGCCTAATGTCACGTAATCCCGCACCGTGTTGAAAGAGTTGCTCCTGGTGTGGACATAGATTTTCACTCTTGCGTCTGAGAGACGAGCGTCATCAACGCAGTCGATTCCCACCAGCTCAATGGTCGAAGGAACATCCCGTTCACTAAGGAATCTGTTTCGCAAAGGGGGTCAGCCGTGATGTCTGGTAGATAAACGGTTACGAGAAAAGGAGCAAGGTTTCTTTTTTTTTTAATAGATTACTTGGACCTACTTCGCCACAATGTCGATCGACTCCACGTTCAGAGCGGGCTTCAGATCGCGAAGGACGCGCCAAACCATGTCATTTGCCGGCACTCCGGTCGCTACCTCCTTGATTTTGGGGTTGAAGTAGGCCTTGGTCGATGTCTTGGAGCCTTTCAACTCAAAGGCGACAAACGAGAACGGAAGTCGCTTCAAAGAGGGAACGCCTGCTTCCGCCGATGTGAAGTTCGCTAACCATTTCGGGAGCCTTTCCCGGACGTCTTGAGCCTCCTCGGGCGTCGGGGCGAAGGCAGAGAGTAATTCATCACTCCATTGAGTGCTGAAACCCAGGGTCTTGGAGAGAGAGAACAGTATTTTCTGCGCCGCGTCTACAGCAAACGGGTCCGTGTCGCTGCCTCCATCAGCGCCCAAAAGCTCCCAGCAATATCGCACGATAGGCTTCCCAGCACTGAGGTTGAGGCTGGGTTGAAAGGGAGAACCACTCTGTGTCAACAGAGAGCCAGTGTGGGCCGCGGACGGCCTCGGACCAAGATTTGGGAGCACATGGTCGGTCAGAAGACGGAGATGGGCGTCCTGATCAGCTGGCGAGTAGGACTCGGCAGATTTCAAAAGAGAGGCGAGGATAGGCACAGCGTGGCGTGCCCAGTAGTCCAAGTCTACTGTATCGGATCTCGGGGTTTGCTCGAGGACAGTCATTGTGTCTGTGAAGGTTGAGCCGTGATGGAAGAAAATAGAATTTACGGAAAGTAGCGGTAGCACAGACGAACAGGGTCTTACCAAATGGATCGAGAGACTCCTTTGTATGTGGCAGAGCCGTAACATATTCAGGACCTTTAATAGTACATACACTGCAAGTTAAAATTGTTGAACTTATTGAGAGAGGGCGCAATTACTCCACATGGGATGCCGCCGAGGTCGGCGGGGAGGTCGGGATGCCAGAACTCACTCGTTGCCACTTGTAGGCTTCCTAGCGAACCATTTCCTCATTCATGGTGACTGCCCTTCAATTGAAATGGCTTTCCGTCCTTCTTGCTGCGGTAGCCAGCCACCGTCCGTCATGGGAATCGGCGAGGTCAATACGCTCGGTGTACATGCATCTCAGCTTAATCTAAAGGAGGTTCAGCGCGGTAGGGCCTAGTAAGTAGTAACTGTGGCTGGCGGAGGTGAAACAAAGATGCATATCACCGTCAAGATATTTTAGTATTTCTCTACTCTCTCACTCGCCTAACGCACCCCGACTGATATGTGTGGAATTGCCTTCAGGCGGCCTGCATATGCCGGCTTAATCCTCCCCAGCCACTCGTCTACTTATCAAATTACCACGGCCCGGACCAGCGAGTGGTGAAGCAGTCCCATAGACTCTCAACAATAAAGCATCAAGAAATATGTATGATAAGGGTCTCAACCGAATAAAATAATAGGAGGATCCTCAACCAGGGAATAGCGGGCTGAAACGATGGGACATCACATGAAAATTGGGGAGTGGTGAAAGTTGCTTTTCGTCAATCTTGCTCAAGATTAAGACACAACCTTTCTCATCTTCTTCCGTTGGCCTCGTATCGTTCGTTACTGTACAAGTTCCCGCCCGCTTGACCCCATCGGCCCTTAGCGGTGAGGCCGGGATGGCACCGAGGGTGGTTGGCCTTCTTAGATACAAAAGCAATCTTTAGAGCTCTCGGACTCTTGCGATTTAATAAAGTGTCTCTATTGGGCCACAGGCAATGGTTAAGATCTCTCACATCAGAGAGCATAGGTAGAGTTAAGGTGCCTTCAGCAGAGGTGTCTATTAGATACCATATAACTCGTGAGGACATGTAGGTCAGTTTAATGGGTGAGTCTAGCATTCATCTGTGTGTTACAAAAGACATACAATGAGCTGCATTAAAGTGGTATATAGTAAGATGTAAATTTTAACTCTGTACATGTTTCCTTCCTTTTTTTGTTGCTCATATTCCCCAATTTCCCTTCTCCACCTAAAATGAAAAACCTTTGTCATGGCTTCTTCCTCGACACAAGGGAGAAGGCATATTTACTAGACCAGCTATCTCAGGGTACGCAAACGTCCTACACACGGGGCAGAGCCGCTGAAACCGTTCCAGCCCAACCATCGTGGCTGTACGATGGAGACGCTACGTGCGGCGTCGGCGTCGAAAGAGAACCATCGCATCTCGGTTGGGAAGTATCTTGTCGCCTTGGATCGTGTTCGGGGGACGAAATGACCCGTTTCCGTCTTCCAGTTTGAAATCAAAATCCAGCAGTAGGCGACTTGTGATTGCCTTGATCATGTACTATTACCGATGGGCACTTTGTTAATAAAGCGGTCGTAATCATAGTCATGGCGGCTATGCCCGGACCAAAAAAGCTGTACAACTTGAACACTAGGCACTCTGGCAATACATACTGAAGCGAAGAATCGTCCCGGGCAGGCGTATCGACCAAGACCAAAGTGCAAATTGGACGCGCTACTGTGTGCAAACGATGCAGATGCGCCTTGCTGATTCGCCCAGCGGAGGGGATCAAACGACCGGGCGTTGTCAATCGTGTTATCGTCCATGTTGATCCTCCTCGCCAATACTCCAATTTGTTGCCCTGGCTGAAGTTTGTAGCCGTCAGAAAGGGAGATGGGCTCCCGAACGACGCGTCGGAAGGTAACTATAAGCCATTATTAGAGGAATGTGTCATCTTGTAAGGGTAACGCGAAACTCACATTCTCCCACTGGGTTGAACCGCTGCGACTCTCTCATTAGACTGTCCAAACGGCGCATTTCAAGCATGGCCTTCTGGCCGATTCCTTCTTCCCAACCCAATGATAAGACCTCTTCCTGCTCCTTTGTCAATGATTCCCGCAATGCAGGGTTAGCGATCACGTCAAATAGCATGTGAGTAGTAGCCATAGCAGTGGTGTGGACGACAGCCATGCTCAGGATCCCGAGGGTGCGATGCGCCAACGCCTCGGGCTTTGACTCCTCCTCAGTCCGAGCTAATTCCATGCACCAGCCCAGAAAGTCGTCGTGAGCCTCCTCGGGACACCCGCGTCGCCGTTCGACTTCTGAGCCCAGGAGCTGCTGTACATAGACCAGCTGCTCGCGCGCGTCAGATACACTGGGCACCAAGGCTCCGAAGAGGGAGCCGATGGTACTGCCGAGATTTCGAAAGGAGGCAATTGTGTTAAAAGTATTGCGGCTGAATGAGGCTGAAGTCTCGAGAAATGTCTCGTCACGGCAAATAGGCTCACCGACAAAGGCCCTGGCCGCTGCTCGAGTTGACAATTCGAGCACCATGTCATACACACTTGCAGAAATCCAGTCGCCTATAGGTTCAACGACATGTAAGTTGAGACCTCCTGGGGTGAATCGCCTATCCACATCCTTAACTGTAAACGTACCATCATCACTTTTAGGTAACACTTTGTCGAAGGCAAATTTCAGCTCATCGATTACCATCGGAATTATTTTCGCTATTAAGGTTACCAAAAGCGTTAGAAGAAAATGTGCACAAGTTTGCGTCACCATTGTGAGAACTTACGAAGACCTGGATTCAGCCGTCGATGTATGGCATCGGAATGTAGTTCACTCCCAAGTAATATGCTAGTGAGACTACCCGCATTGTCGTCGAAGCTTGCTATGAGAGGGTCCAACTTGTCGTTCGTGATAGAGCGCAGTTCCGACACATATCTCAATGGGAGGACGATAAGGTCCATGTCCATTCTGAGAAGTCTGAAGGGGCGGTCCTTGTACTTGAGCAATAGTCAGCCAAAAAGCCCTGCACAGTCCCCACTCCCTGAGTGACCATCTACCTTTTGGTATGCCTTTGTGATCAGCCGTTCAGCGTTTCTGTTGTAGCTCAATCGGTCCAGGAATTCCGGGAAAAGAGTCGGCCATTGCCTAATGGTGGGAATGGCAGTCCCACTCTTGCGGCGCCGGTTGATAATGTACAGTAGTAGTAGCCAAGAAAAGACGATAGGGCCTTGGACGAGTAAGACGTTTGGCGACATGATGTCCGCGATCAGCTGGGGAGATGTGATGTTCCATTTACAAGTGCTGTTCACATTTCAGGCCTGAGATGGAAAAAAAATGGGCGCGCCCACTTGATATGTATTTCTGTGTTACTTTCGTCTCCCGAAGGACTTCTTGACCCAGTGATACGGTTCTAGCATACCAAATGCGGAAAAAAGTCAAAGATGTGGAAACAGAAGTCAGATCTTTACCATTCTCACTCAAACAGGCGTATGCATGAATTGGTGCGTTGTAACAGAGCCAGGCCTACTTCGGGGTCTGGTCGCGGATGAGCTTCATGCAGGACACCTTGTCAGTCGTCTTCAGCCGCTGTTGGATTGACATGAGCGCTTCTGATATGGTCCCAGCTCGCTGCATATCTCCTTTTCACCACCTCAGGTTCCTGAACACTTCTCGCCGCGTCGAGACATGCAGAACCCCGCCTTATTTCGCCGCAAGTTGATTTAGACGCCTCACAGTTTTAGTGGTGAGGTCCTGAAACGCTAAGTTTCGGCCTCTGGTGCGGTGAATTATGCAGCTGCCGCAAGCCACTTCTGGGAAGTGGTCTGATCCTTTTCCCTACAATACTGTGCTACTTATAATATGAAGATAGTCGGTATTGGCAATGGAACACCCGGTAGCCAAGCGAAGAGTGCCTTGGACCCTTATCCGCCTCTCGGGCATGCCATTTTACTCCTCTGTCCTGGTGAGAAAAAAAAATTGTGAATTTATTCTTTCTTTTTTCTCTTTTCTTTTTTTTTTTTTGTTTTTACCCGGACAAGCAACAGGATCAAGGCTGTCTAGCAACCTCACATACCCCTTCACAGGCGGCGTGAGTGGTCCAGGAAAGACTGGAAAAGGTGGAATTAGCCAGACCTCCTCTATTCCTAGAACCTTAGTCCGTTTCCAATAAGTAGCTAATACACCCAACACAACACTGCAGAATCACCAACGACAACTTACTCTGCTGCTAATTTCTCTGCCGCCATGGAAGACTTCAAAGTTTTGATTGTTGGGGGATCAGTGGCTGGTCTTGCTCTCGCCCACTGCCTGGAAAGACTGGGCATCTCGTTCGACGTTCTTGAACAGGGTGATGAGATCAGTCCGCAGGTCGGAGCCTCAATCGGCATCCTGCCTAATGGAGCTCTGATCCTCGACCAGCTAGGCATTTTTGACGACATTGAGAAGGTGATAGAGCCTTTAGTGTTCGCAAGAATCCGTTTCCCAGATGGGTTCTCTTTTCAAAGTGAATACCCGTCCATCATTCGGTCACGGTCAGTATGCACGACCAGATGTTTTAGTGCTACTTCTAAGCCCCCTTTTTCCTAGATTTGGATACCCTCTTTCATTCCTCGAGCGCCAGAAATTTCTTGCGATCCTCTATAGGAAGTTGCAGCACAAAGAGCGAGTCCATACGGGTCAAAAAGTCGTATCGATCGAAAATCGGAAAACTCATGCGGTTGTCAAAACCGCTTGCAACAAAGAGTACACGGGGCACTTGATTGTGGGCGCTGATGGTGTCCATAGCATCGTAAGATCGGAAATGTGGCGACATGCCAACGAGCTCGCCCCAGAGGCTATTTCGGAAAAAGAAAAGTCAAGTAAGAAATCACCATCGTTCTCAACGGTTAAATAGACACAAACTAATGGCATCAGCGATGAGGGTATACTACGCTTGCATCTTCGGCATCTCCTCGGCAGTTTCCGGGGTGGAGGATGGCGTCCAGTTGAGTCTGTTGGACTATGATCTTACAATTCACGTTTTTAATGGAAAAGAGGGCAAAGTCTTCTGGTTCGTCATTGTTAAGACGGATAGGCAATATACCTACCCCGACAGGCCTCATTTTGACCAGGAAGATGGTCGAAAGATTTGCGAAGGACTAAAGTCCAAGAAGCTCGACGCAACCTTGACGTTTGGGGATATGTGGTCGAGGTGTGACATATTCACAATCACACCATTAGAGGAGGGGTGGCTCAGCAACTGGCACTTTGGTCGCTTGGTGTGCATGGGAGATGCGGTTCACAAAGTAGGGATCTCTGAACTCCTCCACACCTCTCCCTCGATGCTTCCAAGAAACCTCCCTTCCGTTTTTCACTCACTTGGCTTCCATGAGCTGACGTCCCGGTTTAGGTTACTCCAAATATTGGGCAGGGTGCAAACATGGCTATCGAGGATGCCGCAGCTCTGGCTAACGCACTCTGGAAGGGCGATCTCCAAAGGGCCATGGAAGCCACTCCCGCCTTGGAGGATATGCTGCATCATTTCAGCTCGGCCCGGCTCGCCAGTTCGAAAAAGATCTGCACACAGTCGGAGCTTCTTACCCGCCTGCAGTCCAATGACGGCATTGTGAAGCATTTAGTGGCGAGGTACCTGCTCCCCGCGGTGAACGACATTCCTGCGGGCTCTTCAGCTGCACTTTTAGGGGGTAGTCAATGCCTGCAATATTTGAAGCTTCCTGAACGGGCGCAACGACCACGCTCATGGTGGGCCGTCATTAGGGATCTTCGGTCATTCTTCCCTAAGCCGCATGGACTGGTCACTGTCTGGATCGGGGTTATAATTCTCTGGTGTGTGAGAGGTTGGGTGAGAGATTACATCGCATAGAGAAAAGAGCAAGCGAAGCTACCCTTAGAACAGAGCTGATATGTAAACTGCCGTCAATGTTGGGATAATCAATCAGCCAGCCACCGGAGTGGAGGGTGGCATTGCACTCCTGTTAGTTACTGAGACATCCGCTTTTCCGCATAGATTTTATCGATTGTCCACGGCAGATTGTCTTGAAATCTTCTGATCTGGACTCATCCGCCTTGGTAACGGATTTGTATGCTCCCTAATCTATCCGCTCCCTTCGTGAAGCATCGTCTTGAGTCATTGGAATACAGAAACGGCGTGAAACATGGAATCAAGATAAGAAAAGCAAAGTTTCCATAAATTTTGTTCGCCGAATAGAGAAATATGGCTCTGTTTGTGCTCGGACTCGTGTCTTGGGCTATGCAAAGCACTTAGGCATAGTCGCGGCCAAGCTTAAGATACTCTTCGAGAACAGCAGCTTTGTACTCTCTCTCTCTCTCTCTTTTCCTCCTTCCCCCTCCTATTTGTGTGGATTAACAGTCACTTGCGCTCTTTGCCAGACACTAATTACCATGTTGTTCGACCGTCTAACCACCATTGAACCTGACTGGCCCAATGTCAAAATCACTGGTGCCATCATCTTTGCCGTCGCATTAATTCGATATCTCAACTACGATAAAACGGTGCGTTATTTTTGTTATTTACCAACCGAAACTCAAACGCTGATCGGGAAACCTAGGTCGATGTACCGGTTGTAGGACCCGGAGTTCGCTTCACGAAATGGCTGGCCGCTGTACGTAATGTATGGTTCGCTCGCGAATCTGTCAGTGAGGGTTACGCAAAGGTTGGAAATGAAAAGCTCTCATGACCCATCGAAATGGAACAACTACTAATGATGAAAAAATCAGCATGGCGAGTATGCGTTTCAAATACCTACCATGACTCGGATGGACGTCTTTCTCTGTGACAGAGCGATGACGAGGGAATACTACACTCTTAATGAGGAACACATGTCCTTCCAAGCGGTGATGTCCGAGGTATTTTTTCCTCATGATTCAACATATTAGCGAGTGGCAGGCCCAGGCTAATGTATTGCAGGAGTTTCAATTCCAATACTCGCTCCCCGGACAGCAGGAGGGTGCGCGAAAGATCCCAACCTCAGTGATAGCCAAGGCCTTGAGCTGGCAGAAAACTCGAGCCAGCAACCCCCAAGATCCATTCTTCATGGAGTTTTCCACGGAATTTTTGCAAGGATTCCAAGAAGCGATGTTAAAATTGAGTGCCCAGCAGCCATGGTACCGCCGAGTTTTCTCGCACTCCAATAGTGGACCACCTGCAAACTCGGGCTGGATGGAGGTCCCTTGCTTCCCTCTGGCGATAAAAGTGATCGCTCGGCTTACGACGAAGTCCCTCTTCGGGGCACCCTTATGCAGGTCCCAGGAGTTCCTTGAAAAGTGCTGCCAGTTCGGGGACGCAGTGCCCAGAGACGCGTTCATCCTGCGTTGTTTTCCTGCTTTTACAAGACCGTAGGGTTTTTTTCCTTTTTTCCTTTTGTGAAATCCCTTTAATGCCCTCTTCTACGACTTCGGCTAAAATTCCACTCCAGCCTCCTGGCAAAACTCCTCCTAGCGCCACGGCAGGTCAAGAACTTACAGGATGAGATTCATAACGAGATCGAAACTCGCAGAGATTCCCGCGATAAGAATTCCATGCAAGTAGGTGCTGTTGTGCCCTGCGAATTACCGTACGATCGGAAACTGACAGAACCGTAGGATCTGCTTGACTTCTCGATGAACTGGGTTGACGAACACCGTTCGGCTGGTTGGAATGATGACCATATCACTGATATGATGGCGAACACGATTTTTGCCGCCCTGCACACTTCCAGTCAGGTATGTTGTCACACTCTCTCACCCAGTCCAGAAAATGTGCTCTGACGTAGAGACCAGTTGGTAGTTCACACCATCTTTGAGCTCGCCACCCGTCCTGAATACGTCGATCCGCTTAGAGCAGAAATAAGAGAATGCTTTGCCGCATACGGTGATGGAACAAAAGCTGCCATGGACGCCATGTACAAGATGGACAGCTTTATCAAGGAGACTCAGAGGTGTAATCCCCTCGATGCATGTATGAACTTCAAAGACGGACCGCTCTTTAATCATTTCTTTACGTCTCCCAGAAAGATTCAAACAATTGCTGACGTTGACCGTATTAGCTGCCCTAGCGAGGCTGGCCATGAAGCCCTTCACATTCTCGAACGGTCTCCACATCCCCAAGGGAACCTTCATATTCACACCCAATTCCCCAATATTTGAAGATGAACGCTTTTACGCCGATCCCAAGCGTTTTGACGGTTTCCGTTTCTCTAGGATGCGAGATGACCCGGACCTGAAAGCATCTGCCCCTCTCACAGCAACCAGCGAATACAGCATGCACTTTGGCACAGGGCGTCACGTCTGTCCAGGGAGATTCATGGTTTCCGACGAGGTCAAGCTGGTGATGGTGCACCTTCTACTGAACTTCGATTTTGCTATAAAGGACTTCAGACCTCGGCCCCAAAATGTGGCGTTCGGAAAGTTCATGCTTCCAGATATGTACGCCAAGGTGTGGTTGAGAGAAGCGAAG
>Ga0164243_10010118_pt1 | contig 13591 bp, 12 predicted proteins | sample OricompcompostOP_FD_108781 | JGI IMG/M metagenome (GOLD analysis project Ga0164243, IMG submission 108781) | Organic Plus compost microbial communities from Emeryville, California, USA - Original compost - Organic plus compost (OP) | ecosystem: Engineered > Solid waste > Mixed feedstock >... | reverse complement strand
TCGATCGAGGAGGTCGAGAACGTCGTCGCGGGCCACGACGCGATTTCCGAATGCGGCGCCGTCGGCGTGCCCGATCCGCGGCGGCAGGAAGTGGTGCGAGTCTACGTTTCCACGCGATCCGGCCATGCGATCGACGAAGGCGAGCTACGCCCTTGGCTCGAAACCCGCCTCGCCCGCTTCAAGCAGCCGCGCGACATCGTGTTCGTAGAGGCCCTGCCCCGCCTGGCCAACGGCAAGATCGATCGCGTGACCTTGCAGCAATGGGCGCAGGAGGAGGGATGAAGAACTACGGCCCCATCGACGATTTCACCGTCTTCGAGCTCTATCCCGACATCCAGCTCACGCACGACAATATCGAGCATTACCGCGCGCTGGCGGAGCGGCGGCTGGTGATCAACCGCTGCGGCGACTGCGGACACTGGATATATCCGCACCGCCCTCTCTGCCCCGAATGCTGGTCTTGGGACGTGAAGGCGGACGAGATCAGCGGCCTCGGCCGGGTCTTCATGTTCACCCTGCTCTACCAGCTGCGCGATCCGAAAAGCATGATCCACGAGCCGGTGCCGGTGGCGGCTGTCGAACTGGCCGAGCAGAAGGGGCTGCGTTACCTCGCGCGCGTCGTGAACTGCGCGCCCGAGGCAATCACGCACGACATGCCGGTGCGGCTGACATGGATCGAGATCGGCAATCTCGAATGGCCGGCGTTCGAGCCGGTGGGAGGCAACGCATGATGGCCGCCGATTCTCCCCTCCCGCTTGCGGGAGGGACCGGGGGTTGGCCTGTCAAGCAGCGGCGGACGACATGCCCTCCCCTAACCCCTCCCGCAAACGGGAGGAGAATCTGATGGCGCGCAATCCCTACAGGGATCAGATAGCCGTCGTCGGCGTCGGCTCAACGCCCTATGGGCGCGACCTTCGGCGTTCGCACCTTTCGCTTGGCCTCGAAGCGGCTGTGAAGGCGATCGAGGATGCGGGCCTGACCAAGCACGACATCGACGGCATCTGCGGCTCGGGCATGACGCCGCTGGCGCAGGGCGGCGCGGGATTCCTCTCGCTGCAAGGGGCGCTCGGCATCGAGCGCTGCACCTGGGCGCTGAACTCGTGGCTGGGGTCGGCCTTCGTCTATGCCGCGCAGGCGGTGGCGACGGGGCTGTGCGATACGGTGCTGGTGGTCCAGACCTATCAGCGTGATCCGGGCATGTCGCGCTCTGCCAATGCCGACCCGTTCCGCCGCGCGCTCACCAAGTTCGGCGACGTCGGCGGCGACATCAGCGGGCCGGACTTCGCGAAGCGCTGGGTCCATTCGGGCGAGCCTTACGCCGCCTGGATGAAGCGCTACATGCACGATTACGGCGCGAACAAGGACGCCTTTGCCTATATGGCGGTGAACAACCGCTCGCACGGCAGCCGCAATCCCGCAGCGGTGATGCAGCACCCGATCACGCTGGAGGAATATCACGCCTCGCGCACGATCTGGGAGCCGATGCAGATCTTCGACATGGACGTACCGGTCGACTGCGCCGAAGCCCATGTCATCACCACGACCGAGCGGGCGAAGGACCTTCGGCACAAGCCCGTCACGGTCCACGCGATGTCGCTGGGCGGCACGCGCTGCGGCGAGTATTACGAAAACACGCTGGGCTGGACCGACAACGCCCATTGGGTCGCGGCCCAGGGACTGTGGGACCGCAGCGCGTTGCGGCTAGAGGACGTCGACATCTTCTTCCCTTATGACGGCTATACGATCGACGCGATCGGCGTCGTGGAGGCCGTAGGCTGGTGCAAGCCGGGGGAAGCGGGCGATTTCCTCAAGTCGAGCTTCGATCCGGCCGACAACATCCTGAAGCTGAACGGCCGCACCCAGGTGACAACGCATGGCGGCGGCCTGGCGCTGGGGCGCGCGGGCGGGTCGAACTTCTATTCCGAAGCAGTGCGGCAGTTGCGCGGCACGGAGGGCACAAGGCAGGTTGAAGACGCCAAGAGCGCGCTGATCAACATCGGCAGCTTCTTTCACGATCCTTCGGCGGTGATGCTGCGCGCCGATTGACCCGAACGGAAATCGCGCGCCAAATCGCTTGATCGCGGGGCCGCTCGCATGCTCAACCTCCCGAAAAGGGAGCGAGGCCTGACATGACCGCCAATCTGCCAGCCGCAGGGCTGCAACTGCAATCCACACTGGAAGCCGATGGTACGCTGCGGCTGGGACTGGGCAAAGCGCCCGTCGTCCAGCCTGGCCCCGACCAGGTCGTGGTGCGTGTGCAAGCTGCGCCGATCAACCCTTCGGACCTGATGACGATGCTGGCGAGCGCCGATCCGGCGCAAGGGCAGTTCGATGCGGCCGGCGTGGCGCTGCAAGTCGCTGCGGAAGAGGCGCAACGGCGCGCTGGGCGATTTGGTCAGCTGCTGGCCATCGGTCTGGGCGGATCGGGCACGGTCATCGCCGCCGGGAAGGATGCCGAGCATCTCGACGGCAAGGCGGTGGCGTTCTTGGCGATGGCGCGGGGCAGCTTTGGCCAATATGTCACGGCAAGCATCGCCGAATGCGCATCCCTTCCCGATGGTGTTTCGGTGACGGAAGGCGCCGATGTTTTCTGCAATCCGATGACCGCGCTCTCGATGGCCGAGCAGGTGCGGCTCGAAGGGCAGAATGCGCTGATCCACACCGCTGCCGCTTCGAACCTCGGCCAGATGCTCGTGAAGATCTGTCAGGAGGATGGCCTGGAGCTGGTCAATGTCGTGCGCCGACAGGAGCAGGTCGATCTGCTGAAGTCGCTGGGCGCCGAGCATGTCTGCAACTCCAGCGCGCCCAGCTTCCAGGACGATCTGCGCCAGGCGATCGCCGCGACCGGCGCGACCATCGCTTTCGACGCGATCGGCGGCGGCGATAGCGTGGCGACGCTGCACCGCGCGATGGAGGACGTGGCGGCATCACGGCTGGGCTTCTACAGCCCCTATGGTTCGTTCGAGCCCAAGCAGGTCTGCATCTACGGCCATCTCGATACCTCGCCGATGGTGCTGCACAACGACGAGTACGGCATGGACTGGATAGTCCGGCACTGGGCGATGCCGCAAACGCTGGGGCGCGTCGGACCGGAGCGCGCGGCCGAGCTGCAACGGCGGGTACTGGGCGGCCTCAAGACGACCTTCGCCAGCAGCTTCGGGCACGAAATATCGCTGGTACAGGCGCTCGATCGCGATGTGATGCTCGCTTACGCGCGACAGAGCACGGGTGAGAAATATCTGATCAACCCGACGCTGTGACGCTTAAAATTTTCTTAGGCTTCGTTCGCACGGATGCCGTCAATCACGAAATCGACGATCGCTTCACGAATATCCTCGTCGCTGGCGAGGCCTTTGGGGAAGAGCCAGTCCTTGAACATGAGGCTGGCGAGCACCGCAACAAAGGAAACCCGGACCATCAGCCTTGGATCGACTTTCGCCTGGCCGCTGACCCGCCTCGACATCACCGCCGTGCCCTGGTCGAAATAAGCGCGTAGCCCTTCAAGCTCACCCACGCCGTCAGTCGATTCCGGCGAATAGGCCGAAGCGACAATCAGCGACATCAGCATGCGCGAATGCTGCTCCATGAAGTCTTGCAGCTCGTTGATGTAGCGCCGCGCCATGACGCGCATCGATCCGCTGTCGCCGGGTCGCGCGATGTTGGCGGCGTGGAACTCGGTGAAATGGCGGTTGAGCGGCGTGAAGATGGCCGCACGAAACAACGCCTGCTTCGATTCATAGAAGCGGAAGATCTGCGCTTCGGTCACTTCGGCCCGCCGGGCGATCGCCGCCGTCGTGGCGCCGGTATAGCCGGACAGCTCGAACTCCTCGGCAGCGGCTTCCAGAATGCGGTCGGCGACTTCTTCTGAGCTGCGGCGCTTTCTTCGCGGCGGCGCGGCTGGCTGCTTGGGCAAAAAGCGATCTCCTGCGGCTGGAAGATAGTATCTACTGTCCGGGGCCGTAAGTGCCAAGATTGCCGCGCCGACTTTCCCTGATTCAGTTGAAAGCAAGGGTTCGCACATTAAATTCGCATCACCGATAGCGAAGGAGTTCGATTCAGGTGAACGGAATGAAAACGGCCATGCTGCTGGCGGCGCTGACCGCACTGTTCATGGCGCTGGGCTATATGTTCGGCGGCACGGGCGGCGCAATGATCGCGCTGGTGATCGCGGCGGGCATGAACCTGTTCACCTACTGGAACGCGGACAAGCTGGTGCTGCGCATGCACGGCGCACGCGAGGTCGACCAGCGCAGCGCGCCCGAGTTCTATGGGATCGTCGCCGGCCTGGCGCAGCGCGGCGGCCTGCCCATGCCCAAGGTCTACCTGGTCGACAGCCCCAATCCCAACGCCTTCGCCACCGGCCGCAATCCCGAGAATGCCGCCGTCGCGGCAACGACGGGCCTGCTCTCGATGCTCTCACACGAAGAAGTCGCGGCGGTCATGGCGCACGAGCTGGGCCACGTCCGCAACCGCGACACGCTGATCATGACCATGGTCGCGACGATCGCCGGCGCTATTTCGATGATCGCCAACTTCGGCCTGTTCTTCGGCCACGGCGAAAGCCGCCCCAACCCGATCGTCGCCATCGCCGCCATGGTCATGGCACCCTTTGCAGCGATGATCGTGCAGATGGCGATCAGCCGCACGCGGGAATACGGCGCGGATCGTGCGGGCGCGGAGATTTCGGGCAACCCGCTGGCGCTGGCCTCCGCCCTGGCCAAGATCGCCCGGCCCGCGCAGGAGATCCCCAGCGTGGCGTCCGAGCGTAATCCGGCGGCGGCGCAGCTCTACATCGTGCCGACGCATGTGTCCGAGCTTTTCTCCACCCACCCGGCCACGGAGAAACGCATCGCGGCGCTGCAGGCCATGCAGGTCTCGCCCGCGGCCCAGCCGGTCCGACGATCCGCGCTTGATCCGCATCGGGCCCGCTGAGGTCCGAGAGGCGCCCACGCGATCGTTCCGGCGCAAATTGCCACCAGTCCACCGCAACACAGCGTAAGCCTAACGCACTTCACCGCAGGCCCCTTGGGCCAGGCCGCATTTTGCGGAGAGGTTAATGCGCGAGTCAGAAATCGCCGAGCTAGTCGGCCCTTCCTGCCGACAGCTGAGTATCTGCACGAATGTTCTTCCGCGATCTGTTTCCCTTTGCCTCGTCCGATCTGGCGATAGATCTGGGGACAGCCAACACGGTTGTTTACGTTCGCGATCAGGGCGTGGTCCTTGCCGAACCTTCGGTCGTGGCGCTGCAGACGACGAACGGTATCCACAAGGTCCTGTCGGTCGGCAATGACGCCAAGCTGATGATGGGCAAGACGCCCGACGACATCCGCGCCGTGCGCCCGCTGCGCGACGGCGTGATCGCCGATATCGAAGTGGCCGAGCAGATGATCAAGCACTTCATCCGCAAGGCCCAGGGCAAGCGCGGCAAGGTGCGCGGCGGGCCCGAGATCGTCATCGGCGTGCCATCCGGATCCACCAAGGTCGAGCGCCGCGCGATTCGCGACGCGGCGACCAACGCCGGCGCGCGCCGGGTATGGCTGATCGACGAGCCCATGGCCGCCGCGATCGGTGCCAACTTGCCGGTCATCCATCCGGTCGGTTCGATGGTGGTCGACGTCGGCGGCGGCACCACCGAAGTCGGCGTCATTTCCATCTGCGGCCTTACCATGAGCATGTCGGTGCGGGTCGGGGGCGACAAGATGGACGATGCGATCACGTCCTACGTCCGTCGCTCACACAACCTGCTGATCGGAGAATCCACCGCCGAACGGGTCAAGACCGAGCTCGGCGCGGCGCGGATGGTGCCGCACATGGAAGGCGTAACCGCCACGATCAAGGGACGCGACGTGGTCCGCGGCGTGCCCAAGGAAATAGCCATTTCGCAGTTCGAGATCGCCGAGGCGCTTTCCGAGCCGGTCGGCCAGATCGTGCAGGTGGTCCGCAGCGCGCTGGAGAACACGCCGCCCGAGATCGCCGCCGACATCATCGAAGGCGGCATCGTCATGACGGGCGGCGGTTCGTTGCTGGCCGAAATCGACCATGTGCTTTCCAGCGAAACGGGCCTGCCGGTGAAAGTGGCGGAAAATCCGCTGAACTGTGTGGCTTTCGGCGCCGGCCGGGCGCTGGAGGATCCAGCCTATCGCGGCGTCCTCCACGCCGGCTGATCGCTGCAATGGCTCAGGTTATCGCGCATTTTGCTTGCGAGGATCGCTCAAGCGGTCAAATAAGGCGTGCCCGCGGGACAAACTCAACCGTTGCGTAGCGCGACGGCTGTTGTACATTTGTTCAGCACAACGAGATTCACGAACCTGAGAGGTGGAGAGTGCTTAAGTCAGCAGATACGGGCCTGCGGGCCGTGCCGTTCCCGATGGAGGACCCCGAGCGCGTTCCCGTTGAGCGGTATTATGACGAAGAATTCTACCAGATGGAGCTGGACCACCTCTGGCCGCACGTCTGGCAGATGGCTTGCCGGCTCGAGCAGATCCCCGACGAAGGGGACTGGATCGAATATTCGAACGTCGGCAAGTCCGTCATCATCGTCAACACCGGCGCCGGCGGCATCAAGGCCTACCACAACGCCTGCCGCCACCGCGGCGTGCCGATCGCCGGCATGCCCAGGCAGGAAGAACTGGGCCGAGCCGACCACGGCAACTGCAAGCAGTCCGGCTTCGTCTGCCCGTTCCACGGCTGGCGCTTCGACATGCACGGCAACAACACCTTCGTTTACGGCAAGCAGCTGTTCTCGGAGCGTCAGCTTGAGCATGCCGACCTCAACCTGATCCCCTGCCGGGTGGACATCGCCATCGGCGCGGTGTGGATCAACTTCGACGACGACGCACCTTCGGTTCGCGACCAGATCGGCCCGCTGATCGAGCGGCTTGAGGCCCACAACGTCGACAAGCTGCGCATGGAATGGTGCTATGCCACGGTCCTGCCGGCGAACTGGAAGCTGGCGATGGAAGCCTTCATGGAAGGCTACCACGTGATGAAAACTCACCCGCAGCTGTTCCAGGCGACGGGCGAAATCTACAACGACCGCTACGGCGCCAACAGCGTCGAAGGCATGACGCCGGCCAGCGCCACTTCGAAGGGCCCCAAGGACGGGTACGGCCTGCGCGAAGTTCTCGACGCGCAGTTCGAGCACATGAAGCTGCTGAGCGACGGCATGGCCGGCATGCTCCATGCCAAGGAAGTGGAGATCATCGAGGGCCTGATGGATACGGACGGCCTGCCCGAAGATCCGGCCCAGGCGATGCCGATGTGGTACGGCATGATCGCCGACCAGATCTCCAAGCAGTTGCAGGCCAAGGGCGAGCCTGTGCCCAACCTGTGCGAGGTCAATGTCTCCCACCCGATCAACGCGGTGGAATTCCTTTTCCCGCACTATTTCCTGCTGCCGTTCTTCAGCAGCTTCTCGGCCTATCGCATCCGCCCGCTGGGCCCGGAAAGCTGCTTCTTCGAGATCTACTCGCTGACCATGTTCCCCGAAGGCGAAGAGCCCGACCCGGTCATGGAGCCGACGATCCTGCCTTACGACAGCCCGGAGTTCCCGCCGATCCCGCGGCAGGACTATTCGAACATCCCGATCCAGCAGGTTGGCCTGCATGCCAAGGGTTTCGAATTCATGCGCCTGTCGAAGGACATCGAGGGCCTGATCAGCAACTATCAGCGGATCATCGACGGCTATCTTGCCGGCGTTCCGCAGGAGAAGCTGGCCAAGGCCAATCACCTGCTCGGTGGCAATTTCGACGGCCCGGTCTACGAGTTCGATTTCTGATCCAGCTCCGAGACTTGTCCGACAGGGCAGAAAAGAGGGCCTCGGGAGACGATCCCGGGGCCCTCTTTCGTTGAGCGGAAGCTCCGGTGCGCCTAGCCTGCCCGTCCCTGGGAAGAGGAGCGCACCATGGATGCAGAGCTGCAGGAAATGCTCGATCATTTCCGCATCCGCAAAGTGCTGGCGGAATATTGCCGCGGATCGGATCGCTGCGACGAGGTGCTGATGCGCAGCATCTATGCGAAGGAAAGTTGGGACGATCATGGCATCGTCCAGGCGGACGGCGTGGAATTCTCCCGCGTGATGTGCGGCATGGTCGCGGAAACGACAGAAACGCTGTCCCACTCGCTCGGCCAGTCGCTGATCACGGTGGACGGCGACGAAGCGGGGGCCGAAACCTACTTCGTGGCGGTCGCGCGGGACACCTCGCCCGACGGCACGCCGATGTGCAACCAGCTTGGCGGCCGCTTCGTGGACCGGCTGGTGCGCGAGGATGGCGAGTGGAAAGTCAAGCACAGGGTAGCGGTGCGCGACTGGTCGGTGGCGATCCCGCTGACGCACGACTGGGAATCATCGAACACCCTGACGCCGGGCGCGCGATCGGATGCCGATCCCTCCTACGCCGTTCTGGGCACGCGACATGGAGCGGTGAGCTAAGGCGGCGTGCGTTGAATTTGAACCCCCTGCCTTGAGCCTATCGAAGCTGCATTTCTTTGCGGGACCGCAGAAGAGGAACAGCGCTTCGACAAGCTCAGCATAAACGGCTTGGGATTGAACCCACGTCCTTAGTCACCAATAGGGCCGCTCGAGCAACGCCCGCCGCCGCTCGCGCAGGATAACCTGCCGTTCCTCGGGCGTGACCGTCGCAACGCCCTTCGGCAAGGCTTTCACCACTTGCGCCAGCTTGACCTTCTTCACCGATGGCACCGGCTGGCTATCGCAGCCCGTCCAGCGGCCTTGAATCACGCCACGCGGATTGCCGGCGGTGTCGAGCCAGTTCTTCACGCTTGGGTCTTTCGCCGAAATAACGATGCGCAGCTTACCATCCGGATCGGGCGCGGCCTGGGCGCCATTCAGGCTCGAATGGTTATTGTGCCAGTCGGTGGTTTCGTAAAGCTCGTTCGTCAGGATCAGCGAACGATAGTCGCACTTCGCCGGTATCGGAGATTCGACGATCAGCGCCTCGTCATCCGCGAGGTGATAGACGCCCTCGTAGTAGAACTGCCCCTGCAGCGCGCCGAAACCGACGTCGTAGACCTTCAGCTTGTTGACGAAGCCTTCCTGCTCAAGCTTGTCGACATGGCCGACGAACATCAGCGCCAGCATGTCGACCTGCTGCGGCAAGGCGCGCAGGCGCTTTTCCAGCGTGGCGGCCGGTGGTCTCGGCCGGCCGATCGGCTTGTCGACGCGTTCGATCGCTATGGTGGGATCGGCCTCGGCATCCCAGTCGGCGCTGACCATGCGCAGCATGAGCCGGGTCGCCGCCGGGTTCAGCTCCCACCAGTCTCCCTTGTAACCCTTGGGCTTCTGGACACTCAGCAGCACGTCATAGCGCCCATTCTTGTCCACCTTGAGGTCGGAGAAGCGCAAATGCGCGCGGGCGCCGGCTCCGGGCGCACCTTGCGGCACGACCTGGGCCAGCACCGCGTGGTTCACCGACCCACGCTGGCCGCGCAGGCGATAGGTTCCGCCGGGGGTTATCTGGGCGCTGCGGTAGATCGTATCGGCGTTGGGCTGGCCGATGTTGAACACGAGGCCGATCGCCGGCAGGAACTGCGGCGCATCGCCATCGCCGCCGATCGCATCCAGCGTCTGCGATGCCAGCGATTCGAGCGCGAGCCGCGCCACTTCCTGCTGGACCTGCGGGTCCTTGCGCATCGATTCGGGCAGCTTGGCCAGCATCCGGTCGGGCAAGGTCTGGAGGCTGTCGACGAACTCCTGCCAGCCGGGCACGGACGACGGCGTGACCGTGGACGCCGACGGCGGAGCGCTGCCGGCCGCACGAGCGGCGAAGGGAATTGCAAGCGCTGCAGCGGCAAGGCTCAAGGGCCAGAAACGGCGAATGGACATCAGGCAACTCCCCTCGTGACGGTTCTCTCCGCAGCGTGGCTGCGCAGGGGGAGTGCGTCAATCAGCAGGTGATCCGCCCCGGCGTTACCTCCAGTACCCTCTCCGTTCGTGTCGAGCGAAGTCGAGGCACGTCTGCGCGAGATGCCTCGACTTCGCTCGACACGAACGGCGGAAATTCAGTTAAGAAAAGCGCGGCCTAAGCGCTTGTGAGGGCTGCTATCAGCGCCTTCACTTTCTTCTGCCGCCACTGCGGCAGCGGCGCGACCAGCCAATAACCGCGGCGCGAAGGTTCGGGATCGCTGGCGATCGCGATGCGTCCCTGCTCGATCCAGCTTGCCGCGAGTAAAGCCGGAACGCGGGCCTTGCCGAGCCCGGCCGCGGCCGCGGCAATAGCCTCCCCCGCGTCGCTGACCGTGATCGGTGCCTTGTCTTCCTCGTCACCGGCATCGCTTTCGCCGCAGGGGTTGGGATCGCCCGGCCAGGCGATCCAGTCGCCCTCGCCCACGATCACCCGCTCCGATTCGCCGAGCGGCATGCCCTCCAGATCGCCGGGACCATCGGTCCAGCGCACAGCAAGGTCGAGGTTCGCCTCGGTAAAATCGCTGCCCTCGCCATCGATCAGGACATAGCGCAGCTGCGGATTCTCGGCGCGGAAAGCCGCGAGGCGCGGCGCAAGCCAGGCCGCGAAGAAATCGCGCGGGGCGGCGATGGTATAGACATGGCTCGACTGACCGGCCTGCATGGCCTGCACTGCATCCTCGAAATGAAGGAAGCCCGTACGCAGCGACTCAAGCCCCGCGCTCGCTTCCTCGGTAAGCTCCAGCCCCTTGCTGGTCCGGCGGAACAGAACGACGCCGAGCAAGTCCTCAAGCGCGCGAATCTGCTGTCCGACCGCCGCCGGCGTCACCGCCAGCTCGTCAGCGGCGCGAGTGAACGACAAGTGCCGTGCGGCGGCGTCGAACACCCGCAGGGCGTTCAAAGGCAAATGCGTGCGCTTCATGTCGCATCCCTATGGGGAAGGCGGATGCGGCGCAACGGTGCTTGGGGCATCCGCGCGTTCCAGCTGCTTGCCCGCCGGATCAGCCCGCCGTCGCGGGCGCCGCCAGCGGGAAGAACGGGATCGCCGCCTGGATCTCTTTCCCATCGTCAAGACGGAAGGTGTAATGGCCCTCCATGCTGCCCTGAGGCGTCGAGAGCGGGCAACCCGAAACGTAGTCGTGCGCCTGGCCAGGCTCCAGCACCGGCTGCTCGCCGACGACGCCTTCACCTTCCACGATGTTGACCATGCCGCGCCCGTCGGTAATCCGCCAGTGCCGGGTCAGCAGCTGAATGGTGTGGTCGGAATCGTTCTCGATACGGATGTGGTAGACCCAGAACCACTTGCCAGCTTCGATACGTGATTGTTCAGGCAGGAAATTCACGGCCACGCGAACCGTAATCCCGCCACCTGTCCCCCGCGGATCGCCGGTGCCGTCGACGACGCGGACCGGGGTGATCGCGGCGTGCTGGAAAAGCTCCTTCATAACATAGGAGACTAGCGGCGAAATTTCCGCCCGACAACCGGTTGCCGCAGCACGTCGTCTCGGATCGCGCCGGAAGTGGCGCAATATCTAAAGGCCGGCTTTCTTCAGCGCGCGATCGAGGTCTTCGATGAGGTCGTCGGGGTCTTCAAGCCCCACGCTCATCCGCACCATGCCCTCGGTTACGCCCATAGCCTCGCGCCCTTCGGCACCGACTGAATAGTGCGTGGTGGTCGACGGGTGGCACATCAGCGAACGCGAATCGCCGATGTTGTTCGAGATGTCGATCAGTTCCAGCTCGTCGAGCAATGCCCAGGCCTGCTCGCGCCCGCCGTCGAGGACGATTGAGAAGATCGTGCCGCCGGACGGGACCTGCTTCTTCGCCAGCTCGTACTGTGGGTGGCTGGGCCGGCCGGGATAGAGAATGCGCGACACGCGCGTTTCAAGGAAAGCGGCGACTTTCTGTGCGTTCTCGCTCTGGCGATGGGCGCGCAGATCGAGCGTCTCCATGCCTTTCAGCAGCACCCATGCATTGAAAGGCGAAAGGCTGGGGCCGGTGTTGCGCTGATAGGGCAGCAGCTTTTCGTTGATGAATTCGGCCGAGCCGCAGACGGCGCCAGCGAGCACCCGGCCCTGTCCGTCCATCAACTTGGTCGCCGCATAGGCGACGACATCGGCGCCGAATTGCATCGGCCGCTGCAGCGCGCTGGTGCAGAAGGCGTTGTCGACCACCGAAGTGATGCCATGCGCTTTCGCCAGGCCGCAGATGTACTCGATGTCGGCGATGTCCATCGTCGGATTCGCCGGCGTTTCGAAGAAGAAGACCTTGGTGTTCGGCTGGATCGCCCGCTCCCAGGCCGCATTGTCGCGCGAATCGACCAGCGTCGTGGCGATGCCGAAGCGTGCGAGCACATTGTCGATCACCCACCGGCACGGGCCGAACAGCGCGCGGCCGGCGACCATATGGTCCCCCGCGCTCAGTTGGCAGAGCATCGAGGCGGTCATCGCCGCCATGCCCGACGCCTGGGTGCGGCAGGCCTCAGCCCCTTCCATCATAGCAATGCGTTCTTCGAGCATCTGCACGCTGGGGTTCTGCGTGCGCGAATAGGTCATCCCCGGCTCTTCACCGGCGAAGCGCGCGGCGGCCTGTGCGGCGCTTTCATAGGTATAGCCCGAAGTGAGGAACATCGCCTCACTGGTCTCGCCCTGTTCGGAACGCCAGGTGCCAGCGCGGACGGCGTGGGTGGCCGGGCGCCATTTCGAAGTGATCGAGCGGTCCTGTCCAGTGCTTCGTTTCATGGCCCGGCGTGTAGGAGCGGCTTGACCGGCTTGCAAGTTCATCTATCCGCCGCGCAGATGCAGGAGGTGTTTCCCAGACAGCGGGACCCATTCCTCTGGTGCGTGCTGATCGCACTGGGGTTCCTTGCCTTGTGCTGGCATCGGCTGGGCATTCCGTCGCAAATCTATTTCGACGAAGTCCATTACGTGAATGCGGCGCGCAAGCTGCTGCACCTGGTTCGAGCCAATCCCGAGCATCCGATGGTCGGCAAGGAGATCATCGCGGCGGCGATCTGGCTGCTGGGCGACAAGCCGCTCAACTGGCGCGTGCCTTCGCTGCTGTTCGGCGCCATCGGACTGTTCGCCTTCGGCCGGATGCTATGGTGGGCGAGCGGGCGCCGCTTCGCCACGATCGCCGGCATGCTGCTGGTAGTGACGAGCTTTTCGTGGTTCATCCATAGCCGCATCGCCATGCTCGACATGATCATGGCCGGCTTCGGCATGGTGGCGTTGTGGCAGTTCGCGGCAGCGCTGCACTTGCCAGCCGCGGCCGCTCGCTGGCGACTGGCGCTCTGCGGCCTGTGCCTGGGCCTGGCCATCGGTGCGAAATGGAGCATTGCGCCGGCCGCGATGCTCCCGGGCCTGGTTTTCCTGGCGCTGCGGCTGCGCGATCACGGCCTGTGGTTTTTAACGGCCAGCACGACCCGGCCGATCGCCGGCATCTCGCTGATCGAAACGGCCCTGTGGCTCGGCCTGCTGCCGCTCGCCGTCTATTGGGCCAGCTATGCTCCGGCCTTCTTCTATCCCGTCCGCCCGGTGAATCCTTTGGGCTTCATAGAGCATCACCAGCACATGCTGGAGCTGCAGGACAGCGTGCGCAGGCCCCATCCCTATCGCAGCGTCTGGTATCAGTGGGTCTTCGACTGGCGAGCAATCTGGTATCTCTACG
>Ga0164243_10010117_pt1 | contig 13593 bp, 9 predicted proteins | sample OricompcompostOP_FD_108781 | JGI IMG/M metagenome (GOLD analysis project Ga0164243, IMG submission 108781) | Organic Plus compost microbial communities from Emeryville, California, USA - Original compost - Organic plus compost (OP) | ecosystem: Engineered > Solid waste > Mixed feedstock >... | reverse complement strand
GCCGGACCCGAGCGGGCGCCCGGCCTACCTGGTCGCGCAGTACGACCCGATCGGCGAGGTGCGCACCGGCGACCGGCACCTGGCGCACCTCGCGCTGCACGACCCGCTGACCGGGCTGGCCAACCGCACCCTGCTCACCGACCGGCTGGGGCAGGCGGTGGCGGAGCTGGCCGGGCAGCGGGACGTGGTGGCGGTGCTGCTGCTGGACCTGGACGGGCTGAAGCCGGTCAACGATGCGCACGGGCACCTGGCCGGGGACCGGCTGCTGATCGCCGCGGTCGACGAGCTGCTGCGGGTGGTGCGGGCCGGGGACACCGCGGCCCGCTTCGGCGGGGACGAGTTCGTGGTGCTGACCAGGGTTCCGGACGTGGCCGCGGCGGAGGCGCTGCGGGACCGGGTGGCGGCGCGGCTGGACACCTCGGTGCTGATCGACGGGGAGCGGGTCCCGTTGAGCGCCAGCGTCGGCCTGGCCTGCACCCGCGAACCCGGTGTCGAGGCCGAGGAGCTGCTGCGCCGCGCGGATCGGGACATGTACCGGCGCAAGGCCGCGAAGTCCCGGTGACCGCGTCCGCTGCCGGTGGTGTCAGGAGTGCCGGGCGTGGATCTCGTGCTTCTTGATCTTGCCGGTGGCGGTCTTCGGCAGCTCCTCGACGGCGATGACGTGCTTGGGGACCTTGAACCCGGCGAGCTCCCGCTTGCACGCCGCGCGCAGCGCCTCGGCGTCGATCGAGAACCCCTCGGCGGGCACGACGTACGCGGTCACCGCCTCGCCCCAGCGCTCGTCGGGCACGCCGACCACGGCGCATTCGGCGACCGCGTCCTGGGCGAGCACCACCCGCTCGACCTCGACGGAGGAGACGTTCTCCCCGCCGGTCTTGACCATGTCCTTGGTGCGGTCGGTGAACCACACGACGCCCTCGTCGTCGCGGTAGCCGACGTCGCCGCCGTGGAACCAGCCGTCGGCGAAGGCGGCGGCGTTGGCGGCCGGGTTGTTCCAGTAGCCCTCCATGAGCTGCGGCGTGCGGTAGACGATCTCGCCTTCCTCGCCGGGGCCGAGCAGCCGGCCGTCCGGGCCCATGATGCGCACGTCGGTGGTCACGACCGGCATTCCCCAGGAGTTGTCCTTCTCGCCCTGGTGCTCGGGCCACTGCACCTCGGACAGCGGGGTGGTCTCGGTCTGGCCGGAGCCGAGCAGGATGTCCGCCTGCGGGAACGCCTCGCGGATCGCGCGCAACCGCTGCTGCGGCATCGGCGCCATCGCGTAGAACCCGGTCCGCAGCGTTGATGTGTCCACTTCGGACAGGCGAGGGTGTGCGAGCAGCGCGGCCCACATGGCCGGCAGCAGCGCGATGTGCGTGACCCCGCGGGTGGCGAAGTCGTCCAGGATCGCCCCGGCGTCGAAACTCCGGTGCAGCACCGCCGTTCCGCCCGCCTGCAACGTGGGCAGCAGGATCACGTCGAGCGCGGTGACGTGGAACAGCGGCAGCACGATCGGCATCACCGGACCGCTGCGCGCGGGCCGCATCCCGAGCTGCATCGCCGAGGTGAGCACCGCGATCTGCACCGCGACGTGGCTGGTGACCACGCCCTTGGGCAGCGAGGTGGTGCCGGAGGTGTACAGGCAGTGCAGGACGTCCCGGTCCTCGACGACGACCTCGACGGCGGAGGTGTCGTGCGCGAGCAGCGCGGTCCAGTCGTGCGCGGGCAGACCGGCCACAGAGTCCGGTGTGGACCCGATGACGTGGACCTCCTCGACGGCGGGATTCTCGGCCTGCTGCAGGGAATTCTCCAGCAGCGGCAGGAAGATCTCCTCGCTCGCCACGGCGCGGGCACCGCTGTCGGCGAGCTGGTAGGCGATGTCCCCGGCGGACAGCGCGAGGTTCAGCGGCAGCGCGACGACGCCGATCTTGGCGCAGGCGAAGAACGTGACGACGAACTCCCACCGGTTGCTGATCTGCAGCGCGAGCCGATCGCCGCGCCCGAGCCCGCGGTCGAGCAGGCCGCGCGCGACGGCGTTGGACCGCGCCTCCAGCTCGGCGTAGGACAGCGCGCCGGAGTCGTCGACGATCGCGGGCCGCGGCCCGAAGACCTGGGCGCCGCGGGTGAGCAGATCCCCGATCGCCACCCGGTGCGCGAGGTTGTCGACCAGCGGGTCCACTTCGGACAGGTCGGCGTGCATTCCGTCCATCGTCGGCTCCTCACGGCCGGAGGCGGGGCGGTCGCGGCCGGGCGGAGCCGGGCTCCGCGGCAGCGGCGGTGTGGCGTGGATCATAAAGAGGGCGGCAGTGCGGGGCAAGAGGAAAAAATCAAGCACGCTTGATTGTAAACGTGGGGTGGTGCCATGCTGCGGCGCGTGGCTGCTGTGGACGCCGTGCTCGGCGATCTCGAGACCGAAGGCGACGAGCTCGACGCGCTCGTCGCGACGCTGCCCGACTGGACCGACCCCACGCCCGCCGAGGGCTGGACCATCGCCCACCAGATCGCGCACCTGGCCTGGACCGACGAGGTCGCGCTGCGCTCGGCCACCGACCCGGCCGGGTTCCGCGAGGTCGTCGACCACGCGATGCGCGACCCGGAGGGCTTCGTGGACCGCGGCGCGGCCGACCGCGCCCGGCTCGGCCGCGATGAGCTGCTGGCCGGCTGGCGCACCGGGCGCGCCGACCTGCTGGCCGCGCTGGCCGAGGTCCCCGAAGGGCACCGGCTGGAGTGGTTCGGCCCGCCGATGAGCGCCGCCTCGATGGCGACCGCGCGGATCATGGAGACCTGGGCGCACGGGCAGGACATCGTCGACGCCCTCGGGGTGCGCCGGCCGCCCACGGCGCGGCTGCGGCACGTCGCGCACATCGGGGTGCGCACCCGCGACTTCGCCTACGCGATCAACCGGCAGACCCCGCCGGCCGAGCAGTTCCGGGTGGAGCTCACCGCGCCGGACGGGCGGACCTGGGTCTGGGGCCCGGAGGAGTCCGCGCAGCGGATCACCGGGCCCGCGCTGGACTTCTGCCTGCTGGTGACGCAGCGCAGGCACCGCGACGACCTCGCCCTGCGGGCGACCGGGGAGGACGCCGCGCACTGGTTGACCATCGCCCAGGCGTTCGCGGGTGCTCCCGGGTCGGGCAGGAAGGCGGGGCAGTTCGCATGAGCGCGCAGCGGGAACCCCTCCGCATCGGCAACTGCTCCGGTTTCTACGGCGACCGGCTCTCGGCGATGCGCGAGATGCTCGAAGGCGGGCGGCTGGACGTGCTCACCGGCGACTACCTCGCCGAGCTGACCATGCTCATCCTCGCCCGCGACCGGCTCAAGGACCAGGAACGCGGCCACGCCAAGACGTTCCTGCGGCAGCTGGAGGAATGCCTGGGGCTGGCCGCCGACCGCGGGGTGCGCATCGTGGCCAACGCGGGCGGGCTGAACCCGGCCGGGCTGGGCGCGAAGATCCGCGAGCTCGCCGAGCGGCTGGGCGTGCCGGTGCGGGTCGCGCACGTGGAAGGCGACGACCTCACCGCGCGGGCCGGCGAGCTCGGGCTCGGCGCACCGCTGGCCGCCAACGCCTACCTCGGCGCGTGGGGCATCGCGGAGTGCCTGACCGCGGGCGCCGACGTGGTGGTGACCGGCCGGGTCACCGACGCGTCGCTGACCGTCGGCCCCGCGGCGGCGCACTTCGGCTGGCAGCGCGGCGATCTCGACCGGCTGGCCGGGGCGGTCGCGGCCGGGCACGTCATCGAGTGCGGGGCGCAGGCCACCGGTGGCAACTACGCGTTCTTCACCGAGATCGAGGAGCTGACCCGGCCCGGGTTCCCCATCGCCGAGATCGACGAGACCGGCACCAGCGTGATCACCAAGCACCCCGGCAGCGGCGGCGCGGTCACCGTCGACACCGTCACCGCGCAGCTCATGTACGAGGTGCAGGGGACGCGCTACGCCGGTCCGGACGTGACCACGCGGCTGGATTCGCTGGAACTGGCCCAGGACGGCCCGGACCGGGTGCGGATCAGCGGGGCGCGCGGGGAGCCGCCGCCACCGCGGCTGAAGGTGTCGCTGAACTCGCTCGGCGGGTTCCGCAACGAGATGGACTTCGTGCTCACCGGGCTGGACATCGAGGACAAGGCCGAGCTGGTCCGGCGGCAGCTGGAGGAGGGGCTGGCCCGGCGTCCCGCCGAGCTCACCTGGACGCTGTCCCGGTTGGACCGCCCGGACGCCGGGACCGAGGAGCAGGCCAGCGCGATCCTGCGCTGCGTGGTGCGGGACCCCGATCAGGACGTGGTCGGGCGGGCGTTCTCCGGGGTGGCGGTGGAGCTGGCGCTGAGCAGCTATCCCGGTTTCCACCTCACCAGCGCGCCCGGCAACGCCGCCCCCTACGGCGTGTTCACCGCAGGCAGCGTCGATCCTGCCGAGGTCGAGCACCTGGCCGTGCTGCCGGACGGATCCCGCGTGGTCGTCCCACCGGCCGGGGAAACCCGCGAACTCGCCGACGTGCCCGAACCGGAACCGCCGGAGCCGTCCCGCGGCGGCTCGACCAAGCGGGTGCCGCTGGGCACCATCGCCGCCGCGCGCAGCGGCGACAAGGGCGGCAGCGCCAACATCGGCGTCTGGGTGCGCACCGACGAGCAGTGGTGCTGGCTGGTGCGCGCGCTCACCGTCGACAAGCTGCGCGAGCTGCTGCCGGAGACCGCCGACCTGCCGATCACCCGCACGGTGCTGCCGAACCTGCGGGCGGTGAACTTCGTCGTCGACGGCATCCTCGGCGAGGGCGCCGCCGCGCAGGCCCGGTTCGACCCGCAGGCCAAGGCGCTCGGCGAATGGCTGCGGTCCCGGCACATCGCGATCCCGGAGGAGCTGCTGTGAACGCGTGGGACACCGACGAGCGCCGCGACCTGCGCGCCACCGTCCGGAAGTTCGTCGAGACCGAGGTGCTGCCGAACCTGGACGAGTGGGAGCGCGCCGGGCAGCTGCCGCGCGACCTGCACCTGCGGGCCGGGGAGCTCGGGCTGCTCGGCGCCGGGTTCCCGGAGGAGGTCGGCGGCAGCGGCGGCGACCTCGTCGACGCGGCCGTGATCGCCGAGGAGGTGCACCGCGCGGGCGGTTCCGGCGGCCTGTTCGCCTCCCTGTTCACCTGCGGGATCGCGCTGCCGCACCTGGTGTGGGCGAACGACCCCGGGCAGGTCGAGCGGTGGGTGCGGCCCACGCTGCGCGGCACGAAGATCGGGGCGCTGGCGATCACCGAACCCGGCGGCGGATCGGACGTGGGGCACCTGACGACCACGGCGGTGCGCGACGGCGACGAGTACGTGGTCAACGGGGCGAAGACGTTCATCACCTCCGGGGTGCGGGCGGACTTCGTGGTGACCGCGGTCCGCACCGGCGGGCCCGGCGCGGGCGGGATCTCGCTGCTGGTGGTGGAGAAGGGCACGCCCGGGTTCGCAGTGGACGGCAAGCTGGAGAAGATGGGCTGGCACGCCTCGGACACCGCGGAACTGTCCTTCTCGGACGCCCGGGTGCCGGCGGCGAACCTCGTCGGCGCGGAGGGCGCCGGGTTCGAGATGATCGCGCGGGCGTTCCTGTCCGAGCGGGCGAGCCTGGCGGTGCAGGCCTACGCGAGCGCGCAGCGCTGCCTGGAGCTCACCGAGCGCTGGTGCCGCGACCGCGAGACCTTCGGCCGGGCCCTGATCACGCGGCAGGCGGTGCAGAACACGCTGACCGAGATGGCCCGCCGGATCGACGTCGCCCGCGTCTACACCCGCTCGCTCATCGAGCGGTCCGTCGCGGGCGAGCAGGACCTCGTCGTGGAGACGTGCTTCGCGAAGAACACCGCCGTGGAGGCCGGCGAGTGGGTCGCGCACCAGGCCGTGCAGCTGTTCGGCGGCCTCGGCTACATGCGCGAGAGCGAGGTCGAACGGCAGTACCGGGACATGCGCATCCTCGGCATCGGTGGCGGGACCACCGAGATCATGTCGGGGCTGGCGGCGAGCCGATTGGGATACCGGGCATGAGCACAATCCGATCCACTGTGGACACCACGAGCGCGGAGCACGGCGCGGCCGCCGAGGCGATGCGCGCGAAGCTCGACGAACTCGGCGCGGAGCACGAGAAGGCCGCCGCCGGCGGCGGGGCGGAGAAGGTCGAGCGGCACCGCAAGCGCGGCAAGCTCACCGCCCGCGAACGCATCGAGCTGCTGCTCGACGAGGACTCGCCGTTCCTGGAGCTGTGCCCGCTGGCGGCCTGGGGCAGCGACTTCCAGGTCGGCGCCTCGGTGGTCACCGGCATCGGCGTCGTCGAAGGCGTCGAGTGCATGGTGGTCGCCAACGACCCGACCGTGCGCGGCGGCACCAGCAACCCGTGGACGGTGCGCAAGACCCTGCGCGCCAACGAGATCATCATGCGCAACCGGATGCCGGTGATCTCGCTGGTGGAGTCCGGCGGCGCGGACCTGCCCACGCAGAAGGAGGTGTTCATCCCGGGCGGGCAGATGTTCCGCGACCTCACCCGGGCCTCCGCGGCGGGCATCCCGACGATCTCGCTGGTGTTCGGCAACTCCACCGCCGGCGGCGCCTACATCCCGGGCATGTCCGACCACGTGGTGATGGTCGCCGAGCGCTCCAAGGTGTTCCTCGGCGGGCCGCCGCTGGTGAAGATGGCCACCGGGGAGGAGGCCGACGACGAATCCCTCGGCGGCGCGGAGATGCACGCGCGCACCTCCGGGCTGGCCGACCACTTCGCCGTCGACGAGCCGGACGCGCTGCGCATCGGCCGCACCATCGTCAAGCGCCTCAACTGGCGCAAGCAGGGCCCGCCCCCGCGGGCCGAGGTCGCCGAACCGCGCTACCCGGCCGAGGACCTGCTGGGCATCGTGCCCACCGACCTGAAGGTGCCGTTCGACCCGCGGGAGGTGATCGCGCGGGTGGTCGACGGCTCCGACTTCGACGAGTTCAAACCGCTCTACGGGTCGAGCCTGGTCACCGGCTGGGCCGAGCTGCACGGCTACCCGGTCGGCATCCTCGCCAACGCCCAGGGCGTGCTGTTCTCGCAGGAATCGCAGAAGGCCGCGCAGTTCATCCAGCTGGCCAACCGGGCGGACACCCCGCTGCTGTTCCTGCACAACACCACCGGCTACATGGTCGGTGCGGAGTACGAGCAGGGCGGGATCATCAAGCACGGCGCCATGATGATCAACGCGGTGTCCAACTCGACCGTGCCGCACATCTCGGTGCTCATGGGCGCCTCCTACGGCGCCGGGCACTACGGGATGTGCGGGCGGGCCTACGACCCGCGGTTCCTGTTCTCCTGGCCCAGCGCCAAATCCGCGGTGATGGGCCCGTCCCAGCTTGCCGGGGTGATCTCCCTCGTCAGCCGGGCCGCCGCGGAGGCCAAGGGCGCACCGTTCGACGAGGACGCCGACGCGGCCATGCGCGCCGCGGTCGAGGAGCAGATCGAAGCCGAGTCGCTGCCGATGTTCCTGTCCGGCCGGCTCTACGACGACGGCGTCATCGACCCCCGCGACACCCGAACCGTGCTGGGGATGTGCCTGTCGGCCATCCACAACGCCCCGATCAGCGGCGCCGAGGGCTTCGGCGTCTTCCGGATGTGAGCGCCCGTGATCACCAACGTCCTCGTCGCCAACCGCGGCGAAATCGCCCGGCGCGTGTTCGCCACTGCCCGCCGCATGGGGTTGGGCACCACCGCGGTGTTCTCCGATGCCGACACCGACGCCCCGCACACCGCCGAGGCCGACGCCGCGGTGCGGCTGCCCGGGAACGCACCGGGGGAGACCTACCTGCTGGCCGAGCCGATCGTGCGGGCCGCCCGCGCGGCCGGGGCCGACGCGGTGCACCCCGGCTACGGCTTCCTGTCGGAGAACGCCGAGTTCGCCCGGCAGGTCGCCGACGCCGGGCTGACCTGGATCGGCCCGCCGGTGGCCGCCATCGAGTCGATGGGCTCGAAGGTCGCGGCGAAGAAGCTCATGAGCGAGGCCGGGGTGCCGGTGCTGGCCGAACTCGACCCGGATCAGGTGGCCGAGACCGACCTGCCGGTGCTGATCAAGGCCTCGGCCGGGGGCGGCGGCCGCGGGATGCGGGTGGTGCGCGCCCTGCCCGAGCTGCCGGAGCAGCTGGCCGCCGCGCGCCGCGAGGCCGAGTCCGCCTTCGGCGATCCGACTGTGTTCTGCGAGCGCTACCTGGAGACCGGCCGGCACATCGAGGTGCAGGTCGTCGCCGACCGCCACGGCACCGTGTGGGCGCTGGGCGAGCGCGAGTGCTCGCTGCAGCGGCGGCACCAGAAGGTCCTCGAAGAGGCCCCCTCGCCGCTGGTCGAGCGCACGCCCGGGATGAGGGAGCGCCTGTTCCGCGCCGCCCGGCAGGCCGCGGAGGCGATCGGCTACGAAGGCGCGGGCACCGTGGAGTTCCTCGCCGACGAGCGCGGCGAGTTCTTCTTCCTGGAGATGAACACCCGCCTGCAGGTCGAGCACCCCGTCACCGAGAACACCACCGGCACCGACCTGGTGCGGCTGCAGCTGCAGATCGCCGGGGGAGCGGCGCTGGACCCGGAGCCGCCGCCGCGCCGCGGGCACTCGGTGGAGGTGCGGCTCTACGCCGAGGACCCGGCGCAGGACTGGCGGCCGCAGTCCGGAACCCTGCACCGCGTCGATTTCCCCGGCGCCGCAACGGATTTCGCGCCCCGGACCGAACCGGGGGTGCGGCTGGACTCCGGTGTCGCGGACGGCTCGGAGATCAGCGTGCACTACGACCCGATGCTGGCGAAGGTGATCTCCACCGGCCACACCCGGGACGAGGCCGCGCACCTGCTGGCCGCCGCGCTGCAGCGGGCGCGGCTGCACGGGCCGGTCACCAACCGCGACCTGCTCGTGCGGGTGCTGCGGCACCCGGCGTTCCTGGCCGGGGACACCGACACCGCGTTCTTCGACCGGCACGGGCTGGACGAGCTCGCCCGGCCGATCGCCGACGAGGACGCGGTCGGGCTCTCGGCGGTCGCCGCGGCGCTGGCGGAGGCCGCGGCGAACCGGCGCGACGCGCGGGTGAACCCCGGGATCCCCGGCGGCTGGCGGAACCTGCCCGCACCGCCGCAGACCAAGACCTACGCCACCGCCGACGGCCGCGAGCTGGAGGTGCGGTACCGGACCGGCCGGGCCGGCGTCGAGGTCGACGAGCACCCCGGGCTGGTGGCCGTGCGCACCGGGCCCGAGCAGGTCGTGCTGGACCTGCCCGGCGAGCACGGCCCGCTGCGGCGCACCTTCGACGTCGCCCGCTACGGCTCCCTGGTGTGCGTCGACTCGCCGCTGGGGCCGGTGGCGCTCACCCGCCGCCCGCGGTTCACCGATCCCGCCGCCCGCATCGCCACCGGCTCCCTGCTGGCGCCGATGCCCGGCACCGTCATCCGGGTCGCCGCCGAGGTCGGCGACCGGGTGTCCCGCGGCGAGCCGATCCTGTGGCTGGAGGCGATGAAGATGGAGCACACCATCGCCGCCCCGGCCGACGGGGTGCTCGCCGAACTGCACGTGGCCGCCGGCGGCCAGGTCGAGGTCGGCACCGTCCTCGCCGTCGTCGAACCGGCCTCCGAGACCCCCGCCGAGGCGGCGGGCGGCACGCGGGGAGGAGACGAATGAGCGTCCTGGAAACCGACGAGCAGAAGGAACTGCGGGCCGCGGTCGCCAAGCTCGCCGAACGGCACAACTACCTGGACTACGTGCTGCCGAAGTGCCGCGCGGGCGAACCGCTCGACGAGCTGTGGAACGCCGCCGCCGACCTCGGCTTCCTCGGCGTCAACCTGCCCGAGGAGTACGGCGGGGGCGGCGCCGGCATCTACGAGCTCGCGCTGGTGCAGGAGGAATTGGCCGCCCAGGGCGCCGGGATGCTGCTGGTGGTGGTCTCCCCGGCGATCTGCGGCACGATCATCGCCAAGTACGGCACCGCCGCGCAGCGGTCCGGCTGGCTGCCCCGGCTCGCGGACGGGTCGGCGAAGATGGCCTTCGGCATCACCGAGCCCGAGGCCGGGTCCAACTCGCACGCGATCACCACCACCGCCCGCCGCGACGGCACCGACTGGGTCCTCAGCGGGCAGAAGGTGTTCATCTCCGGGGTGGACCAGGCCGACGCGGTGCTCGTCGTCGCCCGCACCGAGGAGGCCCGCACCGGCAAGCTGCGCCCGGCGCTGTTCATCGTGCCCACCGACGCGGAGAACTTCGCCAAGACGCCGATGCCGATGGACGTGATCCAGCCGGACCGCCAGTTCGCGCTGTACTTCGACGAGGTCCGGCTGCCGGCCGAAGCGCTCGTCGGCGAGCAGGACTCCGCGCTGGAGCAGCTGTTCGCCGGGCTCAACCCGGAACGCATCCTCGGCGCGGCCATGTCGGTCGGCATGAGCCGCTACGCGCTCGCCCGCGCGGCCGAGTACGCGAACTCCCGGCAGGTGTGGAAGACGCCGATCGGCGCGCACCAGGGCATCGCGCACCCGCTGGCCCAGCTCAAGATCGAGACCGAGCTGGCGAAGGTGATGACGCAGAAGGCCGCCGCGCTCTACGACGCCGGCGACGACGGCGGGGCCGCGGAGGCGGCGAACATGGCCAAGTACGCCGCGGCCGAGGCCAGCATCGCCGCGCTGGACCGGGCCATCCAGACCCACGGCGGGTCCGGGCTGACCAGCGAGCACGGGCTGGCCTCGATGCTCGGCGCGGCGCGGATCGCCCGGGTGGCGCCGGTGAGCCGGGAGATGATCCTCAACTTCGTCGCCCAGCACAGCCTGGGCCTGCCGAAGTCCTACTGAATCGGGGCCCGGGCGTGCTCGTGCTGCGCGGGAGATCGCGGTGCGGAGGCGACCCCGTCGACGCGGGCGACGAGGTCTCTATGGCCGAGGAGGCGAGATGAACGACTACGTGCGCTACGAGGTCTCCGACAAGACCGCACTGCTCACACTGGACTCACCGCACAACCGCAACGCGCTCTCCAGCGGCCTCGTCGCCGAACTCCGCGCCGGACTGGCCGACGCGGGGCAGGACCCGGAGGTGCGGGCGGTGGTGCTCGCGCACACCGGCGGCACCTTCTGCGCCGGGGCCGACCTCAGCGAGGCCGCGGGCGACGAGTCCGATCCGGACGCTGCGGCCGACCGGCGCGCACGCGCGATGGTCGAGCTGTTGCGCGCCGTGGTCGACCTCCCGAAACCGGTGCTCGGCCGGATCGACGGGCACGTGCGCGCCGGCGGCATGGGCCTGGTCGGGGCGTGCGACGCGGTGGTGGCCGGGCCGGCGTCGACGTTCGCGCTCACCGAGGCGCGGCTCGGGCTGGCGCCGTCGATCATCTCGCTGACCGTGCTGCCGCGGCTGACCTCGCGGGCCGCGGGCCGGTACTTCCTCACCGGCGAGCGGTTCGGCCCGGCCGAGGCCGAACGCCTCGGGCTGATCACCGCGGCCGCCGACGACCCCGCCGCGGCGACCGAGGAGCTGCTCGCGCCGCTGCGCAAGTGCTCCCCGCAGGGCCTGGCCGAATCGAAGGCGCTGACCACCGCGGCGATCCGGGACGGCTTCGACGCGCGCGCCGAAGACCTGCTCGCGCAGTCGGCACGGCTGTTCAGCAGCGAGGAGGCGCACGAGGGGATGACGGCCTTCCTGCAGAAGCGGCCACCGCGCTGGGCACAATGAGACGCGGTCGTCGCAACCGAGGAGGGGCCAGTTGACGTCGCGCGAGCCGAAGCAGGAGCGCAGCCGCGCCACCCGCCTGCGCCTGCTCGAATCGACGATCGACTGCCTCGCCGCGCAGGGCTGGGCGGCGACCACCGTCGCGGTGGCCGCCCAGCACGCCGGGGTCTCCCGCGGCGCGGCCCAGCACCACTTCCCGACCCGCGAGGACCTGATCACCGCCGCCCTGGAGCACATGTTCGACAGCCGCGTCGACGAGCTGCGGGCGGCGACGACCGAGCTGCCCGTCGGCCCGGAGCGCACCGAGGCGGTCGTGCGGCAGGTGGTGGAGTACTTCACCCGCCCGCTGTTCAAGGCGGCGCTGCAGGTGTGGACGGCGGCGGCCGCCGACGAGGCGCTCAAGGAGCGGATCGTGCCGCTGGAGGCGAAGTTCGGCCGCGCGGTGCACCGGCTCACCGTCGAGCTGCTCGGCGTCGACGACGGCGATCCGGTGGCGCACCGGCTCGTGCAGGCCACTTTGGACATGGCCCGCGGGCTCGGGCTCGCCGACGTGCTCACCGACGACTCCGCCCGCCGCGACCGCATCGTGACCCAATGGGCGTCCACACTGGACGCAGCCTTGCACGCCCGCACCTCCGGCGACGATTGAGAGCCGGGGCTGCCCGGCGCGGCGGTGCTGCGAGCCCGATCGCCTCCTCGTGCTCCGTGAGCCTTTCCCGCCGCGTGCCGCAGGAGTTCTCGACAGCGACCTCGTGAGCCGGTTGTCCCTCAGCGGCGAGGAGGAACGGCCTCGGGCCGCTCGTCCTGTCCGGACCGGAACAGGGCGGCCGTGCTCATCGGGGCCTCGCGCCCGAAGAAGACCTCCAGGTTCTCCGCCGACCGGGCGGCGGCCTCGCCGCTGCGCGGGAACAACCGGCGCTCGTAGGCGGCGAGCGCGGCCTCGGCGTCGGCCCGTTCGACCAGCTCGCGCGCCAGCTCCGCGCCGTCGTACATCGCGAGGTTCGCCCCTTCCCCGGCGAACGGGGACATCAGGTGCGCGGCATCCCCGAGCAGCGTCGCGCCGGGCACCCGGTCCCAGGTGAGCCCGACGGGCAGCGCGCAGATCGGGCGGAGCCGCGGTTCGGCCTCGCTCCGCGTCACGAAGGAGGTCAGCAGCGGCGACCAGCCGGCGAACTCGGCGGCGAGCCGGTGCAGGCCCGCGGACGGATCGCCGAAGTCGATCGCCCTCATCCACGTCTCCGGCCTGGTCAGCGCCACGTACCCGCGCACCTGATCGTCCGCGCAGCGGTGCGCGATGATCCCCTTGCCCGGCCCGACGGCCATCAGCGTTCCGCTGCCGATCGCGGCGAGGGTCGCGGGATCGGCCGAGGTCAGCGCGATCTCGACGAAGCAGGTCCCGCTGTACCGGGGCTCGGCGGGGGTGAGCAGCGGGCGCACCTTCGACCATGCCCCGTCCGCCCCGACGACGACGTCGGCACGCGCCGCGGAACCGTTCGCGAAGGCGAGGCCGTAGCCCTCCGCGCGACGCCGGATCGCGGTGAGCGCGTGCCCCCAGCGGATCGTCCCGGGCGCCAGCGAGTCGATGAGCAGCCGCCGGAGCTCGCCGCGATCCACCTCCGGGCGGGTCGCGTCCGGGTCGCCGGGAACGTCGGCGAGCACCGCGCCGCGGTGGTCGACGACGCGCTTGGCGTCCTCGCCAGGCCGGACCAGGCGGCGGAACTCGTCGTGGAGTCCGGCCGCGCGGAGCGCGACCTGTCCGGTTCCGGCGTGGATGTCGAGCAGGCCGCCTTGGGCGCGGGCCGTCGGGGAGGCCTCGCGCTCGTAGATCGTGGCGGCGACCCCGTGAGCTCGCAGAACCGCGGCGAGCGCGAGCCCGCCCAGGCCGGCTCCGATGATGGCGATGGTTCGTTGCACGGTGCGCTCCTCGGTCGCGCCGGCGCCGCGCCGGCGGTGGTCGG
>Ga0164243_10010116_pt1 | contig 13594 bp, 14 predicted proteins | sample OricompcompostOP_FD_108781 | JGI IMG/M metagenome (GOLD analysis project Ga0164243, IMG submission 108781) | Organic Plus compost microbial communities from Emeryville, California, USA - Original compost - Organic plus compost (OP) | ecosystem: Engineered > Solid waste > Mixed feedstock >... | reverse complement strand
GACGAGCCGGTCGACGCGTTTGCTGACGGCGTCCGGGTGCCATTTGTGGCCGGTGGGCTGGACGAAGAAGAATCCGGTGTCGGGCCACGCGCTGCCGCAGACCAGTTGCCAGCGGGCACGGCGGGCGAGGTAGGCGCGCCACGCGCCGACGGTGTGACTGTCGAGCGCGAAGGTGCGGTCACCGGCCTCGGACTTGACCTTCTTGTCGACCGGGTCGTATCCGTCGACGGTGCGTTGCAGGTCGATGGTGGCGAGGGCGTTGTCGAGGTCGACGGTCTCGTCTCGCAGGCCGAGTGCTTCGCCGCGGCGCATCCCGCGGTGCATGATGCCCACGAGGATCGGGTAGAGGACGATGTCGTGGGCTTCGGCGTAGTCGAGGAACGCGCCGGCCTGTTCGGGGGTCCATACCATGACCGGGTGGGGCTTTTTCCCGGTCTTGCGCCACTGCTGGACCCTTTTGGCGGTCCACACCTTCGGCCGGGGTTTGGTCGGCGAGGTCAGCTCGACGTGCTCGGCCGGGTTGAAGTCGATCAGCCGCCGGTTCGTGCGGCTCATCGCGTCGTTGAGCGCCTTGCGGAGTGTGGCTCGGATGCGTTCCTGGGTTGCTGGACCGGTGATGCGCATGCCTCTGACGGTGGCCCGGATCTGCGGGTCCTCGGCTTGGCGGGCGAGCGCGATGGCGGTGTTCCGGTCGTCGATCTTGGCGAACATGGCGGCGATGTCTTCGACGCGTAGTTGCTGGATGGCGATGCCGCCGAGGTGGGGGATGAGGTGGATACGCAGGTGTGAGGAGTATGCGCGTCGCGTGCCTGGTTCGATCTTGCGGGATTCGAGCCAGGAGGGGAGGTACTCGGCGAGGGTCATGTCGGCGGTGGCGGGCACGCCCGCGCGGAGCCGTTTGGCGATGGTGTCGCGATCGGGCAGGGGCTGTCCTCGTTTGAGTTTCTGGAGCACATCGGCGATCTCGATCGCGACGGCTTTGTCGTCGCCGGCCAAGGCCAGTAGTGCTTTGGCCTTGGTGCGGTCGGCGTCGGCGTCTTTCGCGCCGTCGAAGGTGTAGCGGCGTAGCTGTCGGCGCCCGCCGTCGGCTTTGGGGGGCAGCTCGAGTTGGTATCCCCATTTGCCGTGGGTGGGGCTCCATCCTCCACCCGGGCGGCGTAGCTGGGGGCACGTGGGGCCGATCTTCTTGCCGTTGCTGTCGCGGCAGGTGCAGATCTTCTGGACGGGTCCTTCCGCCATGGTGGAGTGGCTCCTTGGGTTGTGGGGCAGCTCGGGGCTGCGGATTTCACGTGGGTGATCGACGCGTGTCTTCCGGCACGGTGCAAGTCGCTGGCTGCTGGACCGGGTCGGACGGTTCGTCATCGCCCATCGGCAGGTGCAGCGCGTGGAGGATCGCTGCGACCGGTACCCGGTAGCGGCTGCCGAACCGGAGCACGGCGACGGGGAACTGGTCGCGTTTGGCGAGGTCGTACGCCGCGGCGCGGGACAGCCGGAAGATGGTGGCGGCGGTGGTGATGTCGGTGGTCACGCCGAGCGCGCGGATCCGCGCGGCGGTCCACACCGTGTCATCGGGTCGCTGGCCGGCACAGTCTGGCGGCGTGTTGTCGGTCAGGTGGTGGTCGGGCGGGGTCATGGCAGAGTCGTCCTAATGAGTTCTGGGAGTAAGCCATCCGGCAGACTCCTGGGTGGTAGCCGCTGACAGGTGAGCACTCGGTTGTCCTGGACGTTGAGTCCTGATGAAAGACCGTGCCCCTGCCAGTCGGCCGGGAGAGTTGATCGCTGATGGGATGTCGTGCCCGCCGGTTCGGCGTGAGTACTGATTCATTAGGTCGCTGATGGTTCTCCCGCCGGCTGCTGACGGTAATCGGTTGTGGGGACGGGAGAAGAGTTGCTGTTCGTTGGAGATGACTGGGCTGAGGACCATCACGACGTCGAGCTGATGGACGCGTCGGGTAGGAGGCTGGCCAAGGTCCGCCTCCCGGAGGGTGTGGCGGGAATGGCCCGGCTGCACGCGATGATCGGTGAGCGGCTCGGCGAGGATGCCGACGAGTTCGCCGATCAGGTCGTGGTCGGGATCGAGACCGATCGGGGCCCGTGGGTGCAGGCGTTGATCGCGGCGGGGTACCGGGTGTTCGGGATCAATCCGTTGCAGGCGTCGCGGTATCGGGAGCGGCACGGTGTGTCGGGCGCCAAGAGCGACGCCGGGGATGCGCACATGCTCGCTGACATGGTGCGTACCGATTCCCACCAACTGCGGCAGGTGGCTGCCGACAGTGCCGACGCTGCGGCGGTCAAGGTCGTGGCGCGGGCGCACAAGACGTTGATCTGGGAGCGGACCCGTCACATGCAGCGGCTGCGGCACGCGTTGCGGGACTACTTCCCCGCCGCGTTGGAGGCGTTCGAGGACCTGACCGCGGCCGACACGCTTGAGTTGCTGGCCAAGGCCCCCGACCCGGCCTCGGCGGCACGGCTTTCCACTGCGCAGATCGGTGCGGCGCTCAAACGGGCCCGCCGCCGGGCGATTCCGGAGAAGACCGCCAGGATCCAGGCTGCGCTGCGGGCCGCGCATCTGGGCCAGCCCGACGTCGTCGCGAGCGCCTACGCCGCGACCGTCCGGTCGGCGGTCGCGGTCATGGCCGTACTCAACGAGCAGATCAAGATCCTGCAAGGGCAGGTCGAGGCCCATTTTGGGGCGCACCCGGCCGCTGAGATCATCCTGTCCCAGCCTGGGCTGGGACCGATCCTCGGCGCCCGGGTGCTTGCCGAGTTCGGCGACGCGCCAGGCCGCTACGCCGACGCCAAGTCCCGCAAGAACTATGCCGGCACCAGTCCGATCACCCGCGCGTCCGGCAAGAAGAAGACGGTCATAGCCCGCTACATCCACAACGACCGGCTCGTCGACGCACTCGCTGTGCAGGCCTTCGCTGCGCTGCAAGCCTCGGCTGGCGCCCGCGCCTACTACGACCAGCTGCGAGCCCGCGACGTCAGCCACTTCGCCGCCCTGCGTCAACTCGGCAACCGCCTCGTCGGCGTCCTGCACGGCTGCTTGAAGACCGGCACCCTCTACGACGAAGCGACCGCCTGGTCGCACCACAGCACCGAAGCGGAGGCTATCGCTGCTTGACATTCAAACTCCTGGGATGTCTTTCAAGGATGTGAGGTGAGCGGTAGCCGGTGACTCGGGGCGCGGTGAGGTCATCGGCCCGTGAAGCGGTGGTCTGGCAGGCGATGCGCGAGGGGCGTACGCGCGCGGTCCGGACTCGTCCTGTGTGGCCCGCGGTCGCCTGGCTGGTTGACCTCGTCGAGCGACGGCAGCGACGGTAGGGCAGCGGCCTCCAGGCACGCCTCGCGTGTGGCCTCAATGCCAGGGAAGCCAATTCCACTGTGCGCATCGGTCGTGCGTTGGTGATCGCGAGGGGTCAACCCGCGTCGGGCACGCCAGGGCCAAAGAGGGGACGTCGTCCGGCCCCGGCTCGACGATGGATCCGGACGGCGATGGGACTTGCGCGGTGGCGGGAGACGAGGGTTCATGTGTCCGCGTCGACGGTTCGACGCCGACCGTGCGGCCAGCCGCGGCCGATCGACTCGATGATGGAGGACCCGTGACGGACTCTGCGCCACCACTGTCGCCCGGCAGCGGACCGGACCCGGGCCCGGTGCCGGGCGTCGACACGGACGACGCCGAGGTGGTGCCGGCCGCGTTGACGAGCCTGGTCGCCTCCGCTCGCTCGACGTATCAGGCGATGGTTGCCGATTCCGCGTATCCGGTGGTGATGGCGGTCGGCGCGGTGGAGGACACCGTCGCCGTCCTGGGCCGGATCAGCGCTCGTCTGCAGGGATATGTGGGCGACTTTTCGCGTCCGGGCGAGGCCGCTGTCGTGCGGGCGTCGGATCTGCTCGGGCAGGCCCGCACCGCGTTGGGCGACGCCCGGCACTTGGTCACACTCGACGAGCTCGCGGAACGCGACCCGACACCGCCAATCCTGTCTCGGGCCGACTAGCTGCCCCTGCCGGCCCGGGACCGGCGTCGACGCCGGCGGGATTCCCGTCGGTGCCGACGTCGTTCAACCAGCCCAGCAGGACCGGCAGGTTCCGGTCCGGTGCGTAGGCGAGGAAGGTGCCGTCGGCCGAGTGGCAACCGATCGCGGCGGCGTACCGCAGCCGCCGCAGCGAGTTGACGCGTCCCATATGGACGGCCAGGCCGCGAGCGGTGGCTTCGCCGGCCAGGCCGGCGGCGGCCGGGCCGAGCTTCCATCCGGTCGTGCCGCCGATGAACAGCGCGTCAACCTGGTCCCAGGGCACCGGAAGGTGTTCGAGGCCGTCCTGGGCGACGAGTGCCGCCCGGTAGCCGGCGGCGCGGATGCGGGGCAGCATCGGAACCGACCGTGCGAGGGTGGCGGCGTCGGCGACGACGTCCGGGGCGGTAGCGAACGCGCACCGGGGCGTGTGGGCGGCGTGTCGGGCCAGCCAGGCCAGGTACCTGTCGTCGCCGGGGTAGCGGCCGGGGGTGTAGCACGCGTTGTCGGCGCACCAGTCGACGCCGTCCGGGACCCTGTTCCCAGCGGCGGGGGTGGCGATCATGCCGAGCCGGCCGGAGCGCATCGCATCACGGACGAGGACGCCGGAGGCGGTGGCGTAGTAGCGCACGGGCAGCCCACACGGCGGCGACGGGAATCAGGGACGCCCAGGCTTTGACCCACAGCTGGCCTGGCATCGTCGCCCAGATCGGGAAACCGGCCAGGGTCAGGAACACGATGGTGTCCAGCGGGGCGCCGACCGTGTTGGAGGCCAGCACCGCGCGCAGAAACCCGTGACGGCGAAGTGGCTGGTAGACCAGCAGGTCGGCCAGTTCCGAGACCGCGAACGCGGCGGCGGAGGCGACCGCGAGCGCCGGTCCGGCCAGTGCGGCGCTGAGGGCGGCGCCGACGCCGATGCACGCCAGGACCGCCCTTCGGCCGGCGACGTCGTGGACCCAGTCCCGGGCGAACAGGGTGTAGCCGGCGGCGGCGGTCCCGGCGGTGGCGGTCAGACCGAAGCCGACCGGGACGAGCCCGAACACGGAGCTGAGCCAGTTCGCGGCGGCGACGCCGCCAGCGAAGGCCAGCATCGCCCCGATCGCGGTGCAGACGGTCGCGTGGCGGGCCGGCCAGGTCGGCTGCCGGTGGCGGGCGCGATGCGCCGGCACCCGCAGCAGTGCGGACGGAGTAGGGCCAGGGTTGAGGGCCGGGTGGTCGTGGGCCGGTTCGGCGGATGGTGTCAGCGGTGGCGTGTTGCCGGTCATTGAGATTCCTCCTGAAACGCACGGACCCGCCGCAGCTGCAGCGGGTCCGGATCTCTGGCGTGGTCGTGGGGAGTTGACGGCTTCGGGTCGGACAGGCCCCCGACGGCGGCCAGGAACAGAGATGGGCGCGGTTGCGGGTCCCTGGCTGGGGTCATGCTCGCGCCCGGGGCATGTGGGCGTGGACGGTGACTCGGGTGTAGCCGGAGCGCCACGCGCCGGCCGGTTCAGCCGTGGCGGCTCAGGACAGCGGGCGTTGGCAGACCGGGCGGTCTTTGCCCGGGCACTTGAAGACGGTGATCACGTCTACGCCGTTGACCCGCCGGTCGCCGGGAAGGTTGATGAAACCCAGGGACAACCACGCCGCGTGCGCGGCGAGATTGTCGGCCTCGGAGGTGAGGTACAGGCGCCGGCAACGCCCCGCCCGGCGGCGCGGTCGGCGACCACCGAGACGAGCGCGTATCGGCCGCAGTGCTCGAAGTCGAGCACCGCGCAGCCGCTGTCGCTCGGCAGAAGGTTGGCCGGCAACGGGTCGCCGTGCGCGACCACCCGCGTCTGGCCGTAGCTGTCCACGAGTTGCTGCAGTCGCGCCCGGCTGGTGTCGTCGAGTTGGCCCGCGGCATGCTCGGCAGCCACGCGCTCGTGGTAGTCGGCGGTCGGCTCCGGCAGCCGCGGGTGCGGCATCCACGCGGCGAACGCGTCGAGGGCGTCCAGGACAACCTCGACGGTGCGGTCGCTCAGGTCGTCGGTGAGGTGCCGCTCGTCGCCGAGGCGATTACCCGGCAGCCGGGACAGGACGGTGAGCCGGTCGTCGGCGTACCGCAGCTGGGGTGTGGTCACCGCCGGCGGGTCGGTGGCGAGGTGCCGGTAGACGGCGAGCTCGTGGTCGCGGCGGCCGGTCCAGTACGGGTGGTCGGTCGTCAGCAGCTTGACGACCACCGGCTCGTCGCCGCGGGTACCGGCGCCGACGATCGCCTTGTCGGTGTGGTGTAGCAGCCTTTCCACTCGGATCCCCACTCGCGCGGCGTGGTGGTCCAACGCCCGCCGCGCGCCGGGACCGCACGGTGGAATGGGGCTTGCGGGGTGGCCGGGTGGGGCATCAGGCCATCCTGCCCGTGTTTGCGTCGCGGCGCCGCCTGGGGGCCCGGCGACCTGGTACTGACCATCGCAGGTCGCGACGTCGACCCGGCTTGTCTTCGTCCCCGGCCGTGGCACGTCGTGGCGGGTCACCGCAGGCAGATGCGGTCCACCTCGTTGTGGCGTGCGTCGCGGATGACGAGCTCGCCGACGGCGCCGATCTCGACGCGAATGGCCGGCAGGCGGCGGAGCTGCGTTCCCAGACGTCGTTTCGCGGCGGGCCACGCCGACCGCTGTTCGGCGGCGGTGACCGTAATCGTCAGCGGCACGGTGGTGTGGACCAGCCGGCAGGCCCGCCCGTCGCCGGTGCCGCGTGGCGCGTCGATGCCGAAGCAGTCAGGTTCGCGCCGGATGATGATCTCCGCGAGAGCGGCGATTCCGTCGGTGAGGATCCGGCGTGCCTGCTCGAGCGCCGACGCGTCGCCGACTGTGTCGACGTCGATGGCGACCGGCAGGTCGATCTGGCAGTGGAAGGTTCGCCGTAGCGCGGTCACGCGCAGCCGCCGAAGGGTGTCGTTGGCTCGGTCCAGGCCGATGCCGCCGTCCCGCGCGAGGCCGCTGATCTCGCCGCGGATTCCGTCGCGCAGCTGGGTCAGTCGGGCGGTGGCTGACCGCAGCTGCTCCCGCAGATCGTGCGCCTCGGCCCACGCGGTGGCCAACGCGTCGGCCACCGTCGGGTCCGTTTCCGGAGTCGTTGGGCGGGCCGTACGGGTGTGAGACATGACGCGCTCCTTCACAAGCGATTTGAGGATGGTGAGGGATGGCCTTCGGGCACCTCGCGCCCGCACCGCGGCGACCCAGGCGGGTCAGGGTGCTTGCCAGCGCCGCCGGGCGATGTGTGCGGTGCCGTGGTCTTCCCGCGGGCGGCTGGGTCGGCTCCAGCCGGGGGCGGGCGGCCGGGTCGCGACGACGTGCCAGCCGGCGGCGCGGAGGCTGGCGCCGCTCTCGCCGTCCTGGGTGTAGGTGACCAGCTTGCGGTAGCCGATGGCTTTGGCGGCCTGCCACGCCGCCGCGTACAGCAGGCTGCACGCGTTGCGGGCGCCGTCGGTGGCCACCCGCGTGATCTCGAGCGTCTGCCCGTCGTCGAGATGGCGGGCCACCGGCCGGCCGACGATGGCCACCCCGACGAGCACGTCCCCGTCGGCGACACCGATCGAGAACTTGTGCCCGCGGGGCGGCCGGTTGTGGTGGCGGTGCCAGTCGGCTACGAACTGGCAGGCCTGGGCGAAGGTCACCGGCACGGTCCGCAGGCTCACCCGTGCACCTGCCCCTCGTGGGGTAGGTGCGGGGCGAGCCGGGTCAGCGTCTCGTCCAGGAACACGGCGCTGACATCGATGCCGGCGAACCGGCGGCCGAGCTGTAACGCCGCCAGCCCGGTGGTGCCCGCGCCGCAGAACGGATCCAGGACGAGGCCACCGGCGGGGCAGCCGGCGGCGATCGTCCGTAGGGGCAGGTCGACCGGGAACGGCGCCACATGCGAGCCCCGGTAGGGGCGGGTGGCGATGCGCCACACGTCACCGGGGTTGCGCCCGGCCGGATGTGCCGCGGTGTGGGCGTGGCCAACGGGGCGCAGGTTGCCTCTGCCGGCGCCGGCCGCGAGTTCCCCGGTGTGCTTGTTCGTGACGGCGCCGTACCGGCTGGTGTCCCGACGCCGTCGGGTGGCGTCGACGCCACCGGTGCGTCCCTTGTGGATTCCGCCGAAGACGCGGGTGCTGTCGACGGCGTCCGGGCGGGCGAGCGGGACGCGGATGGGGTCGAGGGTGAAGAAGTATTTCGGTGACTTGGTGAACAGGAAGAGCAGTTCGTAGGTCGTCGACAGCCGGTCGCGTACCGACTCTGGCATCGGGTTCGGCTTCGCCCACACCACTGCGTTACGCAAGATCCAACCGGAGGCTTGGATGGCGAACGCGGCCCGCCACGGCACCCCGATCAGGTTCTTCGCCGGCAGAGGGGAGGGCCGTCGGCCGGCTGGCAGCTGTCGGCTACGGGTGATCCCGCTGGTGGTGTCGTAGGCGAGCTGAGTGCCGGCGCTGTAGCTGTCGCCGAGGTTCAGCCAGCACGTTCCGGTCGGGGTGAGGACCCGGAGCACCTGGTCGAACACCGCGACCAGGTGCTCGAGGTACTCGTCGAGGTTCGCTTCCAGGCCGTACTGGGGGTCGACCCAGCGGGCCCGGCAGGCCGGGCACACGATCCCGTCGGTACGGCGGCTATGCCCGAGCGGGTGGCCGCAGGTCGGCTCACCGCCGTGCCAGGCGCCGGTGCCGTAGTCCCGCAGCCCCCAGAACGGCGGTGAGGTGACCACACAGTCGACGCTGTTGTCCGCCATGGCGGCCAGGACCTGGGCCGCGTCGCCGAGGTACAGGTCGACGGGGCCGCGCCGCCGGTAAAGGTGGCCGTCGAGCGGGGACGGCTCGGTCGTGCGGTGGCCGGTCATCGGTGCACCGCCCACCGGTGGGGGCACAGCAGCAGCCGCAACGCGGCTGCCGCCTGCTGAGGGACGACCCCGTTGCCGAGCACCCGCAACGCGGCGGTGCGCGGCAGCCCCAGGTCGGTCACGTAGCCCCGCTCCAGGCCCATGAGCCACTCGACGAACGGCGGAGCCAGTACGGGCTTGCCGTGCCGGCCGGGCTGGGTAGGGTCCGGGACGGGCCGGCCGAGCAGCACCTGCCAGCGTGCGACCGCCTCGGCATAGCCGCCCCAGCGCTGTGGGTCGACAGCGCCGAGGTCCGCGACCGTCGTGGTGAGGTCCGCGCCGCCGGTGCCGTGCCGCCCAAGGCCGCGCCCGTCGGAGGCGCGCGGTGTCGGCAACGTCCGAACCTGGACCGCTGCCGATGGCAGCGTCAGATCGCCGTGCGAGCCGCGCTGTCCGGGGCAGCCTTTCACGCCGTCGGTCGCTCTAGGGGTGGGCAGCAGCCGGGTGGCGTCGGTCAGGGTGCGGCCGGCGTGCCCGACCAGCGGCGTTCTGCGCCCTGCGGTGGCGTTTGCCGAGGACCGCGAGTCCGCGACGGTCGGCGTCGGCAGCAGCGCGGTCGGCCGATCTGGTTTGCCGCCGCGCGTGGGTTTGTATCCCTGCACAGCCGATTCGAGCGTCGGCCGCCAGGTGTCACGGTTGGCGCTGCTCATATAGCCCGTGCCGCCACCGGCGGTTGGTGTCGGCAGCAGCGTCGAGCAGGTGAGGTGTTCGCGGACGAGTTGGGGCAGGCTCGGCCGGCGGGCCGCCCTCGGCGACGGTGACCGGTTGGAGCCGGCGCTGGCCGCGGTGGGGGTCGGTAGCAGGGCGTGGCGGCGCCCGCCGGGTTCGACGAGATCCGGCAGGCCGTACTGGTGGCCGGGGCCTTTGCCGTCACGGGCGCACGGCGTCGGCAGGGTCCGTATCGGCGCGGAGGAGATCGGCCCGGACGGCCAGCAGGAACAGCCGGTCGCGTCGGTGGGCGGCGCCGATGTCGGATGCGCGTAGGCATAGCCAGCTCGTGTCGTACCCTTGCGCGGCCAGATCGGCGTGGACCCGGTCGAGTCCCCGGCGCAGGAGCGCGGCCACGTTCTCCACGAAGACCAGCGGCGGTTGTAACGCGCGAACGGCGTCGGCGACGGCTGTCCACAGGCTGCTGTGGACGCCGGTGATGCCGGCGCGTTTCCCGGCGTTGGAGATGTCCTGGCAGGGGAAGCCGGCGGTGACGATGTCGACCGGCTCGACCGAGTTCCAGTCGACGGTGCGGATGTCGCCGAGGTTCGCGACCTCGGGCCAGCGGTGGGAAAGGACGGTGCCGGCGTGCGGGTCGGTCTCGGCGTACCAGGCGAGCCGGCCGCCGAGCACCAGTTCGACGGCGAGGTCGAGGCCGCCGAACCCGGTGCACAGCGATCCGATCCGTAGCCCGGTCCCGGTTGCGGCTGCGGGGTGGGTGGCGAGGTGGGCACCTGTCACGCCACCTCCCGACCCGGTGCCGCAGCGCCGGGATCGACCGCGTCAGGCGGGCCCGGCTCGACCGACGTGCCGGGGTGCGGGCAGGTGAACGGCCCACACCCCGGCGATTCGTCGGGCGAGCTGCGGGCGCGGGGACGCAGGACCACCTGGTCGAGGGGCACCCGCCGCGCGTGCAGGAAGTACCGGCCACGCAGCGGCTGCCCGTCGGCGTTGGCACGCGCCGACCCGTGCCGGATCCGCCGGTCGAAGTCGACGGCGTCCGCCCACTCGCCGGGACGGCGAGCCTTGAGGTCAGCCCAGAACCCGTCGTCGTGGAACGGGCATCCGACGCAGCTCGACTTCGGCGTGTCCCCCAGGCCATGGGCGGCCAGGTAGGCGAGGCAGTCCTCGCGCCGCCACCGCAGGTCCAGCAACGGGAAGACGTGCCGCATGTACCGCACGTCCGAGTCCCGCGCGCGGCCGACCTCGTCGAGCGAGATGCCGATCGCGACCTCGGCATACACTCCGTCGGGAACCCGCACCGGATGCGGGTAGCCGAGCCGGCGGCGGACCTCCCGCTTAATGGGTTTGATCTTGTACTCATTTGTGCATTGACGTCGAGCCATGCCCCGTTCGCCGTGGGGGCCGAGCGAGAACAGGGGCATGGACGCGAACCGGTGGGCCGGGTCCAGCGCGTCGGCGCGGATGTTGCCGTTGGCGACCCGCACGACCGGGATACCGGCACGCTCGGCTATCCCGGTCAGCCGGTGCAGATGCCCGTAGACGGCCTGCGGCTCCCAGCCTGTGTCGGAGAAGACGGCGGCGTCGTACCGCGGGATGCGGTCCTGGGCGGAAAGCAGCAGGCAGGCCGAGCTCTGGACCCCGGCACCTAGCGACAACAGCCGAAGCGTCGGTGCCGTCATGCGGCCTCCCCCTCGCCTTGGGGGAGCGTCAGGACGATGACGTCCTCGTGGGCGATCAGGTGCATCGGCAGCCCTGCCTGGCGGGCTTTGCGCACGGTGGAGAGCTGGAAGAAGCTCGGCCGTGCGATCAGCCGGCCGCCGCGGACGGCGGCGAGCAGCGCCACGCACCGCTCCACGGGGACGAGTCCGGCGGCGATCCCGGCGCCGATCACGGCGGACGGGAGGTCGACCAGTTCGCCGCGTTTGCGCCACGGCCGGGCGGTGACCACGACAACCCCGCCGGGTTTGAGCAGGGTGGCGCAGCCGGCCAGGATTTCGGCGAAGCCGTCGGCGAGGCCGGGCAGGTCCCGGTAGGCGAGGTTGCCCTTGTCGCCGTCGTTGTAGGTGTTGTCGGACTTGTGGACCCCGGCGCCGGCCTCCGGCCGGACGAGGCCGTGCACGGTCGGCCCGTACGGCGGCGACGTCACGACGAGGGAGACCTGCCCGGCCAGGGCGGCCGGCAGCAGGCTGGTGATGCGGGTGGCGTCGCCGCGGACCACCGATGCCCGCCCGGTGGCGCCCTGGGTGTGGGCGTGGGCGACGTTGGCGTCGGCGATGTCGCTCCACTTGCTCTCGTACTCGACGCCGATGGCGTCGCGGCCCGCGTGAACGGCCTCCACGAGCGTGGTGCCGATGCCGCACATCGGGTCGAGGACGAGGTCGCCCGGCTGGGTGTAGGCGCCGATGGCGTGCGCGGCGATCGCCGGCAGCATCCGCGCCGGGTGCTTGACGGAGTCCGGCACGTACCGGCCGCGGCGCTGCACCGGCCCGGTCGACTGGGCGGTCGCCCAGACCGACAGCTGTCCCGGCTCGGCGACGCCGCGGCGGGCACCCCGGCTGTGGCCAGCCTGGGTGGTGTTCGCGTGGCGGTCGTTGTCGTCCGGGTCGGCTGCGCCGACCAGGGTGGTGGGCCTAGGCATGGGCGTCACCCCCCCGCCGCCGGCGCGGTGCCGGCTTGTGGGTGTGGCTGAACACGAAGCAGTCCGCGTGCACGCGCAGGTGCGCGACCGCCCACTGCCGGCCAGCGTCGGTGGCCAGGGACAGTAGTTCCTCGTCGGTCGCGAAATAGGTGAACTGGTCGCCGTCGGTCTCCGCGGCGACGGCGACGATGTGCTGCAGATAGCCGAGCCCGGCGGCGGACGCCGCCGAGACCAGGGGCCGGAAGTCCTCCGGGGTGGCCGGCTGGCCGACCGGTGTACCGACCACCAGGACGAGGCAGCCGCCTGGGCGCAGCAGCTGCCCGCAGGCCGACAGCAGCCAGGCCAGGCGGACCCGGTTCGCCGCGTCACCGGAGGTGTCCAGGGGCCAGCAGGCGACCACCAGGCTGGTGACGCCGGCGACGCTGACGTCCGGGGGCAGCACGGTCGCCGGCGCAGCGGGCGGTGGGAGAGCCGGGTCGGTGAGGTCGTCGCCGAACCAGCCCGCCAGGTCGGGCGGCTCCGGCCCGTCCAGGCCGGCTTCGCGGTCGGTGTCGGACTCGTCGTCGGGCTCGGTGTCCAGCGGCAGGGTCGCCGGACCGATGATCAGCGAGGCCGCGTCGGTGAACCACGCCTGGTGGTGCCGGCGCTGCCCGCGCTGGCAGGCGGCGGTCAGGGCGTGGCCGTCGGTGAGGTCGACGACCGCCTCCCCGGGCCGGCTGTACGCGGCGACGAGGCGGTAGGCCAGCCGGGCGGGAATGGTCGTGGTGGGGTCGTCGCCGCTGTGGGCGGTACGCCACACCGTGATCGGCACCGGCGGGTCGCCGGCGACCAAATCAACGAGGTGAGTCGGGTCGGCACCGGCCGGGGCCGGGACGCCGTCGGGCTGCGGGGTGTGCGGTGTGGATCGACTCATGCGATGTCGGCTCCGTGCCGCGCCGTGATGCGCTGACACCCACCAACCGGGGTTTGTCAGACGTGGCGAACACTCCCGGATCTGACAGGTGCCCTCGGCAGCTGACAGCGGGCACGGAAAGCCGTGACAGCCGGCTGTGCCCCGGCACCACTCCGCCAGGCCCGGCAGACGACCGCGCGAGCGGCCGGGTTCGCGGATGCCGCACCGAGCCTCGCTGTCAGAGTCTGCTGGACCTTTCACGTGCCGGGTGGCGGTCACGCTGCGTGCCGGCGGTGCCGGACAGACGAGCGGCGGCGGACTCGACACATCCGGCGCCGGTGGCGGCAGATCGATGCCGACGCCTGCCAGCCGACGGTGGCCGGCGGCGCGGCAGTTCGGCACGTCGACGTGCCGGCATCTTCGGCACTGCGGCGGCACTTCGGCAGTGCGGCACGTTCGGCACTCGCGGGTGCCGCGGCACGTTCGGCACTCGCGGGTGCCGCG
>Ga0164243_10010115_pt1 | contig 13595 bp, 17 predicted proteins | sample OricompcompostOP_FD_108781 | JGI IMG/M metagenome (GOLD analysis project Ga0164243, IMG submission 108781) | Organic Plus compost microbial communities from Emeryville, California, USA - Original compost - Organic plus compost (OP) | ecosystem: Engineered > Solid waste > Mixed feedstock >... | reverse complement strand
GGCGGCATCATATACGACGGCGCCCCGCAGGTTTTCGGTGGTCAGCACCACATCGCCTTCGACATAACCGTCGGGAGGGGTGATGCTGGGCGGGGCGGTGGTGGACGGCATTGTGGACGGCGCCGTGGCCGTGCCGTCCTGGCCCGTCGGCTCGGGACTGGTCCCGGTCTGCTGGGCCTGGGCGGCGGCCAGGCCCATGGCGGAGACGAGGGCGGTGGTGACGAACAGTCGTTTCATGTCTTTTCCTCCTCTGGCGGGATTGTGCAGGGCCGATGAACCGTCCGGCGCGGCAAATGTTCCCGCATCCCCGCTCACGCCAGCGTTATGGAACAGGCGCTTGCCCGGAATGTTGGGGAGTCTTGCCGCAGGCAACAGCCACAGGAGCAGCGGAATGGAACACGACATGCCTGCCCGCCTGGAGCCGCGCGACCTGACCGAGGCCGAGCTGACCGGCGTCGCCGTCCATGGCCCGGGCGACAGCAAGATCGGCCATCTGTCCGGGGTCCGCGACATCGGCGGCGACAGATGGGCGATCATCGAGGTCGGCGGGATCATGGGCATCGGCGCCAAGCCGGTCGCCGTCCTGGCCCGCGACCTGGAATTCCTTCGGGGCGGCGATGGCGGCCTGCACGCCGTCAGCCGCTGGAGCGCCCGGGAGTTGAGAAGGATATCCAGATATCGGGACTGACGCCGATGCCGCCGGCGCCAAGGCGTCGGCGAAAGCGGAAAGGGGACGATCATCTTACCCGGGGCGGGCTGGGTGCCGGAACGGCCCGCCGCCCGCCCGCCAAGCAAGGAGGAAAGGACATGCCCGCCAAGTCCAAGGCACAGCAAAAGGCAGCCGGTGCGGCGCTGGCCGCCAAGCGCGGCGAAACCAGCAAGAGCGAGCTGCAGGAGCCGTCGAAGCAGATGCTCGAATCGATGAGCGAGCGCGAATTGGAAGAGCTTGCCAGCACCTCGCGCAAGGGCAAGCCCGACCACAAGGGCTGACCGACAGGGCTGATCGCCCCCGGACCGCTCGGAACCGGGGGAACCGATCCGCCCGGGCCGCATGCCAAAGGCCCCGGCTTTGTGGCCGGGGCCGGAAACGTCGCCGGGGCAGGACGGGGCGCGGGGCCAGGGGCCTGTGCCGTCCCGGCCCTCGACGGCCGATCCTCAATAATTTGCCGGCGGGTCGCTGGCGGGAAAGGATTCGTCGCCCTGTTCATCGACGATATCCCAGTTGCGGGGCGGGTTTTCCATCTCTTGCGGGCCAGCGGGCCGGATGTTCCGGCGCGGCGGCGGCACCCTGGCGCCGCCCGCCTGCGCATCCCACAACCCCTTCAGGGCAAGCCCGGCCACAAGGCCGCAGCAGAAAAAGGCGAAATGGCGATTGTGCATGACTGGCTTTCCTTTCCTGGTTCTCGTGCCCGCTGCGCTCGGGGCCGCCCGCCGCATCTGCCGGCAGCCCGTCCTGGCGGCGACAGGTCCGGCAGCGGGAAAGACCGTCGCGCGCAAGGCTCGGGTCACCGGCCGGTTCTGGCGGCCGGCTCCGGTTCCGGCCCCGATTCCGGCCCCCGCTCTGGCGGGCCGGGCTGCTTGCCGCCATTGCCCTGGCGGTTCGGGTCGGCGGTGACGGTGCCGGCGGGGTCCACGCGCTGCTGGCGCTGGTCAAGCATATCGGGCCGGGGCCTGCGCATCCGGTCCAGGGCCGAATCCTCGGGCCGCTGGGTGGACAGGCCGGCATCGGCCAAGGTGCGATCCTGCCCGGCCGTGGCATCGCCCGGCGCCCCGACGCTGCGCCGGCGGTCGGGGGTTGACCGGGTGCCAAGGCCCCGCGCCGCCATCAACCCCAGCGCCAGGCCGGCCCCCAGCGCGGCCAGCCCCAGCAGGACGCCGACCGGGGGCAATACCAGTTCCCAGCCGGGGCGCAGGCGGGCGGGCATCAGGCCGTAATCCACCAGCCCGGCCATGGTGGCGGTGGCAAGCCCGGCGGTCCAGGCCAGCCACGCGCCGCCCGCCGCCGCCCGGCGGATCATCAGCACCGCGACCGCCGCCCAGAACAGGCAGGAGACGACATGGATGGCTGCGCCCAGCCCGGTATGGGCCCGGTCCAGCACCGCGATTTCGGCCGCGGCGGCGCCGTGCAGCGCATGGCTGGTGGCGTTCAGCGCCATCCAGGGGGGCAAGCCGCGCGCGGCGCATAGCCCGCCCAGAATCAGGGCCGAAAGCAGCGCCGCGCAGGTTCCGGCCAAAGGCCATGCCAGGTCGAAGCGGGCCATTGCGATGGGGCGGGGCATCGGTTCCTCCTTTTTCCCATCTCGTTCTGTCCATGTCGCCCCGAACAGCCGAAACGGCGCTTTGTTCCCGAACCGGCCGGCGGCGCCCGCCGCCCCGGGTCCGAGCGGGGGCCGGGCGGACGGCAAAGGCGCGAAGCGGCCGCGCCGGCACCGGGCAGCACCAAGCTGCACGGGGCGGCGATGTCAGAGCGCCGGCTCGAGCACCCGGCGCAGCATCGACCGGGCCCGGTTCACCCGGCTTTTGATCGTGCCGATGTCGCAATCCAGAATCCGCGCCGCGTCCAGATAGCTTTCGCCAAGCGCGCCGACCAGGATGATCGCCTCGCGGTAATGGCGCGGCATCTCTTGCAGGGCGGCGCGCATCTCGGTCGCCTGCAGGTGCCATTCCTGCTCGGGCTTGACCTGCGGCACCAGCGAGATGCAATCGGCCGCCCCCGTGCGCTCACGCGCGGATTTCTGGCAATTCGTAAAGAAGCGGTTGCGCATGATGGTGAAAAGCCAGGCGCGCATATTGGTGCCTGGCTGGTAGCGATGGGCGTTTTCTATGGCGCGCAGCAGGGTTTCCTGGACCAGGTCTTCGGCATCGGGAACGGATCTGCACAGGGCGCGGGAATAGGCCCTGAGCGCGGGAATATGTCTGAGGATATCGTCCGACATGCGAGTCCTTCACTCCCCCCGAATGGTGGCTCGGACTCAATGCTGCCGGCAGGGGATGGTTCCGTCCCGGTTCGGCTTGCGGCTGAATGCCGCCGCCGCTCAGCGCCGGTTGCCGGCGGTATCGCCGCCGCCGCTCTCGCCCCGGCGGCGGTGCCGGGCCTCTTCCAGCGCCGTTTCCAGCCGCTTGGCCAATGCCCGCAACCGGGGCGAGATCGGCTCTTTCTCCGTCTGCGCCAGCAGCTCGGACAATGCCTTGTCGAGTTCGGGGTCGACAACCGGGCCGCTTTCGCCATTGGCCATCAGAAGCTCCATCTTTCGTCGTGACTTGACATATCTTAATCGAACCGCGGCGATTGGCGACCCTTTCCGCGCCGAATATTCCGGGGTGTTGCAACCGGCAGCCCCGATTTGCGGGCCATGCCGGGCCGCGGGCGGGCTGCCGCATCGTTTCCGCGATCCGCCCCGCAAGCCCGATCCTGTCCGGGCGCCGGCCGGTCGCCGCCGCATTGCCGCCATATTCCCGCCGGGCGGGATTTGCCGCCGGGCGGGATTTGCCGCCGGGAACATTTCCGCTGCGCGCCGGTTCACGGGCCCCACAGCATGGAGGCACCTATGGCGCGTGACACGGAACCATCAAGGAAACATGCCGGGGATCAGCCCAGCCAAGGACAGCAGCAGACCGGACCGGCCCAGGCCGGCGATGCCGATGCGGGCCAGCCCGGCCGGGCCGGCAGCGACGGCTTTGCGCTCTTGCGCAAGCATCACGGGAGCTTGCGCGCGCTTTTGGGCGAATGCGCGGATATCACGGATGGCGGGCAGGCCGAAGAACTGTTGCCGCGCCTGGCCGATGCCTGGGCGCGACATTCCCAGGCGCATGGGCAGCTTTACGATGCCGCGGTCCAGGCGGGGTTGCAGGAATTCCCGCTGCTGACCGAAACCGCCATCGAAACCGATCTGGTGTCCTTTCTGCTCGGCCGGGCCGGCCGGGATCTGGAAGGGCCGCTGGAACTGGCCGGGCTGCGCGTGGCGGCCAGGCTGATCGGCGAAATTATCGAACGCGAGGAGAAGCCGCGCTCCGGCCTTCTTGCCAAGGCCAAGGCGGCGGGGGTCGAGCCCGCCGCCCTGGGCAGGCGCGTCGGCGCCTGCATGACCCGGCCGTCCGACGGGGACGGCGACACCATGCCGCGACTGCGGCACCTTACGGCAAATCAGGAGGATATCATGCCAAGGAACGCGAACATGCCCGAACGCGACGAACGCGGCCGCTTTGTCAGCGACGACGATTACGGCGGCCGCGGCCGCGGGTCGAGCCGCTATGACGACGACCGTGAGCGGGACAGCCGCGGCCGTTTCATGAGCGACCGCGACGACGACCGCCGCTATGGGCGCGACCGCGACGGCGATTACGGCCGCCATTCCCGGCGCGAGGACGATGACCGCCGCTATGCCCGCGACCGCGACGATTATGCCCGCGCCTCGCGGCGCTATGACGACGACCGCCGTTATTCCCGTCGCGATGACGACGATCGCGGCTATTCGCGCGACCGCGGCCAGGGCGGCTGGTTCGGTGACCCCGAAGGCCATTCCGAGGCCGCCCGCCAGGGCTGGGATCACCGCCGCGACGACGACGACCGCTATTCCTCGCGCGGGCGGTCGCGGCGCTATGACGATGACGACCGCCGCTATTCCCGCCGCGACGATGACGAGCGCGGCTATGGGCGCGACCGCGGCCAGGGCGGCTGGTTCGGTGACCCCGAGGGCCATTCCGAAGCCGCCCGCCTGGGCTGGGATCACCGCCGCGACGACGATGACGACGACCGCCGCTATGCGCGCGGACGCCGCTGACCGGCAGCAGGAAGGGGGCCGCAAGGCCCCTTTTCCCTGCCCCCTGGCCTTGACCGGAACCGGAATATGCGGGCTCCGAACCCGCCGCACCAAAGGGCGGGCAGGGGCCGTGCAGGGGCAGGAGGAACCGGCAAGGCGGGCCATGCCTGCCGGGGATCAGATCGGCCGCGACATTTTCTGCTCGTGCCAGATCCGCTCGACCAGCATGATCAGCAGGGCGCCGATCTCGCGCTCCGAACCCAGATGCGGCATCAGCGACATCGCCTGTTCCAGCGCATCGGCGACCAGATCGTCGGCCAGCGCCTTGTCCTGGACCAGAAAGCGGGCCATCGCCCGCAGCCTTGGCATCAGTTCCATCACCGTCATCTCGCAGGTGCAATGCAGCCCCGCCCCGTAGAGCGCGGTATGCAGCAGCACGGCCGAGGCCAATGCTTCGGGGCCGTCGTCGCTGGGCACGCAGCAGGCATGGGGATAATGCGTCAGGCAGCGCCCCGGATCGGTGGTGAACATGACAAAGGGAATGCCCGCCGATTGCAGGCTTTCCGCCAGCGGCGCGGGATCGCGCAGGTTCAGCACCGCCGCGTCGATCTCCAGCAGGTCCCGCGGCGCGGCGACAAGGCCGGCAATCCCCGCGCCGGGCAGCCGGATATCGGCCGCATCATCGTCGCTCCAAAAGGCGGTCAGCCGGCAGCGCGCCATGATTGGCGGCAATGCCATCGGCCGGGCGGGGCTGTCGCCCTTGATCAGCACCTCGACCGAGGCGCCGGCCTCGCGCAGATAATCGGCGACCGAAAGCGTCCCGGGGCCTTCGTCCTCCCACAGCGCCAGCCGCAGCCCGTGCAGGTCGGCGCTGCGATAGAAATACCGGATCCCCGCAGGGGAAACGACCGAGGGGATTTTCCGGTTCGGCATCGCGCTGATCCTCGTGCGGTGAAAAGGGGGAGGGGATGGAGGTCATTCCGGCTGGCTTGCCGCTTCGCCGCCGGCACCGGCGGCGGGTTCCGTCCCGGTCGCTGCGGCGGGCGGGTCGGCCGGCATCTCGTCCACAGGGCCCGGCACCTGACCGGGAATTTCGGGATCGCTCGTTTCGTCATCGAACCACCAGACAAAGCCGGCCAGCGCAATCAGCACGACCGCAACGATCCCCAGCACGGGGATCAGGTGATGACGTTTCTGCTTGTCCAGATTGGTGCGTGGTGCGGACATGGAAAACCTCCTGTCATGTGCCTTTGCCCCTCATCTGCGGCAATGGTTGAACCCATGGCGGGCCGGGTTGTTCCCGAAAGCCGCGGTATGGCCCGGATCGGGCACCCCAGGGACGGAAAAAGGGTGGACAGGGGCAGGGTCAATGCCGCGGATGCGCCGGCCGGCCGGAACGGCGGGGCGCCGCCATTGCGGCGATGGCCCGCCGGCCGCCGCGAAACCGGCGGCCGGCCTGCGGCGTTGCGCCCTGTCGCCTGTCTTCGGCAATCGGCCGGGCAGGGCGGGTTGGGAACGCGGCAGGGGAGGGAGATGAATGGACGGCTCGGTGCATTTTCTGGATGGAGGCGGCGAAATGGCCGAGGTCATCCGCGCCCGCGACTGGAGCACGAGCGAACTTGGCCCGCCGGAACGCTGGCCCTCGGCGCTGAAGATCGCGCTTGGCATGGCGCTCAATTCCAAATTCCCGAAATGCATCGTCTGGGGGCCGGGGCTGATCACGCTCTATAACGACGCCTTTCGGCCCATCCTGGGCGACAAGGGCTGCGTGCTGGGCCGTTCATTCGCCGAGATCTGGGACGAGGCCTGGCACGAGATCGGCCCCATCGCCGAACGGGCCTATGCCGGCGAGGCGACCTTTATCGAGGATTTCCCGCTGGTCATCGACCGCTACGGCTATCCCGAGCAATGCCATTTCACCTTTTGCTACAGTCCGATCCGCGACGAGAACGGCGTGGTGCGGGGCATGATCGACACGGTGATCGAAACCACGGGCAAGGTCCAGGCCAGCCGCCAGCTGCGGCTGGTCAATGGCGAATTGGGTCATCGGATCAAGAACACCCTGGCCGTGGTCTCGGCCATCGTCAACCAGACCCTGCACAGCCATAGCGGCGAGGCGGCGCGCCAGATCCTGCGCCAGCGCATCGGCGCGCTGGCGCAGGCGCAATCGCTGCTGATGGATTCCGGCGCCCTGGATGCCGAGATCGGCCGGGTGATCGAACAGGCCCTGACGCCATTTCGCACCGGACAGCGGCGGTTCCGCATCGCCGGCCCGCCGGTCCGGCTGTCGGCCAGGCAGGCGCTGACCCTGGCCCTGGCCGTCAACGAACTGGCGACGAATGCGTTGAAATACGGCGCGCTGTCGGTGCCCCGGGGCGTGGTCGAACTGGCCTGGACGGGCGGCCGGCCGGGCAGCGACGATCCGTTCCGCCTGGTCTGGGCCGAATCCGGCGGCCCGCCGCCCGGTCCCGTCGCGGGCAAGGGGTTCGGCTCGCTGATCATCGAACAGGTGCTGGCGCATGATTTCATGGGCGAAACCAGCCTCTGCCCGGCCGATGGCGGGTTTCGCTGCGAATTGCGCAGCCGCATGTGCCATCTGGGTGCGGAAGGGGCGGCGCAGGACTGACCGGCCCGCCCGCCCCGCCGAACCGGGCGGGCGCGCTATTCGATCACCGCGCAGGCCAGCCGGTCGCCGGCATCCCCGCTGGGCTGGGACTGGTAATCGTCGGGGCCGGCATGGATCATCAATGCCCGGCCCCGGATCGCGGTGTCGCCTTCGGCCAGGGTCACCAGCGGATTGAAGACCTGCGCCCGGGCCGTGCCCTCGGCATCGACCCAGATATTGGGCATGTCCCCGGCATGGGGACCGCCTTCGGTCAGCAGGCCATGCGGGGTATCTGCGGGGTTGAAATGCCCGCCGGCGGATTCATGGCCGGTCTGGTGATCGCATGTGCCGGTTTCGTGGATATGAAAGCCGACCCAGCTGCTTGCCGGCAGGCCGGTCGCCTCGACCTCGATCAGCACGCCGCCGGGCGTCGCGGTCAGCGCCGCCGATCCCGCCTCTTGTCCCTGGCTGTCCAGAAAGCTTGCCGTCATGTCCTGCGCCGGCGCAGCTCCCGGCGCCAGGATCAGGCCAAGGGCCAGAAGATATCTGTGCATCGCTCGTTCTCCCATCCATGCCGATGGTCGGGAAACCCCGCCCCGATCGTATTGTTCCCGGCGCGCGGCGGAAACGGCCCTGCGGGCCAGGTCTGCGGAACCGTCACAGGTCGCGGCGGAACTCGTCGATGAGCGACATGACGATGCTGCGGAATGCCTCTTGGGGCGTGGCGCCGGCGGCGATGGCCGCGGCGAACTGCCGGCGTTGCCGGTCGGCCGCGCTGCCGCGGCCGATCATGTCGCGCAAGCCGGCCACCGCGGGCTGGCTGTCCAGCGCATCGGCATCCTCGGCGATGGCGGCCAGCCATTCCTCGGCGATCTTTCCAAACGGCAGGATGCGCCGACTGCCGAAGTCGATCATCCCCCGGCCGATCCCGTAGCGCGTGGCCCGCCAGCGGTTCTCGCCCAGCAGGAAATTGTCGTATTGCCGCCAATGCAGGTTGCGAAGTGACAGCCGCCACAGCATGCGCAACGTCGCCTGGATCAGCGCGACCAGGGTGATGGTATCGTCCAGCCGCGGGCAGGCATCGCAGATGCGGGTCTCCAGCGTCGGAAAACGCGCCGAGGGCCGCAGATCCCACCAGATCTTGCTGGCATCCTCGATGATGCCGACATCGGCCAGGCTGCGGACCGCATCCTGGTATTCGTCCCAGCTGCCCATGCGCGGCGGCAGGCCGGTGCGCGGATAGCCGGCAAAGACCGTGGTCCGGTGCGAGGCGAGCCGCGTGTCCTCGCCCAGCCAGAACGGGCTCGACGCGGAAAGCGCCAGCAGATGGGGCAGGAACCAGGAAAACTGGTTCATCAGGTCGATGCGCAGCGCCTTGTCCGGGATGCCGACATGGACATGCATGCCGCAGATCAGCATGCGCCGTGCCAGGCCGCCCATCTCTTGCGACAGCTGGTTGTAGCGATCCTTGTCGGTATGGCCCTGCTCGCGCCAGTCGGCCAGCGGATGGCAGGCGACCGAGATCGGGGCCAGGCCGAATTCCGCGGCATGGCGCGCGATGCTGGCCCGCAGCCGCACCAGATGGCGCCGCGCCTCGGTCACATTGGCCGAGACCGGGGTTCCGACCTCGATCTGGCAGCGCAGGAATTCCGGATCGACCTGGTCGGCCAGTTCGGCCTTGCAGGCGGCCATCAGCGCGTCGGGCGCCTCGCGCAGCGCGCCGGTGCGGACATCGACCAGCAGATATTCCTCTTCGATGCCCAGCGTGAATTCCGGTTCCGGGGTCATGTTCGGCCTCCTTTCCCTGCGGGTCGGCTCGGGCGTCGAACGGCCGAGCGGCCCGGGTTGTTCCGGATTTCGCCTCCGGGCGGCCGGCGCGCCTTGGGCGCATGATCTCCCGGCAGGTCGGCAAACCCTGGCGGATTGCCGCGAAAACGGGCAGGAGGGGCGGATTTTCGCCGCTCGTCCGGCGCCCGGGCGTTGAGCCTCGGATGAGGAAAGCACCACAAGTTCAGGAGGCGAGCATGCCATATGAAACGGCCCTTGCATCGACATTGACAGCGACCGTCATCGCCGGCGCGACCCTTGCGGCCGCCTCGGTCATCGCCATGCAATCCATGGGCATCTGGATCGAGCCGCCCGGATCCTAGCCCCGGCAGCCCGGCGGGCAGGGATGCGGCGGCCGGCGGCCGCATCATCCGCCGGCCGGGCCGGGACGGTCGCGGCGCCGGTTCGCGGCGCAGATCGCCAGCAGCCGTTCCAGAAAGATCTCGCTGGCGCTTTGCGCGTCCCGGCCATCCTCGTCCGACAGCATCGTGATGCCCCATCCTTGCAGCACCGCCTCTTCGACGGGGTTGCGGCGTGGCATGAAGACATAGGATCGCGGCCGTTCGTCCTGGCAACCGGAACGCTGCCATGTCTGCCACAGGCGATGCAGCAGCAGGCGGATGTTCATGTCCGACAGGCTGTAGCCCAGGAACAGGATGGTCTTACCCAATGCGTCGGCGCGGAATTTCATGTCCAGCGGCGACTGAAAGTCCAGCCGGTCGAAATAATCCGTCTCTGTCAGCACCAGAGAGGAATCATCGTCGAAATCGCCGTGGAACTTGACGATCTGGGTGGCGCCGGGCCGGATCCTGGCGATGTCGCGGGCATTGGCGATCTTGGAAAAGGGCCGTGCATGGATCCGAAAGGCGGTTTCCAGGCTGCGGTCGTAATTCGTGGTGTAGATCATCGGGAAACCCAGCTCGACGATCAGGCGATGCAGGCGCGAGCCGGCGACCTTTTCACGTGAGACGGCCCAGTTGCTGTCCAGCCAGGTCCTGAGCGGGGCCAGGCTGCCGCGTTTCAGCCGGTAATATTCGGCCAGGGTCTGGTGGCTGCCCTGGCGGCGCGCGACATGTTCGGGATCAAGGCCCAGCTCTTGCACCATATGGTCGATCAGGTCGTCCCAGGACGGCAGGCCCACGCTCATCGACGCCCCCGCGCCGACGAAAAGGATGGCGCGGCCCTTGCCGATGGCCTCGGCCAGTTCGGATAGCCGCCTGTCCCGCCCGTCCGGTCCATCCCCCGCGAAAGGATGTCCTGCCCGTCGCCGCTCTGTCGCGGCGGAGCCCGGCGGCAGGTCCGGGGCGTCCTCTCCTGATGTTGCGGATTTCGTCATGGCTTGGCGCTGCCTTTCTTCAACTGCCGGGTCGGGGGCCGGCCCGCCGGTCGCTGCGCAATCCCCGGTGCGCAATGGAGGGCCGTTGCCCGGCTGCGCCACAGCATCGCGCGATCCGTGCGTTGCGGGGAAAGACCCCTGCCCGCGGGTCCCGCCGCAATATGGTGGTGGGCGGCGGGTTGCCGGCCAGGGGGCAGTATCGTCGGCATCCCGGGATATCGGGGCCAAGCCGGTGCGACCGCCGCCGCCGGGGGCGAGAGCGGCAGGGGGCCGGCCGCGGCCAGCCGGCCGGTCATGGGGAAAATGGAGTCGGGCCCGGATGCCGGCAATGCCGCCGGCCTGCGGCAGGACCGCTTGCCGTGCAGCCTGCATGCGGCCGGTCCGCGCAAGGCTCACCCTCCGCTGGGCGCGGCATAGACCGCGGACCAGAAATGGGTCCGCCCGTCCGGGCCAATGGCATGGCCGATGCCGAAATCCCGGACCTGCGGGATCAGGATATTGGCCAGATGCCCGCCGGAACCGTTCCATTCTTGCAGCACCCGATGGATGTCATAGGGACCTGCGGCGATGTTTTCGGCCGTGATGCGCGGCGCGTAACCCAGCGCCTTGACCCTTTGTGCCGGTCCGCTGCTATGGCTGCCGGCATGGGTCATCAGGCCGCGCTGCGCCATGTCGCATGCCTGCTGGGCGGCCGCGCGGGCCAGCCGAGCATTTGCCCGGACGGGCGACAGGCCGGCCTGGGCCCTGGCGCTGTTGGTCGCGCTGACCCCCAGGGCGATTTCCTGGGCATTCGGGCCGCTGCATTCCGCCCGGCCCGGCGAGGATACCTGCGTTTCGTCCTGGCCATGGATCGTGGGCGACGCACAGGCGGCCAGCAGCAGGCAGGCGGCGATCGCCGCGCGGGGCATATTGGACAGTTCATCCGGCATTTACGTCTCCTGTTGCGGTGCGAAAGCGCCGCGGGCATCGGGATCGGGGGCAGTCCTGGGCCCAGGGCGGCGAGCGATCTTGCCCCCAGGCAACCAGCGGCACCGGCCATTGTTCCGCATTTCGGCACCGCCGCCACCCGCGCCCGGCGGAATCGGCAAGGTTGCGCCCATCGCGACCAGGTTGCAGGGCCGGTCCCTGCCCCTGGGCCGATGCATGCCGATGCATATGGCCGGGCGGCATCCCCTCTGACGCGGCAGGCGAAGCGGCCGGAAACAGCCTTGCGTCGGGGCCCGAGGTGGCTGTGGGGCAGTTCCCGCCTGGCGCAAGGGCGCGAACTTGCGTCCCGTTGCGAAAGGGCGGCCGGCCAGCCTGGCAAGCCGCATTTCGCCGGGCTTGGCCGGCCTGGTGGCGTCGCGCGGCGCAAGGATATCGCCGCGCTCGGCCTGCTGCGGGGATTCGGGAACATTCCTGGACCGGAACGGTTGTGCCGATCCGCTTGGTCGGTGCGTCGGTTTCGACGGCCGGGATATCCGCATTGCAAGGAGGGTCGATATGACCAGCCAGGAGAAAAATGAGAGCCGGAACCAGAACCATTCCGCCCGGCAGGATGAGACCGCCCCCCATCGCCGGCACAGCCATGGCCGGGGCCGACCGCAGCATGACGGGGCCGATTCCGCAGCGGGCGATTGCGCCGGCGCCTATGCCACCCATCGCTGCGGGACATCCGCGGCCGGGGCAAGGGGCCGGGACGAAGGCGGCGGTGCCATTGCAACCGAACGCGACAAGAGCAGCGGCCCGGTCGCCGGCGGCAGCGATGGCCGAAGCGGCTAGCCGGCTGTCGCATGGCTGCTGCCGTTTCGTGTCCTGCCGCGGATGTGCCCGGCGCCCGCATTCCGCGTCCATGACATGGGCTCGGCCATCGGGACGGGACCTGCGGTAGCGACGATGAAGGGACGAGCCCCTTTCCCGCTTCGGCGGATGATGGCGTGTCATGAGACGGCCGGTCGGGCCGTTCATGCAGGCGTCGGTTCGACTGCCGGTCGCATGGCGGCCCGGAGTCACCCCGGGCCGCGCCGGTTTGCGGGCGGTTTGGCTTGATGGGCCCAGGCGGTCGGATTTCAAGGATCCATGGCTGGTCATGAGGTCAGAAGGGCAAGGGCATTGGCATAGCGCGAACTGACCGGCGCGGCATTGATCGGGCCCAGCAGGAGAAAGCGTTGCAAAATGCGTTCCAGCGCGTCGTCGGACTGGAACTGGCTGACGCTGCTGCTGCCGGTCAGCTTTTCGGACCGGCTCTTCAACTCGGTCAATTGCCGGTCGATGGGAAGCGCCCCGAAACTGTCGTCCAGCTGATAGGCCCCCTCGAATATCTGCCTAAGCGGTTCCGATGCCAGGACCTGATACCATTTTGCATTTTCGCTGATATCCGCGCCGGCGATCTCGGCCAATTCCCGCTGCGCATTGAGCGCCAGCTCGATTTCGGCATGCTGCTGGCCGATGCTCTTCTCGAATGATCTGGTATCGTAGCTTTCCAGGATGGTTTCGACCGCGGCCGCGCCCGCTTGTCCATCCGCATGGAAGGAGAGCGCCTGGGACATTTTCAGATAGCGTTTGTCGGCCAGCCTGTTGACCAGGCTTTCCTGGTCGTCGGGATCGGATTCCAGGACCTCCTTGATGAAATATTTGTTGTTGATATCGGCATCCAGGCCAAAGGCCCGCAAGGTGACGGTCAGCAGCTTGAAATCGGCGACCAGCTGTTCGGCGGTGACCACCTCGGGCATCTTTTTGGCGAAATAATCCCGCGACGATATGATGGAGGGGTCCTGCAGAAAGGTGGACCGCTGCAGGGGCATGGTCTGTTCAAGGATTTTCCAGCCGATATAGCCGCCGGAACCGATTTGGACATCATATGTCATGGTCTGGCCATCGTCATCAACCTGGCCTCTCTGGGAAGAAGCAGTTTCAATTTCTTGAGTGCCCGGTAAAAATCGCCCGCCATTGCGGCATCGCTTGCCTGGGCCAGGATATCCTGGCTGTCCGGATCGCGAAAGACTTGCGACAGTTGCGCGATCCCGGTGACGACCTGTCTGCCGCCGCTGTCCCTGTCGGCTTCTCCGGTCAGGACCAACTGGCAGAT
>Ga0164243_10010114_pt1 | contig 13596 bp, 9 predicted proteins | sample OricompcompostOP_FD_108781 | JGI IMG/M metagenome (GOLD analysis project Ga0164243, IMG submission 108781) | Organic Plus compost microbial communities from Emeryville, California, USA - Original compost - Organic plus compost (OP) | ecosystem: Engineered > Solid waste > Mixed feedstock >... | reverse complement strand
GCCGTCCGGCCCGTGATTGGAAACAGGCCATGATCCAGTTTGCTATCCTCTATGAAGATCGCTTCGTCCGTCCTTCCGTTTGATTTTTAACCCGCCTTAAACACGGAATTTCTGACAACCCCCGCAACGCCTTCAAATTTAGCGCTTACAACTTTGCCCCGGATCGCGAAGGCCAAGGACCCTGGCACAACATTCGGCTTCAAGCGTTTGCCATGGAGCATGACTTGACTGAAATTCAGTACACCGACAAAGACTATGAAGCCGCCAACCTTCTGCATGGGCAACCGACTCGCAGGGGGTGGGCAGTATTGGCGGTGATAGTTGTCGGCTTACTTGTTGCCGACTATCTGATTACTCGAAGCCTTCTGGAGACGATGCGAGACGGCATGCTGATACTTGTGGCCGTTTTCCTTCTTTTCATTGGCTTTTTGATCTACACACCCAGAGCGGCACGGCGCACCTTTGAGAAGCAGCCTCTCGCCCACTTGCCACAACAGTTTTCGCTCCGTTCGGACGGACTGGAAATCCGCAGTTCACGCGGAAACAGCCTCCTGCAGTGGCATGACTTCATTCGATGGCGTACCAACCGGCACACTACGCTGCTCTATCTCGCACCAAGGCTCTTCATACTTGTCCCATCACGTATCGCTGAGGCCGGATTCCCGTTGGAGGAACTCAAGTCGAAGTTGATGCAGAAGTTAGGCCCTCCCATGCAATAATGAACCTTTTATCTCTGACACCCTAAAGCTCCTATGGTGCTCGGACAGGAAACGACTCCGAGCACGCAACAGGAGCCACAACTGTAGGGCTCAGACAGAAAAATCAAAGAACGATGTCAGATCCTTTCAATCGAGAAAGGCGCCCCATCTTCTTCAGCTCAGGACCGAGGTCCGGATCATCGCGAAGCTCTTTCAACAACATCTTTGCTTTTGGGTCTTTGGAGCGATGCAATGCTATAAGCAACGGAACTCGATCTCTACCGAGGGAGCGCTCCTTAACCAGTCGCATAACGTCATCGAGAACCGTTTTGTCAGCCATCTCCACCAACGCGAGGGCGGCGACATATCGTATAGCTGGTGATAAGTTTGCCGTGTTCTTTTCAAATACTTCTACCATCTCATTCCAGTAAGGACGCGCTACAGGCGACCCCAGAGCATTAAGCATCATTTCCCGGATCTGATCTGGATAAGTCGTTTTTTTCACGTGCTCCAAAATCACGGGAATGGCAGCAGGGTCCAACTTTCGGCCGTCCAGCAGCTGGTCAGTCGTATCCACTTCAATTCCAACACTCTTCAGTGCTTTGACAAACGGCTCGGCTGCCTTATTCCATTCACCCCATAACTTTTTGCGTTCCGCTTCTTTTTGTGCATGACGGGCCTGGTATTCCCCCCATTTTCCCTCGCCCTTGAGTTGAGCATGATGCTCTTCCAGAGTCATGTATCCGTCTTTTGACTTGTCGTTTGTCATGGAATGTTCCTAATCACCACATCGCCCGCAGTCTCGGCCTGTCTCAACGGACCGGACAGCCTCGCCCCTGGTCGAACGTAAAGAACGAACTGATACCCTTTCGATTTTGCATAAGCCACGTAATCTCGCAATTGCGTCGTATAAGATTGCGATGCAACATTTTTAATTTCGCTTATAGTCTTCTCAACCGTATTGATCCCGTCGGGAATCCTAAAGCGACCATTGATTGCAATAAGCCTCTTTCCGCCGATGTTGTAGACGGAGCGAACTGCGATCTCACCTAGCTTACCAAGTCTCGTCACCGCGAGCATGCGGGCTAAAGACGGTCCATTGAGTGCAGCCTCGCCCACCCCTACTCCGACGCTACCTACTCGACCAGCCGGTGTGTAGAACATCAGCGGGGTTAGATCATGTGCGAGCGCTTCGTAGTCCGTAAAACTCCCCGGACCAGTAAACCAGTTCCGACCGGCAATGTTGTCCTCATACCATCCGCCCTGAGCAGTTGGCGCTGCAGACGCACCCGCTTTCGGAACCATGCTCGAATCGACATTCGGCGCGGGAGTGGAGATTGCGATCACACCTCCTCTTTCGCCCTGGTTCAATCGGCATGTCGTGTTGGTTCCGCACGCCTGTCGTCCATCCGGATCGATGTTTCCATACGGATTGTTGTTCGCATACCAATAGCGATTGAAGTTCCCGCCGCCTACCGAGTCCGCACTGATGGGGTCAACACTCACGAAACGCCCAAGCAGCGGATCGTAGTAGCGCTGCTGCATGTAGTTCAGGCCAATCGCCGAGTCGTACACGTGCCCGGTGTACCCCGGACCATCCGTTGCCGTGCGATTGAAAATTTGCTGCCCGTAGGGTTCGTACTCGCTTCGCTCGACGACCGTTCGGCTTTGATTCGTGACGGCGATCGGACTCCCCAGGCCATCGGTGTGCTGGTAGAGCACTGTCGTCGCGCCGGTGGCAGACACCTTCTCCTGGGTGGCGACCAAGCTACTGCCCAGGTAGAAGTAGTTCGTCGCCTTGCCCGTGCGAGCATCACTGGTATAGACCAGCTGACCGTCATTGCTGTAGAAGCTGTACTTGCTCCCGACGGTGGAATCCCGCACGCGGCGTCCGTAGCCGTCATAGAGGTAGCTGGTGCCGTTCACGCCACGCAAGCGGTTGCCGAAGTCGAAGTTGAAGACCTGGCCATTCTTGTTGGCGAGATTGCCTTGCACGTCATAACCAAGGCCAATCACGGTGCTGCCCGTGCTGCAATCTCCCGTCTTGACGTTGGTCAACCGGTTGTTGGCGTCGTAGCAGTAGGCTTGCTTGCGACCTTTCGGACCGGCAATGGTGATTGACGTCAGATTGTCGACCTTGTCATAGCCATATTGCGCCGTCAGATCGATTCCTGTGCCGAAAACCGTCGACTTCACCTTCGTCAGCCGGTTCAACGTGTCATAGGTCATGACGCGGTCGCCGCGGTTGTCGGGCAGGCCATCGCCGATCGCCGCCACGTTGCCGACCTGGTCGTAGCTGTAGGTGTCATCAACGAACTTGCTGGTGCCGTATTCGTCCAGGCTACGCAGAGGCATCTGGCGCAGGTTCTGCGTCAAGGTGTGCTTGATGCTGTTCCCGTAGGTGAAGCTGGCGACGGCCCCGTTCGGGTAATAGCTGATGTCGCTGGCGTAGGTTCCCACCTGCCGAGGCTGGCCGAGCGCATTCGGATTGAATGCAACACTGGTTCCATCCGGGTACGTCTGCGAAGACAGATGACCATAGCTGTTGTAGTTGTAGGCGATCGGCCAGTCGATCGCACCCCACGTCAACCGCTCACCGGCGAGCAGCCGCAACCGGTTATAGCTGTAGCTGTTGGTGATGATCTGATCGCCGCCGTTGTCCGTGACGATGGAGGCCGGAAGATTGTCAGCGGTGTAGGTCCACGCCTGATTCCCTCGGCCATCGGGGAACGTCAAGGTCTTCAACCGATTGCGAGCGTCGTAGGTGCGAGTAATCCTCCTCGCCAGAATGGCCGCCGTATCCCCTTCGGCATCACAGGCCGTCGAGGCGGGCAAGCCGCCGGCGGACCATGCAAGATTGCCAGCAGCGTCATAGCCCATCAGGGTCGCACCGGTCTCCGGCTCAACCGTTCGGCACAGGTCCTGATGGGCGTTATAGGTATACTTGCGCGAGACGCCACCGGACACCGTCGCGGCGGCCGGAGGCGGTCCGATCACCGTAATGCTCAGCGTGTCCTTGGTGGGAGCGACGCCTCCCAGCTTGTCGTACACCAACGCATCGACCGTGTGGAATCCCGCAGGCGCATTGGTCCAATTGAACTCGTAGGGTTTTGCGGTCACCGTCCCGATGACATTGCCATTGGAGCGGAACTCCACCTTGGTGACGCCCTCGGTGCCGACGGCATCGGCCTTGAGCAAGATCGAAGCCGGTGACTGCACGATGCTGCCGTTCTCCGGCGCCGTCATGTCTCCCCAAGGGGTTTGGTTCACATAGACCCACACGCCATCTCCTCGGGAGGAGGTAGGATCCCAGGCGCGCGCGCCAATCGCATGCCGTCCAGGCGGAAGCGGCGGCACCGTGAAGGAATAGGGGGCCGTCGTATCCTCGCCCCGCTTGACCTGATCCACGAAGAACTCCACCTTCTGGATCGGGCCATCGGGACTGCTCGCTGTCACATTGACGACAATGCTGTCCTGCTGCTGGATGATTTGCTCGTCGGTGAGCGAGGTGATCGTCGTGGTCGGACCGGTCATTGCGGGAGCGCCGGTGCTCACCAGGGTGAGCAACAGGACGGCGGCACCCCATCGCATCACGGAGGCGCCTGACAGACGCAGTGCCGCCCACGAACCTTTCTTGCCTTGCGCTTGATCGTTCAGATTCACTGTGTTGGCCTCCGTGCTCAGTTGCCTTGCGCACCGCGAATAATCTCGGTCGGCTTGCCGTAGACATCCCGCGCAATCACCGTCCGTACGCTGTCCGGCCGATCGATCACGACCGGCGCGCCGTAATCTGGCTCATCGAACACCTGGAATCGCTCCACGGTGCTCTGCCCTTTTGCATTCATCGTCTTGCGCCGGAAGTTGGGCTCATACAATGTCGTGGTCGTGAGCGTGCCCAGCTCGGAGTCCTGATGGGTGGAGGTGGGGCGATTCAGTGCGTCATAGGTGGTGGTCACTCCCTTGAGCGCGTCGTTGATGGTGTTGAGGCTGCGCACGGGATAGGACTGGAACACCAACCGTCCACGGGCGTCGTAGCGCTTGACCACGATGCTGCGGGTCGCCGCAATCGACGCGCTGTCCGTGTAGTCGTAGGTATCCTCGACCACCGGCCGCCAGAAGCCATCGAAGAATGTCACCTTGCGGTTGTTGCCCGTCTGCACGATCTGATACCACGCGCCCACGGGTAGCCCGTAGTAGGAAGTTGCGGAGGGTTTGAAGCTGCGTGTCAGGCTCGTCCATGCCACGCTATCGCCATCGGGATAGTCGATCAGCGTCAGCTGCCCCATCGGGTCATAGTCGTATTTCGTGACGAAGTTGTTCTCGTCCGTGACCGAGTCAATCCACCCGTTGTCATCCACGGCAACCTTCTGCGTATTGCCACCTGGCTGCTCCGGTGTCGCCGGGAAGGTCACCACCGTAGGAACACCGCGTTTCCACCCCGACATCTTGATGGCGTTGCCGTTGCCGTCCGCGATGCTTGCCAGCGTTCCGGTTTGCGTCGCATCGGCCCCGCTGTAATAGGTCAAGGTCTGCTTGAGTTTGCCGAACGCATAGGTCCTCACCGGCTCGGCCGTGTTAGCGTCATAGTCGGTCTGCCCGATGACCTGATTCGCGCAGCTGGCGGGGGCTGTACAGGTGACCGACTTCACTTGGCCGATGATCCACTTGGCCTTGTTGTCGGCGTAGGCCGTGGTTTCAGTACGACTGTCACCCAACGAACTGAATCTCGTCACGCGCGTTGGGCGCGCCCAGCTGTCGAAGGCATCGACGCGGTACGTGAAGGTGGTCGGCGCGACCGGCCAGATGGGAATGGGTTCGCCGACAGCCGCTTGTCCATCGCCGCTTTGGGCATCCGTCACGGAGGCATCGGCACTACCCTCCGAACCGCCCGCGACAAGGCGCGGATTGCACTGTGCCGTCGGGCACGGTTCCGGCGGTTCAGGATCGGGCGGCGGCTGCCGCGAGGGTGCAGGCGGTGGCGGACCAGGCGCGACCGCGTCCGGGTTGACGTTCCAGATGGTGCCGTCCTGCACAATCGTCCGGCGCTTGAGTGGGCGCAGGTAGTTCGCTCTGGCATCATCGCCGCCCCACACTGACGCGTAGTAGTCCGGGAACGGCTGGCTGGCCGCTTCCGCGTCGGTGAGGTATTCCATGATCTCCTGCCGGCGCACGACGCCGTCCGGCGTAATGACGCGGACACCGAGGGGTTTGCCTTCGTTGAGGAAATAGCGCATCCCGAACCGATGCTCGGTCTTGATGCCAAGGGCATCGGTCACCGTGACGGTTTTGGCTAATGCGCAATAGCGTGTGTCCTGACACGTCCCGGGCGCACCACCGATGAGATCACTCGGGCCACCGCCGTAGGAGTACGTCCACACCGATGGGGTGGCGATGCCCGGGCCGGTGATCGTCTTGCGCTTCAAGCTGAACACATCGAAGAAATTCGGCACGGCCAGTGAGTACAACGGCGGCTCGCCGCCCGAGGAGGGAACATCCACGATGCAGCTACGGACACTGACGCCGCTGCGCTCGTGGCGGATATGATCGAACTCAAAGGTTCCCTTCGCACCGGATGGATGCGTGATCGTCAAATCGAACGAGCCATTGTCGACCCCTGGCGGATTGCTACAGGATGGCCCCATGCGCCAGTCGACCGTCTGCGTGCCAAGCCGCAGGCTTCCCACACGCGAGAACGTCCATGCTTGGCCATCTGGCTGCACGACCTTGTCCAACCAGCCATCCGTGTACTGGTAGGTCCAGGTCCGCCCGTTGGCGGTTGCCGTCGCGAGCTGTCCATTGCTGTAGGTCAGCGTGATCAGGCGGCCGTCGCTGGCCTGAATCCTGGTCGGATGTCCCGCGCCGTCGTATTGATATTCCACTTTGTGCCCGTAGCGATCCTCGATCTTGCTCGCCAACAGGTAGATGCGAACGCGGACGCGTGACTTGCCCATGCTGTTGATCGGGCCGGGATACTTCTCCAGGGCAACGTCGAACGTGTACTTGATCCCGTCCGCTGTCGTCATGACGAAGCCTTCACCGGGATAGCCGTTCTTCGTGGCGCTGGTGCAGCCAAATGCAGCCAGGTCCCGTGTCGTCCAGTTGTGGACCTGCCCATCGGCTGGCTGTGGGGCGTTGGCATCCATGATCGTCATCATGGACTGATCCCCGGCGCCAGGAATGTGGATGGTGTAGCCGGAGAAGATGTCGCCAATGCGCGCGGATGGCGCGGTGCCGGGAAAGAACTTGTAGGAGCACCGGGGCTTCTCCTGGCCCGAGACATCGACGTTCCATTTCATGAAGCCATCGAACATGCCGGTGATGTACGGGACGTCGACATCCCAACCGCCCGCACCATAGATCTTGTCGGCTACCATCCTGAATGGAATCGCCTCGATAGACATCCGGCGCGTGAGCCGGACTGGCAAGGCATCGTTGCCAGGAAGGTCGATATCGGTTTGGCTGAAATCTGTTGAGCCGTTGTAGAGATTGACAGAATCGCCAAACAGACCATCGGTCAGAGGCGATACTTGCTGTGCGCCTTTAGTCCGTTTGTCGTACTCCTCATAGGGCTGCGTGTCGGCATATACAACCGGCGCTGTCATTGCGACGAGTACAGCGAGGCCGATGTTTTGAATCGCTCTTGTGCGCATGATTCTTCTTCCTGAGATCAAATGTTGTTGTCTTGCGCATGGTGGAAGCTTCATGGACTACATGACTCCTCAGTATCAAACTCAGAACTGCAACAACGCCGAATGCTGCCAAGTACGCCTACGGCAGGCCTCTTAGGCGCGTGAGCGCCCATGAGCCGCTCGGCGACTATTTGGATGTCACTCAATCTCACCCCCTATGTAGGGATTTGGCTGCCTAGACCGATGTCCTGGCGCGACGGGCGATCCACGCGCCGGTAACGGTCCAAGTTCTTGCAACGTCCGCTCATTGATGATGTCCAGATCGCGCAGTAGCTGCGCGTCATGAAGGGCATCGCGACTCGACATATCCTCCTTCCAGATTGATATTTTTGAACGCGCATATCCGAAAGAATCCCGGCATAGCTTTGCCGCTTGCTCAAGGCGACGCCCATGCTTTGGAACAAGTGAGCGCATCCGCTACCGGCGCGGTGCATGAATGGACAGGCTTCCGGGATGACTAGCAGACTGCCGTCGCCCGACTTCACATTCAGTCGGGGAAGCACTCACTGTTCTGTAGGGATAATCCGAGTCACGTATTTGGTTTTGTGATTTCCATCTTCACACTCCTTCGCCAGAGCCTCTGGCCCAGTCCATTCCCCTGGACGACCGGAATCGGCAGGGAGTAGTTTTGCCAGAGGTGGTTGTGACAGACGTGTGAAGGCCAGAGGTGTTTGAGCCTGCAAGTCCCTAATGTGTAGGGATGGCCACCAAATCGCCCTCCCCGCCCACCAAGCGGGTCAGGAAGACCCCTCAACGCCCCAAAGCGCCGCCGCTGACGCTCATGCAGAGGGTCGGACAGCAGATCCGGGCCATCCGCAAGGCGCGCGGACTTGGCCAGGACACGCTCGCATACGGCATTGGCCTTGACCGTGCACACCTGGGACTGATCGAGAATGGCAAGCGCGCGCCCACAGTCCCGACCCTGGTCCGGATCGCGGCGGGGCTGGATTGCGAGGTTGGCGAGTTCTTCCCGCCTATCGCCGAACTTCGGCGCTTGCTTCCCGAGACTTGATGCTGTCCGTCCCGAAGCGTCCGTCGCCCCCTAGACCAGCACTTTGCCGGCTTACGGTCGTCAACTGCGAGTAACACCGCGGCGCCATGGCGTGTTCCAGAGGGTGGGAGGCGCGAGTTTTTCATGCCCGAGGATGACTCCGCTGAGAGGGCCTAATTATTCGAGACCACCGTCTCATATCTTGAGCCGGACGATAGGCAGTTGCCTCGTCAATATTCTGTCGGCATCCCTTGGCCGACCTCGGTGCGATCAGGTATTTCGTTCGCACGCGCATCCCACGAGTGAGTAGGCCGGCTCCTTCGCGTTTGGGTATCGACTGGATGCCGTGCTGCAAGACGTGAGTCCGCCACCGTTTTGCGTCATGACTATTGAATCCGCGCCATCCGATGATCAGCAATTGCGGAGCTCGGCATCGACTTATCATTGATCAACGCGATAGGGCACCCCGTAGCCTCCTATTGTCTCAGCGGGTGTTTATCGGCTCACTTCTGCTTGATGCACGCAAGCCGCAGTTAGCGCAAGAGTTAGGACAGGTTTACCCTAACAATCTCTACGGAATACCAGCCATCACCCTCGCGGCCTTATAGACCGATAGTCTCTGCTGAACACGACGATCGTCATAAATTTGACATTCGGATATCAGAATGTGGCGTGCATCTCTCAATTTTGGGTAGAACGATATATATAGTTTGCCGACGACATGCCCATATAGGAGTTCGCATGGAAACGGAAAGCCGCACGCTGGTCCACCGCGGAACCACCACTCGGCACCTGCCTCACCTCCCCGCCGGCATCGAGCATCTCCTGGATGCTTCATATTCGGAGATCGTCCGCAATCTGATTCAAGCGCCGTACGTCGACCAGCTTCTAGCCGGATCGCCTGGGCTTCACGCCCATCTGTGGACTCGCACTGCCGACATCATGCATCAAGCCTACATGGAGCACGATGTCCACGCCTTGACAGAGTTTCATCGCGCACTTTTCTCCCTGTACGAGATGCACGTTGCCAGCCCCACGGCGGCAGGCATCGAGAATCAGTTCAGTGTCCATCTGAACGCAATCCGTTCACACCTGGAGCAAGAATGGCTTCGTGCAGAGCGTGTTCGCATCGGTGCGCTGCCCAACGCCCATGACGCTGACGGGCTAATCCTTGCTATCAAGCAAATGTGGCTCGATCATCCCGCCTCGCGCCACCGGCTGTTCGACCTCCTGCAGGCTCAAGCCTCGCTGAATCAACTGCGTGCCTTCTTCCAAAGCGACGCGGCTTTGAACATCCGGTTCTTCGACCTGATCGTCATGGCGCTTATCGGCTCCGAGCCGGAGGCGCGTACGGAGCTGGCATCCAACTTCTGGGACGAAGCCGGGCGCGGCAACCCGACACGGAGTCACGTTGCCCTCTTCCGCCACCTATTGGACGCGGCCGACATCGGGCAGGCCCCTGACGATCACGCCTCGACGCTCACCTGGCAGGGCCTGCGAGGGTACAACCTATTCATGTACTGCGCCATCAACCGGCAACACTACTTCCGGTCCCTAGGCGTTATGGCCATTACAGAATTGCTCGACCCGGGCCAGTACACAAAGCTGGTCCAAGGCTGCCGCCGCCTCGGGTTGGCGGACGCCGATCTCGCCTACTATGACGAGCATATCGAGGTTGATATCATTCACGGCGACGGCTGGCTGGAGAAGGTCATTCGTCCAATCGTCAACAGAACGCCTGCCGCCATCCCCGAAATCCTAGAAGGGTGCGCCCTCCGACTGGCCAGCTGTGGAGATTACTACGATGATCTGGCTCGTCGGCTCGGACTCGATTCGGGATGAGTGCCAAGCGCCGTCTGCCGCCTGGTGGGGAGGACGCGGTGCGGCAATCTAAGCGTCCGATCCTCCTGCAGACGGCCTCCAACTTGTTTGGGCGTCACGGGTTTCGCGCGATCAGTATTGGCGACATTGTGCAGGAGTCACAAGTCGCGTCCATGACCTTGTACAACAACTTCAAGAGCAAGGATGAGCTCATGGTGGCCGTGCTCGAAAACCGACACGCCACGGTGATGGAGACACTACAGAAGCGGCTTGCGCCGTGCGAAGGTGTCGAAGCCAAGTTGAAGGCGTTGTTCGACTGGCACGCGGAGTGGTTCCGCGGCGACGATTTCTCCGGATGTCTATTCGAGAAAGCGCTCGCGGAGTTTTCGCAGGACGACAATCCAGTTCGGCAGGTCGCGGTCCGACACAAAACCGCCCTAACCCACCTGATCCGCGATGTTCTGGCCGAGCGCTACTCAAAGGCTACAGCCTCCGAGCTGGCCCGCACGATCCTGATTCTCCTTGATGGGGCGACGGCTTCTGCATGGGCCTTGCAGCAGATGGACGCCGCTGCTCGGATCTGGAATGCTACCCAGGTTCTGTTACGTGACGCGGCAGTCACGGACAAGCCGTCCCGGCGCTCATCCCGCCCGAAGTAACCGTGTTGGCGAGGCCATGCGACACGGATACTAGGCCAACGTACTAGTACCGGCACTATGTGCTCGTGAGTCCCCAACAGTCGCAACATTGTGGATACACTCATTGCCGATGTTGCAATGAGCCAATGCCCTGACACGCCGCCCGGCCAAGTCTCAGGCAGCTCTTCCCCGCTCGGTCACTGGCACAAGCTCGATCGACGGGAATGACGCGCAGCCCCACATGTTGTCGCCACGGGGATGCGGTGGACCGCCTTGTTCCACCAGCGCTCGCGCGCCCAGAACGCTGGAAGCAAGCAACCGGGAAGCCGGCGCCCTCGATTCCCGGACGGGTCAATGTCATTCGCAGGGAAGGTTCATGGAGCTTCGCCATTTGCGCTATTTTGTTGCACTCGCAGAAGAATTGCACTTCGCACGCGCCGCGCAACGACTGAACATTGAACAATCGCCACTGTCACGTGCGATCAAGGAACTGGAAGAAGAACTCAGCACACGACTGTTCGCGCGCAATCCCAGGGGAACGCGGTTGACGATCGCCGGCGAGGTGTTTCTAGACAATGTGAAGCGCATTTTCCTGGTCGTGGATCAGGCCAAGGCCAACGTCCAGGCCGCGGCCGCCGGCTTTCGTGGGTCGCTCCGCATCGCCGTCTCCGATGGCATCGTGCCGGCGCGACTGTCCAGCCTGCTGGCACAGAATCGCCTGGAGGAACCGGAGGTGGACATCCGGCTCTTTGAAGTACCGCTGTCCCTGCAACTGAAAGGACTCCGGGACGATTTATACGATGCGGGCTTTGCGCGCTCTGATGAGATCGGCGAAGGCCTGCGCGCAATCCCCGTCTGGCGGGATCCGTTGGTCGTCGCCTTGCCGGCGAGGCACCCGCTACTCGCCTATGGCGCATTACCCTTGGCCAACGTTCTCGACTATCCCTTGGTGCTATGCCATCCAGAAGCTTGTGAGGGGCATTACAAGCAGATCGAGCGGATTCTGCGCGCGACCGGGCGCGACTATGTCGTCGCCGACTATGTCGCATCGCACGAAGTCATGCTGGCACTCGTGGCGGCCGGCTACGGATTGGGATTGGCCTGCGAAGCGCAATTTTCCTTTACCAGTGACGCCGACATCGCGATCCGCCCACTGGCTGGCGATGCGGCCCCCATGCTCAGCACGTATCTACTCCGCCCGGACGGCGAGCCCTTCAGCCAACTGGCGCGCTTCACAAAGCGCGCCATGAACGCTGGGTTCCCACTACACCGTCTCCAACGCACTCCGCACACCGAGTCCGGCTGCGGGCTCGCCTGATCGCCAGCGCCTCCGAGCTATCCGCTCATCGCTCAGCCAATGCCCTCCTTTGCACCCATGATGGAATGCGTCCCTCTTTCTTTTTTTGTCTGCCGAGTGACCGTCACGGTCTCAGTGCGTTGCTCGCTGAAGCGAGAGTTTTCCGCCAACCAGAGACGCGATTGGCATTCCTGACGGTAGATCTCGGTAGGACCATCGAGAACGACTCGTCTGCACGCGAAAAAACAGAAAGCTGCCAGCTCAACACTTCTTGCGCGCGACGCTGGCCATCGACAAAGCAGCATTTGCGGTAGCCGCTCTTTCCCTATTTTGCCTTTCCGAAGGTGGTATTGGCGTATCGAATAACGAGCACTTCGCCAACAGACGCTGCTAAGCGTCCAGGAGTGCTCCTAATGTCCGCTACCCTCTTCCCCGACGCCTCTCAAAACGACACCGCCAACGAACGCCGGATCCTGCGTCGAGCCGAAGTCGAGGCTCGTACCGGGTTCAAGCGCGCGCACCTCTATCACCTGATCAAGGAGGGAAGCTTCCCCAAGCCGGTTCCGATCGGGGTTCGGGCCGTGGGTTGGATCTCCACCGAGATCGACCAATGGATCAATGATCGTTTGCATGCACGCGGCTGACGCCGGCCTCCCGGAGCGTCTCCATGTACGTTCTCTCGATCATTTCGACCAAAGGCGGCGTCGGCAAGACCACGACGGCCGCCAACCTCGGCGGGTTCCTTGCGGATGCGGGCCTGCGCGTCCTGCTATTGGATCTGGATAGCCAACCGACGCTATCAAGCTACTTCGCACTGACGCAACGTGCGCCAGGCGGCAGCTATGAACTGCTGGCCTACAACGAACGCGATTCGGCCCAGATTGTCTCCCACACAGTGGTGGACCGTCTGCACGTGATCGTTTCCAATGATGATCGTGGGCAGCTCAACACTCTTCTGCTGCACGCGCCGGATGGGCGATTACGCCTGCGACATCTGCTACCCGTCTTTGCGGCGGACTATGACGTTCTGCTGATCGACACGCAGGGCGCTCGCAGCGTATCCCTGGAGATGGCCGTCCTCGCATCTGATGCGACGATTTCTCCGGTGACGCCAGAAATCCTCGCCGCGCGCGAGTTGCGCCGCGGCACACTGCAGGTGCTGGAAGATATCGCCCCCTATCGGCACCTCGGCATCACCCTGCCCCCATTGCACCTGCTGATGAACCGCATCCCGGCGGTCTCGTCCAACGCCAGGCAGATTCAGCAGGCACTGCGCCAAATCTTCCGCGATTCGGTGAACGTTCGCGTCCTGGATATCACCATTCCGGCCATCGAAGCCTATCCGCGCGCCGCCACGCAGGGCATCCCCGTTCATCGCCTGGAGTGGCGAAAGCCGGTCGGGCGGATCGCACCGGCGGCGCTGGAGACGCAACGCGCCTTGGCGGGGGCACTTTTTGGACAG
>Ga0164243_10010110_pt1 | contig 13598 bp, 12 predicted proteins | sample OricompcompostOP_FD_108781 | JGI IMG/M metagenome (GOLD analysis project Ga0164243, IMG submission 108781) | Organic Plus compost microbial communities from Emeryville, California, USA - Original compost - Organic plus compost (OP) | ecosystem: Engineered > Solid waste > Mixed feedstock >... | reverse complement strand
GGCGTTCTCCTGGAACGCGTCGCGGACGGTGTTGCCGAGGGAGCCGAGGACGAGCCCGAACAGGCCGAGCGTGACGAGCCAGGCCACGAGGACGCCGCGCTGCAGCCGCCAGGCCAGCCCGAGCGCGCTGAGCAGCGCCGGACGGGCGGTCGCCGGGCCGGGCCGTGGTGGGATCATGCCGAGGCCGACGTCGCGGTTGCGGGTGAGGGCGAACGCCGCCGCGACGGCCGCCACCACCGTGGCGAGCGGCAGGAGCAGGACCCACCAGCGGTCGCCGGCGTACGGGTGGACCAGCTGCGACCAGCCGATCGGCGACAGCCAGGTGACCCAGCCGGTCGTCATCGTGTAGCCGTCCGGGTTCACCGTGCCGGTGGCGTCGCCGATGCCGCGCAGCACGTAGGCGACGCCGACCGCGGCCGAGGCGAGCCCGTTGGCCGCCCGCGAGGTCTGCATCACCTGCGCGGCCACGGCCGCGAGACCCGCGAAGGCCATGCCACCGAGCGCGACGGCGAGGCCCGCGGCGACCGAGCCGGCGGCGGCGTGGCCGTAGCCGACCAGGGCCAGCGTGACCACCAGGCCCAGCGCCGCGTCGGCGATCGCCGCGACCACGAGGGCGGCGGTCAGCAGCGCGTACCGGCCGACGACGGTGGCGCCGATCATCTCGGCGCGGCCGGTCTCCTCCTCCTGCCGGGTGTGCCGGACGACGGCGAACGTGCTCATCAGCCCGGCCATCACGACCAGGAACGGCAGCATCTGGAACATCACCATCGTGGCGGCGTCGGCGCCGGTCGGCGTCGACCGGAGGAAGAGCAGCGCGGGGCTCTGGACGGCGGTCTTCAGGACGGCCGCCCGGTCGGCGTCGGTGGGGTACTGCGTGGCCGTCGCCGAGAGCGAGGCGTAGAGGAACGCCAGCGTGCCGGCGATCCAGACCGGCAGCTGGACGCGGTCGCGGCGCAGCCCGAGCCGGACGAGCCGGCGGGTTCCGGTCAGGGGTGTCATCGCGCGGGCTCCGGCGCCGGCTCGGCCTCGACCTGGTCGCCGTAGTGGCGCATGAACAGCTCCTCCAGCGACGGCGGCGCGCTGGTCAGCGAGCGCAGGCCGAGGCCGGTGAGGTGGCGCATGACCGGGTCGAGGTCGGTGGAGTCGACGTCGAACGTGGCCCGGTTCCCGTCCACCACCGCGTCGTGGACGCCGGGCAGCTCGGCCAGGCCCGCGATGGGCCGCTCCGTCTCGACCGACACGGCGGTACGGGTCAGGTGCCGCAGCTCGGAGAGGGTGCCGGACTCGACCGTACGGCCTTGGCGGATGATGCTGACCCGGTCGCAGAGCGCCTCCACCTCGGAGAAGATGTGGCTGGAGAGCAGCACCGTGCTCCCGCGCTCCTTGACCTCCCGGACGCAGTCCTTGAACACCGCCTCCATCAGCGGGTCGAGGCCCGAGGTCGGCTCGTCGAGCACGTAGAGCTCCACGTCCGAGGCGAACGCGGCCACCAGCGCGACCTTCTGCCGGTTGCCCTTGGAGTAGGTGCGGGCCTTCTTCGTCGGGTCGAGCTGGAACCGCTCGATCAGCCGCTGCCGGCGCTTCGGGTCGAGCCCGCCGCGGAGCGCGCCGAACAGGTCGATCGCCTCTCCGCCGGTGAGGTTGGGCCAGAGGCTGACGTCGCCCGGCACGTACGCGAGGCGGCGGTGCAGCGCGACCGCGTCCGACCAGGGGTCGGACCCGAGGACGGCCGTGGAACCCGCGTCGGCCCGCAGGAGGCCGAGCAGGACCCGGATGGTGGTGGACTTGCCGGCGCCGTTCGGTCCGAGGAAGCCGTGGACCTCGCCGGTTTCGACGGACAGGTCCAGCCCGTCGAGCGCGCGGCTCCGGCCGAAAGTCTTGACGAGGCCGGAGACCGATATCGCAGGTGTCATGACATCGACGCTACGCAAGTTTCATGACTTTGTGAAACCTGCGAAGCGTATGAAACGCGTCAAGAAACGGTCCTGCGCCGTATGGAAGCCGTCTGAGGCCGTTCCCCACCCCCCGGCACCGCGTTTCGATGCGAATCGTGGCGGTCGCCGGTGGCCGCACGGGAAGGAGTCGCACGGTGCCTGACGTGCTGTTCGTGCTCGTGACGGTGGGTCTTTTCGCGGGACTCGCCCTGGTGCTGCGGGCGGTGGAGAGGCTGTGAGCGCCGTCAACGCGGTCGGGCTGGTGCTGGCCGCCGGCCTCGCCGTCTTCCTGCTGGTCGCCCTCCTGTTCCCGGAGCGGTTCTGATGGGCGTGGTGTTCGTCGTCTCGCTCGTCGTCGCCCTCGCGCTGGTCTACCGGGTGTTCGGCGACCACATGTACCGGGTCGTCAGCGGCACCCGGCACTCGGCCGTCGAACGCGGGATCTACCGGATCGTCGGCGTCGATCCCGCGGCCGAGCAGGGCTGGAAGGCGTACGCGACGAGCGTGCTCGCCTTCTCCGCGGTGTCCCTGCTGTTCCTGTACGCGCTGCTCCGGCTGCAGGACAGGCTCTGGAACCACCCCGAGATGCCGGGCGTCACCAGCCACGTCGCCTGGAACACCGCGGTCTCGTTCGTGACCAACACCAACTGGCAGGCGTACTCGGGTGAGTCGACGATGACGCACCTGTCGCAGATGGCCGGGCTCGCGGTGCAGAACTTCGTCTCGGCGGCCGTCGGCATAGCCGTGGCGGTCGCCCTGGTACGGGGGTTCGCGCGGCGCGGCGTCGACGCGCTCGGCAACTTCTGGGTCGACCTGACCCGGATCACCCTGCGGATCCTGCTGCCGGTCGCCGTGGTCGCCACGATCGTGCTCGTCGCCGGCGGCGTCGTGCAGAACTTCTCCGGCGGGCAGGAGGTGACCACGCTGACCGGTGGCACGCAGACGATCACCGGCGGGCCGGTCGCCAGCCAGGAAGTGATCAAGGAGCTGGGCACCAACGGCGGCGGCTTCTACAACGCCAACAGCGCGCACCCCTTCGAGAATCCCACCTCGTGGACGAACGGGGTGGAGCTGTTCCTCATCCTGCTGATCCCGGTCTGCATGACCCGGGTGTTCGGCCGGATGGTCGGTCAGCTCCGCCAGGGTTACGCGATCCTCGCCGTGATGGGCATCCTCGCCCTCGCCAGCATCGCCGCGACGAACGCGTTCGAACTGGCGGGCGGCGGCACGGTGCCGCAGGCGGCCGGCGCCGCCATGGAGGGCAAGGAGGTCCGGTTCGGGGTCTCCAACTCGGCGACGTTCGCCGCCGTGACGACGCTGACCTCGACCGGTGCGGTGAACTCGTTCCACGACTCGTACACCGCCCTGGGCGGCATGATGCCGATGGTCAACATGATGCTCGGCGAGGTGGCGCCGGGTGGTGTGGGGGCCGGGCTGTACGGCATGCTCGTGCTCGCCGTGATCACGGTCTTCGTCGCGGGCCTGATGGTCGGCCGCACACCGGAGTACCTCGGCAAGAAGATCGGCGCGCGGGAAGTCAAGTTCGCCTCGCTCTACTTCCTGGTGACGCCCGCGCTGGTGCTGGCCGGCACGGCGGCCGCGATGGCGACGAGCAACCACCGCACGGCGCTGAACACGGGGCCGCACGGCTTCTCCGAGGTGCTGTACGCGTTCACGTCGGCGAGCAACAACAACGGTTCCGCCTTCGCCGGAATCACCGTCAACACGCCGTGGTGGGACACCGCGCTCGGCCTCGCGATGCTGCTCGGCCGCTTCCTGCCGATCGTGATGGTGCTGGGCCTGGCCGGAGCGCTCGCGCGCCAGCGGCCGGTGCCCTCGTCGGCCGGCACGCTGCCGACGGACCGGCCGCTGTTCGTCGGGATGCTGACCGGCGTCACCGTCGTCCTCGTCGCGCTCACCTTCCTTCCCGCTCTCGCGCTCGGCCCGCTGGCCGAGGGCCTCTGATTGGACATCACTCAATGACTGTGACGACCGCGGCGCGACCCGCGCCGCGCCGGATCGGCGGTGGGTTGCTGGACCCGCGACAGCTGTGGCGTTCCCTGCCGGACGCGCTGCGCAAACTGAACCCGGCCACGCTGTGGCGCAACCCCGTGATGCTCATCGTCGAGGTCGGCGCGGCGTTCACCACCGTGCTCGCCGTCGTGGACCCGACGGTGTTCGCGTGGCTGATCACGGTCTGGCTGTGGCTGACGGTGCTGTTCGCGAACCTGGCGGAGGCGGTGGCCGAAGGGCGGGGCAAGGCCCAGGCGGCGACGCTGCGGGCGGCGAAGCGGGACACGACGGCCACCCGGCTGACCGGCTGGTCACCCGGGGTCGATCCCCGGTCGCCGCGGCGCGAGGTGGTGCCCGCGGCGGCGCTGGCGCAGGGCGACATCGTCGTGGTGACCGCGGGCGAGGTGATTCCCGGTGACGGTGACGTCGTCGAGGGGATCGCCAGTGTGGACGAATCGGCGATCACGGGCGAGTCGGCGCCGGTGATCCGGGAGTCGGGCGGCGACCGGAGCGCGGTCACCGGCGGCACCCGGGTGTTGTCCGACCGGATCGTCGTGCGCATCACGCAGCGGCCCGGGGAGAGCTTCATCGACCGGATGATCGCGCTCGTGGAGGGGGCGAGCCGGCAGAAGACCCCCAACGAGATCGCGCTCAACATCCTGCTGGCGGCCCTGACGATCGTCTTCCTGCTGGCGGTGGTGACGCTGCAGCCGATGGCGATCTTCGCGAAGGCGTACCAGGCGGCCGCGCCGGACACCGCGGCCATCGGCGCCGACGGCATCTCGGGAATCGTGCTCGTGTCGCTGCTGGTCTGCCTGATCCCGACGACGATCGGCGCGCTGCTCTCGGCCATCGGGATCGCGGGCATGGACCGGCTCGTGCAGCGCAACGTGCTCGCGATGTCGGGCCGCGCGGTGGAGGCGGCCGGCGACGTCAACACGCTGCTGCTGGACAAGACCGGCACGATCACGCTCGGCAACCGCCAGGCGGCGGAGTTCCTTCCGGTTGAGGGCGTCGACGCCGGCGCGCTGGCGTCCGCGGCGCAGCTGTCCAGTCTCGCCGACGAGACGCCGGAGGGCCGCTCGATCGTGGTGCTGGCCAAGAACGGGTACGGCCTGCGCGAGACCGCGGTCGCCACCGCCACCTTCGTGCCGTTCAGCGCCGAGACCCGCATGTCCGGTGTGGACACCGGCGACCGGCGGATCCGCAAGGGAGCGGCGGCGGCCGTCATGAAGTGGGTACGGGAGAACGGCGGTCACCCCACCGCGGACGTCGGGTCCGTCGTGGACGGCATCTCCGGCACCGGCGGCACGCCGCTGGTGGTCGCCGAGCACGTGGCGGGCCAGCCCGCGCGGGCACTCGGCGTGGTGCACCTCAAGGACGTGGTCAAGTCGGGGATGCGGGCCCGGTTCGACGAGATGCGGCGCATGGGCATCCGGACGATCATGATCACCGGTGACAACCCGCTGACGGCGAAGGCGATCGCGGACGAGGCGGGGGTCGACGACTTCCTCGCCGAGGCGAAGCCGGAGGACAAGCTGGCCCTGATCCGCCGCGAGCAGGAGGGCGGCCGGCTGGTCGCGATGACCGGCGACGGCACCAACGACGCGCCGGCCCTCGCCCAGGCCGACGTCGGCGTCGCCATGAACACCGGCACCTCGGCCGCCAAGGAAGCCGGCAACATGGTCGACCTCGACTCCGACCCCACCAAGCTCATCGAGATCGTCGAGATCGGCAAGCAGTTGCTGATCACCCGCGGTGCGCTGACCACGTTCTCGATCGCCAACGACATCGCGAAGTACTTCGCCATCATCCCGGCGATGTTCGCCGGCATCTATCCCAGCCTCGACGCGCTCAACATCATGCGCCTGCACAGCGCGGAGTCGGCGATCCTGTCGGCGGTGGTCTTCAACGCGCTGGTCATCGTCGCGCTGATCCCGCTCGCCCTGCGCGGTGTCCGCTACCGGCCCAGCAGCGCCGCCGCCCTGCTCTCCCGCAACCTCTGGATCTACGGCCTCGGCGGCGTCGTGGCACCCTTCGTCGGCATCAAAATCATCGATCTGATCATCCAAGGGATCTTCTGATGCGTCTCCCTTCCTGGCTTTCCCAGCATCTGGCGGCCTTGCGCGCGGTCCTGGTGTTCACGCTGCTGCTCGGCCTCGCGTACCCGCTGGCGATGACCGGCGTCGCGCACCTGCCCGGCCTGCGCGACCAGGCGCGGGGATCGCTGGTCACGGACGCCGGCGGCCGGACGGTGGGCAGCGCGCTGATCGGGCAGTCGTTCACCGACGCCGACGGCGACGCCGTGCTCCGCTACTTCCAGTCCCGCCCGTCGGCGGCGGGCGACGGCTACGACCCGACCGCCACGGCGGCGAGCAACCTCGGCCCGGAGAGCGTCGAGGACGTGCTGCCGACACCGGGCGACGAGGGCCGCACCAGCCTGCTGACGCAGGTCTGCGCGCGCAGCGCCGAGGTCGGGCAGCGGGAGGGCGTCTCCGGCGCGCGTCCGTTCTGCACACCGGACGGGGTCGGCGCGGTGCTCCGCGTGTTCCGTGCCGGCGGGCTGACCGGGCCGGCGACGCGGGCGGTCAGCGTCAACCAGCCCTGCCCGGCGACCCCGTTCCTGGCGGCGTACGAAGGCGTCCGTGTGGAATGCGCGGAGCCGGACACGGACTACTCGGGCGGCCTGCTCGTCGCCATCCGCGGCGACGCGCCGGCCGACCCGCCGGTCCCGCCGGACGCGGTCACGGCCAGCGGCTCCGGTCTCGACCCCCACATCAGCCGCGCGTACGCCGACCTCCAGGTCGCGCGCGTGGCCCGCGAGCGCGGGGTGGACCCGTCCGCCGTGCGGCGGCTGGTCGAGGAGAACACCGACTCGCGTGCGCTGGGTTTCATGGGCTCACCGGGTGTGAACGTCCTGCGGCTCAACCTGGCCCTGGATCGGGAGTTCCCCGCACCGGCCCGATGAGCGGTCTTCGCGGCCGTCCGTGGCCCGCGGGAATCCGTACGATGATGCCGTGCGCGGCGTGCTCCGCTCCCTGTGGGACGAGCCCCGTCCGTCCGATCCGCCGGCGCGGGTGTGGCGCGACTGGGTGCTGGTCGGTGTGCTGGTGCCGGTCACCCTGCTCGAGGGTCTGCTGGCGCCGGACGTGCCACTGCGGCCGCTCTCCACCGCCGTCGCGGTCGGCCTGGTGCCCACGCTGCTCTGGCGGCGGAGCCGGCCCCTGCTCATGGTCGCGATCGCGTTCGGCGTCACCGCCGGCACCTCGGTCGCCACGAGCACCGACGTGCCCTCGATGGACTCGCTCGTCTACGTGCTGCTCCTGGCGTACGCGCTGTTCCGCTGGGGATCCGGCCGGGAGGTCCTGGTCGGGTCGGCCGTCATGCTGGGCCGGATGGCGGTGTGGATCGCGTTCTTCGGGGTCTCCGCCGGCGAGGCGACGGGCGGCCTCGCGGTCCTGTCCGCGGTGTGCGCGGTCGGCGCGGCCTTCCGGTATCGCGCGCGGTCCCGTGCCCGCGAGCTGGAGCAGGTCATGTCGCTGGAGCGGGAACGGCTGGCCCGCGAACTGCACGACACGGTCGCCCACCACGTCTCGGCCATGGCGATCCGCGCGCAGGCGGGCCTGGCCCTGTCGGCCCGCGAGCCGGCGGCCGCCACCGAGGCGCTGCGGGTGATCGAGGCGGAGGCGGCCCGCGCGCTCGCCGAGATGCGGGCCGTCGTCCGCGTCCTGCGGACCAGCGAGCCGGCGGCCCGGACACCGGGCCCGCGCATCGGGGATCTCCTCGCGCTCGCGGGCACCGGCGGCGGCCCGACCGTCGACGTGGAGATCAGCGGTGACGTCGACCGCGTCTCGCCGGCCGTGGGGTCGGCGGTCTACCGCCTCGCGCAGGAGGCGGTCACGAACGCGCGGCGCCACGCCCGGCACGCGACGCGCATCGAGGTGCGCGTGGCGGCCGACGACCAGGCCGTGCGGCTGCGCGTCAGCGACGACGGTGACGGCGGGTCCGGTGCGGCCCGCGGCGCCGGTTACGGGCTCGTCGGGATGGCCGAGCGGGCCGGGCTGCTCGGCGGCACCTGCGAGGCGGGCCCCGACCCGGCCCGGGGGTGGACCGTGACGGCCGTGCTGCCGCTGGGCGGTGTGGCCGCGTGAGCATCCGGGTGGTCGTCGCGGACGACCAGGAGATCGTCCGGACCGGTCTGGTGATGATCCTCAACGCCCAGCCGGACATCGAGGTGGTGGGCGAGGCCGCCGACGGGCGGCAGGCGATCGACCTCGCGCGCCGGCTGCGGCCGGAGGTCTGCCTCTTCGACATCCGCATGCCGGGCATCGACGGCATCGAGGCCACCCGCCGGCTCGCGGGGCCCACGGTCGCGGACCCGCTCGCGGTCGTGGTCATCACGACCTTCGACCTCGACGAGTACGTCTACGCCGCGCTGCGCGCCGGTGCGCGTGGCTTCCTGCTGAAGGAGGCCGGTCCCGCCCTGCTCACCCAGGCGGTGCACGCGGCGGCGAGCGGCGAGGCGCTGATCGCCCCCAGCGTCACCACCCGGCTGCTCAAGGCGTTCGCGCAGGCCGGTCCGGCGACGCCGGCGCAGCCGCTGGTCGACCCGCTCACCGACCGCGAGGAGCAGGTGGTCGCCGCGGTGGCGCGCGGCCGGACCAACAGCGAGATCGCCCGCGAGCTGCACATCACGCTCAGCACGGTGAAGACCCACGTGACCAGCGTGATGACCAAGCTCGGAGCGCGGAACCGGGTGGAGATCGCGATCTGGGCGTACGAGACGGACCGGGTCCGCAACCAGACTTAAGTACGGTGGCCGCGTCGGACCACCGATCGGTTCGGCGGCGGCCCAAGTTCCGATGTCACCGGCCTGCCGCACGGCCACGATGTGGTCATGACGATGAAGGCGATCGTGCAGCACCGGTACGGCGGGCCGGAAGCGCTCGCGCTCGACGACGTTCCCCGGCCGGAGCCGGGCCCGCGCGACGTGCTGGTCCGGGTCCACGCGGCCTCGGTCAACGCGCGCGACTGGCACGTCATGCGGGGTGACCCGCGTCTGGCGCGCTACACCGCGCCGGGGATGTTCGGCCGCAAGGGCCCCCGGAACCCGACCGGGGGCACCGACTTCGCCGGCCATGTCAAGGCGGTCGGCGCCGGTGTCACCCGGTTCCGCCCGGGAGACGAGGTCTTCGGTGATTCCGGCGAGGCCGGAGGGGCGTTCGCCGAGTTTATCCGCGTGCCGGCGGACCTGCTGGCGGAGAAGCCGGCCGGCATCACGTTCGCCGAGGCGGCCGCCCTGCCGCTCGCCGGCAGCACCGCGCTGGCCGGGTTGCGCGCGGCCGGGATCGAACGTGGCCAGCGGTTGCTGGTCAACGGCGCCTCCGGTGGCGTGGGGACCTACGCGATCCAGATCGCCAGGGCGTCCGGCGCCGAGGTGACGGCGGTGTGCAGCACGCGCAACGTCGCGCAGGCCCGCGCGTTGGGTGCCGACCACGTGGTCGACTACACCCGCGAGGACTTCGCGCGCGCGGGCCGCCGGTACGACGTCGTGTTCGACCTGGTCGCCAACCGGAGACTGGCGGACCTGCGCACGGTCCTGACACCGACCGGCACGCTGGTCCTCTCCGGCGGCGGCGTGTTCGACGGCGGCAGCCTGGTGGGTCCGATGGGATTGGTGATCAAAGCCGGCCTGCTGTCCCGCTTCGTCCGGCACCGCCTGATCCGCCTCGACGTGTCGCCGAACGCGGCCAACCTGATGGCGCTGGCGGACCTGGTGAAGGACGGCGCCGTGAAGCCGATCGTCGACCGGACGTTCCCGCTCGCCGAAACCCCGGCCGCCATCCGGTACGTCGAGACGGAGCACGCGCGCGGCAAGGTCGTCATCGAGGTCCCGTGAGGTGTACCGGCAACCCGGTAGCGGGGCCGGCGCGGGGATCTGGGGTCGGTCAGCAGCCGGGTGGGCGTTGGAAGCCCGGCAGGACGCCGGCTGCCTCCAGCGCCGCGGCGATGTCGAGGAGGCGGGTTTCGGACCAGCGCGGGCCGACGATCTGGACGCCGATCGGCAGGCCGTCGGCGCCGGTGCCGGCCGGGGCCGTGAGGACCGGCAGGCCGGCGAAGTTGGCGAAGACCAGCAGCGGGCCCGGGTCCGCGGCACGAGCGTCGTGCGGCGGTGCCGCCGTCGTGCCCGCCGGCAGGACGAGGGCGTCGTGGTCGGCGAAGAACGCCTCGAACGCCGCGGTGAAGCGGTCCCGCTGGTCCAGGACCCGCAGGTACCACGCGAGGCTGCGCTGCTCCTCGCGCAGCGCGGCGGCGGCCGGGGTGAAGATCTGGCTGATCGACCCGATCAGGTCCCCGGCGGCGGTCAACTGTCCGAAGTCGACGGTAGGCAGGGCGTCGTCGACCCGGGCACCGGCGTCGGCCGCCGCGGCGGCGATCCCGCTGAGCCGGTCGCGCACGCCGGCCGCCACCCGGACGCCCGGCAGCGCCGGCACGACCGCGAGGCGGGTCGCGCGGAGGTCGGCCGGCGCGGAAGGAAGGGCCCCTTCCCAACGCTCAGGCGTTAGGAAGGGGCCCTTCCTTCCGCCGCCGCGGCGTGCGGCGAGGGGCACCGGCGGCACGTCGACGTCGACGCCGTCCGGGCCCGCGATCACCCGGAGCATCAGGTCCAGGTCGTCCAGGTCGCGCGCGAGCGGGCCCAGGGCGGCCATGACGCGCACCGGCCGCGGGCCGCCGCCGGGCGGCGTGAAGAAGCCCGTCATCGGTACGCGCTGCTCGGTGCACTTGAGCCCGTACACCCCGCAGTAGTGGGCCGGCAGCCGCAGCGAGCCGGCCAGGTCCGACCCGGCCTCCACCGGGGTGATGCCGGCGGCCAGGGCCGCCGCCGCGCCGCCGCTGGACCCGCCGGGGGTGCGGTCCGGTGCCCACGGGTTGTTCGTCCGCCCGAAGATCTCGTTCTCGGTGACGTGGTCGGCCAGGAACGGCGGCACGTTGGAGTGCCCGACGATGATCGCGCCGGCGTCTTCCAGGCGGCGGGCGACCGTGCTGCTCCGCTCGGCCACGCGGTCGAAAACGGGGGTGCCGATCGTCGTCCGCAGGCCCTCCACGTCGAACGCGTCCTTGATGGTCATCGGTACGCCGTGCAGCGGCCCGGGCTCAGGCGTGCTGTCGTCGCGGCGGCGCGCGAGGCGGCGGGCCCGCTCGACGTCCAGCGACACCACCGCGTTGATCGCCGGGTCGCGTTCCTCCACCCGGGCGACGAACGCGTCGACCGCCTCGGTGGCGCGCAACTCCTTCCGGCGCATCCGCTCGGCCAGCTCTCCGGCGCTCAGGTAGGCAAGCATCGTCATCCTCCGGTCTCGACCGGCTCCTGCAGTTCGACGACCCAGCTGTCGCCGTGCGCCATGTCCGGTTGGACGTAGAGCTCGCGCGGGTACCCGGTGGAGCGGAAACCGTTCGCGTCGATCCAGCGCGCCAGCGCTCCGTAGCTCGCCATCACCGCGTCCATCGATCCCTTGTGGACGATGGTGGCGGCGGTCGCGACCGGCGGCAGCTCCGTGACGGCGAGGTCGCCGGCCGTGGGCACGTCGACGGGGAGGCCGGCGTGCACGATGACACCGTCGTCAGCGTCCTCGTAGTACGCGACCGCCGGGCCCACCACCGGCACGCCGAGGACGTCCAGGCGGTGGATCAGCGCCGCGTACAGCGGGCGGATCACGGGCCCGATGTCGGCGGGCCCGTAGCTGCCGGCGATGCCGGTGAGCTCCGCGAGGCGTACCGCCGGGATGCTCTTGACCTGCGCCTCGATCCCCGGGGCCGGACCACCGGCGAGCCGCAGGCGTGCCTCGACCTCGCGCAGGCGGGCCTGGTCGGCCTGGATGCGCTCGGCCAGCTCCACCTGCCGCAGCCGCAGCATCCCGCGCAGCTCCTCGACGGTGACCCGCTCGTCGATCATCGTCCGGACCTGGTCGAGGGTGAATCCGAGATCCTTGAGGGCGACGATGCGGTTGAGGTCGGCGAGCTGCTCGGCGCGATAGTGGCGGTACCCGGTGGCGGGGTCGACGTGCGCCGGCCGCAGCAGGCCGATCGCGTCGTAGTGCCGCAACATGCGCACCGACACGCGACCGTAACTGGCGAACTCCCCGATACCGAACATGACTCCCCCTGTGTAGACCCTGACACGGGGTGAGGGTCAAGCGTGCCGACCGATCCCGCCACGCCGGAGGACGCGGTCGGCACGGGTCACGCGTCCGGGTTCGGGTCGGCGGCGCGGTGGCGGCGGACCAGGGCCTCCAGTGCGGCGATCTCGCGGCGCAGGGCCTGGCGGCCGGTGCGGGTCAGCTTGAGCCAGGTGCAGGGACGCTTGCCCTCGTACCCCTTCGTGACCTGGACCAGCTCCGCGTCCTCCAGGACGCGGAGGTGGCGGTTGAGGTTGCCGTCGGTGAGGTCGAGCTGGTCGCGCAGGGCCGCGAACGTGCACTGCGGGGTTTCGTTGAGGACGGTGAGGATGCCCAGCCGGACGCGCTGGTGGACCGTGTCGTCGAGGGCCCGCACCGGATGCGGCTCCGTCATGGCGCGACCCGGACGGTGCGGGCGAGCCGGACGGCCGCGAAGACGATCAAGGGTACGGCCATGAGGAGAACGTAGTGCCCGGGACGCAGTGACAGCGTGCCGCCCGGCACGCGGCCGAGGGGGAAGCTGCCGCAGAGCCAGATCGCGAGCAGGGCGATCCAGGCGCCGGCCGTGAGCAGGGCCCGGCTGCGCTCGGCGACGCCGAGGGCGACCACGCCGGCGGCGACCGGCAGCAGCGGGGTCAGCAGCCCCGGCCAGAACATGCCCGAGGCCAGCTCGATGCCGTCCGCCGGCTGGCCCTCGGGGACGGCGGCCAGCACGGCGAGGATGAGCAGCGCGCCACCGGCGACGGCGGCGAACACCGGCCACGCGACGCGCACGCCGAGGTGCCGCTCGCGCCATCGGTACCACACGGCGGTGGCGGCCAGGACCAGCGGGACACCCAGGAACCAGTACGCGTACGACGCCGCGGGGCTGCGCTGCTGGTCGGCGAGCCCAGCCCAGAACGGGAACTCGGCCGTGATCGAGCTGGGCTCGCCGAAGGGATCGCGGTAGAGCACGATGCTGCCCAGTAGCAGCAAGGCGACGGCCACCGCGGGCAGCCACACGCCCCCGTGCGCGCGTGCCCGCGCCGCGTCACGCAGCCGCGCCACCTCGGCCAGGGTCTGTTCGGCCTCCACCGCTCCTCCTCACTTTGCGTCCGCTTGTGCTTTGCAATGCAAAGCATAGGCGATACGGGACCCTGGGTCCAGTGGTGTGGGTCAGCGGGCCGACACGCGGACGCCGCCGTCGCGCGGCAGCCCGGCTCTTCGGCGCCGCAGGTTCGGGGACGTCCCCGCGGTGCCCCAGGGCCGTTCTTGCCAGGTCACGTCGCGGCGGCGGTTGCTCCGGTCGCTGTGGCGGTGTGCAAGCCGGCACCAGCGGGTCGTGTGGTGGAGGCGCTGGTGCCGTTCCCTTGGGTGACCGGCGCCGGCATGCCGGTCGGCCGGGTCGCGGGCGTGTGGGTCGGCGGGGTCGCGGGCGTGTGGGTCGGCGGGGTCGCGGGCGTGTGGGTCGGCGGGGTCGCGGGCGTGCCGGTCG
>Ga0164243_10010108_pt1 | contig 13599 bp, 10 predicted proteins | sample OricompcompostOP_FD_108781 | JGI IMG/M metagenome (GOLD analysis project Ga0164243, IMG submission 108781) | Organic Plus compost microbial communities from Emeryville, California, USA - Original compost - Organic plus compost (OP) | ecosystem: Engineered > Solid waste > Mixed feedstock >... | reverse complement strand
CTCCGGAGTCGGATAGACTCGATCCTCGGTACGGCTCCGGCCGGAACCGATGGGGTATGGTGTAATTGGCAACACGGCTGATTCTGGTTCAGTTGTTCTTGGTTCGAGTCCAGGTACCCCAGCCAAGCATAAGCGTTATGATGAAAAATAGCCCCTCAACAGGGGTTATTTTGTTTTCTGTCGGTACATCGCTGATTTTTCACGCACATGCCGGTTTTGCCCTCTGACCTCTGTTTTTCTTCTTTCGTCCATGGTTCGAATCCCTTCTTGGGTCTGGCTGTCGGTACATGTTTTCGCATACATCGCGACGCCTGTCGGATGTACCGACACTTGCTATTCGGGGAAGGCGTCTTCGGGATGATCTCGAAGACGTTGAGTGAGGCGTGCGGCAAGATACTCACTGTCTGGAACGAGCTCGTACCGCGTAGTTGCGAGGTCGTTGCGCTTGACGATGGACTCGAGCAGCTGACGGGGCGAGCCATAGATTTCGCCACTGACTGTCGCAAGCTCATCGTTGATCTCGCGGACAGCCTTCTTGTGGACTCGTGCATGACGTAGCGTGCTCGGCCCGCTGCCTTCAATCAGAAGCGCTGCGCGACGTGCGAACGGAAACACGGTCACGACGCCGGGAACCCCAGGACCGGGGGAGGTCCCGCGCTCCGATCGTTCGCCCGAGCTGTAGATGCCTTCGCTCGAGGTGATGAAGCTTGAGTCCGCTGGCGCGTGCATGACTACCCAGCTTCGCCTCGAGTATTCGATTGCGAGGGTGGTGCCCAAGTCCACGAGCGACTCAAGGGTCGCCTCCTTGGTGCTGCTCACTTTCGGCGGCCGATTCTTCAAACTCTCAACGAGCTCCTCTTGGGAGAGGTCCAGTGTCTTGCCGGTCTTAGCCTTGTAGTTCGCAACATGGACCGAGAACTGCTCGGTTGTCATCGAATCGAGGTGCTGGGCGTACTCTTGCACGATCCACCCGCCTCCGAGATCTCGCACCTGTTGGATCAGGGCGATCTTTGATGGGGTGCGTAAGTACTGGAACCCGACAAGCTCCGAGATCGCGTTCTTCTCGGATGGTGTGATCTCCTCCTCGCGCTCAAGCTTTCGCAGCGCAGTCACCGCCTTGTCCTCAACCTTGGAGAAGGCGTGTTCGAGGGCGTAGCGTTCCTCGCCTTGGACTGCTGAGAACGTGTAGGTGTGCTTTGCGTGGGCGATGGCACGCGGCGTTCGCTCCTCGTAAGCGTTCGTCTCGCGGGAGTACCACCACAGCTTCTCCTCGCCCTTCTGCAGGAAGTTGCGCTGGAGCGCCTGGGCCAGGTGGTGATGTCGTTTCGGGCTGTTGCTCATCCTCTCCAATATGATGCGGAGGGAGAGGGTTGTAAAGCTCGAAGAAATGTTCGACGTAGATGGTATAATGAAGCAAATGGAATACGTCGGTCGATCACGGAGTGGGATCGGGAAACGCCAGCCTCTGGCGACTACTCTGGGCGTCCGCGTCTCATGGAGAGAGCGATAGGTATGGCGACCGCAAGTTCCTGGCTTTCGGAGTTGACGAGTTACTACACGCCGTCAGCGACTCAGTTCAACGGCGCCAAGAGCCACAAGGACGCGATCGAGGCGCGGCTGGACGCGGTGCTCGGTGTCTATCGAATGTTCGAGATCGGCTCGTTGCGTCATGGAACCGGTATCTGGCTTTACAGCGATGCCGACTACCTCGTCTCTCTCAAAGGCATCCAGCCCGATTCGCCGTGGACCATGCTGACGAAGGTCAAGGAGGCGCTTCAGGCGCGCTTCACCTCCACCACGATCACCATCCGCCAGCCAGCAGTCGTCTGCAACTTCTCCGATGGCGTCGTAGAGGTCGTTCCGGGCTACATCACCGCTGAAAGCGGATACATGATTGCCAATCCTGCTGGTGGTTGGATGAAGAGCTACCCCGAAGACCACAACCGGTACGTCAACGAGGTCAACACCAAGCACAAGGGTGGAGCGAAGCAACTCGCCCGCCACCTCAAGATCTGGAAGTACATGCGGAACGTCCCGGTCTCCTCTTGTTACCTCGAGATGCGCGCGGCGAAGTATCTTGATGGCGAAGATACGTACGCGCCACTCTTCGACCTCCATGCTGCCTGGAAGCATCTGCAGACCGTAGAGCTCGCCGCGCTGAACGACCCAACGGGCTTGGGCTCACGATTCGGGTCATGCTCTTCGGACGCAACGAAGAAAGACGCGCTGTCGAAGCTCGACAGCGCGGTCGTTCGGGCGAAGAAGGCCTTGGACTACTCGCTCAACAATGAGCATGACAACGCGATCGAGCAGTTGAAGCTGCTCTTCAATAAGTAGGTGATCGTGGCGAACCAGGCTGAGTACACACCACCAACAAGCGCATCGATCGCTAAGCGACAGAATGATGATGAGGCGTTACGACTGCTGCTCGCGCAGCGCCGCCTCTACACCAAGGCGAAACGCTGGCAGGGCGTGCGGTGGATCGGCCTGATTGTTCTCGGTGTTGCCGCTCCGTTCATTTCGATTCTCGTGCCGTCGTTGGCGGTTGCGGCCGGAGCTGTGACGGGGCTGTGGCTGTTCGTCGGACGAACGTTGCTTGCATCTGCCGAGGCGCGCACGATGACGCGTGCGGCGGCGATTCAAGAGGAGCTTGATCTCTACATCTTCGACATGCCGAAGACCATCGAGCGCACCTCGATGCCAACGCTCGAAGAGATCGAGCTGCTCGTTCACAGCGACGTCAGCCTGCGCGAGGCGGCGAAGCAAGAGCAGCTCATCGACTGGTACGACATCGACCCATCCCACCCTGGCGCCGAGACCGTCGCGATCGCCCAACGAGCCAATGCCTCCTACACAGATAGCCTCATCCGAAGCGCAGTACGGGTATGGGGAGTCGTCACGGCAATCTGGCTCACCGCCCTTATAGTCTGGAGCGCACTGAGCGGTCTCAGCTTCGGACTCATCCTCCTCGGTGTCATCTTCCCCGTTCTTCCTGCTGTACTTGACGTTGCCGAGTACCTGCGAAGCACGTGGCGTGCAGCTCAGGACCGCGGAGATCTCGCAAAAACTATTCAGGAGCGCATCGAGGATGGCCAACCAATCTCCGGACAAGAACTGATTGCCTGGCAGGTCCAGATGTATGACCTGCGCCGCACGACGCCCCAAGTTCCGGACTGGCTCTACAAGCTCAGGCGCAATAGGAACGAGACGGCGATGCATGCCGCCGCAGCCCGACTGAGGAGCAAGAAGAAGTGACGCTCACGACCGCTCAGGCTTTCAGCAAGTTCCTTGAGGACATCACCGCGACCGATTATCAGAAAGACACACTCATACCTGCTCGCAAGCGAACAGTAGACGAGCGTCTCTTCGAGAAGTTTCCGTCGACCTCCGATGTGCCCTACTCAAGGGGCATCCTGATGGGCTCGGCGTCAAAGGGCACAATCATCCGGCCTGTCGACGACGTCGATGTGCTCGCTGTCTTCGATAACGTCAACAACGCGTGGAGTAAGTACGCTTACGACTCGAAGAGTTTCATCTATAGGATCCGCGACGCCTACAACGGAATCTCCATTCAGCAGGTCGGTACGCGTGGTCAAGCCGTGCGCGTGTTCTATGACGGCGGTGGACACGTCGACGTCGCACCTGTGTTTTCAAAAGGTAACGGCGTCTACCATCTGCCGAACGGTACGGGTGGTTGGCTGCTTACGGCACCGACCGTGGCCAACACCTGGTACTTCGAGAAGAACAAGGCGCTCGGTTACCATCTCGGCCCTGTCGTTCGTCTCCTCAAAGCCTGGAATCGTGCCCACTCCAAACACTTCCGCTCCTTCCACCTTGAGACGGTTGCGGCCACGACCTTTGGTTCCCTCGGGAGCAACTACCGAGACGCTTTGCAGAAGTTTTTCGAGTGGGCGCCACGCTACTTGAACATAAGCGACCCGGGCGGTCAGGGTGGCGACCTCAGCACCTATCTCACCTGGACGGGTCGCCAGAATCTCATTCAGGCGCTCAACACGGCTGCTGATCGAGCGAAGCGAGCCAACGAGGCGGAAGACCGAGGCGACCATGCCGAAGCAAAGCGACTCTGGCGAGTTATCTTGGGAGATGTTTTTCCGACTTCTTAGGGTCACTCGACCGAGGCTTGCATTCTTTGATGAGCGGCGCATACTCATAATTAGATGCCCAGACTTACGAACCGCGACTACCTCGCTACCCGCCATCAACTCGCTTCACTCTGGAAGCAGAACAGCGGGAGCTTCTTCGCGGCGCTGCCTGCCTATGCGCAGCGGGACCTTCACGACTTCTTCGCCTTCACCGTATCCATGGCTGACGAGGAAGCGCTGGCTCATCGCAGGGAGATGACCGTAGCCTTCCCTGCGCTCCCGCAGTCAGCCGGGCGGGCGCTCCAAGCGCTTCGCGCTGGCATGGAAGGACGTCCGCACCGCGTCGTGGACCGGCACCGTGCCGACATGTCACGGACGGTCGCGGCCGCCGAGCGTACGGTTCGCGTGGAAGCGTTGTCTCATCCTCATCCTGATATCGACGCTCTCCGCCGGGCTGCCCGCCTTCTTGTCGACGGCGACGAACCTTCCGAGTAAACGAGGACGTCCTGAAAGAGCGCGGCAAGGAGCTCGCGGCGCGCGGAGTCCGATGCCGCCTTCCAAAGCCGATTGGGCCGGCGAAGAAGCCGGGCGGAATCGGCGTCCAGCTCCGCGACTGGAACCCGCTCCGATGCCACGAGATTCGATAGGGTCGCTTCGATTAGATCGATGCGGACGCCTGGCATGGAACAGCGTCCGCGCTGGTGAGCAACGCAGACGAGGTATTCGTACGTCCCGCCTCGCCCTCGGCTTCTGCTGTAGACCATGCGGCCAGGTCGTCCCGCTTGGTGACACTCGCCGCAAGCGATGCGGCCGCGGAGATAGTGGCGATGCCGGACGTCGCGGGTGCCTTCGTCGTTTCGCGCTTTGAACACCCGTTGGACTTCGTCGAACAGACTCTTCGACACGAGCGGCTCGTGCCTGCCAGCGTGACGCTCGCCCTTGTAGACGATGATCCCTGTGTAGTACGGGTCCCGCAGCATCCGGGATACCCGGTGATCGCTGAGGGAGTGCGCCGGCATGGATGGTGAGGGCCGGGTCGTCAGTCCGCGATGCTCAAGCATTCGGCCGATGTCGTGCGTCGAGTATCGGCCCGTCGCGTATTGCTCGAACGCCCAGGCAACCAGCGACGCTCTGGCCGGATCGATGTCGATCGTGTTGACGAGTCGTCCGTCGAAGTCCTTGCGAACGTTCAGGTAGCCGACCTTAGCGCGCCCGACCGTACCGCCCAGTGCAACCTTGTGGGCCATCTTCGCGGCAACGTCCTCGCCGCTCATCCGGACCTGAATTTCATTCATGATGTCGGTGATGGCTTCCATGGCGTCTGCCATGTAGCCCTCGCCGAACTCCTCTTTGGCGGAGATGAGCCGCACACCCCGCTCGAGCAACTGGCGTTTGGTGACGGCTGCGTCGGTGAAGTTGCGAAAGATTCGCGAGCGCATGTAGATGACGACGTACCGGACCTGCGGGTGCGTGTCGACGTACTGCAGAAGCTTTCTGAATTCTGAGCGTTTTGCGATCGTCTGCGCGGACCGACCCGGCTCGAAGAACTCCCGCTCAACGCGGGCGCCAAGTTCCCGTGCCTTGCGAATCGTCTCAACTCGCCGCGTCGCGATGCTGTTGCCGTCGGCATCGAGGTCCGCGGCGGTGTGCAGTTGCCGGGGCGTCGAGACTCGCAGATAGATGACGGCGCTTCCGCCGTCCTGACCGTCCGATAGTGAGGGTCGATCCGCGCTCATCTGCCCTGACTATGCGCCTGAGGTCTGGAGTCGTCAAGCGCTTCTTGGTATTCGTGCTTGACGGGCTGTGCCTGAGTGTCATACTCAGGGGCAAGATGACAATGCAGCGGGTGCCAGAGGAATATCTATACGACTACGCAGGCGTCTGCTGGTGGTGCGGCGACGCTGCGAACAGCCGTGAGCACAAGTGGAAGAAGTCCGAGATCAAAGCCATGTACGGTCTCGCGAACTCAGACTCCTATCCGCTGCTCTGGATCGACGACAGCGGCAACTCCAAGACCGTTCAAGGGCCGGACTCGGACGCTCTGAAGTTCGAGAAGTCACTTTGCCAGAACTGCAACAACGCCCGAAGTCAGAAGTTCGACCGTACCTATGACCGATGGATTCAGCACTTGGGCGCGAACTACGAGCAGATCATCGAGTCTCGGGTTCTTGATCTGAGTGACGTGATCGGCGTAGCGGGAAGTGAATCTCGACTTGATCTCGCACGATACTTCGCCAAGCACATCGGCTGTCGGGTTGCCGACAAGGCTGGCAGAGTGCCTGCGAGCCTCATCTCGTTCTTGAACGGCGATTCCGGGAGCTCGGCCTTCGCCTGGACGGAACTCTGCGTCAGCAGCTCAGCACTAGCGAACCACGAGATCACCCGGTACAGGCTGGGTATGCAGCAGACAGTTGCCATCTACTCTCATGAGAGTCGGGCCCTGTCGTCGCTCAAGGGGTCTCTGCTTCATGGTGCGTTGCAGCTGATCTGGGACATCAATCTCGACCCGAATCGCCAGGACAACGCCAGCGGGATACTCACCCAGGACGTCTACTGGCTTCGCGATGTCAACGACGACCTGTTCGAGCACCGATTCCTCGTCACCTAGTCTCGCTTCCTTCGTGGCGCGCTTGCCCGTGTCTTCACCCCAGATCGATGAAGCGCGCGCGACACGGCGCCATGGGAGAGCCCGTACTTTGCTTCCAACTCCCGCATTGTCGCTCCAGCTTCATAGTCCTTCGCCATGCGGCGCGTTTCCGCATCGGTCACCTTCCGCTTCCTGACCACGACGTTGTTCTCGCGAAGTAGCCTGATGAGCGCCGAGGTGGCAACGCCATGTCTGTCGGCTAGCGAACGAGCGCTCTCGCCTGCCTCGTATCGCTGCATGATGTCCGTCACCTTCTTCGGTCCCAGACGCCTCGGAAGCGGCTGCGATCGTAAGCTGAATTCGGGATTCGAACCATTTCCGCGCTCTCCAGGGGTGGCCAGTTTTCGCAGCTCATCAGGGGTAAATGGCAAGTTCCAATGGTTCGAACAGAGGTCGTTTACTACAGCAAGTAAAGAAACCCCCGCATGAGCGGGGGTTTTCCTGTTGCTCTGGTCGCGCGCCTGTAGGTTTCTAGAGACGACCCCGGCAAGGATGCGGCGCTGACGCTGCTGGACGATGCTGGGCTTCGCAACACCGAGATCGCGCTCACACCGTCGCAGCTTCTGGCGAACGTGCAGGCCGTGCAACGGGAGCGCGGGCTGCCGCTCTCGAAAGAGCTCAAGGATCCGGTGAAGAAGTCGGCGGCACCGATCAACCTCGATGTCGAGATGGAGACCGGCACGGTCAAGACCTACGTCTACATCAAGACCATCATGGAGTTGCACAAACGGTACGGGTGGTCGAAGTACATCGTAGTCGTGCCGTCGATCGCGATCCGCGAGGGAGTGAAGAAGTCGTTCGACATCACCGCCGAACATTTCCAGCAGCTCTACGGCACCAAGCCGCGCACGTTCATCTACAACTCGTCGCGGCTGCACGAGCTGGAGCGGTTCTCCTCGGACGCTGGCGTGCAGGTGATGATCATCAACATCCAGGCGTTCAACGCCACGGGGAAGGACGCCCGCCGTATCTACGAGGTGCTGGACGACTTCCAGTCGCGCAGGCCGATCGACGTGATCGCGGCGAACCGGCCGATCCTGATCATCGACGAGCCGCAGAAGATCGAGGGCGACGCGAAGAAGCCCTCGAAGTCGCTGGAGGCGCTCGGCCTGTTTAATGCCCTGTTCGCGCTGCGTTACTCGGCGACGCACAAGATCGAGCGCACCAAGGTGCACCGTCTCGACGCGGTGGATGCCTACAACCAGAAGCTCGTGAAGAAGATTGCGGTGCGCGGTATCACGGTCAAACACCCGGCCGGCAGCACCGCCTACCTGTATGTCGACGGGTTGGAGGTTGGCAAGGGTGCAGACTTCCCGAAGGCCCGTGTCGAGCTAGAGGTGCAGACCGCCCAGGGCATCAAGCGTCAGGTGAAGCGGCTGAGCCAGGGCATGAACCTGCACGACATCTCTGGCGGCATCGAGGCTTACAAGGGCCTCTTCATCCGGGACGTGGATGCGAACCGCGACATCATCGAGCTGAGCAACGGCGAAGTCATCAGTGCAGGCGAGGTCACGCAGGACGTGACCGACGAGGCGAAGCGGCGCATTCAGATCCGAGAGGTAATCCGTGCTCACCTGGACAAGGAGCGCGAACTCTTCGCGCAGGGCATCAAGGTGCTGACGCTGTTCTTCATCGATGAGGTCGCCAAGTACCGCGACTACGAGCGCGAGGACACACTCGGTGACTACGCGCGCGTGTTCGAGGAAGAGTACGCGGCCATGCTCGCTGACTACCTCAGTCAGCTCGACCTCGACGACGGCGCCGCGCGGTATCGGGAGTACGTCGAGGCGATCGACGTGCGTCGGACTCACGAGGGCTACTTCTCGATTGACAAGAAGACCAAGCAGTTCGTCAATGGGAAGATCGCGGCGCGTGGTGACCTCGCCGGTCAGTCCGACGACGTCGACGCCTACGACCTCATCCTCAAAAACAAGGAACGGTTGCTGTCGTTCGAGGAGCCAGTGCGATTCATCTGGTCGCATTCGGCCCTACGCGAAGGGTGGGACAACCCCAACGTGTTCGTGATGGGGATGCTCAAGAAGAGTGACAACACGACCACGCGGCGGCAGGAGATCGGCCGAGGCCTGCGCCTGTCGGTAGACCAGCATGGCGAGCGCATGGATAACCCCGTGACCGTGCACGACATCAACGAGTTGACGGTGGTCACCGACGAGTCATACACCGAGTTCGCCACCGCGCTGCAGAAGGAGATCGTCGAGTCGCTGTCGGCTCGGCCGCGGAAGGCGACGGCGGAGTTCTTCGCCGGGCGCACGGTTGAGCATCCATCCACTGGTGAGAAAGTCGCCATCACGCTCGACCAGGCGCGACAGTTGCAGCACTGGCTCACCGTCAACGGGTTCGTCGACTACGAGCAGCACCTCACCGCGAAGTGGGATGCGCGTGCGGAGCCCGAGATGCCGCCGATGCCCGCTGGCCTGGAGGAGTTTCACTATCAGGTCGCGGAACTCATCGACTCGCTGCGGCTCGATGTGCCGCAGCCGATCGACGGCCGAAAGCCGAAGAAGATCCCGTTCGACGAGGCCAACTTCAGGAAGCGTGAGTTCCAGGAGCTGTGGGGCCGCATCAACCACAAGGCCGTCTACCAGGTCGAGTTCGACTCCAAAGAGTTGATCGCCAACTGCATCCGCGTGCTCGACACCTCGCTCAACGTCACCGTCATGCAGTACCTCGTCGAGAGTGGCAAGCAGGTCGTCGGTCTCGAAGTCGAGCAGCTCCAGGCGGGCACCGGGTTCAAGGTGTCCGAGACGAAGGTCGAGCACTCGGCGGTGTCGGCGGGCTCGACGGTCAAGTACGACCTTCTCGGTGAGATCGCGGAGAAGACGCAGCTCACTCGGCGCACCTGTGCGGCGATCCTCACCGGCGTCACCCCCAACACCTTCGCGAAGTTCAAGCAGAATCCCGAGCAGTTCATCACTGAGGCTGCCCGCCTCATCAACGAGCAGAAAGCCACAGTGATCGTCGAGCACCTCAGCTATGACCCGCTGGATGGCCGCTACGATTCCTCGATCTTCACCGAGAACCAGACCGCCCAGGACCTGACGAAGGCGGGGGACCGGCTCAAGAAGAGCGTGTACGAGTACGTCGTTACCGATTCGAAAGTCGAGCGCTCCTTCGTCGAGCAGCTCGATGTCAGCGACAAGGTCGTCGTCTACTCCAAGCTGCCCCGCGGGTTCTTCATCCCGACCCCGGTCGGCGACTACAACCCTGACTGGGCCATTGCCTTCCGGGATGACATCACGCAGATCAAGCACGTCTACTTCGTCGCCGAGACCAAGGGCTCCATGTCGACCCTCCAGCTCAAAGGCGTCGAGCAGGCAAAGATCGAGTGCGCCCGCAAGTTCTTCACCTCACTTAACGACAAGGCCGAGCACGAGGGTGTGAAGTACGACGTCGTGGACACGTACGAGAACCTCCTCGCACTTGTGGGGGAGTGACGCGCATTGGCATCTGCATCTATGAGTGCGCCGCCCGCGCAACCTGGCGGCGTGCGGATCACTCGACTCAAGATCGAGAAGTTCCGCGCTCGCGTCGGCCGAACTTGAGTTGGGTGACACCGTTGCGCTCGTGGGCCAGAACGGCTCGGGCAAGTCGTCGCTTCTTCGGGCACTCAACGCGTTCTTCAACTTCGAGGACGAGAGGGCTGACTTCGAGAACGGCAACCATGCCTACAGCCGTTCTATGCAGTCCGTCATCGAGGTCGAAATTGAGGGGCTGGCGAGCGACCCCGCGCTCCCACGAGCCCAGAGCGGATCAGACCAGGTTCGTGCCCAGCTCAAGTTCCGGCGGCAGGCCGTCTGGAACGTTTCGGTCGGAGGTAAGTGGCAACCGGTCGCACCCGGATTCCACGAGGCGCTTCGCAAGCAAGTCGCCTACGCGCTGATCCCCACTCGGCGCGACCACGCGGTGGCCCACGAGCCGTCAACCGGACTCCTTGAGCACGCGGTCGATGCGTGGGTCACCTCCAACAGGCAGCGTGACCGTGTGAGCCCACAGGTGGCGAAGCTTGGTGCCCAGCTTCAGAAGAACTCGCTGTCGGGTTTCGAGAAGCAACTTCGCAAGGTTGCCCCGCGCGACGGACCCTTCAGCTTCGAGCTGAGCTATTCGTTGCAGCCGGACTACCGTCTGCTGCTGTCGAACCTCGCGCTCAGCGTGAAGGAGGGAGGACAGGCGATTCCGCTCGCGGACAGCGGCAGCGGCACGCAGAGCATGGCGATCTTCGCGCTGTATGCGTATCTCGCTGAGCTTCAAAGCAAGACATTCGTCCTCGGGATGGAAGAGCCCGAGCAGAACCTGCATCCCCAGGCCCAGCGCCAGTTGATCAACCGGATCACAAGCCTCGGTCTCCAGGTGCTGTTCACCACCCATTCGCCAACAGTGGTCGACTCGCTCGATCACGAGCAGGTGGTTCTTTGCCGGAGGATCAAGGGCAAGAGCCGCGGCCTCGAAGTGCAGATTCGACAGATTCCGTCAGACTTCTTCGCGAAGCACAAGCTTGATCGGGATTCGTACTACAAGTTCCACCGCAGGCGGAACTCCGAGTTCATCTTCGCGGACTTCGTGACAGTGACTGAGAGCCCGGTCGACTCCGCGGTCGTCCTCGCGTTGTTGCAGGAGGCCGGCGAGGACGTCGCCGAACTGGGCATGAGTGTTGTCGCACTCGACGGTGTCGATCAGATACCCCATATGTTCCACATCCTCCGCGAGCTCGGGATCGCGAGTGCGTTCATTGTCGACAAGGACTACTTCCTCCCGTACAAGAACGGTGAGCGGAAGGCGAGCCAGGATTCGAAGGGATACCCGCAGTACAAGCCCGAGGCGAAGTCTGGCTCGCTTCTGAGGGTGCTGTTCCCCAAGGTGGCAGACCAGAGCAAGGTGGTCGCGCAGCTTGCAGGTAACCACCAGCAAGCGATGGCAACGCTTCGAGAGGTCGGCTTCTTCTGCTTCAGGTACGCGATTGAGGTCGATCTCGTCGTGGCGCAGGAGACGAGGAACCGGTTGTTCGATCGTCTCAAGGTTCCGGCCGCCGACCGGACTGAGGCGCACCTGCTGATCGAGAAGGCGAAGGCGATCAAGCGGCAGGAGGCTCTCTTGCCAGTGCTCACGGCACTGAAGCCGACCAGCTTGCCGTACTCCTACAAGGCCCTGCGCAGCGAGCTGCCGAAGATGGCAAAGGCTGCGCGGCAACACCCCTGATCGGCCGCCACGCCTCTGGCAGATCGAGTCCGTGCTCGATCTGCTCGGGCTCGGGCTGTTCAACCTGCCGAAGGTGTGCGGGGACACACCCCGCCGTGTGCGGCGCACGCTGCCGGAGTGGATCGAGCTGGAACCGGCTGGATGTTCCCGATGAGGGTCTCACCGCTACGAGGGCGTTCCGGCGACGACCGTTCGGCGGGCGCTGGAGGACCCGGGGGATCGGGTGCAGGTGACGTCCCGCTGAGTGGTGGAGTTTCTCAACACCGTGCGAGATCAGCTGATTGATTATGCCGCGGTCAGTTGCGGGATCGCCACCTCCTCGGGTTCGGCGAGCAGTAGCTTCATGGAGTGCTCGGAGAAGTAGCGGCGGTCGGCGCCGTCCCATTCGTCGTGTTGCTCGATGAGCACGTGCCCGGCTAGGCGCAGCAGCGCGGCGGGGTTCGGGAACGTGCCGACCACGTCGGCGCGACGCTTGATCTCCTTGTTCACCCGTTCCAGCGGGTTCGTGGACCAGATCTGCCGCCAATGCGCAACAGGGAATCCGGTGAACGCCAGCAGGTCGTCACGGGCGGTCTCGAGCATGTCCGCGACCTTCGGGTGCGAGCGGGTGAGCATCCGGACAACTTCGTCGAACTGGGTCAGCACGTGCTCGGTGTCGGGCTGGGCGAAGATCGTGCGGATGATCGACGCCACCATCTGGCCCGCGCTCTTGGGAACGTTGGCGAGCACGTTGCGCATGAAATGCACCCGGCATCTTTGCCAGCTGGCGCCGGCGAACACGGTGTCGATCGCGGCGATCAGCCCGGTATGCGCATCGGAGATCACCAACTGCACGCCGCCGAGCCCGCGTGCCTTGAGCGACCGCAGGAAGGTGGTCCAGAACGGCTGTGACTCGGTCTCGCCGACCTCGAAGCCGAGGATCTCCCGGCGTCCGTCCGCGGCGACCCCGACCGCGACCACGACGGCTTGGGAGACGACACGGCGGCCGACCCTGGCTTTGCAGTAGGTGGCGTCGAGGAACACGTACGGGTATGCCTGATCCGCAAGCGGCCGGTCCCGGAACGCGGCGACGTCCTCGTCCAGATTCGCGCAGATCCGCGACACCTCCGACTTCGATATCCCGGTGCCCGCGCCCAGCGCCTTCACCAGGTCGTCGACCTTACGGGTGGAGACGCCGTGCACGTAGGCCTCCATCACTACCGCGAACAGCGCCTGATCCACGCGGCGGCGCCGCTCCAGCAAAGACGGGAAGAACGTGCCCTGCCGCAGCTTCGGGATCCGCAACTCCAACTCACCCGCGGTCGTGGTCAACGACCGGGGTCGGGTGCCGTTGCGTTGCGTGACCCGGTCTGGGGACCGTTCGAACGGGGCGGCACCGATGAACGCGGCCGCTTCCGCGTCGATCAGCTCCCTGATAGAGCGTTTCGGTCGCTGTCCGGATCCGGTCGGTGACATCGGTGAGTTTTAGTTCCCCGAGCAGCTCGAGGAGGGCAGACTGGTCAAGAGCCATCGTGCGTTGTGTCCTTACGTTGAGATACCTAGACAGTTCTCACTGACCCTCGCACGATGGCTCACCACGTCCACGACGTGACACTCGAGCCGGGAAACTACACCACCCCAGGGGACGTCACCTCG
>Ga0164243_10010106_pt1 | contig 13604 bp, 7 predicted proteins | sample OricompcompostOP_FD_108781 | JGI IMG/M metagenome (GOLD analysis project Ga0164243, IMG submission 108781) | Organic Plus compost microbial communities from Emeryville, California, USA - Original compost - Organic plus compost (OP) | ecosystem: Engineered > Solid waste > Mixed feedstock >... | reverse complement strand
GTCGTGGGCATGGAGTTCGACTCCAAAGATCCGCTGATCAAGAAGTTCTACGAGGACATGTTCCTCGGCAACGACCTCAACTACATGGAGTTCCTGCCCGACCAGTTCGGACGCGAGTACTTCACCTGCATCACCCCAGGCACCCCGGTGATGACAGACGACGGGCACAAGCCCATTGAGTCGGTCGCGGTCGGCGATCTGGTCCTGACGCACACCGGCAGGCTGCGCCCTGTCACCAAGGTCACGGTCACGCCGGTCAACGAGGAGGTCGTGTCCATCCGACCCCGATTCGGCCAGCCCGTCACCATGACCCGAGACCACCGAGTGCTGGTCAATCGTGGCGGCGTCAAGAGCTGGATTCCGGCCGGAGAGATCAGGGGACAGAAGCGTGGGCAGGTCGCCGACAAGGTGTTCGTGCCCGTCCTTGACACCATAGGCGTCACCCGAATCGACCTCTGGGACCACCTGGATCGCGCATCCTGGAAGACTTTCTCTGATGCCCTGAACGATCCGCCGAACAAGGATGCGGGTGTGCGCGGGAATACCGCATCGGGCATCCGCAAGAGGATGGCTGACGAGGGCTACGGCCCGAATGACATCTTCTCTGCCGTCGGACATAAGGCGCAGTACGCGCCGGTTCGTCATGACTTCATCGTCTCTGATGATTTTCTCTGGTTCCTCGGAGTGGTGGTCGGAGATGGGTGCTGCACCCCAGACAAGGGCACGACGAAGATCGTGTTCAACGGACATGAGGTTGAGTTCGCTGAACGCGCCGCCAAGGTCTGGAAGGAGATCACCGGCAGAGAGGCCGTGATCAAGAGCGTGAACAACGAGGTTCACGTCATGTGCTACGACACCGCGTGGGCGCATGTCTTGCGTGATATGACGTACAGGGCCGACGGCTCTCGCAGGCTCCCCTCCTGGTTCCACCGACTCTCGGCACACCAGGCTGAAGTCCTTTATCAAGGGCTTTCGGACTCGGATGGATACACCCACCAGTCCGGGGCGTGCTTCACCCAGTCCAACCGCCTGTTGATCGAAGACGTCGCACTTCTGGTCCGGAAGTTCGAGATGACCCCACGGGTCTACAACCTGGGTCACCACTCGACATCCTTCGCCAAGAAGGACCAGTACGCCATTCGTCCCGGCAGCCATCTGTCCTACACCGAGGAGGACGAACTGGGCTACTGGGTGACCGTGTGGAAGACCGAGTCGACCCATTACGTCGGTGACGTGTATGACCTCACCGTTGAGGACGATCACTCGTTCGTGACCAACGGGTTTGCCGTGCATAACTGCGGTGAGGTGACCAGTCTGGCCCACTTCAACGAGTCACTTGGCGTGTGGAGCAGCGAGGAGATCCTCAATCCCGACATGTTGAGGGTGTCGCGATCGTTGTTCGTCCAGCGCGATCGCGTCCAGCTCATGGTCAAGGATCTGGTCGACAACCTGCGCCAGGGACCGACTTCGTCCGGGTCGAGCCTGTCGCCGGAGCATGAGACGCCGTCGGAACGACTGCAGCGCAACAAGGAGTACGAGGAGCTGCAGCGTTACTACCCGGAGATCATCGAGGCCGCTGCCCGGAACGACGGTCTCGACATCTCCGAGGCCCTGATCTCCCGGGTGGTCAACCGACCCACCCCGTGGGCCACACGTGGCGCTCCGCACCTTCTGCGCTCCTTCCGCACCCTGATGGCCGAGGAGAGTCTCAACGCCGCCCAGGACGCTGTGGCTGACCGCCTTTACAGCCCGCTGGTGCTGGCTACCCTGGGCATCGAGGACATGGGCGACGGTGAGCCGTGGATCCCCGATCAGTCCGAGCTGGACGCCGCCCGCGACGACATGCAGTCGGCGCTGGCCGCCGACTTCCGGCTGATGGTGCACAACTTCGGCCTCAAGGTCGAGAACGTCTTCGGCCGCGAAAGCGTGCCCAACCTCGACTCCGACTACGACCGCATCGAGCGCAAGCTGCTGCAGGCCTGGGGTATCGGCGAGGCTCTGATCTCCGGCGGCACCGGTGGTGCCTACGCCAGCTCGGCGCTCAACCGCGAGTTCGTCACTCAGATCATGACCGGCTTCCAGAACAGCCTCAAGCGCCACATCATCAAGCGCGCCGAGGTCATCGCCGAGGCCCAGGGGCACTACGACTACGACCTCAAGGGCGGCGTTCGTGTGCCGATCTACCGCGAGATCGTGGAAGAGGATCCTGAGACCGGCAAGGAGTACATCCGCAAGGTCCCCAAGCTGATCGTCAACGACCCCGGCTTCGTCAAGTTCTCGACCCTGAACCTGCGCGACGAGGCCCAGGAGCGGGCCTTCATCGCCCAGCTGAAGGGCATGGGCGTGCCGATCAGCGACAAGACGCTGGCGGTCAACATCGATGTCGAGTTCGACCAGGAGCTGGAGCGCCAGGCCGACGAGAGCGTTCAGAAGCTCATGGCCACTGCTCAGGCCATGGCCAAGGTCCAGAAGCTGTGCGACGCCCAGAACCTGCCCTACCCGCCGGAGCTGGCCCAGCACCTCATGGCCACCCTGCAGCTGCGCCAGGGCAAGACCCAGACCGAGCTGGGCGAGGCTCAGGCCGAGGCGGGCGAGGCCCAGGCGGCGCTGGAAGAGGAACAGATCGAGATGCAGAAGGCCATACTCGATCAGCAGCTGGGCGGCGGCGCGATGCCCGGCCAGCCCATGATGTCTCCGGATGGGGCCGCTCCCGGCGCGCCCCCGGGCGGACCTACTCCGCCGGTCGGTGGCGATCTGCAGGCCCCGGCACAAGGCCCCAATGTCAGCCCGCTGTCAGCTCCCGGCCCGGGCGCTCCCGGCCCTGGCAACCCGCCTGCTGGCGTCTACGCCAACATCAACCGCACCAACGGCCCGCACGGGACCGGACCGGCGGCCACCGGCCCCTCCGGCCCGATGGGTCCCGAGCTACCTCCGGGTGTGCCCGAGCCAACTGAGATCCCGCGCAACCGCCAACGCCCCGCCGAGTCCGATGATCTGCGTGGTAACGCCCCCAGACAGGCGCGCAAGCGCAAGCGCACTCGTGGAGGCGTGGAGGAGCCGCGTCGGCTGTCGAAGTTCGAGCGCGGGCCGTCCAGCTACGGCAAGTCGCTGACGGCCTCCGAGGAGCACGTCGAGGCTCAGGTACGCCGTCTGGAGACGATCGCCAACTGGCGCTGGGATGGCCCGGCCCGTCACCCGAAGGTCAGCGACCTGGTGATGGATCCGTCGTTCTACCGCGCCACCAACATGCAGGCGTATCAGGGGCAGCTACAGGCTGATTGGCCAGAGATTCTGGCCGGTGGAGCGCCCGACTCCAAGCGCATTCTGGACGATATGCTGGCTCAGTTCTACGAGATCTACGGCGTAGAGCCGGAGTGGTGATTGACGTCCTGTCACGGTGCTGTAGGCTGAAACAGCCCACAGCCCCACCCACACAGGAGCAATCGCTTGTTCGCTGAGTTTGATACCCACACCCGCGTCATCATCGGCCTGCGTCTCCCGGACGGCAAGGTGATCTGGCCGCCGCACACCTGGCACGGCCACGACACCAACACCCCCGAGGGCCGCAAGGACATCACCGAGGCGATCCGGGCCGCCGCCGACAACCTGGGCATCAATGCCGAGGAGCTGTTGGCCGGATACCAATGGGTGTCGCGAGTCGACACGGTCTATGTCACCGTCGTGCCCCAGACCGACAGCAGCGCTTACGGCCAGTGGCCGGTGACCACCGAGCCACTGGAGATCGCTACTCCGGACGACTGACCCTCCCAACCCCTCGATGAGGGGTACGAATAGGTGCACCCCTATTTGAAAGGAGGGCGGTCTCAATGTCGACATTTGAGATCCTGCTGCTGATCCCCGTGTGGATCATCGCGCTCGCCCACTTGTTTCCCTTCTTCAACAGGAGGCTCCCGTGATCGTTCTCGGGCTGATTTTCCTTATCGTCGGCGCGGTGGTTGGAATCCCCATCCTCACTACTATCGGCGTGATTCTTCTCGTCGCCGGTCTGATCCTGGCCCTGCTGGGTGGGGTCGGTAGGCCGGTTGGCGGACGGCGCTGGTACTTCTAGCGCTGCCCTCGTAACCCCACGACCCACCCACAGGGAAGGCAGGCACGAATTTGGATATCAGGTTCACCGACACCATCACCGTTGAGGTGCTCGACGGAAACTTTTCCGACTCTCGGGTCTGCGTGGCGGCCCGGACCTCCACCCAGGGGGCCGGTGCCTCCGACGAGGAGCGCTACGGACTGATCAACGCGCTAATGCGCGATCGGCACGGCTGTTACGACGACCAGACCGAGGTGCTGACCGCCGACGGCTGGAAGCTCTGGCCGGATGTGGACGGTACTGAGCAGTTCGTCACTCTCAACATCGACACCGACGAGATCGAGCTGCAACGGCCCGAGCGTCTGGTCGTCAAGCCGGTCGACGAGGACCTGGTGCGGATCAAGATGGCCCAGGTCGACGCCCTGGTGACCGAAGACCACAACATGTTGGCTGCGCCCCGTCGACACGGTCCGGACGAGTATCGGCTCGTGAAAGCCCGCGACTTCCTGCGGCGCTCTTACCGCATCCGCATGGGCGGAGGCGAGTGGAGAGGAGACCTCCACTGTCCTGAGACCGCCGCCTTGATCGGCTTCATCGCCGCCGATGGAAGCTGCACCTCAGGCGGTCAGGCGGAGTTCCATCTTTCCAAGGACCGCAAGATTGAGTGGCTGACCAGTAACTACCCGGCGCGCCAACGGCATGATTCCGCCCGCCGGGCACAGAAGTACGTGGTGGACCTGACCGGGGACGCCCAGCGATGGGCCAAGGCCACCTACACCGCGACCGGAGACCGGTGCCTGCCGCGTGAGCTGCTTCAGCGCGCCGACACCGAAACGCTGCAGGCGCTGCTCGACGGCTACCTCGTCGGTGACGGTCACGTGTCTCCCACCGGCAGGATCACCGCCACCACCGTCAGTCGCCAGATGATCGACGACCTGCAGGAGCTGGCCCTCAAGGTCGGCATGGCGGCGGTCGAAACGGCCCCGGACCACATCCGGTCGGGCGCTTACGGCAGTCGACCGCTGCTGAAGGTCACGTTCTACCGCGACCGCAACATCACCCCTCGGGTGGGGTGGACCCAGGAGGCGCGGCGCGAGCAGGTGTCCCTGACGCCCTATCGGGGCAACGTGTACTGCGTGACCGTGCCGAACGGCACGCTGTACGTGCGCCGCAACGGCAAGCCGATGTGGTGCGGAAACACCCCGTTCGAGCACATGAACGCCACCTTCCGGGTCACCGCCCCGATCTTTGTCTGGCGCGAGCATCACCGTCACAGGTCGGGCTTTTGTGTCGCCGGAGACATGCGTGTTCCGGTGGGCACCGAGAAGAACGGCAGGACCAAGGCGATCAAGGACATTTATCGCGACTGGCATGAGGGGGTTCCTGACTCGCTAGGCAGGAACAGGAAACTGCCGAGCTGCCGCAACCTGGCGACTCGGACCCTGAATTTGGACACAGGTCTGGTGGAGGCCGCCCGCATGGTCGACGTCTACCAGTCAGGCGTGAAGCCGATCATCGAGCTGCGGCTGGAGACCGATGCTCGGACCGTCGGCACCCTCCGGTGTACCAAGGACCATCAGGTATGGACCCCGGATGGCTGGGTCAAGGCCGGTGACCTCCAGGTAGGCGACAAGGCAGGCCGGATCGGTCTGGTCGCCTACGGCGAGGCCCCGAAGGTGTACTCGAAGAAGCTGCGTGAGGGTATTGGCATCTGGACCTCTCAGCAGCGACACATGATTCAAGACGTGGACACCTGCCATCGGTGCGGGGGGATCTTCGCCAAGGACGAATTGGAGCTTGATCACGTCGTTCCGGTGTGCGAGAGCCTGAAGCTGGCCCTGGACGAGGACAACCTGTCGCCGATCTGCACGCCGTGCCATGACGTCAAATCTCGCGAGGAGACGTCACGCAATTATGAGAATCGCCGTCAGCGTGCGAGCGGTGTGCGATTCGAGCGGATCGTCTCGATCCAGAAGGTCGGCGAGGAGATGACCTACGACCTGGAGATGCCGGGTCCATACCACAACTTCATCGCCAACGGCTGGGTCGTTCACAACAGCTACAACGAGGAGTCCGGACGCTACAAGCAGCTCGATCCGGTCTTCTACGTCCCCGGAGAGACCCGACCGATCGCCAAGGTCGAGGGCACCCGAAACATGGACTACGTCCTGGAGAAGGGCACTGCCGACCAGCACGCCCTGATCGCCAACGCAATGTGGGCCACCTGTTCTGATGCTTATCGCCAGTACGAGGCCATGCTCGACGCGGGCATCGTGCGCGAGGTGGCCCGCATGGTTCTGCCGGTCAACATCATGAGCACCTGCATCGTGACCTGCAACGCCCGATCACTGATGCACTTCCTGTCGTTGCGGCAACGCCACGATGACGCCAAATTCCCCAGCAAGCCCCAGTACGAGATCAACCTGGTGGCCGACGGCTACGAGATGTACCTTGCTGAGGCCGCACCCCTGGTTCACCGCAGTTTTGTCGAGAACGGGCGAGTCGCTCCGTAACGCACCTCCTTGAGAAAGGGACACGTTTGTCATGGCAATCAAGAACATCTCGTATCACGACATCCAGACCGATCACCTCGATGAGGCCGAGTCGCTAGCCTTCTATCTCAACGAGCATGGTGTGTGTGCTCAGGCGCAGGGGGACGCCGTGCAGGTGCCGGTCCCGGACCGCGAGACGTTCGACAAGATCGAGCTGCTCAAGCAGACCTGGCAGATGTTCTGGGAGACCAGCGACTCCGGGCTGTTCGGGTTGCCCGTCTACGTCAAGGAATGACTCCGTGAGCCTCGATGAAGTTGCGATGGCGCAGATTCGGCGTCTCGCCGACGCCAGCCAGGCCAAGGCCACCGGGGGCATGGTGGCGCTGTATCCACGCACCTCCGACGCCCAGATGCTGTCGGTGCCCGGCGGCGAGCCGGTCGAGGACCTGCACTGCACGGTGGTCTACATCGGCCGGGACGTGCGTGGCCAGGACCCCACCGAGCTGATCGACTTCTTGCACCAGCTACCCCAGGGCGGCCCGATCGAGGCCAGGATCTTCGGCGCTGGAGTGTTCAACTCCTCCGGTGACGACCCCTGCGTGGTGTACCTGGTCGGCGGCAGCCCTCACCTGACTCCGTTGTTCCGCGCTCTCAAGGGCTTCGTGGAGGCCCGCTACCCCGGAGCCGCCGAACAGCACGACCCCTGGGTCCCGCACATCACTGCCGCCTATGGCACCGGCGCAATGGTGGAGTACGAGGGACCAGTGATTTTCGACCGTATCGGCCTTCGCTGGCCTGGAGCAGATCAGGACTTCATCCTGTAGACAACGCCGTTTCTCACTCGAAGAGAAGAGAGGCCCTTCGAGGAGGAGACGACATGGCGTTGGTTCACACCGATTTCGGTCCTGGCGAGATCATCGCCAGTGAGACCGTTCGGGGCCGCACACAGCACAAGGTCGCCGTTCATGGCGTCGGCGAGATCTGGATTGATGAGGCCAAGCTCGGCAGCGTCACTCATCAGGCCTGGGCACCGATGGATCACGACAACTCTGTCGACCTGCCCTACGACCCCACCCCACAGTATCCGGCCATCCCGGGCGAGACCGAGTCGACCATCCAGCCGATCCACGAGATCGACGCCGATGAGCGCCTGTCTCCGGCGGACTCGATCACCTTCGAGGACCGTGAGACCGACGAGGGTGGCGACGGCGTTGAGAAGTTCGAGGACAACTTCGCCAAGGCCGCCAGCTGGTCGCCGGAGTACGACCGCATGTCGCCGTCGGAGTACCACCAGCACTCGGCCCCCTACAGCGGTGGCGGATACCAGACCTACGGCCTGGGTCCCAACGACCCGGAGTGGGAGGAGTTCCGGCAGTTGGACCGCGAGCAGAACCCTCATCTCTACGACGACGAGGGGTATGACGGCGGGACCGGCGGTTGGCAGCAGCAGGCCAGCAGGCACGAGGCCAACCCGGCCGCACTCGTAGTCCCGGTGGCTACCGGCCTGGCCCGGGGCATCGGCATGGGTGTCGCCGGAGAGATGCTCAGCGGCGGTGACGAACCCTCCAGCGACCCCAGCGCCCCGCCACAGGAGGGTACGGCCGATCAGGTTCTCGACGCCACGGCTCCCGGTCCGGGTTGGGAGGGCATCGTGCGCGGAGCGTCGGCCACCGACGAGTTCCTGGCCAGCCGAGAGGTCAAGGCCGACGGCGTCGGCGCAGGCCTGAGCGACCGTTACATCGACATCACCGCCTCGGCGGACTACCACAACGACCCGGTGGCCCAGTTCCGCCATGACCCAGTCGCCTTCATTGAGCGCACCGGCCATGTGCACAACGAGCCGGTCAGCCCCGAGATGGAGCACTACGGCAACCTGGTCGAGGCCAACCCCAAGATCCGCGAGGCCGCCTGGAAGGACGTCCGGGCCAAGGCCATGCGTCTGCGCCGGGAGGGCCGCGTCCACGTCAAGGACCTGGCTCCGGACCGCATCTACGCCAGTGTCGAGGGCGACCACGGCACCTACGAGGTGATGATCGCCAAGGGTGGTGCCTTCGGTGGCTTCGGTGGCGGCCAGGCCATCCACAACTGGCGCTGCGCGTGCGAGTGGGGCAAATGGGCCTTCCAGCGCCGCCTGACCTACGTGGGCCGTCTGTGCAGCCACGGCTACGCCGCCTACATGGAGATGCAGTCGGCGCACATGAAGAACCAGCCGCGCCAGCGCAGGCTGACCCAGCCGCCGCGCCGTCGCAAGCGCGCCGACGCGCTGCAGAACACCCCGCAGCGCTTGGTGCCGGATCTGGTGGTCAACGACGTCGATGACGCCCGCGTGTTCCTCGACGTCACCGAGGACGAGCGCACGGACACCGGCCCTGACGACATCGTCAGCGAGCGTGACATCGTCCATTTCGCCCGGGTAATGACCGCCTGCGATCGTGATGGTCTGCCCTATCCGCGTGAGCTGGTCGCGTTCCTGGAGCGTCTCGGCGAGGACCAGACCGAGGAGGACTGGCACATCGGTCCGACCTCGGAGGCCGGTGAGGCGCTGGTCGAGCTGCGCGAGTGGGCCGACCACCCGCAGGCCGAGGACTTCGGCCACATGGAGGAGCGCGTCGAAGACATCCGCGACGCCGTCGATGAGGCCCGTGAGCACGGCGTGGACGCCAGCCAGCTGGTGGCCAACGTGCACTTCCGGACTGCTGCCCCTGAGGACGAGAACAGGAACGTCCTCAACAACCCCTCCTGGCAGCAGCTGATGAATCCCACTGGCGGTGGATACACCAACCTGAAGGAAAACCCGTTCGCCGGTGGCGGATACGACCCCTCGAAGGCTCCCGGCGTGCGCGGTGGCCCGAACAGCACCCCCGTCAGTAACCCGTTGCTCAACACCCCGTTCGGCGAGATGCTCACCGGAGGTGGTGCCGCTGGCGGCAAGGGTGGCGACGATAAGGGCAATACCCAGAACGACAGCAAGGGTGGCGGCTCGATGTTCGGCGACGCCGCTGCTCTCGGTGGCGGAAACTCGGGTCAGTCCGGTAGCGGCGGCGGCGGTCAGTCCGGTAGCGGCTCCTCGTCGGGAGGCTCCGGCGGTGGATCGAAGGCCGGAGACCCCATCGGTGAGGGCGAGTACCAGATTCAGCCTGGTGACACACTGTCTGACATCGCCCAGCGAGCCGGGTACGGCGACGACTACCAGTCGCTGTACGACCAGAACAAGGACAATTCCTCCGCTGTGGGAAGTTCCCCTGACGAGATCTTTGCTGGCGGCACTCTGAACATCGGTAAGCCGGGAACCGGCTCCAGCAACGACAACGGCCAGGCTCCGCAGGCCACCGACAGCCCGGACACCAACGCCGTAGGCGGCCCGCTGAACCAGAACAGCGGTGGTCAGGGTGCAGACACTCCGGAGGCCACCAACCCGGCTCAGACCGGTCCGGACCCGGCCACCCCGGCGACCGGCGTGTCGACCAGCACCCCTCAGGCCACCACTGACGCCGTCAACGGCAACGGCCCGGGCACCGGCAGTTCCACCCCGACCATCAACTCTGACACCGGGGCCACCACTGACGCGGTGAACAACCCGGCGACCAGCACTCCGCAGACCGACACCTCGTCGGCCAACAACGGAGCGGGAAGTGCTGACTCCGGGACGACCACCGCGTCTGGTGCTCAGAACATCGGCGACACCATGGGTGCGGTCACCGACGCCATCAGCTCGGGTGTGGGCATGGCCTCCGACATCGCCAGCGGTATCGGCAGCCTGTTCACCGGCGGCCGCCAGGTCTTTGCCGACCAGGAGGACTACAACGAGTGGGTCCGCTACGCCTACCCGGAGGCCGGTGACCATCTGCCGTTCGCCGGATCGGGTCGGCTGGGGCCGCTGCAGTTCTCCACCAGCGAGGAGTATGCCGACGAGGCCCGCAGGAATCACGACGACGTGACCGACCTGGAGCACCATAACGTCGACCTGGTCGGCGGGGAGAGAGTCCGCACCAGCGGCATCCGTCCTATCGGCAACCGGTCGCGGCCGGTGATCGTCCCCGAGGTGATCCGTGAGCAGCGGCCGGGCCATGGTCGTGCCGTTGAGGCCCATGTGCCTGACGACTTCGATCCATACTCGCGCACGGCGGCGCATTTCGAGGACCCATACGCCAGCGATGACGAGGCGGGCGTCCACACCGCTGCCTTGGGCGATGACTTCGTCGCCGATTTCCAGCGCACTGCCGGGGCGGCCCTGATGTCGTCATCGAGCGGCAGCGGCGGGGGCGACCCCGACATCGCTGCAGCGGCTCAGGGGTTCCTGCGCACGGCTGGCCGCAACTACAGCCTGGCCGAGCAGAACGAGCTGATCCGCGAGGGCGATATCGGCGGGGCGCGCAACCTCAACAAGCTGGACCTGCGTGGAACCCACTACGAGGCAGAGGCGGACTTCGGCCTGTTCACGTAGTCACGAGCCATTAGAAGAAGAGAGGAGGTGTCGTGGCTACCAGGCACGTGATGCGGGGCGAGTTCAATCCTCGTCCGTCCAGGCAGGCCCTGAAGCGCAAGCTCAAGCACGCGAAGGTCATCGAAGGCTTCAAGATCAAGCCGGGGTATCTGTACACCGTCGTTCGTGCCATCTCTGCGCGGGTCAACCAAAATTATGACGGTTGGCCCAGCGAAGAGTTGAAGAAGTCCTACCACACGTTCGTCGGCAAGCCGGTCTTCGTCAATCACGAGAACTACGACCCCACCAAAGCCCGTGGCGTTGTCGTCGCCGCTCGTTACGTTGAGAACGGCAACGACAAATACATCGAGGTCATCCAGGAGATCGACGCCCAGCGATTCCCCAAGTTGGCGCACGAGATCCGTACAGGCGGACTTGACTCTGTCTCGATGGGTGCCGAGGCCGGGTTCACGATTTGCTCGTACTGCGGTAACAAGGCCTATGACGTGCCTGACATGTGCGACCACGTCCTGTATCACAAGGGCGAGAAGCTGCCCCGTTTCGATCGCAAGACGGGCAAGCGCGACAAGGTCCTGGTCTACGAGTCCTGCCATGACATCAAGTTCTTCGAGCTGAGCTACGTTTTCGATCCGGCGGACGAGACCGCCGTGGCCTCCAAGGTCCTGGTGGCGTCGAAGGTCGCCGTCGGCAGCAATCTGGCCAAGACCGCCGGTGGTGGCACCTGCCCGCCCGGCCAGGACTGCACTGTCTATGACAAGGACGCGGAGCCGATGAGCGGGATGGTCGGCTTCGGCGATCCCCGCTCCACCGCCGAATCCGGTAGCAGCTCAGGTGGCTCCTCAAGTGGCTCCTCAAGTGGCTCCTCAAGCGGCTCCTCCACCTCGATGGGCGACACCGGCCAGGCCAAGACCACCTCCGGTGGCGAGCTGGGAGACCCCTCGACGTCGACCTCCGGCGGCGTCGGTGATGACGGCATCATGGACATCTCGCGCCCGCTCTACGACCAACTCAAGAGCCTGGACCCCAACGCCGAGATCGGTGGCTACCGTCCGGGCGGTGACGGCTACGACGAGCACAACAACGGCGCTCTGGACTACATGACCACCGACCCGGCGGTAGCCGAGCAGGTCAAGTCCAAGGCCTTCGAGGTGGGTGCCCCCTACGTCATCTGGCAGCAGCAGCTGCACTACCCCGACGGCTCCACCAAGCCGATGGAGGACCGGGGCAGCCCGACCCAGAATCACATGGACCACGTGCACACCGGTCCACTGTCTGGGTCGAAGTCGGCGAAGACCGAGCACACGGTTCTGGTTACCGCCGGGTTCGTCGATCCGGCTGCCGACTGCACCGTGTGCCGTCAGGCCCGGGTGGCCACCAAGTGCCACTACTGCGCCGGAGACGCCGAGGAGGGCTTCTCCTCGTGCGTCGCGCACCGGCCTATGGAAGAGAAGAAGTTCAAGGCCGCTGGTCTGAAGACGGCGGTCAGTGATTACGGATTCGAGCCTCACCCCGACGGCGGATACGTCGTCAAGCGTCCGCACTATGACGAGCGCGGCCAGATGACGCCCGCCGCAGTCCCGCTGCCCAAGCCCACCGGAGATCCCCGCAATCCACGTCCTCAGGTGTTCAGCGACCTGGAATATGCCGTCGATGCTGCCTTGGCGCACAAGGCGATTAGTGGCGGGTCCAACAGCAACAACTGGGGAGTGGACTGGGACCCCGACACCCATCCTGTTGACGGCGTCCGTAAGCACCTCATGCACATAGTGCAGAAGCACACCGCTGCAGCCTTCGAGGCCGAGGTGCTCAAGGCGGCTGGCTGGAATCCAACATGCCGAGAGGAGGCCGCGATGACGTTCGAGACCAACGTGATTCGTGAGTTCCTCGGTGGCCCGCCGCCACCGGCCCGCCCGATGACCGGCATCGGGCACCAACCCGGTTTCGATCGCAAGACGGGCAAGCGCGACAAGGATGACCCTCAGGCCTACTGCGGCGAGATCAAGCACCGCACCGAGGACAAGAAGAAGGCCAGCTTCGAGGCTCGCGTTCTGCAGGCCGCCGGTATCGCCCCGCCACCGCTGGAGAACAGCCAGTACACCCAGCGACCCGGCACCATGGGCACCTACGTCAAGGTGCACGACTACTTCGACCGGATGGGCGCTCCGCACGACAAGGGGCCGGAGGGCGTTCTCGACTACGGTGCTGGCCTGGGACACAGCGGTCAGTGGGGGCACACCTACGAACCGCATCCGCGTACCGGGTTCGAGCCGACATACCAGAAGGCCGAGGACATTCCTGAGGGCGCGTACCACCGGGTGACCAACCTCAACGTTCTCAACGTCGTGCCGCCGGATGTCCGCCACCAGATCGTTGACGGCATCGGTCGCGCTCTGGCTCCGGGCGGCCATGCGGTGATCACCACCCGTGGCAAGGACGTCTACGATGCTCGTGATCAGACTCCGGTGCCCGGCGATGACGGCCCGTACGGTCCGGGCGTGATCATCAACCGGGGCAAGAAGAACGAGACCTACCAGAAGGGCTTCCACCCCGACGAACTGCACAAGTACGTCTCCGAGCGGTTGGGGCCGAACTTCACCGTCAAGAAGGTCCCCATCGGCCC
>Ga0164243_10010105_pt1 | contig 13605 bp, 12 predicted proteins | sample OricompcompostOP_FD_108781 | JGI IMG/M metagenome (GOLD analysis project Ga0164243, IMG submission 108781) | Organic Plus compost microbial communities from Emeryville, California, USA - Original compost - Organic plus compost (OP) | ecosystem: Engineered > Solid waste > Mixed feedstock >... | reverse complement strand
GGTGCGTCGCTTAACTAAGCGCGCTCTGAGGCCCCTGTTCATCGTGTACAACAACCCCCCTGGTGTGTGTAATTTAGAACCACCAGGCCGGTGCGGACCGCTAAAATGTGGTTTCCACGTGCACCCCAGCGTCAACTTTCAATTCGAAACACCCCCCTGAACCTCCATCTTCGCTGTTGCAGAGGGGCTGTTGAACACAGGAAGAGCATGAGAAGACAGTGACGATGCTGTCATTCATACTAATACAGAATCGGCAGTGAGTGCGTCCCTCAACGAGTCCCTTTGGCAGCGCGTGGCTTCCTTTGCAGAGGGGGGACACTGACGTTGTGCTTCAGGGGTAAGACCCGGTTGGCGAAGTGGTATGTCCCATACAGCGATGAGGAGAAGATAAAGCTCAAGGGCGAGGCAAGTTTCTTTCCTTCTTCTTCTTCTTCTACCCTTCATTCATTACCACCTTCCGGATGTCCCAGCCCCACCGCAAAACGGCACGCACCTAGTCTTTGCGCAAAATAGCTGACCCTGCCCTTCTCTCCCCAGGTCCACCGCCTCGTAGCCCCCCGCGACCAAAAATACCAATCCAACTTCGTCGAGTTCCGCAACAACAAGATCGTCTACCGGCGGTACGCGGGCCTCTTCTTCTGCGCGTGCGTCGACACCAACGACAACGAGCTAGCGTACCTCGAGGCCATCCACTTCTTCGTCGAGGTGCTCGACGCCTTCTTCGGCAACGTGTGCGAGCTCGATCTCGTGTTCAACTTTTACAAGGTGTATGCCATCCTGGACGAGGTGTTTTTGGCGGGGGAGATTGAAGAGACGAGTAAGCAGGTTGTTTTGACGAGGTTGGAGCATTTGGATAAGTTGGAGTAGAGGGGATGGAATGGGCGACAACGGGGGAAAAGGACGCCGGAGAAGAAGAAACAACAACAACAACAACAACGAAAGGAAACGGTTACAACGGATTAATATGTCCTGGGTTTACTGCGCTACCCGAACTGGTATTTGGGATATTCGGTTATGGCTTTGACAGAATAGGGTTATTTGGGAATCTCTTGCTATGGGGAGGAATGTCGGAAGCCTCGATATACCTGGAGTTGATACTCCTCGACACTCGCGAGACTTCTACGCGATGAATACATGTATGCATGCTACGAGCACGTTTCGACAGGCATCGTGCTATCCCTATGCGACACACCTCTTGCAACTAGCCGGGATTCGAACTTGGATGGGCGCTTGTAACCTCGGGGCGAGATGAGTTGGTTCTGGCAAGGACCCGCATAGCGGACCCCACGGATCCGGTATCTATGACGGGCTGCGTCTGCTTTGTTGAGATTCTTGCTGCCTCTTCCGTGGACGTTCGAGTTGAGACTCTTCCGGTTCTAGCGCAAAGCAGAAGATTCACTAGATTCAAAAAGCTCAACGAAAGTACCGCAGCGTCACTTCTTTGAATGTTTACTTAGTAGATAATCAACGCCAGGTCCCAATTTTTTTTTTTTTTTTTTTTCTTTTCGAGGTTTGCCAAGATGGATGGAAGGACATGAACTGATATATAGCGTACACATAGTACAAATCGACCGTTGAAAATGTCCTAAAAATAGAAACAGAATACGATGCAACTGGGGCAATCAGTGAATATGAACCGAGGGCAAACCTTTAGTGTCCTTCAGGGAGTAAGGAGGCGACTTGCTTCGATCAATTACTGACCAAATGTAATGTTTCGACTTCGACTTCGACTTCGACTCACTCGCATGAGCTGCCAGAGCTAAGCACAATTGAAGACCCGAGTCGGGTTAACGTCCTATGAACTTTTCGGCTCCGGGTCCCACCAATTGGGCTCTGGCCTTTTTTCTTCTCTTTTTTTTCTCCGTCTCTCATCTCGCCTAGGCTCTTACATCCCTGCAGTATTAAATTCATTCGTACCATCCAGCTTTGATTATTAAATCCTTAATTCCGGATCCTCTCGATGTTATTCGCAGTCCGTGGCTCCATGGATCTCCAGATCTGCCCTACGAGTCTTTTGAACATCCATAGCAGATGATCGATGATCCCCATACATACACCTTCACCAGCAGCGTAACCCGCACTCTCGCCTCTTTCTTAGGACGCTTCAAGCTCACCCACCTCCAATTGGCGTGTCTTCGCATCCGATCCGACAGCAACCCGCATGAACTGTCCCTGCCACTCCTTGCGATCTTAACCACTCTCGTCATCCACACACGCAAAAGGGATACCGTAGTTCTCTCCCGTCATGGGCTTGTATCCAGAATTCTTACGCTTAATACCTCGTTCCGCTCTTTCCGCCGACTCCTTCACCTAGTATCATCCGGTCTTGGTCCTCCAAACCCCTCATCACGCACATTGTCTCCGCCGTCCCGTACGGCGGTGGCAATGGCAGTAGTTCTCTCACAATGACCTTATCCAAGACTATAAAATCCTGGCTCGAGGACCTGCGAGACCATTTCAAAGCGAACAATCGCTGGAGGCGGTTACTAAAGTACAACCTCGCTATGACCGTTGCCGTCATTATCTCCATCCTGCCTTCGGTCATCAGGGCCTATGGAGTCGACACGTTCTTTATACCGCTCCAGGTTGTCTTCTCTCACCCGGCCCAGCGCGTCGGTTCCATGATCGAGACTCAGATCCTAGTTCTTTCTGGCGTTGTTGTCGGCACGGCCTGGGGCTTGCTTGGGCTGTATCTCTCCGGTCTCGTCGTCGACTCGAACATAAACGCTGCATTCGCTATCCGCGCCATCTTTGCCCTCTGCTCCGCGATGACCCATGGCTTCTTACGATCCTCTACCCCGAAGCTGTTTAGCTTCGTTTGGTTCCTCCTCATGACCAGCTTCATTATCTTAGCCGCGAGGCCCCTTCACTTCACCGTTTCGCTGCTGTCTCTTATCATGTATCCCGTTCTCACCGGACAAGCCATCGTCACCTTTTTCGGTCTCGTGCTATATCCGGATTCGTCCTCTAGTTTCCTGGGTGAAGCTACCATACATGCCTTATCTGAGACGCTTGACACGCTTTCTAAAGCCACCTCGTGGTTCATTGCCTCGGAAGCCGAGCTTGAACATGTCCTGACTCGTCCGCTGACCAAGCTAACTACTGTCGACACCAGCGTAACGTTAGCGACGCTAGAAAGGAAGCAGACCACGGCCCTATCTAGAATGCGCTCAGTGCTGCACAACCCCCTAGCGCACATGAGGAGCAGAAAACCAGAGGAGAAGAAGAAAAAGAAGAAGGACAAGGAGCCCCAGGAGCCCCAGGAGGACGAGTCACCCCTATTGTCTTTGACAAACGCCAAATCAGACCTCCGACACAGCCTAAACAGGTGCAAAGACGTCCAGAGAGAAGTCAACTTTGAGTTGTCCTATTCGGCCCTGCCCTTGGATATCCTCCGGCCGATCACCACCGAAGGCATGGCGAGCCTCGTCCAGGAGACCATCAGGATTGTGGGTGCCTGCGAAAACAAGCTGGTCATGATCGAGGAGGAAGACGAGCCCAGCGACAACGATAATTCTTCCGTGGTGACGGAAAAATCTGCCCCGCCAACAACTCGGCATAGCCAGGAGATGGTCGACGCGGTGCCCGAAGCGACATCGTCGGGAATCTTTTTCAAGCGTCCTCCCGGCCCCGCAAGGACCCATTCGACGCCAAAGGAAGAGTTTCTCGAAAAGCTAAAGCTCGTGAAGCCGACTCGCGAAATAGAAGCCTGTGATGCCGATCTACTCGAGGCCATCGTTGGTCGTATCAGAGCGCCGACTAAGGAATTCCAGGTTGCTCTCAAGGAAGCAGTCTCCATTCTGATTACCTCGCTCGCCTACTGTTACGATGTTCCAGAACTACCGTCGGGCGCCAAAACACCCAGGGGCGTGCTTTTGGAAGAGGTCGACATGTTTATCGACAGCTTCGAGAGGGCCATCTCGACTTTCGACGAGGATTCTATGGACGAGTTCAAGCAGTTCACCGGGAACAAAGACGACCTTGAGGAGGAGGACATTCTTCCCCAGTTCGAGACCTTTCTCGTTTCTTCGTTCCTCCTAGGTCTACGTCAGACAGCCATTCATATCCTCCAGATGCTGAGGTACGCGAGACACCTCGTCGAAGCCAGGAAACGGCGCAACGATAAGCCGAGAGTGTATTGGCCTCACTTCACCGACTGGGCTGAATGGCTGTCTCTCGGCGGAGAGGACGACGCCATGGTGCTGCCCAAGAAAGCAAGGAAGCGCGCTCGTTCCGGCGCAGCTGAGAACGGTAATAGCGAACATCCCACATATGATGCCGATACGATTTCCATCAGGACGGACCGCTCGGTGAAAAAATGGAGGACAAGGGATACAGAAGCAGGCCGCTCCGACGCCGGCACGACCACCACCCGAGAATCGAAGAAGCCGAAAAAGAAATCCGTCAGGTTCGAGGAAAAGCACAGATCCAAGAAACCAGGCAAGGAGAGCTGGATAATGAAGATCAGAGGAAAGGCCGCCGACGCGATCGAATGGGTGAGAACCGACGACGACCTCGAATACGCCATTAAGCTGTGCGTTGCCGTGGCGCTTGTCAGCTGGCCCGGGTTCCTGCCGTCGTGGCACATCTGGTACACGGATCTCCGCGGCGTTTGGGCTCCGCTGCAGCTCATCCTCGTTTTCGAAGTGGCTATCGGCACCTCGCTCTTTGTCTTCTTCATGCGTCTTCTGGGTGTTATCGTCGGTTGTACGCTTGGCTATGCTGCTTATGCCATTGGTAGCGGTAACCATGCTGTCGCTGTTATCATTCTCATGCTTGGCATTATCCCGTCGACTTACATGCAGGTGGAGACGAAGTACGTCAAGTCGGCGATTGTTTGTATCACAACGTCGACTGTCGTGGCATGCGGTAATATCTCACCTCTAACCCCCCCCCCCTTTCCCTTTTTCTTTTCTTTCCCCCGGCTCCCGAGTTGTCTCTTTTCTATTTATATCTCTATTTGTAGAACTCACTAACATTTTTACCAGCATCTTTTAACAAAAGTGGCGTTGCCGTCGTCAACTTCTACGCCCGCCTCGTCTCCTTCCTCATCGGCGGCGTCGTCGCCATCTTCGTAGAAATCTGCCTCTACCCCGTCCGAGCCCGAGACCGCCTCATCGAATCCCTCTCCTCCGCCCTCCGCGAGCTCGTCTACATGCAGGGAGCCGTGTCCTTCGGCATCGATGACCCAGAACTAAAACAACACTCGACGCGGGTCTATTCGGCCTTCGAGTCCTCCCGCAACAAGACGCAAGCGGCCCTCGCCGCCGCCGAAACTTTCTTGCCCTTTTGCGTCAGCGAACCGCGCCTCAAGGGCGACTTCAAGGCCCTGGTGCCCGTGTATGCCGAGATCATCTTCGTGCTGCACCAGATTCTCGACCGCATGGATAACGTCGTCAGCCTGCGGAAGAACTACGGTTTCTCCATCCTCGAGGACTTTAATCCCGTCATTTACACCTACAGACGCAACGTGGCCGGCGGCGTGACACTTAGCATCTTCGCCGTCAACGAGGCCCTGACGACGCGCCTCCCGCTTCCGCAGTACCTTCCTTCCAACCGCACGGCGCAGCTCCGCCTCATCCACCGCGTCCGCGAAGTCGTCGCCTCCCGCCACCAGCGCCATGCCAGCGCCACGACCGAATCCCCACACTCCGACTGCGAGTCGTCCGTTTCCTCCCTCGACACGACGGCGCAGATCGCCGCGCGCCATAAGATCCTCTCGTGGAACGCCGCTACGTCGGGGCACATGGAGATTATCGAATACGTCGAGGAGCTCGTCGAGTTGGCTAAGCTCATCGTCGGCGTCAATGCCTTCCGCGGCGGCATGCTCGCCCAGCCCGACTTTGGCACGTATATCCGCCGCGGGAGCACGCGCTTCACCGAACTTCCCGGCGCGCCGCACCACCAGGGTAGGAGAGTCAGTGCCGAGGGTGGCTTTAGCGACGGTGCTGGTCTTAGGAGGGCCGCGACGTATAGCGGGCCCGTTCCGAGGTGGGTGCAGAGGAGGAAGAGGGCGCTTGTTGCTGGAGGAAAGGCAGCGGCGAGTAAAGCGAAGGAGGCTGCCGAAGGGGAGGAGGTAACGGCGACAGCAGCGGTCGGGGAGCATCAGGTTGTTGTGCCGGGGAGTTTGAGGAGGGTGGGGACGAGGTTTAGGAGGGATGCGACGGTTTCGAGACGCATGGGGACTTTGGCGGAGAAGGGCAAGGGTGTGGAGAGGAGTTGAAATGGAGTCATGTTTGGATGTATTAATTGGCATTGAAGATATTACTCTGGGCATATTGGCATTTTGGCGTTCGACTTTATAGGGCGCGCACATTTTTTATAGTCGGGGGATGCATAATCATATAGAAGAAGACTCATGAGACTGGAAAAGGCGAAATACACACACCCATTCGCATCAAGAAACAACCGTTTTTGCGCCGAAAGCAGATTGCTGTCCATTTCCTTCCTTCTAACTCCTAAGACACCTAGAAACAGACGATGCGTGATTGCGAAAATTGAGGGTATCATCCGGGGAGGAAGAAACGCAGAACGAAAAGGAAAACGCCCAAGTCGATACCGAAGAGACCAGGCAAAGGAGATATGCCCTCAGAACTATGTAGTGAAGGTGGTTAGCAGAGACATTTAACAATAACAACAAACATGTGAGAAGAACACAAAGACTCACGATATTGAGACTAGTCCGATGAGACAGTCTCGTGCCGTTCAACATAGCCCTCGATTTCTTGGGTCGCTGCTGCAGACGCCTAAACGCCTCCGTCACATGCCTCGGCTCGATAGGCGACCTACCCTCGCTCGGGGGATCAAAGAGGCCCTGGTTAAGCTTGCGCTTCTTGTTTCCACCAGCGGCCTTGTCGCCGCCGTTCTGGGCGCGGTGGAGGACATCCTCCTGCTCCTTGACACTTAGGGCGACCTCGGTCAGGGTCTGCACCATCTCGAAGGTAAGGAAGCCGAGGATATCGACAATGTCATCGGACGGTTTGCTGTCGGTGACAATTCCGAACCCGGCCCACTCCCTGAATCGTTTGCTCTTGCGGAAAGTGAAGGACGCCTGACGGTATTCCGACCAAGTGACGTACTCTTCCTTTGTCATGACCTTGGTGCGTTCGTCAGCCTTTTGGAGGCGCTGGAGTGTAATGTGGTTCATAGCCTCTTCTTCTTCATCCTCCTCATCGTCGCGCTCAGGGACTTCCTGGTTGTAGAACGAGCTAGGCTCCCAAGGGAGGGTGGTCTTGGACGTCTTGATCTTCTTGGCAGTATCATCGACGGGACCCCCGGGTACAACTCCGCCAACGGGGTCCTCCGCAGCGCCTAGATCGGCATCGCCGCCCTTGTCGTCTGAATCCTTGACATTCTTGCGAACATCCTTCCAGGAGAGGAAGGTTCGGAGCCGAGACACCTTAGCCTGGTCGTGTCGGATTTGGAAGATTAAATCGTTGATGCCGATCGATCGAGAACCTCGTCTAGCAGCGAGCTCGGTGCAGTTGCGAAGCTGTAGGGGGGAAAGAGTGAGTGCAAAGCCGGGTTTTTCTTGCGTTCAATAGATAGTATGCTTACCAGCTCAATAACCTGCTGTCGCACAATATCTTCGATGATGCCAGTCGTTTCAACCGATGGTTCCGCGGTTTCGCCCGAGACATACATCATCTGTTCGATGAGCCACATTAGCCGCGCTCTGAACCGATGCTGGCTCTCCTTTCCGTGCTGAGGCATGGGGGGCGTGGGTGAAATTTCGTCAAGTCGCAGGACGCGCTCTGCAATGGTCCTGCGCTTCTGCCTCTTCGCGCTTGGCTGCTGATCCTAGCCACTAGCCTGCCGCACAAGGTCAGGCTCACCGGAAGAGCCGCTGACGCCCTTCGTGAGTTGCAAGGGGGTTTCTGCTGTTTCTATGGTGGTAAAATCGACAAGCTCGTCGAGCGTATCAGGGGGTACTGGCGAACTCTCGCTAGAACCGGGATCAAAACCTGTTTGGGGTGAGACGGCAGGTTCACAAGTAGGGAATAGAGCTGGGCCAACGATCTGCTCCACTAGCTGCGACAATGGCGAAGCTGTAGTTGTAGTCAGGGTGTTGATGTCGATGGACAAGACACTGTCTAGGCTTGTAGGAGATGTTTCCACACTTTCCCCAAGCTGTCCAGCTGGTACAGGATCTGACGATTGTGTCATCGTGGTTTCGTGATATTCTTCTGGACTCTGTTGCTGGTGCTGCTGCTCGGGGGGATCGACTGCGCCTGAAGAGGGCTTCATCACTACACGATGTAGTAGTTCTTGTAATGAAAGGGGGCTCACCGGATTGCTTTGGAGATGAAAGGAAAGAGAAGAAAAATGGTGTGTGGGAAGAGAGACGAGAAGGGTATGAAGTGTGTGAAGTGTGTAAAGTCCAGTTCCATCAATCTCCAGCGCCACAATCTAGGGCCAGGCCCAGGAAGGCAGATACTTGCCCTTCATCTAAGGGCAAGCGCTACCATGCCTTTAGAGTGGGATTGGGAGTCGAAACACAACAAAAGAGCCTTTTTGACACTTGACGATGGCGACTTCCACACTTGATCGGAATCCATATCCACATCCGCAGCTCCAGAGGGTCCTCCCACTCATTGTTTCCATGATGTCTCCGATGCACAATAACACTCTACCAAAAAGTCCAAAAATCCCCATATAAGGAATTCAGCATTAATATCATTGCTCGTGACGAGACCTACCTGGCTGATCTCTTGCCGATACTTGTAATTCTTCTCCTGCGAGTCCGCCATCTTGTCTCGATCGTGTGCTTGGGGGGTTTTAAGATCTTTCTCCTTGGAAGGAAGAAGAGAGCCCAGTATTATAAAACAGCAATACAAATTTAAACAATAAAAAGTCGATAAAAGGCGCACGAGTATATAACAAAGAGAGCGATGGCGTTGATGAAAGAAGGCGAAACGATGCAAGTGAGTGTTGAAGTCAGCCACACCGTGACCGGATTGTGAACGCGCTTTCATCACGTGACAGAGTCTTCTCAACTTCCACTTCAACCCAGTGACCGTCGCGAAGGACGAGACTTAAGATTTATCTGAAATTTGAATGTCAAGAGAGATAGAAGAGGAATGAATACATTATCGTGTCTATTCGTGTTTGCTAATCAAGTCGTCGAGACGCATCCCCTCTCATCTGCCATGGTAAACCCAGTCCCGGCCCATCCCCATGCAACGATGTAATGGCTGGCGAGCAGCACCCACTCCTCAATTTCGTCCAGTCCTTCAAGTCTGTCGAGCCTCACCTTCTCTTCCGGCAATACCCACTTCTCGAAAATATCATGCACTGTCAAGACCTTTACTGTAGAGAAACCGGCTTCCTTGAGCCGCTTCGCCTGGTCATTGGGTTCCTTGTAAACCTCAAGGGTCGGCATGCGGATTCTTCTCGCGGCAAGATTCGATACCATCATTTTCCCGAAAGCATCATCTGGTTTCACCGGTTCATATATCAAAATGGCAATGCTGGCAATTTTATCCGTAAACCACCTTATGATCCGCTCCGCATCTGGCGATTCCAAGTAGCACAGACAACATTCTGATACCAGGAGCGTGGGGACATCCGTTCTCAGCCCGGGCAAACTTGAATTTCCGCCGCCTTCCTCCTGGCCTTGGATCAAGCTGCGTAGGTCGACTCCATGGCACCAGTACTCACCTCCGCTTGGAAGTTGCGCGCTCCAAGAACCATTTTCGGACTCGGATGGGTTCGGGAGGATGTTGCGAAGGACTGGCACAGCCTGTACTGTGCGCAGCTTCTTTGCGCAGGCAGCAGGGAAATCTATCTCGTGGTAGACGAGGCCATTCTGGCCTGGCTTTGCGAAAAGTTTCAGCGGGCGGGTATCGGTGCCCGCCCCTAGGGAGACGATCTGCCGCGACACTCCTGCCGAGCTGTCCCCGGACGACAGAAAAGTGCTGATGAGAGTGTCTACGGCTGTAGTCCTCGTATACGTGCCTATAGGTGAACCCAAGGTGAGCAAAAAAAAAGATCTCGTACGATGCAGAATAAACTGCACAGCCCGCAAATCCATCTCCTCAACGACTCTGCGCACCTCGATTGATGATGGGAAGCCGGCGGCTGCCCGGACCATGGGCGCTTTGCACGAAGTATTGGGCATACGGATCATCGAGATATCCCAAATTAACAGCACTAAGCCGCGACACGGCAGCGTCGGTGTCGGTGCCTTGAATTACCTCATCTTGGCTACCGGGTCCGGACGATGAGGCAGGTCCACCACGCCGTCCTCGTCGGAAGCCTCGACCGCCGTCACCAGGCCCTCGAGACTGGAGCAGATTGGGCAGAGGAGGCACGGACATGAGCGTGGCTTTTTTGCGGCAATTAATTCTTGGCTACTTTGTAGATGTCCTTGACCCGCCCGGTACTTCGTTTCTTGGGTCTCCCCTATTCTCATCAGTCTTTCAATCAAGGAGTATGGGCATAGGGATCAGGATCATGAGAATGTAAGGAGCACGCCTTACAAGGGTCGATGGCACTAGTGGATTTCGGTTCTCAAAAAAAAGGGAGAAACTTCGTGGTGGTGTGTAATGGCGTATTGGTACTATTGCATCCCGTTTTGGTGAGTTCAACGTCCCGTTGTAAAGTCCGACGTTTTCGGCAACGCGACGTCTGGTGACTGTTCCCAACACTGTACAGGTACGGATTGATCGATGTCACCAGGCTTCAATATCAATCAGAGAATCAGCCCGTCTTAGTGGAGGGGCCTGCTGAGATTATCGGCGCTCGGCACATAGCCCAGTGGGGTTGAATTGGTAGATCGCTGGGTGGATACTGTGCCAATTTAATCGCTGCAACGCTCAATGAAATCAAATCAATCAATGATCGAATCAAATCTTATCGAAATCAAATCAAAGTCACATTCGGGGTCCAAGTATCAATTAGTCCGAGTCGAGGCCACAGCCCGTCGAACGGTGTGTACATTAGCGACTGCTCCAGTCAATCTATCCATCCAGTTTTGACAGTGGTTTATTTCGTGTCGTGAAAGCTACCCGTTATTACTTTGCAAGTTCCCTTGCCGTAATCTTGATCGCTAAACAGCCGGCTTCTCAGTGTTGAGGCCCCAAGACTCGATCTCTAATGGCGTCAGATCGGACCTAACTATACGACAAAAGCTACCCCATTGTTCATACTCGGGATCACTGGGCCCCGGACTGTCGATCATCCCAGGACAGGGTGCCAAAGTTGGCTCTCCCTGAGATCATCAGGACGGAATCAGCCGTACTGAAAAGGGAACGGGTTGATTTAAGTCGTGGGTTTGGGAATGCCGCACTGACGCGTACCAAAAAGTGCTGGACGGCAGCAAAGCTGACGCATCAAATCAACCAAAACCCAGGCGATCAGGCCCTTGCAAACCGTTTTCGTAGAGGTGAAGGTCAGGTTGGCCCCAAAGGCTCGGTCTGTCATATTATGAAGTGATCAATGCTACGCCCAAACCTTCCAAAGCCTGCAGGCGTGGCTGCAGTAGACCCTCGGAAATTGACCCGGGTCCCCCGATGACCAACGTTAACTCCTTAAGCTGAATTGCGGTGAGAGATCGGTCGGCGATGAGACATTTGTTGGGCTCATGAAGAAGACATGTCGGGCTCTTCATGACGACGCAGCACTCAGATCTGGTTCGCCGTGGTCACATCGAAAATGAGGCCGGGGAACCAGACGGGCGCCTTCTAGTTCGCCAGAAAGATGTCGTAGGGCGAGGCTAATTACCAAACGTGAAGAGGTAGCGATGCCCTCTCCGTTAGAGACGGACAAGCGCATGCTTCCTACGTATGTAAATGTACTATGCTGTATTGATTCCGCGAACTTTCATGCCAACTGCGAAGTCGTCCATGAACTGTTGGCGAACAACTGATGATGGTTTTGAGATTACGTTCTCGTCCCTCCGTCGGGATCAACATCGATAACATATCGATATTCTTGTGTGCGTACCGAGTACTGTTATACCTGCCCAGAAGATACTAGCCCGAATCTGTTAGCTCAGTAACATCGAACCTTAAAACAGCCGTGATTGTCCAAATACGGTGCAGGTTTTGAGACATTGGGGATGTCCCGACCAAGAGCAATCGCAACATTGATGAACCTGGTCTCTTCGTCAAGGGCGAGTCCGTCGCCCTGCATTACAGTCCCGACTGTTCGTTTCCGTCCATGAAGACGCTCTTCCTTGTAATACTGAGGCATGCTCAATAGACTGCATCGTCCGTCGTAAAACGCTAGTGAGTACCTCAGTACGAAGTACGGATAGGGACGCGCAAAGGTAGCGGTACACTAAATCAGTGCCTTAGCCCATACTTTATTCCAGTGAAGGCTGGGCGTTCGATATCAATCAAATCAATCAATTCCAATCAATACTGAGGTACGCTACAAGGCCAGTGTACCCCTGGTACGGTTCGATTGTGCCGCTCGCCCCTTCTGCAACGTTCTCTCTTAGTGCGTTCTCTGCTCAAATCCAAACTGCCTCGCAGACCAATCATCGTGAGCTGATTGTAAGCAGACCTCATGCCTCCGGACCCGGAGGAATAGGATGACCGCACGGAGACAGGCAAAAGTACTGCGTACGTGGAGAATAGCAGCGGGAATGTGGACTCAGCACTGCACTTTGACATTCCCACAAAGCCTCTGCTTCTTCCCCGGTGCAGACCTCATCTCAACCACAGACCACACTCACTCAGCCCCCGGGCACTTCTTCTTTCCGTCTTCAATCCACGTTCAATCATCTGTGAGCTTGGCGACCACTCTAAAAGCTTGTATTCGCCCCCGGAAATTACGAACCCGCCCAGCGTTGACTTTCTGATCTTCTCTCTCTCCGGCACGAGGTGTACTCCGTACTTGTGCGAAGTAGAGAAGTGTACGAAGCATTGCGCAGGACCAGCCGACCAGGCGTGCCACTCTCCTGGATTGCACCACACCATCTCTTACCCCAGCCAAGCAACGTCGTCAACCCCTGCTCCTTACAAAGCATCGACGCCCCTGGTCAGCAAATAGTCAACGTCTGGTCTCCCACCAGTCACTTTACCACCAAGTTGCCTTAGATTCGCTGGATTCCATCCCTTCTGGAGTGACGACGGTGTTCTCCTTTGACCAACCTCTGCCCACGCATCACGCTACCTTCCACCGTTACGGAGTACTTTGCAGCACGAGGCCCACCCCCTTCATCACAAGACATACAGGAATCCCAGGAATTATCCAACTGCATCGTGACGAAAGCAGACCTCGAACGCTCGAGACCCGTCTTCTCCTCGACGCGGAAGTGTCCCCTCCATTTCAACTTAGCCCCCACAAAGGGTCTTCGAGAATACCGCATCATGCCCCTCCGGGTGTGACTTGCCAAGGACCGCCCACTCTCCCTGTAAACTCACACACTTCTTTCTGGCTCTCAACCTTTGCTTTTCATCATCCCGTACCGACAGCCTGGCGCAAAGTGCGACTCTGCCAATCACGGCCGCTTCCGACTGACTCCTGCAAGCTGCCAGTACTATAGTTTAGTACCCCCGGTCCGCCACCTGTGTTGGCTGACACATTCCGACGCTGACGGTCAAAGCCCCCGACCGTCCTTCTTGGTTCGCCCCTCCGACTTTAGTTGTGCGTTCC
>Ga0164243_10010104_pt1 | contig 13605 bp, 12 predicted proteins | sample OricompcompostOP_FD_108781 | JGI IMG/M metagenome (GOLD analysis project Ga0164243, IMG submission 108781) | Organic Plus compost microbial communities from Emeryville, California, USA - Original compost - Organic plus compost (OP) | ecosystem: Engineered > Solid waste > Mixed feedstock >... | reverse complement strand
GCGCGCGGTGGACATCGCTGACTACGGCGAGGAGTACTGGGAGGACCGGTACCGCTCGCAGATCTCCGTCTGGAGTGGACAGCCGAACACCCAGCTGGTCGCGGAGGTCGCCGATCTGGCACCCGGCTCGGCGCTGGACGTCGGCGCGGGCGAGGGCGCCGACAGCTGCTGGCTCGCGGGGAGGGGCTGGCGGGTCACGGCGCTCGACCACGCGGCCACCGCGTTGCGCCGGGGCGCCGAGCACGCGGCCGAGGCCGGAGTGGCCGACCGCATCGAGTGGGTGCGCGCCGACGTGCGCACGTGGGACCCGGGGGCGCGCCGGTTCGATCTGGTCTCGGCCCAGTTCCTGCACCTGCGCGGTGCCGAGCTGCACGACGTGGTCACGCGGCTCGCCGAGGCCGTCGCACCTGGCGGCCGCGTCCTGCTCGTGCAGCACGACCTGGCCGGCCGAGCCCACCACGAGCACCTGGCGGACCGGTTCGTCCCGACGCCGGAGATCGCGTCGTGGCTGCCGGGGTGGGCCGTGGAGGTCGACGACGTCCGCTCGCGCGAGGTCACCGGCCCGGACCGCGAGCCGGTGACCATCCGCGACTCGGTCTTTCGCGCCCGGAGTGCGGAAAGCGCTTCCCACGCTCAGCGGTAAGCCTGGGACAGCCGCGCGTACGCGACGATGTTGTCCGCGTAGTTGCGCGTCGAACGGTCGAAGTCACCACCGCAGGTGATCATCCGCAGTTCCGGTCCAGCGGTGTCGCCGTAGACGTCGTCGGTCGGGAACCGCGACTTGGGGTACCGCTCGACCCGGTACACGGTGAACACCGCGGTGGTCCCGTCGGCGCGCTGCACCCGCGCCTCGTCCCCGGGACGCAGGTCCTTGAGGCGGTTGAAGGTCCCCGGAACGTGGTTGTAGTCGACGTGCGCGGCGAGCACCGCGGGGCCGGTCTCGCCCGGCGTGGGCCCGCCGGTGTACCAGCCGGTGGTCACGGCGTCACCGGGTACCTCGAGCGCGCCGTCGGCGTCCAGGCCGAGGTCGGTGATCGGGCCCGTGCTGACTCCGATGGACGGCACGTCCAGCCGCACCGGGCGGGACTGCGGCAGCGGCCCCTCGACCGGGGTCGCTGCGGCCGTTGACACGACCGGTGCCGCAGGCGTCGACGGCGGGGGTGGTGCGGGCGCGGACTCCGACGGGGAGCCGCAGGCGGTGAGGGCGGCGCCGATGGCCGCGAACGCGAGCCATCGGCGCCATCGCGCGATCGTCATCGCCTGGCGTGCCGCCGCGCGAGCAGGACGGTGCCGGACGCGCCGCCGAGCAGCACGAGCGCGCCGATCGCGACCGCGGGCCCGGCTTCGCTGCCCTGGTCGCCGCCGCCGGTGTCCACGCCGCCCGACGGCTTCACCTTGACCTGCGAGCCGGTCGACGTCTTCGCGCCGAACACCGATTCGCACGCGTAGCCGTCGTGGTCGGCGTCGAGCCGGTGCGGATCACTGCGGTCTGCGTCGAGGGTGGCCTGGGCCTCGGCCTGGGACGCGAAGTCCTTGCAGTCCAGGTCGGCCGGGCTCGCCGCAGGTGCCGGTGCGTCGGGGGTGGCGCTCGGCGCCTCGGTGGAATTCTCCGGCGGAGCCGGAGTCGCGTCACCGCCGCGGGACGGCAGCCTGTCGCAGGCCTTTCCGTCATTGTCGCGGTCCAGCCCGTAGGGATCACTGGGATCCTGGTCCAGGATTGCCTGCGCTTCTTCCTGATAGGTGAAATCGCTGCAATCGTAGAGATCCGGCGAAGGTGCAGCGAAAACAGCGGGAGCTGGGCCGAGCAGCGCAATGCCGGCCACAGCGGCCGTGCCGAGGACACGACGAATCACGGACATGGTGGGAACGTCCTTTACGGGAAGAATGATCGGGATCGTACGGCCGATTTGTCGCGGCGGAATGGAGGAACGTTACGCGGAGAATGTGGGAAATTGTTGTCCGAATAATTGCGGTATCCGGTTCTCGGCCACTCGTCGACGCGCTGTAAGCGTTGTCACGCTGCGTGGCGGCGCGTGACTGCGCGATACTCCGGATGGCGGCTTTCCTTGGGCCGGCCGCGGGCCACCATTGACCGAACAGCCACTGGAACGGGGGAAGCGTGAGGCAGACCAGCGACCTGCGGGACAGCGACGTCGAGTCGGTGCGTGAGCGGGCCCGGGGTTTCGACCACCTGAACCCCGCCGAAGCCCCCACGGTGCACGAGACGTTGCGCGGGTTCCGCCGGGCATGCCCGGTGGCGCACAGCGAGGCGCACGGCGGGATGTACGTCGTGACGCGGTTCGACGACCTGCGGCACGTCGCCCGGCACGGCGAGGTGTTCTCCTCGGCGGCCGAGGTCGGCGCGGTGGTGGTCGCGCCGGAAACCGGCGGCGTGATCGCCCCGCTGTTCGAGCAGGACCTCGACGAGCACGCGGGCTGGCGCAGGCACCTGCAGCGGTTCTTCACCCCCGCCGCCGCGGCCACGCACGAGGACTACGTGCGGCGCGTGGCGCGCGAGGTGGTGGCCGAGCTGGCCCCGCGCGGCCGGGCCGACTTCGTGCCGGACCTGTGCGTCCGCATCCCCCCGCTGGTCATCGCGTCCCTGCTGGGGGTCCCCGAGGACCAACGGCCGGTGCTGGCCGGTCTCGTGCACGGCCTCGCCGCGGCGGACAACGCGGAGCGGGCAGCCGCGGTCGGGCGCGAGTACGCCGATTTCCTGCTCGCCCAGATCCGGTCCCGGCGTGGGGCCGACGGCGACGACGTGTTGACCTCGGTGGTCAACAGCGAGATCAACGGTCGCGTCGCCACCGACCACGAGCTGCTGAAGTTCGCCTTCCTGCTCATCGCCGCGGGCAACCTGACCACCACCGACCAGCTGGCCAGCATCCTGCTCGAGCTCGCCGCCGATCCCGCGCTGCGCCACCGCGTGCTCGCCGACCCGGGCCTGATCCCGGAACTGGTCGAGGAAAGCGTGCGGCACGAGTCGGCCGTGGCCGCCACCGGACGCACCGTCGTGCGGGACACCGAACTGGCCGGTGTCGCGCTGCACCCCGGCGACCGGATGCTGCTGACGTGGGGCTCGGGCAACCGCGACGAGCGGTTCTTCCCGGACGGCGACGAGTTCCGGCTGGGCCGCCCGCGCAAACCGCACCTCGGCTGGGGCGCGGGCGCGCACCGCTGCCTCGGGCTGCACGTCGCGCGCGTCGAACTGCGGGTCATCTGCGAGGAGCTCCTCGCCGCGATCCCGGATTTCGAACTGCCACCGGGTTTCGCCCCGGAGCGCACCTACGGCGTGATCCGCGGGGTGCGGTCGCTGCCGGTCACCTGGAAGTAAGCGCTTTCAGTCCACGGTGCCCAGCCCCGCAATAGTGAGAATCCGGCCGATGGTGGTGCGCTCGTCGTCGGCCAGCGGGTGCAGGGGTGCGTTCGTCGCGGCGTTGTCGATCACCCCGCGCCACGCGAGCGCGGCCTTGAACGCTCCCAGCGCGCCCGCAGTGTGGCCGATCCGCGTCGTGCCGGCGACCGACACGATGCGGAACAGGGCGGCCAGCCGGTCCTGCTCCGCTTTCGCCGCCGCGAGGTCACCGTCGCGCGCCGCCCGGTACAGCCGCACGTACCCGTGCGGGTCCACGTTGCCCAGTCCCGGAACGAGCCCTGCCGCACCCAGCGCGAGAGCGGTGTCGGCGAGTAGTTCGGAACCGGTCAGCGCGGGCAGTTCGGTGCGCCGCAGGACCTCCCGGAACGCGGCGAGATCACCGCTGGAGTCCTTCAACGCGGCGATGGTCTTGCTCTCCGCGAGCTCGGCGATCACGTCCGGGGTCAGTCGGGTGTGGACGGCCGACGGGATGTCGTAGGCGACCACCGGCACGTCCACCGCGGCGTGCACGTGCTGGAAGTGCGTGACCACTTCGGCCGGGTGCGGAGCGACGTAGAACGGGGCGGTCACCACCACCGCGTCCGCGCCGAGTGCGGCGGCCTGCCGTGCGTGTTCCACGACCCGGCGCGTTCCGGTGTCGACCGCGCCCGCGAGGACGGGGACCGCCCCGGCCACGGTGCCGGCGGTGACCTCGACGAGCGCGCGCCGCTGCGCCGTGTCGAGCAGGGCGATCTCCCCGCTCGACCCGCCGACGAACACGCCGTCCACGCCCGCGTCGAGCTGGAACGCCAGCAGTCGTTCGAGTGCGCGCCGGTCCACGTCGCCGTGGTCGTCGAGCGGCGTCACGAGCGGCGGGACGACACCGTGCGGGGTGAAGGTGGTGTCAGAGACCACTGGCGGTTTTCCTTTCCCTGGGCACCAATGCGGGCGCATCGGAGCTGATTTTCAATGCGCGGCCGAGCCGCGCCGGCCCGTCGAGGCCGATCACGGCTGCGACGACGACGGTGAGCGAACCGGCGAGGACCATGAGCGCGGTGCCGAGGCTGCCGATGTCGTCGGCGATTGCGGCGCCCGCCAGCGGGGCGACGGCACCGCCGAGCGCGCCGACGTTGTAGGTGAACCCGAGCCCGGCGGCGCGCAACCGCGTCGGGAAGTGGTCGCCGACGTACTTGGGCAGCAGCCCCGAGATGCCCTGGCTGGTGGCCTGCATCGCGAACAGCAGCACCCACAGCAGCACCACGTTGTCCGAGGGCAGGGCGAACACCGGGAACACGAACACCAGCGAGACGAACAACCCGAGCACGTAGGTCGGCCGCGTGCCGAGCTTGTCGCCGATCACGCCCGCCAGGCAGGTGCCTGCCGCATAGCCCAGGCCCGCCCAGGTCAGCGCGTTGGACACCTGGCCCGCGTCGAAACCGAGGTCGGATTTGAGGTAGGTGGGCAGCAGCGACTGGATCGGCCACGAGTAGAGGAAGGCGCAGAACACCGTGAGCATCACGGCGATCATCACCGGCCACGCCCGGCCGGCCAGTTGCACCGCGAACCCGCCGAGCCCCAGGACCGTCACCGCGACGAGGTAGGGCGCGGCGCCGCCCGCCAGACCGGTGAAGATCAGCACGAGCGCGGCCGACACGACCACGGCCAGCGCGGCGTTGGGCAGCCGCCGCCGGGGCGCGAACAGCACCGACGAGGTGGTGACGTCGTCCTTGGCCGCCACCTCGGCCTCCCACTCCGCGGCCTCCGGCAGCGAGCGGCGCAGGTACAGGGTGAGGGCGACCGGCACGATGCCCGCGTAGAACAGCCAGCGCCAGCCGCCCGCGGGCACGATGACCTCGTAGGCGAGCGCGGCGATCACCGTGCCGATGGGGTAGGCCGACAGCAGGAAACCGGTGGCGCGGTTGCGCATCGACTTCGGCCACGACTCCATGACGTAGGTGGCGCTCGACCCGTACTCGCCCGCCATGCCGATGCCGACGATCGCGCGGAAGACGAACAACGACCAGTAACCCCACGCGAACCCGCACAGCGCGCTGCCCACGGAGAACGCGACGATCGCGATGATCATCGCCGGTTTGCGGCCGTACCGGTCGCCCACTGCCCCGAGCACCAGCCCACCGAGCCACCGCGACACGAACGCCGCCGACACGAGCGTCGCGGCCTTGGTCAGGCCCAGCTCGAACTCGTCGGCGATCTCGGTGAGGACCAGGGTGATGAGGATGAAGTCGAAACCGTCGAGCAGGTAGCCGAGCCAGGCGGCGAAGAACGCTCTGCGCTGTGCTCCGGACAGCTGCCGGAACGATCCCGGCGCGGTGGGCGGCGGCGTTGCCATGGACAGGACCTTCCGTGAGAACGTAGACGTAGGACATCCTACGTCTGGGCACGGTAGTCGGGAGGTGAGGCCGTGTGCAAGGTGTGCGCGGCTACCGCGACGCGTGATCAGGCCGTTCGCCGTGCCTGGAACGACCGCCGGTAGACCAGCGGTGACACGCCGATCGCCGCGTGCAGGTGCTGTCGCAGCGACGTGCCGCCGGCGAACCCCACCCGGTTCGCGATCTGGTCGATCGGCAGGTCGGTGGACTCGAGGAGGTGGCGAGCTCGTTCGACGCGTTGCCGGATGAGCCACCGGCCGGGGCTGGCGCCGACCTCGTCGGCGAAGCGGCGCGCGAAGGTGCGCGGGCTCATCCGCGCGTGCCGGGCCAGTGTGGCGAGCGTGAGCGGCTCGTGCAGGTGCGCGAGCGCCCAGTCGCGGGCGGCTGACGTGCTGTCCTGCGATGCCCGCGGAACCGGCGCTTCGATGTACTGCGCCTGGCCGCCCTCCCGCCACGGCGGGACCACGCACCGGCGTGCGGCTCGATTGGCGACATCGCTGCCGTGGTCGGAGCGCAGCAGGTGCAGGAACAGGTCGATGCCCGCGGCGGCGCCCGCCGACGTGAGGATGTCGCCGTCGTCGACGAACAGGACGTCCGGGTCGAGGTCGACGTTCGGGAAGAGCTGCCGGAAGCGTTCGGTCGCCTGCCAGTGGGTGGTGGCCCGGCGGCCGTCCAGCAGACCGGCCGCGGCGAGGACGAACGCACCGGTGCAGATGGACACGAGCCGGGTGCCGGGCCGGATCGAGCCGAACGCCGCGGCGAGGGGCTCCGGCAGTCCGCGGGCGAGCGCGGCCTCGGTTCCGGGACACGGGGCGAACGACGCGATCACCACGGTGTCGGCGCTGCCCAGCACTTCCGGGCCGCGATCGGCGGCGATGGTGAAGTCGGCCGCCGTGCGCACCGGCCGGCCGTCGGCCGTGCAGGTCAGCACCTCGTACAGGCCCTCGGTCGCGCCGAAGATCCGGCTGGGGATGCCGAGTTCGAACGGGTACACGCCGTCGAGGGCGAGGACGACGACGCGGTGCGGACGGCTCACGGGCCGGCTCCCATCACTGGCATGATCCCATCGGAAGGTGTCCATCTTGCCATTGCCGTGGTGGCGGTGAGGCCAGCAGAGTGGTGTCCATGAGTGACGACACGACGATGCGCGCCATCAGTCAGCGGGTTCTCGGCGGTCCGGAGGTTCTCGAGGAGGTCGACCGGCCGCGGCCGGTGCCGGGCGCGGGCGAAGTCCTCGTTCGCGTGCACGCTGCGGGCGTGAACCCCACGGACTGGAAGCACCGCGCGGGTATGCGGGGGATGACGGAGCCGGTGCCGGTTCTCGGGTGGGACGTCTCCGGGGTGGTCGCCGAGGTCGGTTACGGGGTGACGCTGTTGCGGCCTGGTGACGAGGTGTTCGGCATGTTGCCCTATTCGCACGGCGCGGGTGCGTACGCCGAGTACGCGAAAGCGCCCACCCGGTGTTTCGTGCGCAAGCCGGCGAACCTCGACCACGTGCACGCGGCCGCGTTGCCGCTCGCCGGCCTGACCGCGTACCAGGCGCTGGTGGACACCGCGGATGTGCAGCCCGGGCAGCGGGTGCTGGTCCACGCCGCGGCGGGCGGGGTCGGGCACCTGGCCGTGCAGATCGCGAAGGCGCGCGGTGCGCACGTCATCGGCACGGCCAGCGCGCCCAAGCACGACCTGTTGCGTGAGCTCGGCGCCGACGAGGTGATCGACTACCGGGCCACGGACTTCGCCGACGCGGTCGACGGTGTGGACGTGGTGCTCGACCCGCTCGCCGGGGAGGTGCGCACCCGTTCGCTGGGTGCGCTGCGCCGCGATGGCCTGTTGATCTCGTTCGTGGGCGATGGCACCGAGGCGGCGGCGCGCGAGAAGGCCGCGGAGCTGGGGGTGCGGCTGGAGGTGCTGCTGGTCGAGGCTGACAACGCGGGCATGCGCGCGATCGCCGGGCTGGCCGAGCAGGGGCTGCTGCGGGCTCACGTCGACACGACCTTCCCGCTCGCCGACGCCGCGAAGGCCCACGCGTACGCGGAAACCAGCCGCACGACGGGCAAGAACGTCCTTGTCGTCCGGTGATCCCGGCGGCCGCGGATCGGCCCGGGACGACGACGCCGAGACTCAACGAGAGAGCGCGTGATGGACAGCCAGCGGCTTCGAAGCTGTGGCTTCGAACCGAATTTCACCGTCGAGGTGCACCCGCCGTATCCGCCTGACGGGACCTGGGACTGCCCGGTCGTCGGGTTCGACGTCGACGGCCGGGCGCACCCGTGTACGGAGTTCGACGGCCGGGCGGCCCTCGTCGCGCGCGTCCAGCCCGCAGAGCGGCCCGCGTGGGTCGGGCTGTTCGACAACGGCGGGCTCGGCCGGGTCGAGGGCGCCTTCGCCGGCCCCGGGCCCGGGCAGTTGTGCGTGGTCGCGGAGGGGACCGCTTACCTCGTCGACGTCGACTCGCCCACCGACGGTGCCGTCGTCGTCGGGGACCAGGTGCAACACGTCGCCGCCGACACCGAACACCGGCTCCTCCTGCTGGCCGGCGATACCGACCTCGTCGCGGTCGGCGTCGCCGGCCTGGCCTGGCGATCTCCTCGGGTGGCTCTCGACGGTCTGCGCATCGCGGGCACCGGCGCCGCGGGCATCCAGTGCCACGCGTGGCTTGGTGATCACGACGGAGCGACGCATCTGATCACGATCGACCCCTGCACCGGGCGCGTCGCGGCTGGGCCAGTGCTTCCGGACCGCCTGCAGTCCTGACCCCTCCACGGCATCGGCGTGGAACGGCGGTCGTGCCGCTGTGCCGCGGGCGGCGAGCGCGGCCGAAATTCAATACTTTGAGTATTCAGTACCGAAAGTATGCTAATGTCGCGTCATGAGCGCGCAGTTGCCGGGGCCGATCCCCCGCACGCCCCGGGCGGCGGTGCGGCGCCGTGTGCTGGCGGCCGCCGCAGACGTGTTCGCCGAGCGCGGGTACGTGGACAGCCGGCTGGAGGACATCGCCCGGGCGGCTGGTTTCACCAAGGGCGCGATCTACTCGAACTTCGGCAGCAAGCAGGGGTTGTTCGCCGCGGTCCTCGACGAGCGGGCCGAGGACGAACGCGTGGCTCTGCTCGACGAGTTGCGCGGTGATCCCGCGTCGGTGGCCGGTCAGGTGGGCAAGGTCGTCGCTCGTGGGGTGGTCGAGGACCGCGAACGCCGCAGATTGGGTCTCGAGTTCGCCGCGCGGGCCACCCGCGATGAGCAGGTGCGCGAAGTCCTGCTGCAACTTCGGCGTGGGCAGCGGGACACGGCTGCCGCGTTGATCGTGGAGGTGGCGCAGCGCAGTGACTCGGGCCCGGTCGTGCGTCCCGAGGTGGCGGCGCTGATCCTGCATTGCCTGACCAACGGCCTGGCGATGGAACACCTGGTCGATCCGGAGCGGGTCGATGGTGCGGCCGTCGAGCAGGCCATCGCCGCAACCATCGCCGCGCTGGTCACCCGGCCACGGGACCAAGACCGGTGACCGGACGGCGGCGCCGTCGCCAGTCCGGGCGCGTCGCCGTGCCGTATCGGACCGTTCGTGAGGAGCACCCGATGTCCGGTAATCCCAACGAGGACAGCGTCGAGCGGCGTGGGACGACCCGCCGGGCGATGCTGGCCGGCGCCGGAGGACTGGTCGCCGGCGGGTTGACAGCGACCGGTGCGTCCTCCGCGCCGGTGGCAGCGGAACGAGAGACGCCCGGCCCGCGGCCACCGCTGCGGTTCTTCAGCGACGCGGAGGCGGCGACGGTCGAGGCCATGGCCGAGCGTGTTTTTCCGGCGGACCGGAGCGGTCCCGGAGCGCGGGACGCCGGGGTGATGCACTATATCGACGGTCGGCTCGACGGCGGGTGGGGGCGCGGCGAGCGGCTGTACCTCCAGGGCCCGTTCGAGGAGCCGACGGACAGCGGGCACGGCTACCAACTGCCTCTCCCACCGCGCGAGGTCTACCGGCGGGCGCTGCGCACGGTGGACGTCCACTGCCGCACGACCCACCGGGACACGGCGTTCGTCGACCTGCCGGCCGCGGCCCAGGACGAGGTGCTGACCGCGCTGGAGAGCGGCGAGGTCGATCTCGGTCTCGCGGGCGGACAGGCTGGTTTCACGTCCGCTTCGTTCTTCGCGATGTTCCTGGACAACGTGTACGAGGGCCTGTTCTCCGATCCGATGCACGGCGGCAACCGCGGGATGATCGGGTGGACGTGGGTGGGGTTCCCGGGCGACCCCTCGGCCTACGGCGAACCGTACGCCGACTACGTCGGCAAGTGGCACCTCCCCTATCACGTGATCCCGAAAGGTGTGCAGTGATGGCTCTGCCCAAAGTGGATGCGGTCTGCGTCGGGGTCGGTTGGACGGGGGGAATCCTCGCCGCTGAGCTGACCAAGGCCGGCATGTCGGTCGTCGGCTTGGAACGCGGTGGGCCGCGCGGGCCCGAGAACTTCGAACACGGCCACGACGAGCTGCGCTATGCCGTGGACAAGGAACTCGCGCAGGACACCTCGCTGGAGACGTGGACGTTGCGACACAACACGGGTGAGCGCGCCTTGCCGATCCGCAGGATCGGGTCCTTCGCGCCCGCGAGCGGGGTCGGCGGCTCCGGCGTTTCCTGGGCGGGCCAGACCTGGCGGTTCAATCCGCGCGATTTCGAGATCCGCAGCAGAACCATCGAGCGTTACGGCGAGCAGGTCATCCCCGACGGAATGTCTATTCAGGACTGGGGAATCACCTATGACGAGCTGGAGCCCTACTACGACCGGTTCGAGTACATGGCCGGCATCGCGGGCAAGGCGGGCAACATCCAGGGCGAGAAGGTGCTCGGCGGCAACCCTTTCGAAGGCCCCCGTGCCCGCGACTATCCCGTCCCGCCGCTGGTCGAGAACCGCGCGGGGTCGATTTTCCGCACGGCGGCGACGGACTTGGGATACACCCCGTTCCCCGGCCCGGCCGCGGCCCTGTCCCGGCGGTACACCAATCCGGCGGGCATCACCCGTGACGGCTGCACCTACTGCGGATTCACCGGGCACTTCGGGTGTCGGGCCGGGGCGAAGGCCGACCCCACGGTGACGGTCATCCCGGAGGCCGTGCGCACCGGCAGGTTCGAGCTGCGCACGAACGCGACCGTGGTCGAGATCCTCCACGACGGCGCGCGAGCCACCGGCGTGCGGTACTACGACGCCGCCGGCCGCCTACAGGAGCAGCCCGCGGATGTCGTCCTGCTCACCGCGTTCACGTTTACCAACTGCCGGCTGCTGCTCCTGTCGAACATGGGTGAGCCCTACGACCCCGCCACCGGCGCGGGCGTCATCGGGAAGAACTACTGCTACCAGGCCGACGGGGCCGCGGGCTTGGCCTCGTTCAAGGACGAGGACTTCAAGCCCTACATGGCCGCGTGCGGCGGCGCGGTCGCCGTCGACGACCTCAACGGCGACAACTTCGACCACACCGGGCTCGGTTTCCTCGGCGGCGGGCTCGTGAAGTACGGCAGCGCCCCCACCCTTCCGATCACCGGCGTTCTCGTACCGCCCGGCACCCCCGCCTGGGGCGCGCAGTGGAAGCAGGCGATCCGCCAGTACTACGCTCGATCGCTGATCGTCGGAGCGCAGGGCGAAAGTCCCGCCTACCGCGACCACTTCCTCGACCTCGACCCGACTTACGGGGACGCCTACGGGCTGCCGCTGCTGCGCATCACCTTCGACTGGCGACCCAACGAACGCGCCATGGTCGCCTTCCTCGGTGGCAAGATCAAGGAACTCGTCGACACGATGGGTGCCGACTTCGTGCTCGCCGGCGGAATCCTGCCCGACCACTACGACACCGCGTCCTACCAGTCCACGCACAACACCGGCGGCGTCATCATGGGCGCCGACCCACGCAGCTCGGCGGTCAACAACTACCTGCAGATGTGGGACTACCCCAATGTGTTCGTCGTCGGCGCCTCTGCGTTCCCGCAAAACCCCGGCTACAACCCGACCGGTACCGTCTGCGCGCTCGCCTACCGCGCGGCCGACGGCATCGTGAACACTTACCGCGCGAACCCCGGACCCCTGGTCTGAACCCGCTCTCTCCGTGTGCGCGAGGTCAACACGCCGGGGTGGATGCTCTCCTGAGGACGGTCCGGAAGCGTCGTGGAGCATCGACCCCGGAGACGGACAGCGGTGTGCGGACCCTCCCACTTCTGGCTGAGACCCAGTTCACACCGCGGCAGCTCGCGAACCCGTCCGCGACGGAGGCCTCCAGGAAGGCTGGGTGCGCACACGGCGGGGAAAGGGCAGGGTTTCGGTAAGGCGTGATCTTGACAAACAAAAACCCCAGGCTGTTGACCTGGGGTGTTGTGCGCCATCAGGGACTCGAACCCCGAACCCGCTGATTAAGAGTCAGCTGCTCTGCCAGTTGAGCTAATGGCGCTGGCTTGTGCCGCCCGGTCTCCCTGGCGACGTGGAAAAGATTAGCACGCCTTCCAGAGGGCGCTCACGGAGGGTCTCTGATTACGTTTCGGCAGGTCGTGCGCCTGCGCGGGGGGTGATCGGGCAAACTGGAGATCAGCGAGACGAAGCGGACGTTCTTCACACGAACGGGGGCGGTATGAGGCGTTCGGCGGCGGGTGGCGTGGCGTGCTTGGTGTTGGTGGCCGGTGTGCTGGCCGGGTGCACCTCGGGTTCGGGCGCGCCACGGGGCGAGCAGGGGGCGGCGCCGCAGGAGCAGGCCGAGGTCGTGAAGCCGGTGTCGGTGGCGACGGTGCCCGCGTCCGGGGCGGCGGAGGTGGCGCCGGGCGAGCCGGTGTCGGTCACGGCGACGGACGGCACGTTGACCGAGGTGACGTTGCACAACCCGGAGGGCGAGGCGGTTCCGGGCGTGCTCGCCCCGGACGGCACGTCCTGGGAGTTCAGCGACGGGCTGGGCTACGGCAAGGAGTACACGCTCACCGCGGTGGCGGTCGGCGCGGACGGCAAGCCGGTCACGTCGACGTCGACGTTCCGGACGGTGCCCAAGCCGAGCAAGACGATCTCGGTGTCGTTGAACGCGCAGGAGGGGGAGACGGTCGGCGTCGGGATGCCGTTGATCGTCACCTTCTCGTCGAAGATCACCGACCGGCAGGCCGCGGAGCGCGCGTTGAAGGTCGTGACGGACCCGGTTACCGAGGGTGCGTTCCGCTGGACGAGCGACAAGACCGTGGTGTGGCGGCCGAAGGACTACTGGAAGCCGGGTACGAAGGTCTCGGTGCAGGCGGCGGTCTACGGCAAGCCGTTGGGCGGTGGCGCGTACGGCGCGGAGGACCGCTCGGCGAACATCACGGTGGGTGACAAGGTGGTGGTGGTCGCGGACGGGCAGTCGCACCAGATGACGGTGTCGGTGAACGACGCCGAGGTGCGGACGATGCCGACGTCGATGGGCAAGCCGGGGCACACGACGCCGGAGGGCACGTACACGGTGATGAGCGAGCACGTGGGGTACACGATGGATTCGGGTACGTACGGTGTGCCCGCGGACACCGCGGGTGGGTACCGGACGTACGTGCAGTACGCGGTGCGGTTGTCGAACAGCGGGATCTTCTACCACTCGGCGCCGTGGTCGGTGGGGTCACAGGGCAAGCGGAACGTGAGCCACGGCTGTTTGAACCTGTCGACGGCGAACACGAAGTGGCTGATGGACCTGTCGAAGAAGGGTGACCTGGTCACCGTGGTGAACAGCGGTGGCCAGCGCCTCGAGCCGACGGACGGGTGGTCGGTGTGGCAACTGAGCTGGGCCGACTGGACAACCCCGGAGAGCTAGCGACGGAGTGGTGCCCCGCCCGAAAGGCGGGGCACCACCGTCACGAGGCCACGAGCGCCGGGGATTCGCAGTAAG
>Ga0164243_10010102_pt1 | contig 13606 bp, 9 predicted proteins | sample OricompcompostOP_FD_108781 | JGI IMG/M metagenome (GOLD analysis project Ga0164243, IMG submission 108781) | Organic Plus compost microbial communities from Emeryville, California, USA - Original compost - Organic plus compost (OP) | ecosystem: Engineered > Solid waste > Mixed feedstock >... | reverse complement strand
GATGCGGCTCACCACGAACTCGACGATCAGCGCGGCGGCCAGGAACAGGCCGGTGATCCGTACGCAGGACGCCCCGGCGGCCAGGGCACAGGCCAGCGGCCAGGCGCGGCGGCGGGCCGCCAGCCAGGCGGGCAGCGCGAAGGCGAGGAAGAGCGCCTCGGAATAGCCTGCGAACAGGAAGACGGCGGGGGGACACAGCAGCAGCGCCAGTACGGCCCAGCGCCCCGCACCCGCGGGCCCCTCCAGGTCGGCGAGCCTGGCCAGCGCCACGACGGCCACCGCACCGGCGACGAAGGAGATGATCAGCCCGGCCAGCGTCCAGTCGTCCACCACCAGGTGCACCAGCCGCAGCGCCAGCGGCAGGCCGGGGAAGAACGCCGGCAGCCCCGGGTCGGGCTCCAGGTTGGGGTCGCCGTCGTAGCCGAACTGCGCGATCTTCCGGAACAGGTCGACGTCCCAGAACTTCCACCGCTCCAGCAGCGGGGCGTGGTTCTGACCGGAGACGATCAGCACGCCGTAGAGCGCCACGAGGAGCATGCCCGCCCTGGTGCCCACCCACAGCAGCAGGGCGTCGCGGACGGTGGCGCTGCGCCACAGCGGTTCGGCGGCGGTCTCGCCGCCGGGGAGACCCGTCTGCCCCGGAGCCTCCTCGTCCGGCCCGGGTCGCTCCCCGCGTTCGGGGTCGTGCTCAGCTTCCTGGACGAAAGCCGTCACGTGCCGTCTCCTCTCGCGCCCGCCGGTCATCGCCGCGCGGTGCCCCACCGCTTCGGAGCACGGTGCCTTACCGCCCCGAAGCGGGCCCGCCTCCCGGACCGCTGTCACTCCCTCTGGGCCGTACGCGGCGGGCGGCCGCGCCCATGATCGGCAATGATGTCAATCACGCGCGGCGCCGCGCCAGAGCGGGCTCCGGAGCCGTCCGCGCGAGCCGCGATGACCTCGGGTTTCACCCGTGACGAGCCGGAGCGACCGGCGCCCCGGATGAAAGTTGCAGCGCCCGGTGAAGCGAGCGCCCGCTGAACGGCATCCCGGCTGGGAGACAGCCCGGCGGAGGAGACGGCGCGGCTGAGGAGGCGGGAGCGATGGCCTACCGCGACGGCCGTTCCACGACCGGGGGTTCGGGCAGGACGAGCGCCGAATGGACCGGATTCCCCTCCGAGGGCGGCATCTCGCTGAGATTGCGCAGCCTCTCGTCGCGCCGCCTCAGGTCCTCGGCGGTGGTCGGCATGAGGGTGATGCGGCCCTCACCGACCAGGTCCTGGTTCGCGGTGACGAAACCACGGGTGTCGCGCTCGTAGGCGGCGAAGCCCTCCACGTAGTCCCCATGCGCGAGGGAGGCCGCGAGCATGTAGGCGCCGACGAGGGCGAGGCTGGTGCCCTGCCCGGTGAGGAACGACGGCGCGAACGCGGAGTCGCCGACCAGCGCGACACGGCCACTGGACCAGCGGGGCGCGCGGATCTGGGCGACCGCGTCGAAGAACAGGTCGTCCGCCTCCCGCAGCGCGGCCAGCATGTCCGGCACCACCCAGCCGACACCGGCGAAGATCTCGCTGATCAGATCGCGCTGGGCCTGCAGGTTGCCGAAGGCGTGGAACGGCGTCTCGGGATAGGCGAAGGTCAGGAGGGCGTTCACCTCGTCACCGGTCGCGTAGAAGGCCGCGGCCCTGCCCGGGTCGTTCCACATCGCGACCTCGTTCTTGAGACCGAGGAGGTTGGGCATGGAGAGGATGCCGAAGGAGTAGCCGAGGTAGCGGTGGAACGGCTCCTCCGGTCCGAACACCAGCTCCCGGGTGTGCGAGTGCATGCCGTCCGCGGCGATCACCAGGTCGAAGGTGCGGCTGCCGCCCCCCTTGAAGGTGACGTCGACCCCGTGGCCGGACTGGTCCAGGCTGACGATGGAGTCGTTGAACAGGAACTCCACGTCGTCACGGACCGACCCGTACAGCGCATCGGTCAGGTCGCCGCGCCGCACCTCCAGGTCCCGCCCCGCGACGCCGCCGGTGACGCTCTGCGGGCGCAGGGTCGCCACCACGTCGCCTTCTCCCTCGTAGAAGGTCATCCGCTCCATCTCGATGTGCGCCTCCCGCAGCCGGGGCAGCAGGCCCATGCGCTCGACGACGCCCAAGGCGGTGCCGCGGATGTCGATGGGGTAGCCGCCGCTGCGCGGCGCGGGCGCCCTCTCGACGACGGTGACCTCGTAGCCGTAGCGGTTGAGCCAGTACGCCACGGTAGGACCCGCGATGCTGGCTCCGGAGACCAGGACGGTGCGCGCGGGCGTGACACGGCCGTGGTTCGGCTGGTCGGTGAGGGTCATGCCTTGACTCCTTCGTGCATGGTACGGACGACGAGCAGGCACAGCGCCGCGGTTATGCCTGCGATGACGAAGCCGGTGACGAAGCCGGACTCGGCCGGTACGCCGGAGCCGGCGACGGTATTGGCGGTGAGGAGCGCGCCGCCGAGCATGGCGCCGACGGCCGAGCCCAGGGCGCGGGTCACCAGGAGCACGCTGGTAGCGATGCCGGTGTCGCCTTCGTCGACATAGGAGGCGACGCCGGTCATCATGGCCGTGACACACAGCCCGTTGGCGAGCGCGATCAGTGCCTTGCCGACCACGATGTGCCAGATCTCGCCGTGCACGGCGCTCAGGCCGAGCAGGGCGAAAGCCATCATGACGGTCGAGATGATGGTCATCGTGCGCGGGCCGAAGCGCCGCTCCCCGATCCCGCCGATCGGCCCGGCCAGCGTCGCGGCCACCGCGCCGGGCAGGAGGACGAGGCCGATGGTGGTGGGAGACGCCCCGAAGCCGTAACCGTCGCCGGACACGTCGAGCAGCTGCGGCACGAGGTAGGCCCCGTTCGCGGTGCCGAGGCAGATCACGAACGTCACCACGCACGACTTCCAGACCATGGGGCGTGACAGCATCCGCAGGTCGATCATGGGCGCGACGGCGCGGCGTTCCACGGCGACCCACCCGGCCGCGAAGGCGACCAGCACGACGACGAGCGCACCGAAGACGACCGGCGCCGAGCCCGCCTGGGGCGCCAGCACCAGCACGAGGATGAGGGTGGCGAGAGTGCCGCTCAGCAGCAGCAGGCCGGGCCAGTCGATGCCCGAGCCGTGCGAGCCGCTTGGCTCGTCGCCGGGCATCAGCTTGCCGACCAGCAGGGTGAATACGATGATCGCGAAGGTCGGCAACGCGAACATCCAGTGCCGGGAGAGCGACTCGGCCACGGGGCCGGCGGCCAGCAGCCCTACCATCGAGCCGCCCACGAACATCCCGCTGACCAGCCCGATGGCGGCCTTGGCCGCGCCCGTCGGCAGGTTCTTGCGGACCACGATGAACGTCAGGGGCAACGAGCCCAGCATCACCCCCTGCAGGAGCTGACCGACCAGCAGCACCGGCAGGTTGGGCGCGAGCGCGGAGGTCAGGCCTCCCACCGAGACCACGGCCATGAGCCGGATCAGCATCCGCTTGCCGCCGTAGCGGTCGCCCAACGTGCCGGCGATCGGAGTGATGAGCGCACCCGTGATGAGGATCATGATGTTGAGCAGCGCCCCTTGGGCCGGGCTCATGTTCAGCTCGCGTTGCAGGAGCGGCAGCGTCGGCGACACGACCGACTCCAGTGAGCCGACGGAGATGGCCAGCAGTCCAAGGGCCGCCACGGCGGCCCTGCTCATGCGGACCGGCGAGGCGGAGGGGGGTGTGGTCATTGGCATCCTTTTTCTTGCTGCCGGATTTCTTGCTGCCGGGCGAGTTGAATGCCGGTCGTGCGCGGGACGCCGTTGTCTTCGCGCACGACCGGCCGTGTGGAGGCGTCACCGGCCGCCGGGGAGGCGGCCGGTCCGGTCGCGGCCGGAGCCGGGGAGGCGGCCGGTCCGGTCGCGGCCGGAGCCAAGTGGGAATCGGATCGGGTGGTGAGATCACCGAGGCCGCTCACAGCGAGGACGACGAGCGCCGCCACCGCGACCGCGAGGCCCTCGTTCACCTGGCACAGCGCCGCGCCGGCGGCCGCGCCGAGGATGATCCACATGACGGCGGCGGCCCGCCGCAGTGCACCCTGGGAGCGGGCCGCGCCCAGCCGGGAGTCCGCCGCGAGCCCGGTGAGGGTGGAGGTGACCACCACGGTGGTGACGTCCTTCACCGCCAGATGGCGGGCCGTCGCCGCCTGCATCCCCATGGCCAGGGCGAGCGCCGCCGCCATCGCCGGGCGCAGGCCGGGCGCGGCATCCGCCCCGACGGCGACCAGGACGAGGGCCACCGCCACCAGGACCAGCGCGACACCGGTCAGCAGCCCCGTGCACCGGGCGCTCCAGCCCGGGGCGGCGGTGCGCAGCACCCGCCCGGCCAGCGCCGCGCCGGCGAGAAAGCACACGAGGGCCACGGCGGGGCCGAGCACCGGCAGATCCGTCACGCCCGTGGCGGCCATCCCGAGGATGACGACGTTGCCGGTCATGTTGCCCGCGAACACCCTGTCGAGGCGCAGATATCCGACGGCGTCGACGACGCCCGTCGCGAAGGTGAGCGCGAGCATCAGGCCGGGAAGGGACACCCGTCGCAGCACCGTCCCGGCCCCGGCCGCACGGCCCGTCATCGGCCCACCGCGTATCCCTGGGCGCCGCGCGGGTTGGCCGCCGCCCCCAGGACGCCGCTGTCCGGATCACGGGTGACGACCGACAGCCGGCCCTGGCTCCATGGCCCGGAGACGGTCACGTCGTGGCCCCGCCGGCGCAGCTCGTCGATGACCGCCGGGTCCGCTCGTTCCTCGATCACCAGCCCGCCCGGTGTCCATGTCCGCGGCCAGAACGAGCTCGGCACCGCCGTGGTGTGGAACGCGGGTGCGTCGATCGCCTGCTGCGGGTCGAAGCCCAGAGCGAGGGTGCGCACCAGGTACAGCAGCTGCCACTGGTCCTGCTGGTCGCCGCCGGGGGTGCCCAGCGCGGCCACGGGAACGCCGTCGCGCAGCAGCAGGGTGGGCGTCAGCGTCGTCCGCGGGCGCCTGCCCGGTTCCAGGCGGGAGGGCGCGGCAGGGTCGAGCCAGGTCATCTGCAGCCGCGTGCCCAGCGCGAAACCGAGCTCGGGCACGGCCGGGGAGGACTGGAGCCAGCCTCCGGACGGCGTGGCGGAGATGATGTTGCCCCAGCGGTCGACGACATCGATATGACAGGTGTCGCCCCGGGTCTGCCCGGTCTGCTGCACGGTGGGTTCGCCCACGCCATCGGCCTGCACGGCGTTCCGGCGCGTCTCCAGGGGCGGTGTGTACGGTTTGAAGCCGATGTCGCCGGGCCTGAACTCGGTGGAGGCGGCCGGGCCGATCAGTGCGGCGCGCTCCTCGCTGTACTGCGGGGACAGCAGCCGGCGCACCACCTCCTCGGCGTCCGCCGGGTCCAGGTGCCCGTAGTACGCCTCCCGGTCGGCCATGGCCAGCTTCAGGGCTTCGATGATGGTGTGGACGCCCTCGGCGGTCGACGGATCGATTCGCGAGTCATCGAAGTGGTCGAGCAGGGTGAGGGCCTGCAGCAGCACGGGGCCCTGGGACCACAGGCCCGCCTTCGCCACCGTGATCCCCCGGAAGCGCGCGGTGACGGCGGGTTCGAGACGGGGCTCGAAGTCGGTGAAGTCGGCGGCGGTGATCACTCCGGCGTGGACGGTGCCCGACGAGTGCCGGTGCGGCACGGCGGCGGCCTCCTCCACGGCGGTGGCCACGAACCCGGTCCGCCAGGCGCGTCGCGCGGCCTCTATCCGTGCCCTCCGCGTCATGCCGGTGCCCTCGGCGACCAGCCGGCGCAGGGTGCGGCCGTAGACGGGGTTGACGAGGTTGTCGTACGGCTGCGGGACACGGCCCTCGGGCATCCACAGCGCGTACGACGTCGGCCAGTGAGTGCGGAAGAGGTCCTCGACCGTGGCCAGGACGCGGGCAAGCTGGGGCACGACGGGCACGCCGCGTTCGGCGTACTCGATCGCGTAGGCCAGGACGTCGGCGAGCTCCCAGGTGCCGTGCTCGGCGAGCAGCCAGAGCCAGGAGTCGACGGCGCCGGGAACGGCGGCGGCCAGGGCGCCCGCGCCCGGGACGTGGTCGAGCCCTTCGGCGCGGAAGTGCTCGATCGTGGCGGCGCGCGGGGCGTGGCCCTGTCCGGCCAGCACGCGCGGGGTGGGGTCCTCCGCGGTGGCCAGCACGGCGACGAGGTCACCGCCGGGTCCGTTCAGGTGGGGTTCGGCCACGTGGAGCACGAAGGCGCCCGCGGTGGCCGCGTCGAAGGCGTTGCCGCCCCGTTCGAGTACGGCCTGGGCCGTCGCGGACGCCAGCCAGTGGGTCGAGGCGGACATGCCGAAGGATCCGCGCAGCGTGGGGCGAGTCTGGTGAGGGAGATCGGTCTGCGCGCGGTGTTGACCGGCCATGGGTCACCTTCCGTTCGGGGCACGCGGTGGATCGGGGGACGCGCCGGCCCGGCCCCCGTGGCGACGTGGACGCGCGGGGGCTCGGGTCATGTGGTGGCGCGGGGTGGTCACATGAGGGCCGGGGCCCATGTGCCGGTCAGGGGGCCCGGGTCAGGGGGCCGGGCCAGGGGGCGGGGCCAGGGGGCGGGGCCAGGATGCGGGCCGGGGCGCCGGACCAGGGCACCGGTGTGCCGCAGGCCCGGGACGCCGCCGGCTCAGGACGCGTGGTGGGCGGCGTGGTGGGCGGCCAGGACGTCGCCGCCGAAGTCGGTCTCCGGATCCCGCCACACGGCGTGGGCGTGGTTGGCGCCGCGGTGGACCTTGGTCCACTCGACGAGCAGCCGCGGGCCGTGCAGGCGGTAGTAGTGCGGCTCGCCCGGCTCCGTCGAGCCGGCCCAGGCGAAGTGGACGGCGTCCAGCTGCGCCGGGTCGTCGTAGCGCGACAGCGGGGAGATGCCGTCCTGCACCCGGCCGAGGTAGGTGCCGAGCAGGGCGCGCAGCAGCTCACGCTGCCCGGCGTCGAGCTCGGCGGCGGGCACCCCCTTGAGCGGCGGAGTGAGGGACACCGCTCGCCGCTCCGCGTCGTCCAGGAACGTGTGCGGCTGGTCGGGGCGGTCCGGCACGTTCTGGTCGGGCTGCCACAGCTCACGGCGCATGATCACCCGGTCGTCGACCCGGGGGCTGTTGCCCGCCACGACGTCGTACGGCGGCCGCGGCAGCAGGATGGCGCGCTCGGCCGCCTCCGGCCGCAGGGAGCGGACCAGTTCGCGGGCCAGGTCCTCGGGTGCTCCCAGCGGGCGCAGGGCCGCGCCGCCGAGCAGGGGTGACGCGGCCGGGTCCGCGCCCATGAACATGGGCGTGGTGGCGGTGACCCGCCCGTCGACCACGAGGAAGTTGAGCGAGACGTGGTGGCCGCCGAACCGCCAGCCCCACGGCTCCGTCCCGCCGGGCTCCCCGAAGACCCGCAGGTAGTACATGTTCGGGTCGCGGGACCGCTCCCTGCCCCAGTACACCGAGAAGTCCTCGACGCGGTCGAGCACGTTCTCCAGGCCGATGACGGTGGCGACCGTGTTGTACCCGGCTTCGGACAGTCCGCTCGCGACCAGCCGCATCACCATCCGGTGCTGGGCGGGACGCTGCCGGGAGAACGTCAGGCCACCGTGGTCGGTGGGCGTGTAGTACCACGTGGTGCGTTCGGCCTCGGCCGCCTCCCCCGCGCCCGGCGCCGGTCCGACCGCCAGCCGGCGCTGCTCCGCGTCCAGGGAGTCGAGCCACTCCCGGGCCGCCTTGGCCATCAGGTCCGCGACCTCGCGCGCTGCGTCTGTCATGCCTTGATCCCCTCCTGCTTGCGTACGTGTGGGGGGTGTGGTGGCGGTGGTCATGTCGCGTCCACTCCCAGGAACTCGCGCACCCACAGCGCGATCCTGTCGGCGAACTCCTGCGCGATCGCGTGGCGTCCACCCTCGATGGCCTTCAACTGGGCGTTCGGAATCTGCTGCTCCATGAGGACCGCACCGGCGTACGGCGCCAGCCGGTCCTCCGTGCCGTGCACGATGAGGGTGGGCACCGAGATCTCCGCCAGCCGGTCCCGGACCTCGTGCTGCCTGATGACATGCTCACGGCGGGAGTTCTTGTCGGGGCTGCGCTTGGTGAGCACATTGACCCGGCCACCCTGCGCGGGCCGGCCCTCGGGGGTGAAGAAGAACTCGACCGCCGAGCGCTGCCGTTCCTCGTGGGTCATGGACAACAGCTCGTCGATCGCCGCGCCTTCGAAGAAGTAGCTCGGTGAGGTGGCGACCAGGATGAGGGAGGCGACCCGCTCGGGATGCCGCAGAGCGACGTGCTGGGCCACAGCGCCGCCGAAGGACGTGCCCAGCAGGTGCGCGGAGGGGAGGTCCAGCGCGTCCAGCAGGTGAACGAGGTCGTCGGCGAGGTCGGACATCGTGTAGAGAACCGGCGGGTTGACGGTCACTCCCGAGTCACGCTGGTCGTACGAGATGACCCGGATCCCCGGGCCGAGATGGGCACGCAGTGCCGTGAACTGGGTGCGGTCGCTCTCTCCGCCGTGCACGAGCACGAGCGGCACGCCGGACCCGCTGTCGATGATCCCGACCTCGAGGTCACCCGCCCGTACGATCGACGTGGCCGGGTCGGCGGGTGCGGTCGTGTCATCGGGCATCGTCACTGCGGACCTCCTGGTGGATGGCGTCGGTGGCACAAGTCGAACATTTGTCTGATATGCAACAGAAATCTGGCGTCGAGCCAGGAAAGGACCCCGCTTTCACCCCCGGGGCGGGTGCAACGGCTGGAAAGGAGTCTGGGCCGACGGCCACGCGTCCGGCGTCACACCTGAGAGCCAAGCCGAAGGTGATACCGCGGTAGGGGGTGTCGCGGGTGTGCCGGAGCGCCGGCGCGGCGCCGGGACGCCACAAGCGAGACAGGCGGGCAGGCGGGCAGGCGAGAAGAACGGGACAGCCGGGCAGGCGAGACAGGAAGGGCGGAATCAGGGGTGGTCAGCCCGCGCGCCCACCCACGCAGGGCCACCTCAGGCAGCCACGCGGGACGGCCGCCATCCGGCGCCGTCGTGGATATATGGGTCCGGGGACGACCTCGCGGGCACGTGGGCCTTGCGGGCACATGGGTCCAGGGACGGCCTCGCGGGCACGTAGGTCCGGGGACGGCCGCGCGGGCGCCACCGCCGTAGGGGATGGCGGTGCGGCCGTGTCACTCGCCGGGAGCCACGAGTCCCGACTCGTAGGCGAAGACCACCGCCTGGGCGCGGTCGCGCAGGTCGAGCTTGGTCAGCACGCGGCTCACGTGCGTCTTGACCGTCTGCTCGGCCAGCACCAGAGCCCGGGCGATCTCCTGGTTCGAATAACCGCGCGCCACCAGGGTCAGCACCTCGGTCTCGCGTTCGGTCAGCTCTTTCAGCCGCAGCGCGGGCTTGCCGCGGGCCGCGGGACGCTGCTTGACGAAGTCCGCGATGAGACGGCGCGTCACGGACGGCGCGAGCAGTGCGTCGCCTCTGGCGACGATGCGGACCGCCGCGACGAGGTCGTCCGGCGGCGCGTCCTTCAGCAGGAAGCCGCTCGCGCCCGCCCGCAGCGCCTCGTACACGTAGTCGTCGACGTCGAACGTGGTCAGCATCAGCACACGCGGCCGGTGGGTCACCCCCGGCGGGGGCGAGAGGAGCCTGCGGGTGGCCTCCAGGCCGTCCATGACGGGCATGCGCACATCCATCAGCACCACGTCAGGACGGGTCTGCCGGCTCACTTCGACGCCCTGTGCGCCGTCGGACGCCTCGCCCACCACGTCGATGTCGCTCTGGGCGGCCAGCAGTGCCGCGAAGCCGGCCCGCACCATGGCCTGGTCGTCGACGACGACGACTCGTATCGTCACGTGAAGTCCTCTTCGTTCAAGGGGAGCCGGGCGGCCACTCGGAAGCCTCCGTCCGGCAGCGGTCCGGCATCGAGGGTGCCGCCGACGAGCCGCACCCGCTCGCGCATGCCGACCAGTCCGTGTCCGGTGCCGCTCGACTCCAGCGGTACGGCGCGCGGCTCAGGCGACGGTCCGTTGACGATCAGGACGGCCAGCCGCCTGCCGTCCTCGCCTTCGGCCGGCTCCGACACCGACAGGGACACCTGTGTGTGCGCTCCGGGTGCGTGCCGCACGACGTTCGCGAGGGCTTCCTGGACGATCCGGTACGCGGACAGGCCCACCGACTCGGGGACCTTCACGTCGCAGGCGGTGAACTCCACCGGCACGTGCGCCCGCGAGGTCGCGTCCACCAGCTGGTCGATCTGGGCCAGGCCCGGCTGGGGCGCGAGTTCGTCCTGCGTCTCCTCGTTGCGAAGAACGCCGAGGAGGCGCCGCATCTCGCCGAGCGAGTTGCGCGCGGTCGAGGCGATGTTCGCGAACTCCTTCCGCACGTCCGGCGGCAGCCGGTCGAGGCGATATTCGGCGCTGTCCGCCTGCACCGTGATGACCGACATGTGGTGCGCCACCACGTCGTGCAGTTCGCGGGCGATCCGGGCCCGCTCCTCCAGCAGCGTCCGCCGCGCGCGCTCGGCCTCGCTGATCGTCTCCTGCTCGACCAGCCTGCGCTGCACCTCGGCCCGTTCCCGCAGCGCGACGGCGACCAGCAGGGCGAGGCCGCCGAGGGCGGTGAACGACAGGTCCACGGCGCCGGCGCCGTGCGGTGCGAAGAACATCAGCGTCACGTTCGCGGCCGCCGTGGCCAGCCACACCAGCAGCAGCGTCCGGCGCCGCTCGCTCAGACCCAGAGCGAGACAGAGTCCGACATATCCGACGATCACCACGGACGGGAACGGCCACAGCAGCCGTTCCGGGAAATCGACGGTGAGCAGGGCGAGCGCCCCGGCCACGTCGGCCGTGAAGATCACATACCAGGCTCGCAGCGGCCGTACGACGGCCAGCAGCAGCGGCGCGACCTGTGCGATGGCCAGCGCGGTCCCGGCGACGGCGATCAGTCCGTAGTACTTGGTGAGGAGGATGCTCGTCGCCGGAAGCAGGCAGACGCACAACACGGTCGCCACAACCCCAGGCAGCAGCCGAACCCACGGGCGGGACGACCCCGCCAACAGCGCGTGCGGGCCTCCCTCCTTCACTGAGGTCATGGAGACAGCCTAGGGGCTTAACACGAGGTCAGGACACATGTGAAAGCGGGACAGACCCGGCGTCGCCCCCCTGCCGGCGGGCGTGGCGGCGGCGCGCGGGGGTTCGCCGGCGGCGCCGGACAGGACCCGATGCGGCGCCGTGATGACGAACGCCTGCGCGCGAGAGATCGTCGTCATACCGTGTGGACGGCCACCGGCAGATACACCTTGATCCGTACCACGCAAAGTCGGGACAATTTCCCCGATATTCCCATCAAATCGCATCCATCCCTTTCACCGCCGCCCGTACGGCGACGCATGGCATGCCGCCGTTCCATATCACCGCGACCCACGAGTGAGCGGAGGACGGCGGCGACCGCAGGGCCGGCCAACCCGACTGCCCGCACGACAGAAAGGATCGTGATGAGTCACTCAGCACAACGCCTGGGCGTGGTCGCCGAATCGGCGCCGGGCGAGACCCGGGTGGCGGCCACCCCGGCCACCGTCCCGCAGTTGGTCTCGCTCGGCTACGAGGTGATCGTCGAATCGGGAGCAGGCAGACGGTCGGGCTTCACCGACGACGCGTACACCGAAGCCGGGGCGCGGATCGCCGGCCGTGAGGAGACGTGGGACGCCGACATCGTGCTCAAGGTGAACGCGCCGACGGCGGACGAGATCACGGCCCTGCACGACGGAGCCACGCTCGTCTCCCTGATCGGCCCGGCGGCCAACCCCGATCTGGTGGACGCGCTCGCGCGACGGCCGATCACCGTGCTCGCGATGGACGCCGTGCCGCGCGTCTCCCGCGCGCAGGCGCTCGACGTGCTGAGCTCGATGGCGAACATCGCCGGTTATCGCGCCGTCATCGAGGCGGCGCACGCGTTCGGGCGGCTCTTCACCGGCCAGGTGACCGCGGCGGGGAAGGTCCCCCCGGCCAAGGTCCTGGTGGCGGGCGCGGGCGTGGCGGGGCTGGCGGCCATCGCCACGGCGGCCAGCCTCGGCGCGATCGTGCGGGCGACCGACCCCCGTCCCGAGGTGGCCGAGCAGGTGCGGTCGCTGGGCGCGGAGTTCCTGGACGTCGGGGTCGTCCAGGCGGCGAGCACGGACGGGTACGCCCGGGAGACCTCGCGCGACTACGACCGCCGCGCCGCCGAGATGTACGCCGAGCAGGCCGCCGACGTGGACATCGTCGTCACCACCGCCCTGATCCCCGGGCGTCCCGCTCCCCGGCTGTTCACCGCCGAGCACGTGGCGCGCATGCGCCCGGGCAGCGTCATCGTCGACATGGCCGCCGCGCAGGGCGGGAACGTCGAGGGCACCCGGCCCGGGGAGGCGGTCGTCACCGAGAACGGCGTGACCATCATCGGCTACACCGACCTCGCGGGACGGCTGCCGGCGCAGGCGTCACAGCTCTACGGCACCAACCTCGTCAACCTGATGAAGCTGCTCACCCCCGGCGCGGACGGCCGGCTCGTCCTGGACTTCGACGACGTCGTGCAGCGCGCTATGACCGTCGTCCGCGACGGCGAGAAGACCTGGCCGCCACCGCCCGTTCCGGTGAGCGCGGCACCCACGACCCCCTCCCCCACGGCCCCCGCGACCGACGCCTCCGCCCCGGGGCGGGGAACGGTGCGGGAAGCGGCCGCGGCTCCCGCCGGGCGACCGCCGTCGCCGCCCGGACGGCGACGCCATCTGGTCACCGCCGCCCTCGCCGTCGCGCTGTTCCTGCTGACCGCCTTCTCGCCGAACGCGCTGATCGAGCACCTCACCGTCTTCGTGCTGTCGATCGTGATCGGCTACTACGTGATCGGCAACGTCCACCACGCGCTGCACACGCCGCTGATGTCGATCACCAACGCCATCTCCGGGATCATCGTGGTCGGCGCGCTGCTCCAGATCGGCCAGGGCGACGCGGTCGTCGCCGTCCTGTCGTTCGTCGCCATCCTGCTGGCGAGCATCAACATCGTCGGCGGCTTCGCCGTGACCCGGCGCATGCTCGGCATGTTCACGAGGAGCTGACCGTGACCCTCTCCACGGCCGCGCAGGCCGCCTACATCGTCGCCGCCCTTCTGTTCATCCTCAGCCTCGCCGGGCTGTCCAAGCACGAGACCGCGCGCTCCGGCGTCGTGCTGGGCATCTCCGGCATGGTCATCGCGCTCGCCGCGACGGTCGTCCTCGCCGCGGACGGCGGCGCGCCCCTCGCGGTGGTCCTGCTCCTGGTCGCGATGGCGATCGGCGCCGCCGTCGGGCTCTGGCGGGCCCGGATCGTCGAGATGACCGCGATGCCGGAGCTGATCGCCGTCCTGCACAGCTTCGTCGGTCTCGCCGCCGTACTCGTCGGGTGGAACGGCTTCCTGGAGGTCGAGAACGGGGGCGGGGCGCGGGCCGAGCTGCCCGGCTCGCTGCTGGGCGTCCACCACGCCGAGGTGTCCATCGGCGTGTTCATCGGAGCGCTCACCTTCACCGGGTCGATCGTCGCGTTCCTCAAGCTGTCGGCCCGGATCGACTCCCGCCCGATGATGCTGCCGGGCAAGAACTCCCTGAACCTGGGCGCGCT
>Ga0164243_10010101_pt1 | contig 13608 bp, 12 predicted proteins | sample OricompcompostOP_FD_108781 | JGI IMG/M metagenome (GOLD analysis project Ga0164243, IMG submission 108781) | Organic Plus compost microbial communities from Emeryville, California, USA - Original compost - Organic plus compost (OP) | ecosystem: Engineered > Solid waste > Mixed feedstock >... | reverse complement strand
CCGTGCGACCGCACGAGGCGATCGCCTGGAACCGGCCCCTGGAGGTCCACCTGGGCCTGGCCGACCCGCTGACCCCCAACTTTCCCGAGACCCAAAACCTGCCAGCAGCTTGACGCGGGACAGCGACGCGTTGGGTCAGTTCGCGCGGTTGTGATCGCTTCAGGGCTGCCGCGTCGAAGTCGGGTTGGCCGAGTTGGTAAGCGACGCCGACGAACTCGGGTCTCAGCGCGGCGATGGTCTCGGCGGCGGTGACGTCGCAGAAGGTGCCCGTGAGGGTCGCCGAGGCCGCTGCTCGGCCGTCGAGCCAGTCATAGGGGACCTGACCCGCCGGGGCGGTGGGGTGGTCCGCGTCGTCATCGATGGCCGCCAGCTCGTCGACCAGAGTCGGGTCGGGCCGAAAACTCGCGAGGACCTCGAGGAGGCATCCGAGCAGGGTGGTGCCGGCGTAGACGGTGCGGAAGGTACCTCGGTAGTCGTCCCAGCGGCCGTGAAAGCGGCCGTCGGGCCCGGCCCACTCCCACCCGGCCCAGGCCCACGGGTCTGGCTGGTAGCCGACGCGCCAGACCTCCTCGTTGTCGGCCTCCGTGAAGACGAGCTGCGGCGCCGGCTGTCGGTGCCTAGCCAACAGCTGCGAAGGCGCGGGCTGCGGCGAGGACACGCGGGCCGACCGTGTCCAGGTCCCCCTCGCGCAGCAGCCGCGCCGGCGCGACGTCGTCGAGCTGGGGGTTCATGCCCTGGAACCACGCCTGCACGACCTCGGCGGAGTCACGATGCCGCAGCAGAGCGGTGATCTGGTAGGCGACTCGGAGCCGCTGGACGACCTCAGTGGAGGGGCGCCGAGCACCCTCGGCCCACTGCCGGACCGCACGGGTCTCGGTCACCGAGCCGAGGTAGGCCACCAGTCGCGCCCCGAGGACGTCGCGCAGCTGCGTGACGAGTTCTGCGGTGCTGAACCGCAGCGAGTCCTCATAGGCCCGCAGGTCGGCGCGGCCGGCGGCCGTCGTGGCGGTGGTCATGACGCCATTCTGCCACACATCCCACGTTCAATCGCAGGCTAGATCCCATCCTGGTCACACATCCGATAACGGATCTTATGTCATTCTAACCTCTGCGTATCTCATCTGATGCATCATCATCCGGGACCGGCGCCGCTCCCCTCGCAGACCTGTCCGACGCTCGATCAACGGCGCGCTGACCTGCGGCTTTGCCGCGCCTGCCACCCCGCTCGCCGCGCCGGCGACGTGGGTGCCCCACTGCGCGGCGACTGTCCTGCGCGGCTCGGTGCGACACGCTGACCTGCGACGTTGCGCGGATGATGCATCCGGTGAACGATTGATGCATCTGCTGATACAGGGTCTGGGGGTTCGTGTGGCGGTCGACGAGGCGGGTCGGGTGCGGCTGGTGGGCTCGGTCCCCCTGCTCCATCCGGAGCAGCAGACGGTCGAGGAGATGCTCGACGGCTGGCGCAACCAACAGCTGTCCCGGAACCTGCAGTTCGGCACGATCGATCAGCGCATCCGCTACGTCCGGCGCTTCATCGACCACGTCAACGAGTTCCCGTGGCGCTGGACGCCGGCGATGGTCGAGGAGTACTTCGCTGACCTGCGCTCGGTGAGGCGCCTGAGCCACTCCACGCTGCGGGGCCAGCAGTCCGCGCTGCGGCACTTCACCTCCTACATCGCCAACCCGGACTACGGCTGGGACCGGGTCTGCGAGCAGCTCTTCGGCACCCACCCGGCCCAGGTCTTCTTCGAGTGGAACACCGCTCCGCACGTCCAGGAGTACGAGGGCCGGCCCGGCAAGCGTCCCTACACCCGCCAGGAGCTGCAGCGGCTGTTCGACCACGCCGACGACGAGGTCGCCCGCATCGCCGCCACCGGGCGGAAGGGCTGGCAGCCGGCCTACCGCGACTCCGTCATGCTCAAGGTCGCCTACTCCTACGGGCTGCGGTTCAACGAGCTGCGCCACCTGCAGACGGTCGACTTCGCCACCAACCCCCACGCCCGCCGCTTCGGGAAGTTCGGGGTGTGCAAGGTGCGATACGGCAAGTCCCGCCGCGCCTCCCCGCACAAGCCCCGCAGCGTCCTGACCGTCTTCTCCTGGACCCCCGGCATCCTCGAGGACTGGCTGGCCAACGGGCGCGGCACGCTCGAGACGAACGACCTCTTCCCCAGCGAACGCGGCGGCCTGGTCTCGGAGTCGACGCTGATCCGCCGGCTTCGCCGCTACTGCGAGGAGCTCGGCCTGCCCGACGGGCTCGACCTGCACTCCCTGCGGCGCTCCTACGCCACCCACCTGCTCGAGGACGGCTGGGACCCGATGTTCGTCCAGCAGCAGATGGGGCACGAGCACGCCTCGACCACCGGGATCTACCAGTTCGTCAGCTCCGACTTCCGCAACGCCACCCTCAAGGCCGCACTGGAGCGCACCGTCGGCGAGGCCGTCGGCACCCCGGGAGGACCCTCATGAGGCGCACCGTCGACTACACCTGGCGCCTGGCCGAGCTGATGGCCGCCCGCGGCCTGCACAGCACCACCGACCTGATCCCCCTGCTCGCCGAACGCGGCGTCGAGCTCTCCCGCCCCCAGGTCTACCGGCTGGTCAACCAGCGCCCCGAACGCGTCTCCCTGCAGTTCATCGCCGCGATCTGCGACATCTTCGGCTGCGGCCCCGAGGACCTCATCACCGTCACCGCCGCCGACGCCCGGAAGAAGAAGACAGGCACCGCCCCGGCGCCCAACGTCGTCGACCTCGACCGCACGGCCCGGCCCCGCCGCGCCCGGGTGATCGACGATGACAACTGACCAGCCCGTCGGGCTCACGCCTCGGTCGACCACCCGCGGCCGGCCCCGCACCACCGGCGTAGTGACCTGCGCCCGCTGCCACCGCGCCGCCGGGAAGGCCCGCACCCGCTGGCCCGAAGGACCCATCTGCGGGACCTGCTTCTACCGCGCCACCCGCACCCACGGCACCTGCCCCACCTGCGGCGAGGACCGACTGCTCCCCGGCCCTCCCAGTCAGGACGGCGCGCCGACCTGCGGCCCCTGCGCCGGCATCGTCCAGGACTTCCACTGCACCCGGTGCGGGCACGAGGGAGAGTTCTACCGCCGCGGCCGCCTCTGCGCCCGCTGCGCCCTGCGCGAGGACCTCACCGCCGAGCTCGTCACCCCCGCCGCCGAGCCCGAACTCATGCGACGACTGGTCGACGCCCTCTGCGCCGCCGAGCGACCGGAGAGCATCTTCACCTGGAAGCGCTCCCCCAACCAGGAACTCCTCCGCTCCCTCGCCACCGGTCAGACGCCCATGACCCACGACGGACTCGACACCCAGGACAGCGGCCACCACGTCGAGCACCTCCGTGCCCTGCTCGTCCACCACGGCCTGCTCCCCCAGCGCGACCTCTACCTCGCGCGCTTCGAGACCTGGATCCAGGGCAAGCTCGCCCCGCTGCCGCGCCACGTCGCGCAACCGGTCGAGCAGTTCGCCACCTGGCACCATCTCAACCGCATCCGCGCCAAGGCCGCCGCCGGCAGCCCCACGCAGGGACCGGTGCACGCCGCCAAGCAGCAGATCACCGAGACCATCAAGTTCCTGACCTGGCTCGACACGACCCACCACCGCACCGCGGCAACGTGCACTCAGCAGGACGTCGATGCCTACCTCGCCGCCGGGCCCACGACCCGCCACCTCATCCGCACGTTCTTCGTCTTCGCCAGGAAGACCCGCCTCAACACCGGCATCGAGATCGGCCACCGCACCCCGCGGACCAGTCCCATGGTCAGCCAGGACGAGCGGCTGGCCTGGCTGGAGGAGCTCCTCACCGGAGACAGCGAATCCCTCCCCTACCGCGCGGCCGGCGTCCTCCTGCTCCTCTATGCCCAGCCCCTCGTCCGCGTCGCCGCCCTGCGCACCACCGACATCCAGACACGCGACGGCGGCCTGTACCTCGGCCTGGGAAAGCACCCCACACCTGTCCCGGCGCCATTCGCCGGCCTCCTGCTCGCACACCAGAACAACCGGCCGAACCTCAACACCGGCGGCGGGTCCGACACACCAACTACATCGCCAGATCACTGCTCGAGACCGGCGGCTTCAGGCACCGACTACACCCTCTATTGTGAAGAGCCCACAAACGTGCTGGCCGGGTACACCTAGCGAGGGGCGCCGTGCGCCCAGGTAGCGCACGGCGTCTCAACAGCGCTGCTTTGTCCCAGGGCTCCACCCGGTCGCGGGTTGCGTCAGACCTTCAGGGCTTTTCGGCCACAACCACGAGCACGCTCAATGACGTCGACGACGGCTCGTCCCGCGATGGCGCCCACCGCTAGGTCTCCATGGTCGCGGATCGCCGCCGCAAGCCGGTCGTACACATAGCCTCCGAGACGGGTCGGGGGTGTCAGATCGTCATAGAACTCTCGTGACCCGTCGCCCTTCAAAACCTCCAGTGATCTGCCATCACCGGCGACGATCGTTCCACGTGCACCATGCGCGACGAATCTTGGCGGGGTGGCCCGGGCGGCGCGGAAGACGTTGACTGCGGCGGTCGCGCCTCCGTCGAAGTCGAGCTCGATGCCGATCCAGGACTCGACGTCCTCGCCTGGCTCGTGGCGCACGCGTCCGCGAACCCCGACCGGTGTTCCCATCACGGTCAGTGCCTGGTCAACGGGGTGTGGCCCCACGACGAACCCGATACCGCCGCCCGATGCGTCTTCATGCGCCCACTTCAGTACGTCCGGGCCGGTGTGAGGCGCGTCCGGTGCCGCATGTCGGTAGTAGCCGCGGTGGAACCGAGTGACTTCGAGTCTCCACACGTCCCCGATGGCACCCTCTCGGACAAGTCGCAGGAGAAGCTGGAAGTCTTCCTCCCAGCGTCGCTGCTGGAAAACTTCGAGATGAACGCTGGCCTCGCGAGCTGCGGCGATCATCGCATCGCACTCGGCCACCGTCGGCGCCATCGGTTTGTCGACAAGTACGTGCTTGCCCGCCCGTGCGGCAGCGATGGCCGCTGGGGAGTGCAGGTGGTGGGGCAGTGCGACTACAACCAGGTCGATGTCGGGTCGCTCGATGAGCGTCTCCCACCCGACCACTGACTCGACCCCTGTCACCGCCTGCGCATGGGCAGCGGACGCGGCCGAGCCGGATGCGATCGCTACAAGGTCGTACAGGGGTGACTCGAGGAGGTTGCCGACGGCGTGGTACCAGAGGCCGCTGTTCCCGGCGCCGAGAAGTGCGGTACGGATCGGGGTGCTCATCGGTCCAACGCTTCGGCGGTCGTCACTGGCGCGCCGGCGCGCTCCGCGGACATGTAGGCGGCCTCCATGATTCCCATGGTCCGGAGGTTGTCCCTGCCGCTGTGGACCGGCTCCCTCCCCTCGGCCATCGCCATCAGCAGCTCCTTCATTCCGTAACCGTAGGTCTTGGGTGCGACGGGATCCTGCGGATCATCGGGGAACGCTTCCTGGTGCACCTGCTCCCCGCGGCGCTGCACGGACAACCCTGCTGGGCCGCTCATCGGGCCGACACGCTCGGCCGAGGCTGAGCCAAGCTTCCCGTCGACGCGCAGGACGTTGCCGGGCAGCCCTCGAGACTTCCACGATGACGTCATCTGACCGACCGAGCCGTCGTCGAACTGCACGATAAGGGTGGTGAACTGCTCACCCGCGATCTCGGTGTCGGTCCCGCGGCGGGTGACTGCGGTCACGATCTCGGGCTCCGCAGAGGTCAGCGTCTGAATTCGGTCGATGATGTGGACGCTGAAGATGGCCATTTCCAGCTTGCGTTCTTCGGCGCGCCACACGCCGGGCTTCTGCTCCCGATCCTGGAAGCAGCGGGCGTCGATGTACTCGACCTCCCCGATCGCCCCGGAGTGGACTTCTTCCCGGAGTCGGACGTGCTCGGGAAACCAGCGGAAGTTCTGCCCGACAGCGAGTGGCACGGCCGCGTGCCGGGCGGCGTCGACGTACCTCACAGCGTTGCGACCACTCGTGCCGAACGGCTTCTCGACCAGGAGGGCAACTCCCCTCTCGAGCGCGGGGTAGATGACCTCGTCTCGGACAGCCGGCGGCGTCAGCAACGCGAGGACGTCGACTTCGCCTGAGTCGATCAGCTCGCCCGCGGTCGCGAACGTCCTGGGGATGGACCACTTTGCCGCGAAATCCGCCAGTACCGACTCTCGCGGATCGCAGGCGGCGGTGACGGTGCCCAGCTCGCCGAGCACAGAGCGGTAGCCCGAGAGATGCGCGTGGGCGATCCCACCGGTGCCGACGACGCCGATGCGGTACTTGTTCATGCTGTAGTTCCTCCGATGTGGTTACTTAAGTCCGGTGGTTGCGATGCCGCGGACGAGCGTCCGCTGGAATGCCAGGAAAAAGCCGAGTAGTGGGATCAGGCTGAGCACCGACATCGCGAAGAGTCCGCCGTAAGATGACTCGCCGGTGCTATCGAGAAACAGTCGGAGACCGATCGGGACTGTGTATTTGTCTGGCTCAGTCAGGTAGATCAGCGGCGTCAGGAAGTCGTTCCAGGACCAGATGAATGTAAAGACTGCCGTCGTGCCCAGTGCGGGCAGGGAGAGTGGAACGAGAATCTGCAAGAAGGTTCGGAGGTGCCCGCACCCGTCCAGACGGGCGGACTCCATCAGCTCGTTCGGAAGACCCCTGATGAACTGGACCATGAGGAACACGAAGAAGGCGTCTGTTGCAAGGAACTTGGGCACGACAAGCGGCAGGAAAGTGTTCACCCATCCGAGTTCGCTGAACAGGATGTACTGGGGGATCAGCTGGACGTGGTACGGCAGCATGAGCGTGCCGATCATGATCGCGAAGAGGATGCGCTTCCCAGGAAACTCCAGCTTGGCGAAGGCGTAGGCAGCTGCCGAACATGCAATCACGTTGCCCACCACGCAGAGGCCGGCGATCACGAAGGAGTTCAGGAAGAAGGTGGAGAAGGACTCGGCTCCGACGCCCTGCCAGCCATTGGTGTAGTTCTCCGTCGTGAAACTATCTCCCGGCCAGAGCTGGGTCGAGCTGATAATTTCCTTGGACGGCCTGAACGAGGAAAGGAACATCCAGATCAGGGGATAGATCAACATCACCAGGCCGCCGATGATGAGCGAATGTCGCACCAGCGTGCGGACGAGCGCGGTCCGTCGCCGCCTTCGTGACGCTACGCCGCGAGGAGTTGGGATGGTCGCGCTAGCCGTCACCGGGAGTCACCTCCGTAGAACACGAACCGCCTTGAACCGATGAACGTCGACGCGGTCACGGCTGCGATGATGACCAGCAGGACCCACGCCAGCGCTGATGCGTAACCGAAGTCGAAATAGTTGAAGCCGGTCTGGTACAGGTAGAGCGTGTAGAAAAGCGTCGAGTCCACCGGCCCGCCAGTGCCACCGCTGACGATGTATGCGGACGTGAAGGCCTGGAATGCGCCGATGAGCGTGATGACGGCGTTGAACAAGACCACCGGTGAGATCTGGGGAAGCGTGATGCTCCAGAACTTGCGCGGAGCCCCTGCACCATCAACGGCGGCAGCGTCGTAGAGCTCTTGCGGCACCTGTCTCAGAGCAGCCAGGAAGATCACCATCGGCGCTCCGAAGGTCGTCACGTTCAGCACCATCAGGGGGATCAGGGCTAGCGCAGGATCAGAGAGCCAGGCTGGGCCGACTACGCCTATCCAGCCCAGGACATCGTTGACGAGTCCTTCCTGGGCGAACAGACGCCGCCACAGAACCGCCAGCGCGACGCTGCCGCCGAGGAGCGAAGGCAAATAGTACGCAGACCGGTAGAGCGGCATCAGTCGCAGCCCGGTGTTCAGCGCCACCGCCAGCAGCAGGGCGAACCCGAGCAATACTGGTACGGACACGAGCACATAGGTGGCCGTTACCTGCAGCGACTTCCAGAAGCGAGGGTCCTCGAGCATCCGCTGGTAGTTGCCCAACCCGATCCAGTCAGGTGTCCCACCCGCGCTGTAGTTGGTGAACGACAAGTAGAGCGAAGCGAGGATCGGGAACGCTGTGATGGCAAGCAGGCCAAGGATCCACGGGCCGAGGAATCCGTAGGCAGCGAGGGCGTCACGCTTGGCCATCTTCGTCCACTTGGGGCCTCGGACCTCTCCCGCCGGCGCGCCCGGCCGGGAGGGGGCCTGCCCCTCCCGACTGAGCGTGCGATCCGTTCGCACTTCGGTCATCACTACCCGGCGGCGAGCGAGGCGTTCGCTTCGGCGAAGAAAGCCGCCGCGGCGGCTTCTGGTGTCTGCTCGCCCAACCAGACCGCCTGCGCGAATCGAACGAATGCGTCTGAGGGAAGCCGGCCACCCACCGGCGTGACCTCAGCGGTGGGGTCGAACTCGTCGATTACCTGTCGGGCTAGTTCGATCTGCCGGTAGACGTACGGTGACTCCTCGCTGTTCTGGAGCTGTGCCTCCTGAAACTCGGTCGTGGTGACGGTGCCGTTGTTCGAGGCGAACAGCGCTGCTGCCTCGGCGTCGTTGATCCAGAAGTCGATGAACCGCGCGGCGGCTGCGATCTCGGCGTCGCCGTCGCATGACGTGCTGATCGAGAGTCCGCTCGCTCCGAGGACCTCGCCGGCGCCGTCCGGGCCGTTGGGCAGCTTGTCCATCCAGATCTCACCGGCGCCTGCGCCGGCGCTGGCAGCGTTGAACTGGCTCAGCTGGTTGTCAGGTGCGGGCCACCAGATCGTCTGTCCCAGGGCCAGCGGGTTCTCCTCGATGGTGAGGCCACGCTCTCCGAGCATCTGTGGGGTCGTCGAGATGCCGTCCTCGATGAACCTCAACCAGAGGTCGTACCACTCGACGAGGGTCGCTTCACTGAATCCCAGTTCACCGTCGCCGTAGATGGCGTCGCCGTTCGAGACCACCCAGTTCTGGAAGAGGCCGGTCAGGTCTTGGGCGGCAGCGAGGTCGGTCACGTACATGTCGGCTGGTATGGCATCCCGCGCGGCATAGAGCCACTGCTCCCACTCTGCCCAGTCCCAGTCTGCTGTCGGCTCGGGCAGTCCGTACTCCTCCAGCAGCGTCCGGTTGTAGAACCCGGTGTAGTAGAACGATCCGTAAGGGATCATGTACTGGGTACCGTCGAGTTCGCCGGCACCCAGTAGAAGCTCGGGGATGCCAGATACGTCGATGGAACCGTCCTCGATGAGCGGGCCGAGGTCGACCAGCTGGTTCCTCGTGGCGTAGTCCGCTACGTACCTCGACTGCTGCTGCGGGACACAGGGAGCGCCACCAGAGGCACCCTGGACGGTCAAGCGCTCCCAGTGCGCGCCGAACTCGGACGGTTCGCCACTGACAACGACGTCGGGATTGGCCTCTTCGAAGAGGTCGATGACGCCCTGGGTGAGCTCGTTGCGCTCGCCGGAGCCCCACCACGCGAAGCGGATCTGGACCGGGGAGTCGGGATCGGGGTCGGCGCTGCTGTCGTTGCTGCAGGCGGCGGCCGTCAGTAGCAGTGCGGCAGCAGCCGCGGCGGTGACTGCCCGCCGGGTGAGAAGTTGCATGGGAAACCTCCATTGGTCTGCCGTGAGGGCTCTCCCTCGCCGCGTGCGGAGCCCCGCGGCGGATTCGCCCTGCAGCTCCGTCGATCTCTGGCGGGCCGCGCCGCCATACTTGCCCGGGCCAGCGGGGTAGGACAGGGCCAATTCACCGCAAGCGGCTGCTATGGAGTCAGAACTAAGGGCGTCAGGCTCGTCGCAGCTCGTCGGGCTGCGTTGCGGTCCCGACTGGGGTGCGTTCGATCGAGCGCCATGCTCGAGCGATGGCCTCGACCCCTGCGAGGACCCGGTCAGCGGGCCCGGAGTATGCGATGCGGATGTGGTCGTCCTGCTCGTGAGCCGCACTGAACACCGGCCCGGCGAAGAGGAGTACCCCTTCACGTTCGGCGAGCTGGGCGAAGGTGGTTGCGCTGCCGTAGGGCAGCCGAACCCACAGGGAGGCACCGCCCGTGGGTTCGATGAACTCCCAGCCCTGCAGGTGCTTCCTGACTGCGCGCAGGCAGCCATCGCGCGCCTCTTCCAGGAAGTCGTTGCGGGCCTGCCTTGCCTCGTCGATCCTGCTGAGGAGGTGCTGGGTGACTAGCTGGGGGATGACCGATGTCCCGAGATCGTCGCCTGCTTTGAGCGATGCCAGCCGGCTGATCAGTCGAGGGTGTGCGCGTACCCAGCCGATGCGGAGCCCGCCCCAGAAGGACTTGCTTGCTGATCCCACGGTGATGGTCTTGCCGCCGTAGGCGGCAAGGGGCCGCGGTGGTCGGTCACCTATGAACGTGTCGAGGAGTGCGACGTCGTCCACGACTGGGATGTTGAGTTCCTCTGAGATCGAGGCGAGGCCTCGCTTCTCGGCGGGTGTCATCGCAGTCCCGATCGGGTTGTGGACCACCGACTGCACCATGATGAGGGCGGGCCGGTACTCGGCGATGGCGGCGCGCATCGCGGCATCGTTGAGCGGCTGGGACCGCGGGACACCGGGCTCCACGCGCGCGCCTGCAGCTCGAAGGATGTCCAGGACTCCGCGGAAGGACGGGTCTTCCACCAACACCGTGGCGCCCGGTTCCAGGAGCGCGTGCATCGCTAGCCGTAATCCTTGCTGTGCACCGGAGGTGATGAGGATCTCGTCGGCAGACGTCGGCAACCCCAGTGCGGTGTAGTAGTCGGCGACTGCGGCGCGGAGCTCACCCATCCCTCGGGGCATGTATCCGTGCGAGCTGACCAGGGGCCGGATCTCGTCGAGGTTGAGTGCAGCGATCGCCTCGTTGACCAGGTCCAGGCCCGGAAGCGCTGCGCTGCGTAGGTCGATCGCGACGCCGTGACCGGTGGGAGCGATGGCGTAGTCAGCCAGCCGCTCATCTCCGCTGGCCCGGGCGCCCCTTCCGCCGCGGGAAACGAAGGTGCCGGCTCCCCGCCTGCTGATGAGGACGCCGTCCGCCCTGAGCTCGTCGAAGGCCGCAGCGACAGTGTTCCGGCTCACGCCCAGCGCAGCCGCCAGGGCTCGCTCGGACGGCAGCCTGGTGCCGGCTGGCAGCCGACCGTCATGGATCAGGGCCGCTAGCGCCGATGACAGCCGAGAGACCATCGGACCTGGTCGGGAGGACCACCCCGCCAACAGCCGTGCAAGCGTGTGGTGACCGATCGACGACGTCGCCATGCGGACCTCCTGTGGGTGAACCTTCGCACATTGCAGCCCACGAAGGCGGGCAGGGCCGCGCAGACTGAGCCACCGATGCCGAATTGGCACTGCCGGTTCGCGAACGGTCTAGGCATCATCGTTGGTGTCCGCGACCCCAAGGATGTGGGAGAACATCATGGCGAGTGTGCTGGTGCTCGGCACGTTCGATACCAAGGGAGCTGAGTATGCGTTCGCCGTCGACCTCCTGCGCTCGGCCGGTGTCGATGTGACCCTGGCAGATGTCGGCATCCTCGACGATCCGCCGTTCGTCCCCGACTTCACCGCCGATCAGGTCGCAGCCGAGGCCGGCATCGACCGTGCCGCTCTCGCGGCGGCGAAGGACAGGGGCGCGGCCGTGACGGCGATGGCAGCCGCGGCGAGCGCACTGGTACGTCGCCTGCACGCCGCGGGCGAGGTCCAGGCTGCATTCGCGCTCGGTGGCACAGGTGGGACCTCGCTAGCCGCTCAGGCGTTTCGTGAGCTGCCTCTTGGCGTCCCGAAGCTGATCGTCTCGACCGCCGCATCCGGGGAGACCAGCCAGTACATTGCCGAGTCTGATCTCGTCCTGACGCCGAGCATCGTCGACATCGCCGGTGTGAACCGCATCTCCGCCCAAGTGATCAGCAACGGTGTGGCCGCACTGGTGGGCATGCTCACCGCAGATCGGCCCCAGCTGCCAGACGACAAACCCCTCGTCGCAGCAAGCATGTTCGGGGTCACCACCGAGTGCATCAGCACGTCCCGGAGCCTCCTGGATGCACTCGGCTACGAGACCCTCACCTTCCACATGACCGGCACAGGGGGCCGCGCACTCGAGTCGCTGGTACGCACCGGCGCCTTCAGCGGGGTACTCGACATCACGACCACCGAACTCGCCGATGAACTGGTCGGTGGCGTGTTCTCCGCCGGCCCGGGGCGTCTCAGCGCGGCAGCCCAAACCGGGACACCGCAGGTGGTGTCTGTCGGAGCCCTGGACATGGTGAACTTCGGTCCGAAGGACACCGTCCCCGGTGAGTTCCGCAGTCGCAACCTATACGTACACAACTCCAGCGTGACGCTCATGCGCACAACACCTGATGAGTGCGCCGAACTCGGCCGGCGGCTGGCTGAGCGTGTGAGCGCCGCTGTCGGCCCCAGTGTCGTCCTGCTTCCCCTGCGTGGGATCTCAGCGATCGCCGTCGAGGGTGGTCCGTTCCACGACCCTGCGGCCGATGCCGCCCTCTTCGACGCCGTGAGATCCAACCTCAGCGGATCGCAGACGGAGCTGGTCGAGATCGATGCGGCGGTGAACGACGAGTCCTTCGCGCGCACAGCCGTCAGCACCCTCCACGAACTCATCGCCTCGACCTGATCCGCAGGACGACGAATCACACCTTCGAAGGGAACAACACTCATGGTCAAGATCGCTCGCGACGTCATCCTGGAGCGGCTTCGCGCCAAGCTTGATCGAGGAGAGGCGATCATCGGTGGTGGCGCTGGCACCGGCCTGTCGGCCAAGTTTCAGGCTGCCGGAGGAGTCGATCTGCTGGTGCTGTACAACTCCGGCCGCTACCGAATGGCTGGCCGCGGGTCGCTTGCCGGCTTGCTCGCCTACGGCAACGCCAACGACGTCGTCATCGATATGGCCAAGGATGTGCTCACCGCGGTCAGCGACACCCCAGTCATGGCTGGTGTCAACGGCACTGATCCGTTCTACGACCCGGAGGTCTTCCTCCCTGAGCTGATCAGACTCGGGTTCTCAGGCGTCCAGAACTTCCCCACCGTCGGCCTCATCGATGGCAACTTCCGTGCCAATCTCGAGGAGACCGGCATGAGTTACAGCCTCGAGGTTGACCTGGTCCGAGCCGCCCACCGGCATGACCTGCTGACGACTCCTTATGTCTTCAATGTCGCGGACACCGAAGCGATGGTCGACGCTGGAGCTGACATCGTCGTCTGCCACATGGGTCTGACCACTGGTGGCGCGATCGGAGCTGACACCGCCCTGGATCTCCCGACGAGCGCGCAGCAGATTGCCACGATGGTGGATGCTGCGAAGTCGGTCCGGGCGGACATCATCGTTCTGTGTCACGGTGGACCGATTGCTGAACCCGAGGACGCGGCTTTCGTCCTTGAGCAAGTTCCGGGTCTGCATGGTTTCTATGGCGCATCGTCCATGGAGCGGCTCCCTGTCGAAACCGCATTGAGGCAGCGCGCCCAGGAGTTCAGTTCCCTCCGGACCCGCACTGCCTAGGCGGCCTTGCAGGATTTCCCGGCCATTGGTGTCGAGCAGTACTTCAGCGGTGTGCCTGCTCGGACGGCTTGCTCGCCGGGGCCCTACCCCCGGATCTTGGACACGGGGTGTGATTACGCGGCGGGCTGCAGCGTGGCGGCGTGGCCGGTCTGGTAGGCGATCGGCGACAGGTAGCGACACCACGAATGGCGCCGCCGGGT
>Ga0164243_10010100_pt1 | contig 13610 bp, 12 predicted proteins | sample OricompcompostOP_FD_108781 | JGI IMG/M metagenome (GOLD analysis project Ga0164243, IMG submission 108781) | Organic Plus compost microbial communities from Emeryville, California, USA - Original compost - Organic plus compost (OP) | ecosystem: Engineered > Solid waste > Mixed feedstock >... | reverse complement strand
CGCGCCACGGATGGCCACCTGGGTGATCGACCACGCCATCCAGGCCCACGGCGGCGGCGGGGTGAGCCAGGACTTCCCGCTCGCCGAGCTCTACGCGCAGGCACGCATGCTCCGCATCGCCGACGGCCCCGACGAAGTGCACAAGATGGCGATCGCCCGCCGCGAACTCCGCCGGTTCGCGAAGGCGCCGGACGCCGGGGCCGTGCGGTGACCAGCGTGTTGTCGCCACCGGTGCGGGAAGCGGCAGGGCAAGCGCGACGCGCCTGGCCGCGGAAGGCGCGCGGGTCACGGTGACCCCGGGCGATCACCTCGCAGGTCGCGGAGCTCCGGCCGCCGGGGAGGGCGTGAGGTAGCGCCACGGCGAGATGCCCGGGGCCGGCGGCATCGGGATGTGGATGAGGGCGGCCGGTGGTCGGCGAGTGCCTCATCGAGTACGGCGCGCAGGCGGGCCGGGGTCCTCGGCGCGATGTCCCTGTGCCCGAACGACCGGGCCGGCGCGACGATGGCCGGGGTCGTCAGCGTCGCGCCCGCCTGGCGGCCGTAGAGCCGCTCCTGGTCGGCCCGGACGTTGCCGAAGAAGCCGATCTGCGAGATCTCGTCGACGAAGTACCCGTCGGCGGGCAGTACGTCGCGAATGGCGGCCAGGTGGGACAGGTGCGGTTGCCGGAAGGCCGCGCGTTCGGCCGCGGCCCGCTGTTCGAGCCCTCGGTGCCCCGGTGGCTGCCGGCGTTCCAGAGGATCCTCCCGCAGCGGCGCTGTCCGGCCCGTCAATCCTGGACCGAACGTGGCGCGAGCTTCTCAACGGCCGGGTCGAGGGACCTCGACCCGGCGCGGGCACTTCAGACCGCCGCCCACGGTGGTTCGACGTCCTGCGCCAGCTCCACGACATACGGCTTCGCGTCGGACAGGGTCCAGTCCGGCAGGTGCACGCGCTCACCGCCACGCAGAGCGGATTCGTGGGACAGGATTCCGGCACAGGTGATGTTCGCGGCCTGGACGGCGTTCGGGTAGGGCTCGGCTTCACCGAGCACGGACATCAGCAGCCGATGTGCCAGATGCGGGTGGGAGCCGCCGTGCCCGCCGCCCTGCACGAACGAACGGTGCTCGGTCTCGCCGTCCGCCGTGTAAACACCGGCGGTGGTGAACGAGCGGATCTCCTCGGGCAGTCGTTGCGCGAAGTCGGGTACCTCGATCCGTTCGGGGGTCTCGCCGAGGTAGAGCACGTGCGCGGAGTCCTCGGTCTGGGCCCATTCGAAGGAGCGGATCGAACCGTAGACGTCGAAACTCTCCCGGTATTCGCGGGCGACGGCCCACAGGTGCCGGGTGACCTCGGCGGCGACGTCGCTGTCGAGGAACTTGATGTGCGTCGACTCGATCGCATAAGGCGAGCCGTAGGCGTCCTTCATCCGGTCGAACACCGAGCCGGAGCCGAGGCACTGCACGTATTCGGCCTGATGCCCGGCCAGCGCCAGCGTCGGGCTGATCGCGTGCGTCGCGTTGTACATCGGTGGCATCCCGTCCCAGTAGGACGGCCAGCCGGTCATGTCCTGGTGGTGCGAGGACCGGAAGAACTGCAGCTTGCCGAGGTTGCCGTCGAGGTAGTTCTGCTCCAGAAAGAAGAACTCACGGCTGTACACCGTGGTCTCCATCATCATGTAGGTCAGCCCGGTCCGCCGCTGTGCCTCGACGATCCGGCGGCAGTCCTGCACCGACGTGGCCATCGGGATGGTGCAGCCGACGTGCTTGCCGGCCTCGAGCGCGGCGACGACCTGGTCGGCGTGCAGCTGCAGCGGCGTGTTGATGTGGATGACGTCGATGTTCGGGTCGGCCAGCATCCGCGTGTAGTCGGTGTAGCGCACGTCCACGCCATACCGGTCGCCGATCTCGTTGAGCTTCGACTCGGTGCGTTGACAGATCGCGTACATCTCCGCATTGCGATGACGCTGGTAGATCGGGATGAACTCCGCCCCGAACTCCAATCCGACGATGCCGACGCGCAGCACCTCATCCGAAGACATTCCTTGCCCTTTCTGTGCTATTGCTTGCTTTCACGCCTGTTCCAGCAGGTGTTCGGCAGTCAGGTACGCCAGCGCCTGGATCGTCTGGTTCGGGTTGTACCCGCCGTAGCTGACGAACTGCCCGCCACCGATCGCATACAGGCCACGACATTCGTGCACCTCGCCGTAGACGTCGGTGACCGAGGTCGCCGGGTCCTCGCCCATGCGGTGCACGCCGACATCGTGGGTGGACAGGTGGTACGGCGGCCGTGGCTCGTCCATCCAAGAGCTCTTCGCGCCCATCTCGCGAGCGATCTTTTCCTTGTAGCGCCCCATGAGCGTGACCGAGTTCGCGTCGTGCGGCGCCCAATCGTGGGTGATCCGCAGCGCGGGCTGGCCCCAGCGATCCGTGACGTTGGGGTCGAGGTCGCAGTAGTGCCGGGGATGCGGGAAATTCGTGGTCTGCGAGTACATCCGGTGCAGGTGCAGATAGTTGTCCCGCAACCAGTGCTTGAGCGAAAGGCCCCACTTCGGCACACTCGGGTCCATCAGGTGGTAGGCCTCGATCGGCTGCAGATCCCCGGTGACGCTGATGATCGGCGAGCCCCACAGCACGCCGAGGTCGTTGTCCGGCACCAGTTCCGAGGTGTAGTCGTCGACCGCGCTGGACGCGTTGAACGTGCCGAGGAACGGGTTCGTCGGCTCCGGCAGGACGGAGGTGAACCAGCCGAAGTTGTGCGTCATGAAGTTCTGCCCGACCTGACCATCGCGGTTGATCCCGGAGACCAGCAGCAGACGCACGTTCTCCAGCGCGTAGGCGGCCAGCACCACGAGATCCGACCGGACCTCGTGTGCGACGCCCGCGCCGTCCACATAGGTCACTCCGGTGACGCGCGAGCGGTCGCCGGTCCGGTGGACGCGCAGTACCCGGCTCAGCGGGCGCAGGTCGAGGTTCCCGGTCGCCTTGGCCGCGGGCACGGAGGTGACCTGCGTAGTCGACTTCGCCTTGACGTGGCACGGATAACCGTGGCAGAAGCCGCAGTTCACGCACGCGGGCCTGTCGCGGTACTCGACCGAGTTGATCGCGAGCGGCTGCCGGAACGGATGCAGCCCGAGACGCCGGGTCGCCTCGACGAACGGGACGTCGCCGGGTGCCTGGGTGACCGGCGGCATCGGGTAGTCGTGCTCGCGCGGTGGTCCGAATGGATTGTCCGCGGCCCGGCCGGAGATGCCCTGTTCCCGCTCGACCTTCTCGTAGTACGGCTCCAGATCGGCGTAGCTGATGGGCCAGTCCGCAAGCGTGCCTTCCGGTAGCGCCTCCTTGCCGAACCGCTCGGCGATGGCGGAGCGCATCCGGAAGTCGGCCTCCCGGAACCGGTAGGCGGCACAGCCCCAGTGGAGGGTGCCGCCCCCGGTGCCGATGGAGGGCAATCCGTAGAGCGGCTCGTCCGAACCGAGTTCGCCCGCGGACCACGGCAGCACTCGTGCGGTCTCGCCCTCGCCTGCCCGCCAGGTCACCGGATCGACATCGACCCCGGCGACAATGGCACCGCGCTGGTAGTACCGCAGCTCGTCCTGTTTGACCAGGAAGTCCTCCTGCGTGTAGTCCGGGCCCTTGTCCAGGCCCAGCACCCGCAGCCCCGCCGCGGTCAGCTGCTCGGCGATGATGCCGCCGGAGGAGCCCATGCCGACGACGATCGCGTCGAACCGCTCGGTCACCGTGCGCCTCCGATCCGCGCGTAGAGATCCTTGAGGGTGAGCAACGGGATTTCCCTGGCGTCGACGCCAGGCCGCATCTGCTCGGCCGAGTAGCCCCACTGCGCCCCCGGGAAGCCGACGAGTTTCCAGCCGGCGAGGTCGCGGTTGCCGCCGTACGCCGGGTCGCCGAAGAAGCCCTGGATGGTGTGCTCACGCACGATCCGGAAGAACCTCCCGGCGAGGTCCGGGTTCTCCGCCAGCCCGGCCACGAGTTCGTGCCGTGCTTCGGCGTCGAGGTCCGCGAAGGTCAGGTCGCCGCTCAACTCGCGCAGAGCGGCCAGCCCCGCCCGGTAGATCGGTTGCAGGTCACGCAGGAACCCGGCCAGGGAGCGGTCGATGTACTCGACGACACCGGCTTCGGTCGCCCCGGGCGAACCCTCTTCGCCGGGCAGGATCTCCTCGACCAGCGCGTCGAGGACGGCCGCTTCCTCGCGGTTGAGGAACAGCAGTGGGTGGTCCATCTTCGTCCTTCTCCGGTGCTTTCAGGAACCGACTCGGGCCTTGGCCCTGGCTTCGACGAGCGGGCGCAGGTACTCGATGGAGGTGCGCGCGTCCTCGTCGGGCTCGATGCCCCGGCGGTGGAAACCCGTCTCCATCGTCAGGTAGCCGTCGAAGCCGATGTCGAGCAGCGCGTCCACAAGGGACGGAAAGTCGCCTGCACCGGAACCGGGCGGGAGGCGGTCGCTGTCGGCGATGTGGATGTGCTTGAGGTTCTCGCCCATCTTGTAGGCGTAGTCGCTCAGCACTTCGCGCCGGTACAGCACGTGGAAGGTGTCGAACATGAGCTTCACGTTGTCCCGGTTGACATCCTCCATCAGTTCGATCGCGTCGTCGGCGCTCTCGCACAGGTTCGTGTCGTGGGAGGTCGGCTCGATGACCAGCGTGACGCCGGTGTGCGCGATCGAGTCGGCGATCTCGGTGAGGCATTCGCGACTCCACTTGAGTGCCTGCCGCCGCGAGGTGCCGAAGATGATCCAGCCAGGCAGGTAGATCAGCGTCTTGCCACCCCACTGCGCGGTCAGCTCGGCGAGCTCCTTGTAGTGCTCGACGGTCGCCCGCCGCTCCTCGGCGATGGGTGAGGCGGGGTTGTTGCCAGGACCGCCCGACGGCGCGGGGAGCATGCTCGACAACGAAAGCCCGTGCTCGTCGAGCAGATCCCTGACCTGGGCGCGCCGGTCGGCCGACAGGTGCGGCGGGTAGGCGTGCGGGGCGGCGGCCCCGATCTCGATGCCGTCGTAGCCGAGCCCGGCGATGCGCTTGATCGTCTCGTCGAGCGTGTAGGAGGGAACCCAGACGAAGAAGCTGGAGTAGGCCCAGGTGTTGTACGAGATCTTCACTTCGGTTCGATCGCCTTTCTTGTCACTGCGGGGGCCGGCCGAGGAACTGGCCGACGTTGGCACGGTCGATGAGGGTGGATTCGAGTTTGATCCGGGGCGCGAGCGGTTCGCCGGCACAGAGTTTCGCGGCGGCGATCGCCGCTTCCTTGGCCACGAGTGGATAGCCGACCGTGGCGGTGAGGGAGCCCGCCGAGATCCGTTTCAGCGCGTCCGACTCACCGTCCACACTGAACACCTTGATCTCGTTTTGCCGCCCCGCTTCCCGGATGGCTTGCAGTGCGCCGAAGGTCATCTGGTCGTTGTGCGAGTACACCGCCTGTATCTGCCCGCGCGGGAATCGCTGCAGCATGTCCTCCATCACCTGGAGTCCGTCGGCGCGTTTGTAGTTCGCCGTCTGGGTCGCGATGATCCGGACCCCGGAACCCGCGATGCCCTGGCGGAAACCGGTGCCGCGGGTGATGGTGGGGGAAGCGCCGAGACTGCCGGACAGCTCGACGACCGCCCCTTGGCCACCCAGGGCTTCGGCAACGGCCTTGCCATCGGTGACGCCGGCTTCGACGTTGTCGGAGCCGATGTAGCTGGCGACGTCGCCGTCCACCTGCCGATCGGCGGTGATCACCTTGACTCCGGCCCGGGTGGCCTGTGCGACCACTCCGCGCAGCGCGGCGGCGTCCTGCGGTGAGATCACCAGTACCTTCACGCCCTTGGCCAGCATGTCCGATACCTGGTTGACCTGCGCTCCCGCGTCGCCCTGAGCGTCTGCCACGGTGACCTTCATGCCCGGCAGGAACTTCCGCGCGAAATCGGGGAACATCTGGGTCGTCTTCGCGCCGTAGGGAAAAGCCGTGCTGTTCCAGGAAACCCCGACAGAACAGCGCACGGTGGCCGGATCGGCCTGCAGGACGAGCTGGCCCTGGCATTCGGTGTCGCAGTAGACGCTGGGTGCCAGCCGGTCGCCGAGTTCGGCGGTCACCGGCACGTCGTCGTGGGGGACGGCCGTACACCCCCCGACGAGCAACGCCAAGCCCAATGCCACCAGCCGCCCCTTCACGACCGGTCACCCTTTCGCCGCCGGATCGCCTGCACGGCCAGCAGCACCGCGACGAGGATCACCGCGCCCTTGACGATCTGCTGGTCGAACGGCGAGACCCCGATCAGGTTCAGCACATTGGCCAGCACCGCGAGCAGCAGCGCGCCGAACACGGTGCCGACCGCGCCGCCGATGCCGCCGGCGAGGCTGGTGCCGCCGATGACCACAGCGGTGATCGCGTCCAAGTTGGACAGGGCGCCCGCGGTGGGATCACCGACGCCGAGCCGGGCGGCACTCATGATTCCCGCCAGTCCCGCGCACAGCCCGCTCACGGCGTAGGCGATCACCAGCGTACGGCTCGTGTGCACGCCCGAGAGCCGCGCCGCCTCCATACTGCCCCCGATCGCATAGAGGAATCGCCCGAACGGCAGGTAGCGCAGCGTCAGCACACCGATGACGGAGACGACGATGAAGATCACGAACGGTCCGGGAACGCCGAGCACGTCGCCGCTGCCCAGCAGGGTGAAGAACCCGTTGGCATTGTCGAACGACTTCGGCCCACCGTTGGTCAGGCGCAACGACAGGCCCTGCATCGCGACCATCGTGGCGAGCGTCATGATGAACGGCTGCACCCCGAACACCGCGACGCCGAGGCCGTTGAGCACCCCCACGCCCGCGCCGACGAGCAGCGACAGCACGATGGCCAGCGGCAGGACCATTCCGGCGCCAAGGAACAGCGCCGTCGTCACCCCGGTCAGCGCGAGCGTCGCACCGACCGACAGGTCGATGCCGCCGGTGAGGATCACGAACGTCATCCCGATCGCGATCACTCCGACAATCGCGGACTGGCGGCCGACGTTGAGCAGATTGGTCGGCTGGAAGAACAGCGGTACCGCGATCGCCACCACCGCGATCGCGACGGCCGCGATGAGCAGCGGCAGCCAGTGCCGCCGCACCCGCGGAGTCAGGGCCGGTAGCCGGCCGGCTTCGATGGCCACGGTTATCGCCCTCCAACGGCGTGCGACATGATTTCCTCTTCGGTGGCGGTGTCGCCGGGCAGTTCGGCGGTGACTTCGCCTTGGTGCATCACGAGAATCCGGTCGGACAGCGCCAGCACCTCCGGAAGTTCGGACGAGATGACGATGATCGCGAGGCCTTCGGCGCACAACTGCCGGATCAGGGTGTAGATCTCCTGCTTGGCGCCGATGTCGATACCGCGCGTGGGTTCGTCGAGGATCAGCAGGTCGACGCCTGCCTCGAGCCATTTGGCGAGCACGACCTTCTGCTGGTTGCCGCCGGAAAGCGTGCCGACCGGCGCCTCCGGGCCCGGTGTCTTGATGTGGAGCTTTTCGATGTACCGCCGCGCCACGGCTTGGTCGGCCGCGGGCCGTACGGTGCGGCGCCCGCGTTTGAGCAGGCTGACCAATGAGATGTTGGTGGCGCATGACTGACCGACGACGAGCCCCTGCGTCTTGCGTTCCTCCGGCACCAGACCGATCCCGGCCCTGATCGCCTGCAGCGGATCGGGGATCCGCACCGGTTTTCCGTGCAGCAGCACGGTTCCGGTATGCGGGTCGGCGCCGAAGACGGCACGCGCGAGCTCGGTACGCCCGGCGCCGCGCAGGCCGGCGATGCCGAGAACTTCGCCGGCCCGCACCGAGAACGAGATGTCCGACAGCACGCCGGGACGGGACAACCCCTCGACCTGGAGCACGGGCTCGCCGATTTCGGCACCCGGTTCCCTGCCGCCGCGCACGAAGTCGCGACCGACCATTTTGGACACCAGTTCGTCGTGCGTGGTGTCGGCGATCGCCCCCGCGCCGGTCAGTTCGCCGTCCTTGAGCACCACATACCGATCGGCGAGGCCGAAAACCTCCTCCAGGCGGTGCGAGACGAAGATGACGCTCACCCCGCGGCGGGTCAGGTCCTGCACGAGTGCGAGCAGCCGGTCGACGTCCGCGCCACCGAGCACGGCGGTCGGTTCGTCGAGGATCAGCACGCGGGCGTCGCGGCGCAACGCTTTCGCGATTTCGATCATCTGCTTGTCGGCGACGCTGAGCTCGCGTACCCGTTGCGCGGGTGAGACCGTCAGGCCCAGTTCGGCGAGCAGGGCGCCGGCCTCGCGGCGCGCGCTCCGCCAGTCGATGCGGCCGCGGCCGGGATACCGGTTGAAGAGGAGGTTTTCGGTGACCGTGAGTTCGGGGAACAGGCTCAGTTCCTGATAGACGGTGGCGACACCGAGTGCCTCGGCGCCGGCTGGTCCGGTGATCTCGGCCGGACGGCCGTCGAGGAGTACCTCGCCCGCGTCCGGTGCGTGCGCGCCGGCGAGGATGCGGATGAGGGTCGACTTGCCGGCGCCGTTCTCGCCGATCAGCGCGAGTACTTCACCGGCTTGCAGGCAGAAGCTGACGTCGCGCAGGGCTTGCACCCCGCGGAAGGCCTTACTCAGGCCGCGAACTTCCAGACGGGCCGGCACTCATCTCACCCCCGTCTTCAGGGGGCGGACGACAGCGCTGTCCTCCGTGGATCTTGTCATGTCGCGAGCGTAAATTCCGTCGTGAGTCACCAAAATAGGCCAGAATTATTTCTTTTTCGACAGAAATCGAGCTAGGATCCTGATCATGGGCTCGTTGTGGACCGAAGTCGGCATCCTGCTGGAGGAGCAGAGTCTGGCCCCCGACGCACACGCCGCACGCAGTGTCATCGCCCGGCTGATCGCCGACGGCACGCAGGTCAGTCGCAGCAGGCTCGTGCGTGCCACCGGCCTCGCGCGCTCCACGGTGGACAAACATCTCGAGGGGCTGCTCGACGCCGGACTGATCGAGGACGCCGGTTTCGGCAAGCAGGACGCGCGCGGCCGTCCGGCGCAGATGTTCCAGGTCAGTGCGGCCAAGGGGGTCGTACTCGTGGCCGAGGTCGCCACGCGTGCCTCGCGGACCGCACTGACCACATTGGACAAAGCGGTGGTCGCGCGCCGTGAGCTGACGATCGACGTCGAAGCGGGCCCGGAGGTGCTGCTGGCCGCTCTCGTCGAGCAGTTCCGGGCCATGCTGCGGGAGAGCGGGCTCACCAAGGACGACGCGCTCGCCATTTCGGTCGGCCTGCCCGGTCCGGTCGACTCGCATCTCGGCAAGGCGGTGCGCCCGCCGCTGATGCCCGGCTGGGACGGCTTCGAGGTGTGCCGTTTCCTGGCTGAACGCCTTGGTTGCGACGTGGTGGTCGACAACGACGTGAACCTGAAGGCGCTGGGGGAGGCCAGGGCGCTGAAGGGAGAGCACCTGCCGCTACTGCTCGTCCACCTCGGACCTGGCGTCGGTGGCGGTTTCGTCGGCGAGAACGGCAGGGTGCTGCACGGCGCGGACGGTGCCGCGGCGGACATCGGGCACATTCGCGTGCCCGAGCTGCCCGACGCGTTGTGCCGCTGCGGAAACCACGGCTGTCTCGAAGCCGTCGCCTCGACGGGCGCCATCGCGGCCAGGCTCGGGATGAGCGAGGCCGACCTGCTGGCCTCGGTGACGCGCGGCGAGGCGAACACCGTCAGCGTGGTCCGCGAGGTGGCCATCGTCGTCGGACGCGTGATCGCCGACCTGGTCAACTTCTGCAACCCGGCGCGGATCGTGCTCAGCGGGCCGATCGTCCAGTGCACCGAAGAGGTGCTGGCCCAGGTGCGCAGCGTCGTCTACCAGCAGTCCCGCCCGCTCGCCACCCGCAACCTGTCGCTCGTGCACAGCTCGCTGGGTGACGAGGCGGGCCTCATCGGCGGCATGGTGTCCGCGATCGAGCAGGTCCTCTCGCCGCGCGGGATCGCCTACCACACCCGGCCGCGGGACTCGTCCATGCTGCCGCTCGGGTTGTGACGCCGGTGGCTCACTTGAGCATGAACCCGGCATCGATCTGCTGGGTGGTGCCGGTGATCCACTTTCCCGCGTCGGACACCAGGAACAGGACGACGTCGGACACGTCGCGGACCGGCATCGCGTCGACCGGCATCAGGTTGTAGCGCATGGCGTCGCCCAGCTCCTTGTGTTCGTCCAGCCATTGCGGGAAGAACTCGTTGTTGGACATGGGCGAGTCGACGCCGGTCGGGTGGATGGTGTTGACGCGAATGGACTCCGATGCCAGCTCGCGGGCGAGCGTCCGCATCAGACCGACGATGCCGTGCTTCGCTGCCGTGTAGTGCGTACAGCCCGCGACTCCCTTGAGCCCGGCGATCGACGAGGTGATGACGATGGAACCGCCCCGGCCGCCCGCGCGGATGTGCGGGATCACCGCCCGGCAGGATTTGAACACACCGGTCAGGTTGATGTCGATCATGTCGTCCCACGCGTCATCGCTCAGTTCCCACGTGTTCTCCGACAGGCTCAGGATGCCCGCGTTGGCGAGCAGAATGTCGATGCGCCCGAACTCTCGCATCGCGGCGTCGGCGAGCCGGGTCATGTCCGCGGTGCTGCGGACGTCGGCTTCCAGCGCGACACAGCGGCGCCCTGTCTTCTCCACGGCGGCGACGGTTTCGTCGAGGTCGCCCGCGCGCCCGGTCGGGAACGGCACGGAACCGACCTGCTCGGTGATATCGCAGACGACGATGTCCGCGCCCGCCTCGGCGAGCCGCACCGCGTGTGATCGGCCCTGCCCGCGGCCACCTCCGGTGATGACGGCGACTTTCCCGTCGAGCTGTCCCATTTTCGTGCTCCTTTCAGTGGTTGTGCAGTGCCGTGCGGAGGAAGGTGAGGCTGTCGGCGGCCAGCGCGTCCATGGACGGCGCGACCGGGCGCCACAACGACACCGCCCGCGCGATTTCGACGATCGTGGGCAGGAACGACTCGACCACTATCTGCCCGGAATAGCCGATGTCCTCGAGTGCGGCGAACACCTCCGGCCACGGAATGTGCCCGCTGCCGGGGGTCCCGCGGTCGTTTTCCGAGACCTGGAACTGGAAGACCCGGTCTCCCGCGGCGCGGATCGCGGCCCCGAGGTCCTTCTCCTCGATGTTCTGGTGGAAGGTGTCGAGCATGAGCCCGACGTTGTCGCGGCCGGTGGCGGCGCACAGGTCTAGACCTTGCTCGACGGTGTTGACGAGGTCCGTTTCGAAGCGGTTCAACGGTTCCAGCGCGAGCCGGACGCCGTGTTCACCGGCGTGGTCCGCCGCGGCACGCAGGCTCTCCGCCGCCCGCGCACGCTGCCGCGCACGGTCGTCCGGGGACAGCATCCTGGCTTGCCCGGTCGGCGCGTACATCGGTCCCGCCACATGCGGTGAACCGACCGCCGCCGCGAGTTCCACGCAGTAGCGCAGGTACGCCAGGCCCGCCGCGCGGCCGTCCGCGTCCTCAGTGGACAGGTCCCGGCCGGGACCGAAGGCGCCGCAGATGCTGACGGCGAGCCCATGTTCCTCGGCCGCGTCGCGCACCGCCTGCGCGGACAGGAGCCGGGGATCCTCGACGCAGACCTCGATCACGTCGTAACCGAGTGCGGCGACCTTGGCGAATGCCCCGGGGCAGTCGGCGTCGGAGAACGGTGAGGCGAGTGTGAAAGTGCTCAGTCCCAGTGGATTGCGCATGATCGTCACACCAGGCCCAGCTCGTGCTCGAGCTTCTTGGTATGAGCGATGGCCGCTTCGGTGTAGGGGTCGAGGAACTCCGGCGCGCCCGCGCCCGACAACACGCCCCAGACATCCCCGGCCGCCGGCAGCAGCTCGTAGGAAATCCAGCCGTCGTAACCGGTGTCGGCGATGGCCTGGACGATCGGCCGGAAGTCGGTGTGCCCGTAGCCCGGCGCGGCGCGGTTGCTGTCGGCCAGGTGCACGTGGGCCAGACGCTGCCCGCAGCGCCGGATCGCCGCCGGGATGTCCCGTTCCTCCAGCGCCATATGGAAGGTGTCGGCCATACAGCCCAGTGCGGGGTGCCCGGCCTCGTCGACGAACGCGATCGCCTGGTCCATCCGGTTGATCAGGTAGGTCTCGTACCGGTTCCACGGCTCGACCGCGATCCGCACCCCGTGACCGTCGGCGTAGGCGGCGATCTCGCGCGCGGCCTCGACCGCCCACGCCCACTCGCGTTCCCGGTCCGTTTCCGGGGTGATCTTCATGCAGGCAGTCGGGGTGAAGGTGACGACGTCCGCGCCGAGTGCCGTGGCGTAGTCGACGTTGCCGCGTAGGTAATCCAATGCGTTTCGGCGGATCGTGGAGTCGGTGCTGACCACGTCGCGTTCCGGGGTGAAGATGCTGATGATCGACGACGCGCGTACGCCGTGCTTGTCCAGCTCGCGGCGGACCTGCGCCGCGTCGTACTGCGCCGGCTCTCCGACGAGTTCGACGCCGTCGTAGCCGAATTTCGCGATGCGCGCGATACCGTCCGCGAGCGGCTCCTTGCCGTAGACGAGCGTGTTGTAGGTGTAGCGGAACATCCGTGTCGCCTCAATCCGTGGTCTGGAAGTCGTGGTCGTAGTCGTCGACGTTGTCCTTGGTGAACGTGATCGGATCGCCCAGCACGATCTCGCCGTCGGGCCCGACCGCGCGGCGGCCGAGATGACCGGCGGAGAACGACTCGCCTTGGCGTCCGGTGATCTCTCCCGAAATGTAGGCCGCCGCCGCGTAGTACGCGAGGTAGCCGAGTTCACGAGGGCTCCACAGCACATACGCGGGCACCTGGCCGTTGCGGAGCAACTGCGCGTCGGCGCTGGGGTTGCCGAGACCGGTCACCACGATCCGGTCCGCCGCCCCGAGATCCGCGGCGGCCTTGACGCTCGCTTCGAGCGCGATCGGGGTGGGCGCCATGATTCCCCGCAGATCCGGGTACGCCCGGATCAGTGCGACAGCCGCGTCGTAGCTCTTCTTCGCGTCGTCATCGCCGTAGGACGTCTTGACGAGCGTCATGCCCTTGTTCTCCGGCCTCGCCAGTTCGGTGTGCATCGCCGCGATCCACTTGTTGGTGACCTCGGCGGTGGCCTGCGAGGAGACGATGCCGAACTGGCCGGTGCGGTGCATGGCCCCGGCGAGGATGTCGAACTGCGCTCGCCCGATCGCGCCGGTGCTCGCCATGTTGACGAAGATCCCGCGCGCTCCCGCCGCGACATCGCCGTCCCACGCCATGATCTTCGCGCCGTGGTCGCGAGCCGCGCCGAGTGCGGGCGCGACGGCGCTGGAGTCCACGGCGGACAGTCCGATCAGGCAAGAACCGCGCTGCCGTCCACTTTGGATTCGCTGGATCTGGCCGGTGACGTCACCGGCGGCAGGGCCGACGAACGACAGGTCCCCGCCCAGCTCGCGCTGGGCGTCCGCCATCCCGGTGTGCACGGCGGCGAAGTAGGGGTTGTCGGTCGACTTCGGGATCATCGTCAGGTTGCAGTCGCGGATGGACTTCGGCGCGGTCGCGTTCGTGCTCGCGGCCGGGGCGCAGCCGCCCAGCAGAGTCAGCGCGAGCGCGGCGGCGAATGCGGTGCGGCGGGCGGTCATGACCGGCCTCCCGTCCCGCGTGCCGCGCGGATGCGGGTGGT
>Ga0164243_10010099_pt1 | contig 13610 bp, 11 predicted proteins | sample OricompcompostOP_FD_108781 | JGI IMG/M metagenome (GOLD analysis project Ga0164243, IMG submission 108781) | Organic Plus compost microbial communities from Emeryville, California, USA - Original compost - Organic plus compost (OP) | ecosystem: Engineered > Solid waste > Mixed feedstock >... | reverse complement strand
TAGACGCCCGGCAACGTTCATCGCAAGCAATCCGCCAACCGTACAGCCCAGTAACGCAAGTCCGAGCAGCCCTGGTTGCAGAGAGAGCTTCGTTTGAATAGCTGGAAGCCGCACGGAAAAAGTCGCACCCAGAAATCCGTTCAAAAAGAACATCACACTGACCGCGATACGGGCCAGCAAGAAACGTCGTCCAACTCCAGACCTTGAAAGCATGTGATAGTATCCTTCTATTCATTGGAAAGGGATTGGCAGGAATATCAAGGGAAAATGAGTGGAGTGGGGACATTCGCGTGTCTATGGGAGTTCGCAGGACCATCCCAAAAACGCGAGATGCCCAGCGACGCACGCCGAGAGGATATGAAGCAACAGAGCCACAGGCACATTACATGCCATTCTATGTTCTCTATGCAGAGTCAGAAAAGGGGAAAAAGGGAGAGAAATGTGTAGAGAATCTCTATCAACAGTGAAACGCCCGCTCTTTTTCCCGCATAAGCCCGGCGTGATCGCTTATGCGGGGAATCTGGCTGCACAGGGAAGTGTGCCCGAAGCATTCATCGTCTGCTTTTCCTTTCTCGCTTTTGGAACGAACTCTATCAGAGAAATGCCACCCCTGTCAAGCAGCACTTTGTTCACCAGGCCACAGAGGCAGAGTCAGGCCCTCGAGAGAGGGTCACTCTGTCCCTGCCGACCGGACCATGTCATCCAGGAATAGCCAGCGGATTCTTTTGAAGAATGCTAAAACGCGTAGTATTGTCCGGCGTATTCTGGATATCAGTTGCCAGAATCTGAAGGCGATAGATCTCTGCGGCGCGTGCGCTGGCGATGGCTGCAAAGCCTCTTAATTGCTTGGTTGCAATCATCTTTGCGCTTTCTGCCGTGTTTTCCATTGGCACAACCTGCACCCCGAGCGATTCCAGATACACGCTGCATTGTTCCAGTGCCTGCGGATGCGAGACGACCATGACCAGATCATGAAGCTGTTGTCCCGGTAAGCAGAGCAGGCAATGGCGCACAGGAAAATCAATCGACCTGACAACAGTGAGCGGATAGCGTTGCAGGAGCTGTTCCATTTCGGCGATCGGGCCTGTCTGCGAATTAGCAACAGGCAGAATTCCGTACACCGTCTCCCCACGCGCTACCGCATCACACACATCAGTAAACCGTGGATACGGGCATAGCTCTATCTCTGTTCCCGCAAAGCATGAGCGGGCCGCCTCAGCGCTATATGCTCCATCCACACCCTGGAAGGCCACGCGTAAGCGGGCCACAGAACTCTTCTTCTGTTCATTTTTGCTCTTTTTACTCCTCTCTTCAGGAAAGAGTAATCTTCTTAGCATGCTCTCCAATGGTCTCTTACTATTCTCCTGATCGTTGTAATATGCACTATCGAGAGAAAGGTTGACTTCAGGGATACGCCTTTTAGATGATGGGATTGGGTAGTTTTTACCGTTTCAACAGAACGGTTGTTTGATGAAAACCGACACCAACGGCGGCAAGCACCACATACTCGGCGGTAATTTGATGGAAGAAGTAAGCCAGATTGACAGGATAGGTCGCCATCGTCATATTGCCGAAGCGTTCCAGCGTTTCCAGATACTCTTTCGGACGAATGCGCTGGGCCCAGTAATCGAGCATCAGCCGCGAGGCCTGGTGGGTCAGCAGAGCGACGTTCTCACCGGTCAGGCCGTGTTTTTGCAGGAGTTGCTGAATCAGGAATGGAGGCCCCTCCATGCCAGCCGTCTGAAAGGAGTGAATACCGCTTTCCAGCAGAATTTCATAGGTTGGTAGAGGGACATTCTGCTCATCAACGGGGAGGTAGCGGCGACCATTCAACAGAAGCGGGCGCGTCTGCATGACCATTGCCCCGTACTGTTCACTCAGAGTTTGTGTGGCATAATCCACCAGGGTAAAAGAAGTGCTCGGCCCAAGCACGACCGCACCCGCACCATCACCCACGCTGAGCGCATGTCCCTGGGTGTAGTCCATATAGCGGGTCCAGTTCGTACCACAGACAATCAGCGCGTAACGGCAATGGCCCGCAAGAATAGCCTCCCACGCCTGAATCAAGCTGAGCAAGAAGTTACTGAACTCGCTATTGATCGGAACGACCAGCGTGTGCTGAGGCAGCCCCAGATCTCGGTGAATGGCATACAAGGCGTTCGGCGTCAGATAGGGAGAGACAGAGGCGTACCCGTAAATACGGTCAATCTCTGCCGGGCTGACCCGCGCCTGTGACAGCGCCTTCTGAGCCGCATCGAGCATCAGTGACTCAAGCTGCTCGCCATCTTTAAGATAGCGACGTTCGCGTAAGCCGGTGAACAGATCTTTTTCGGCAATCCCTTTTGAATTGACAACCCGTTTCACCTGATCAAAAAGGGGATCATCATTTGTCCGGATATGCGGGGGAACACTATAGCCAGTACCAAGAATACCAACTGTCATGCTATCGTTTCCTCATTCTAGAAAAGGTTTTTTTCAGCAAGGAGCAGCAGGGAAGGTGGGTTCCCGGCTGCTCGTGTTGTTGTTCGGCGCTTAATGGGCCGGTTGCAATTCGCTTTTGCCGAAGAAAGCCTGCAAGGTGTTGACACGCCGCTGGAGGGCGTAGGGCACCTCATTGATATCAACCATCGCATCGATGAGGCAGGGTACCTGAGCCTCTAATGCATCCTGTAGGCTCTCGGAGAGCTCATCGAGCGTCGTAGCCTTGTAGGAACGAAGGCCAAGCCCACGCGCGATGGTCGCAATGTCCATCTGGTGATGGAAGACGGTCGCGAAGGATTCACCACAGAGCATCTTTTCGCCGTTGTAGACCATGCCATGACCGCCATTGTTGAGCACCACCCAGACCACCGGTACCCCGTAATCGACCGCCGTATGCATCTCCAGGCCGTTCATGGCGAAGGCACCGTCACCCACCAGCGCCACAACCGGACGATCAGGCGCGGCAATCTTGCCCCCGATAGGAGCCGCCATCGCGTAGCCCATCGAGGCCACATTGAGCGCCATGAACATCGTTCCCGGCTGGCGTGCCACATAGTATTGACCGATCCAACTCAGGCAGTTGCCATTATCCACGAAGAGCAAGGTGTCAGATGGCAACAGCTCGCTCATACGGGACACGACAGCTTGCGGCTTGAGCAATGCGGCGTCTCCCTGCAATTCCTCAGAGTTGTAGTAGCGCGGGTACTCCTGCTTGATGCGATCCAGCAGTGCATTCGAGTGGCGGGCCTCTACACCGGCCGAGCACAAGTGCTCGTAGAGCTTCTGAAGCACAGCGCGGGCGTCGCCCACCACGCTCTCATCAACCGGGTAGTTCTTGCCGATTTCCAGCGGATCGAGGTCAATCTGAATCACGGTGCGGTTGCGGGCAAGCCGTGCATCCCATCCATGTGTCTGGAACTCACCGAGGCTGGTTCCCACAATCACCAGCACATCGACCTCCTCAGAAAGCATATAGGCGTCGGAATACTCGCTGCCGCCCAGGCCAAAGACGCCCAGTGAGAGCGGGTGATCCTCCGGGAAGGCGCTCTTGCCTTTGATCGTCGTCGCTACCGGGATCTGGAGCAGCTCGGCAATCTGGCGCAGCGGCTCCCAGGCACCTGACAGATTGACACCATGCCCGACAAAGAACGCAGGCATACGAGCAGACTGCAAGATCTGGCTGATGCGGGCGATGGCCTCGGGATCGCCAACCGCAGTGGTATGGGTGCGATGATGCGCGGTGTCAATCTGCTCAATCGTCACCGGCTGCTTGACCAGATCAGCGGGCAGATTCAGGTGTACCGCACCTTGACGCCCGGTGAGGGCCGTACGGATCGCGCGTCGGATCACATGCGGCATGTGCTGGGCGTTGGAAAGCATCGTTGAGAGTTTGGTGGCCGAACGGAAAATATCCACAATATCGAGATTCCAGTTGCCGCCGCTGCTATCCTGTAACGCGCCTTTGCCAAAGGTCGTGGTGGAAACCTGGGCGCTTAAAAAGAGCACCGGAATCGAGTCGCTATAGGCACTTGCCACACCGGTGAGGGCATTGGTCGCGCCGGGGCCACTGGTGCCACAGCACACGCCCAGTCCTCGGCGCACGCGTGCATATCCTTCAGCCATAAAGGCCGCCCCCTCTTCATGTTTGGCAAGCACCGGGCGGATCTTCTTACGCCGGGCCAGCGTCTCATACAGCGGGACCAGCGGGCCGCCGGGCACCCCGAAGAGATGGGTTACTCCTTCCTCTTCCAGAGCACGAAGCAGGACTTCTATAGCTGAATATGTCGACATAGCATACGTTTCCTTTCCCGTGATACAAAATAGGGAGCAAGCCACCCCACTTTATCGATAAAAGGGAGGATGACTACTCTCGTCCTGGCGCTGTGCTCCCTTGAAATGCTCGCGTAATGCGGTCAGGAGCAAGTCCAGGTTCGTTTTTGTCTGTAGTGGTTGCAGCGGGGAGTATTTCCCCGACGAGATCAATTCCGCGCACTGTGAGATCGCCTGATTCAACTGCTTCAAGGATTGCTCCACCTGCTGCGTATGCTGCAAGCGGTTCTGAAGCGAGTTAAAGACGTTAATGAGCGGCCAGAGGACCGGTTCATACTCTTGCAGCGGAATCTTGGTAATCAGACGCCGGTTCATTGCGGTCGCATGATTGTGGACCACGCGCTCGATGTCCGTTTGCAGACGCAGGCGATCCTGCTCAGCAATCTCTCGCTGTTTCTCCGCCGTTTGCTGAGCAGCCGTGGCGATTTTTTCGGCGCGATACGCCCGAGAGAGATAGTTACTGGCACTCGACACCCATAGATAGGTGACACCAGCGACCAGCAACTGCACCCCAACCGGACGAAGCAACATCGGCCAGAACTGGGTTTGCAGGTCAGCCGCCAGAGTTGGCGTTTGCGGCTGATAGAGCAGGCTCAGACAGATGAAGACAGAATTGAACAGGGCGACGAAAAAGACACTCCGAGCACTCAGCAGCGAGACCGCCAGCAATTCGCCAAAGACAAAGAGCTCATATTGCTGGATGCTTGGCTCGTCCAGCGGCTGCGTTGTCAGAACGACCATCATCAGGGCAGCCTCAAAGGAGAGTACCAGCAGCACACCCGCAACCATTGGCTTGTGAGCGCGATTCAGGAAAAGCGCCAGCACACAGATCACCATCATGCCCAGGTCCGCGACCAGCACATAGCGGTTCGGAAGTGCAAGACATCCCGGAATAAACAGAACGAAGATAACCAGCAGGAAAAAGACGATCACACTGAGTAGACGGGATTTCCGAATAATTTCGCGTTCCAAAGGATCTGGCACATCTTCAGTCTCAGAAATAGCTGTTAAAGCATACCACCAGCGAAAAAAAGACTGAAAGGTGCTTCGATCTTGCCCCGGCTCAAGCTCCTCCGGCTCGGGCGCTTGTTGTACGTCAGTCTGATGAGTCGTTGGATCTTGCATTCTATACCATCCATTACGTGATTTTTGCGTTGGCACATGCTATGCCATACCGCTTTCTAAGCTCGACCGACAATATCATGCTTCCCTATAAAGCAAGGCGACGCCTGGCAAGCGTCGAGTAAAGAAGCAGTGATATCCCCTGAAGTATCGGTATTGAAGTGTTTCTACTATTGCCTGTCTGAGAGAGACGGAATGGTGGGTGCCTCTTTTTGCGCCTCTCATCAGGACAGGCCAGAGAGAATCAGGCAATCACGGCTGACATTGTGAAAGGAGAAGGGGGTAAAAGCATTGTTCCCCAGGGAAACCGGTTCGTCTCTCAACCATGTTCTACGCATCCTTGCATCCATTTTTGTAGTCAGCTTGCTCCTGTGTTAGCGCCTGTAGAGCGCCATTTCCAGACAAGGAATATCCTTACTCCATTTCTAGATCAGGAGGCAAACACAGCTTGATGTGAGAATAGGGAAAAGAGAGCTGTTTTGCGCATTCATTCGCAGCTCTCCACCGCAAAAAGCAGCAGTAATATGCATGACTGGTGTATACTGGCATGCAAAATTGTTACTACATCTTTTTTATACCAGTTTGCATCTTGTTTGTCCAGTAATCTCCATAAAATTGAGGGTTTATAGCTATTCTTTCTCTATTATTATTGATGAGCTTATCCCGCCTCACATATATTATTCATACCACTCATATCGGGAGTAGATTCTTCTATAGCACAACACCTCTAGCAGAGCGACCCCTTTTCCCGAGGAGCAAGGGATATGCTATGTGGGAAAAGGGAGAGGCAAGGGCCTGTATAAAGATGTACATCAACCAGCATTTCAGACGAGGAGTCGCCGTCCATCGTTCCCTCAACTCCCTTGCTCTTGCCCCAACCTCTGACAGCCTCGTGAGAAGCCGCGTATGACGCTCAGGAGAAGAGACTGCTCCATCCTCATCAATGGCTGCTTGATACGATCTGCCACATAGCCAGTATGAGCTTCTACACGATGGCAATACAAGCTGCTCTACCATATTATATCCTACTTTCCACTCAGTTGCATAGTAAACGGTCCGGTAGCCAGAAAGGGCAATGGATGAGTGGCAGGCCGGCGAATATGCTTTTATCAACCGGCCTGCTTTTTCTGGATACACCATTAGTTCCAGCATAACATAAACGAGGGGCGCGTAGGGAAGAGCACCCTGAGCAATGGCGCGGCTTCGGCGCTGGCCCAAACATCAGGGAAAACCTGGCGTAAGAAGTCAACGCTCCGATGTCCGAAGAGCACTTGAAGGAAGAGCAGAGGTGGAAAAGAGGCATCTTCACTCTCTCCATACACGGGCTTGCGCCAGTCCTCTACCACCTTCAGGCGCCCGCGTTCAAGGTGCATACGAAGCCCACCGCGATAGAAATTCACCTTGATATCGCCGCTGTAGCCCGCAAGAGACGATGCTGCCAGCCGCTGTTCAAGTGCCGGAGCGATATGAAGCAGAAACCCGGGCAGATCCTTCACCCGCAGATACCAGGCATAGGGTGCCTCCACAGGCTGACGGAGCGTAATGTCTGCGAACTCAAACACCGGATGTGTGGTTCCAAGCGCAAAGCAGATCTCCTGAAACGGCTCGCCATCGGGCAAGCCCGGCTCAATACCAGCACCATACGCCCGCAGCGCCTGCAAGAGTGAGGGCAGGATAGCCTGCATGTTCGTCCCCTCAATCAGCTCCAGCAGCCAGACATAGAGCGCTTTTCCCCGGCGGTATGCATCAGTGATAAGGGCGCCGACCGTCTCGCCAGCCGCGTTTACAAGCATGTAGCAGGCCAGAAAATGCCGCAACTCGGGATGTCGTTTCCAGGTATCAATATCATAGAGCCACATGGCCCACGTTGGCAGCTCAGAGAGAATCCCACTGGCCTGACGCCGCCGGTAGAGCTCCTCCAACAGAGGAATATCATCAACGGTGGCTTCACGAAGCGTCAAAGCTCACCTGCCTTCGGGAATCAGGGCAATGGGCATCATGCGCCGATCATCCAGCTCAAGCGCATATTCATAGCCAAACTGTCGGTAGAAGTAGGAAATACCGGTAATGGCCTGTACAAGATCTCCCCGGGCCTCACTGCGTGCGTGAAAGAGCTCAAACAGCGCCCGAATCAGCCCGCGATTGCGGTAAGCGGGATCGGTGGCGACCATTTCCGGACGGCCCACACGAAAGGGAATCCCTTCGTAGGCCCAGGTGTGCCGCCAGACAGCAGTTGTGGCGATAATGGGATTGCCAGCCTTGCTGGTATCCTCAACAACGCCGAAATCCCGCGGCCCCATCAGAGGAAAATCATCAGACATCATCCGCCGAATCTGCCGGATGTACTCCTCGTTGGGAGGCGCGTCGGCCGCGTCACGATGGACCAGACTGTGTAGAGTTGCGATACGCTCGATATCATCGGCAGTAGACCAGCGCAATACAAGGCCATCGCCCAGATCACGCCGAAATGCAGGGTCCAAAACAGAGTGCATATACATCTCCTGAGCAGGATACACTAAAAAGGGCGAAAGAACACAAAAAAGAGCCGTAGAGGTGGATATGTTGATGAGTCTGTTAAAATGAAGGGAAGGTATTCACAGGATATGCCTGTCAATGGGCATACTTCACCCCTGGGCGAGATGAGAAGCAGGTCTATGGTGATAATGGAAAGTGATGAAAAACAGAACAAGAGAGAGGATAGGGGACATTGGGACTTCTCCTTTCTCAGTTCTGTCACGATGTTTCAACGTTCCCATTGTACCGGGCGGCAATCGGGATTGTCAAGCGGCGGTGGCACATCCCCATCCAGGAGCATATAATGCAGCGTGATCATTGCTTTTTCCTATAAAAGTAGAGAAGAGAGAGGAGAGAGATGAAGCCATTATTTTTTCTGACTGGCAACAAGCATAAACTCGCAGAAGTACGCGCCTTGATCCCCCATGTAGAGGGCATAGATATGGATCTTCCAGAGCTTCAGGAGATAGACCCCCATACCATCATTGCCGCCAAGCTGAGAGAGGCACAGAAGCATCATCCTGGCTCATTCATTGTAGAAGATACGTCGCTCTTCCTTGAGGGCATGAACGGGCTGCCCGGGCCGCTGGTCAAGTGGTTTTTGAAAACGGTTGGCGTCGAGGGGATCTACAAGCTGACCGAAACGTTTGAGAACGCAAAAGCGACTGCTCGCACGCTCATCGGGTACGCGGATGAGGCAGGAACGCTACACTTCTTTGAGGGGGTTATCTCGGGAACCGTGGTTTCACCGCGCGGCTCCAATGGCTTTGGTTGGGATGCGCTTTTTCAGCCCGATGGCTCAACGAAGACATTCGCCGAGATGTCGCCCGAGGAGAAGACGCACTATAGCATGCGCCGAATCGCTCTTGAAGCACTCCAACGCTACCTTGAAACCGTCGATTAACAATGGAGAGCAGCAGAACAAATACCAGAAGGGCCAGCAAGCTCCTGGCCCTCCTTCGAGATATGCATACACAATATTATGTCGCGACAATGGATAAGCCAGCCTTACCGCTCCGGCCCATCTGTTTCTTTCTTCTTTGACTGTGCCGCTGTCAGACCGCTACCGATTGCAATACCGAGGGACAGGCCAATACCAACACCCAGAGCCAGGTTATGGAAGAGCAAGCCAAAAACAACACCAAACGCGATACCAATACTAATCCATGCCGGAAACATCGACGCCTTTGTAGTAGTGCGGGTCCCCTTGCTTGTATAATCATTCTGTGGTGGGTTCGTGTTCATAGATCAGTTCTCTTTCCTCTCTTCAGTTCATTCTCTCTTTTATCATCACTCTCACAGTAGCAAACGCAGTATTGCAGGCATTCTCAAATCAAGCTCCCTCTTTCGTCTTCTATCTATTCCATCGACCTCTCTCGTCAAGCTTTCTCTCTTTTGTCTTCCAGCCATTCCACCAACTTCTCTCGTCAAGCTTCTCTCTTTCGTCTTCCAGCCATTCCACCAACTTCTCTCGTCAAGCTTCTCTCTTTCGTCTTCGTCTTCCAGCCATTCCACCAACTTCTCTCGTCAAGCTTCTCTCTTTCGTCTTCGTCTTCCAGCCATTCCACTGACTTCTATCATGAGGATCCCCCCCCAGAAGCGCAGCAACCCTACAGGTAACACGTTTCTTCAGTTCATTGAGTTGTATATCAGCGAGTATCTCGCGCCAGACGATCAAGCATCCGATGATATATCACCCCGAACCCACGGCTTGCCTCAAATCGTGATGATTGGCGCGTACGCGCCATTATAGATGTATAAATGAACGCTTCGGGATCACGAGCAGATCGTGATCCCTGCCCCTCTCAGGAGATAATGGGTAATTGAAAAACGTTCACGCTTTCTCTGCTCTGCTCGCTGTCGGTAAAGAGCTCTAACCCCACAACACGCCCCTCCACCACAACCATATCACATACTATATGAAATCCTGCCTTGATAATTCCTCGTTCAGAGGCCATATTACCTGGCCCATATCCGATCCAGAAATGTTCAATGTCCGGCTCCTGCCGCACGATCTCGCGGAGCAGGCGAGGATAAATACCGTGCCCGCGCCAGTCTGGAAGCGTCTGGAAATCCCACAAATACCCGCTCTTCTCCGGGATCGCAAAGGAGACATTCAATACAGAAACCCCGCCTGTTCGCGTTGCAAGCCACCCGTAGGCCGTTGGCACATCATCCATAAACGCTACATACGCCCGATTCCCTTCCCGCATACGGCGCTCCATTTCCGCTTCAGAGGAAGCGTGCAACCGAGCAAGCAATGGGATATCCTGGATGTGCTGAACCCGAAAGCCTGCAAGCGGCGCAAATTCAGGAGTGAAGTCAATGCGCCACCACGTCGCAAAAGGCATATCTCGTTATTCCTTTCTCACGTTCTGCTCCTTAACATATCTCAAAAGAAACCGCCTATCAAGTGCAGGCAAAGCATTCTTGCCCTCATGACACCGAGCAGGCGTACAAGACGTGAGTACTGAGAGATGCTCTATGAGCGAAGTGAAAGGAGACTGAGCAATGCAATTTGTCCCGTTAGAACTTGCACAGGAGCTCTGGAAAGCAACGCCCGAACTCAATTGGTCCGCCTTCTATGATCGAGTTCAGGAGCGGCTTGAGAAAGGACCAGCTATCGAAGGCGTGAACCCGACAACTCTGCTTCAGAGCGTGAAATATCTGTCTCAGATTGGTACCCCTTTTCCTCTCTCAGCACAGGATCTCTATAAGGTACTCAATGAGCAGATTCAGAACAGAACGCTCTAAGCACTCAAATAGCAGGCAAGGAAAATGAGATCCTTGTTCTAGATCTCCTTTTCCTGCCACCCCTGGCTTTCGCACTTGAGTTGTCCCTTGAGCATCCGCCAGGTACGCAGAGCCTGAGAGCCGTCATTCAGCCTCCCGGCGTAGGGCCCCTGTTTCGCCACACCTCTCGGAATAGCCGTACCCAGGAGTGTAGACATAACCAGAATGGTAGAACAATACGCCAGGTCGTACCAGAAGATTGGCGCATTATTGACCCAGAGCACAAACAGCACCAGTGAAGCAAGCGGCCCGGCAAGGCAGAACTATCGCACGGGTGGCATGCGTTCATCAAAGCTTGTCCAACCAGCAGAACTCAGCCCAAACCGAATATGCATCTCAATCCCCGCAACTGTCCAGCGAATATGATCTCGGGGATTATCCTCCTCTTTCGGAACATATCCAAGCTAGATCGCGACACGCTTGCTCGTCAGTCGACGTGCAACAATGGCATGTCCCAGTTCATGCGGCAACAATTGCAGGGGCTGACAACTATGCAGGTAACAAGGATTGCAAGAAGAATACCTGACGTGACCAGTTGAGCATCAGTCATACAGCTTTTCCCTTTTTCATCAGAAGAGCGTGTCTCTCTTTTATCGCTCTCGTCCCTGCCTTTGTCAGAAGATGTCCTTAGAAGCGGCACTCCTCTCCCCTTTTCTCTCTCACTTGTCTCTCAGAAGTGTCATTATATCTTTGAGAATACATAAGAATATGCTATCTCTTCAAGAGTTATCTTTACCTGATACTACGCTTTTTTCCTTCTACATCTCAAATATCCGGAGCGCACGAGGAGCATGATTTCTCTGTGTTTCTCCGATCTGAAATGCGTGCTTCAGGCAGAGAAGTGCAAAGAAGGGAATGACACAGGGCGTCCGTATTCCCGGTACCTCACTTCAGTTCTCCTCAAGCATCCCTTGACATCCATATTCTTTTCTGATAAGATCCTTGTAAGTAAATTATTACTTACACAAGAAAGGATCGAAGATGTCGCAAGGAATGAGAAGAGAACGGAATGCAGCCCGCACACAGGAGATTATCCTGCAAGCCGCAGCGGAAACCTTCGCAGAGAATGGCTTTGATGGGGCTCGCATGGACGTGATCGCCAGGCGAGCAGGGTATAATATCGCGCTGCTGTTTCGCTACTTTGAGAGCAAAGAAGGAATATACCGGGCCGTCATAGAGCGCCTGCGCAATCAGGAAAATGATTCCCTCGGGGAGCTGATCGCCCCTTTTATCAATGACGAGGCCGCCCACCGCGATCCCGAAAAAGTGCGCCGCTTCCTTGAAATTTGTGCGTCCTGGTACTTCCATCTCGCACATCGACATCCCTATCTCCTTCGATTGCTTAACTGGCGTATTGGAGCACCTGGAAGCCTGTTCCCGAATATTCCCGCGGCAAACCTGGAGGTTGAATGGGGCGAGGCCGCAGTGGCTTTTCTTCGGAAGGCGCAGGAAGCTGGATTGATCCGCCCGAACCTCGACGCACACCTGATTATCATGAATATGTTCTCGTTAAGCATGCTGGCGATTCAGTCTTACACACAGCAACAATTGACCACACAAAAGTCTCTCGAAGAGCTGTGTGACTGCGTTGTAGAAATGGCGCTTGATGGCGTATTCCCACATGCAGATAAAGCAGAATAGGAGCAGAAAAATATGCATATACCCGCAAACCGACGCATTCTCATCTCAGGGGCAAGTATTACCGGCCCCACCCTCGCCTACTGGCTCTCTCGCTACGGCTTCCAACCAACCATTGTGGAGCAAGCACCCACCCTTCGTGAAGGAGGATACAAAGTCGATATTCGTGGAGTCGCTATCGATGTGATCGAATGGATGGGGCTTTTGCCCGCCATTCGACAGGCCAGCACGCAGATGAAAGGCGGAACCTATGTTGACAGCAGAAAGCGACCCGTTGCCTCTATTCCCGCTGATATCCTCAATTATCGCGAGGGACGAGATGATGAGGTCGTACGCGGAGACCTCTCACGCATTCTCTACGAGCACACGCGCGACGATGTTGAATACCTGTTTGGCGACTCCATCACAGCTATCGAGCAGCATGAAGATGGCGTGCAGGTCAGCTTCAGACACGCGGCACCACGAACGTTTGACCTCGTAATCGGCGCGGACGGGCTTCACTCCAATGTACGAACGCTTGCTTTTGGAGACGAAGCGCAGTTCATCCGCCACCTTGGAGCCTATGTCTCCATTTTCAGTACGCCGAACTTCTTTCAGCTCGATCACCACGAACTCTACTATCCATTGCCCGGAAAGATCGTCGGCAGCTATAGCGCACACGATACGGAGGATGCGAAGGCATTCTTCTACTTTATGTCACCCCAACTCACCTATGACTATCGGGACTATCAGCAACAAAAGCAGTTGCTGGTCGAGCAGTTTGCAGGTGAAGGTGGCATTGTTCCACAACTGCTTGAGGTGGTATGGGATGCCCCTGACTTCTACTTCGATTCACTGAGCCAGATATATATGGACTACTGGTCGGCAGGTCGAGTGGTGCTTGCAGGGGATGCCGGTTATTGCGCATCGCCAGCCTCTGGTCAGGGAACCAGTTTGGCCCTGGTAGGAGCCTACGTCCTGGCGGGTGAGCTGGCCGAGGCTCATGGAGATTATCGAACAGCGTTTGCTCGCTATGAAGACGTGCTGCGCGGTTATGTTACAGCGAACCAAAATCTGGGCGCGCAAGGTGTCGGGGATAGCATCCCACGCACGCGTATAGAGATCGGACTGCGTACCTTGATGCTTCGGTTGCTCTCGCTCCTGCCTCGTCAGCGCTCCCTTGTCGGAAAAATGTCGCAAGCCACACAACAGGCAGCGAACGCCATCAAGCTCAAGCACTATTAGAATTACAT
>Ga0164243_10010098_pt1 | contig 13612 bp, 15 predicted proteins | sample OricompcompostOP_FD_108781 | JGI IMG/M metagenome (GOLD analysis project Ga0164243, IMG submission 108781) | Organic Plus compost microbial communities from Emeryville, California, USA - Original compost - Organic plus compost (OP) | ecosystem: Engineered > Solid waste > Mixed feedstock >... | reverse complement strand
TCCGCGCTCGAAAACGCCATCAAGGGCAAGAGCGCCAACAAGGCGCCCTTCAGCATCGCCTGGGCGAGCGGCAAGCTCTCGCGCGCGCATCTCGCGCGCTGGGCCGAGAACCACTATCACTATGTCGGTCCCTTCGCGGATTATCTCGCTTACATCTATGCGCGCATGCCGGAGCGCTACACCGAGGCGAAGGACTTCCTGCTCGCGAACATGTATGAAGAAGAGATCGGCGGCGACCGCCACACCGATCTCCTGATCCGTTTCGCCGAGGCCTGCGGCACCACCCGCGCCCGCGTTACCGATCCGGACAACATGTCGCCGACGACGCGCGGCCTGCAGAGCTGGTGTTATTCGGTTGCCATGCGCGAAGACCCGATTGTCGCCGTCGCGGCCCTCGTGGTCGGCCTCGAATCGCAGGTGCCGTCGATCTACCGCAAGCAGACGCCGACGCTGCGCGAGAAGTACAAGTTCACCGACGCGGAGGTTGAGTTCTTCGATCTGCACATCGTCTCGGACGAGATTCATGGCGAGCGCGGCTATCAGATCGTGCTCGAACATGCGGACACGGTCGATCTTCAGCAGCGCTGCCTGAAAATCTGCGAGATCGGCGCGCAGATGCGCCTGCTCTACACGACGGCGCTCTACTGGGACTATGTCGCCCAGGAACTGCCGCTGAGCGAGCTCGAGGCCGTGGAGCGTAAGGTCGCCTGACGTGCCGAAGGTCGTCCTGCATCGCGATGGCCAGACCTACGAAGGCGAGGTCAACGCGAACACCAATCTCGTGGTGATGGCGGGCATCAAGCGCTTTCCCTATCCCAACCTGCGGTACGGGTGCGGGATGGGGAAATGCGCGAAGTGCGCCTGCCGCGTCCTCAAGGGCGCGGAGCATCTGCCGCCGCCCAACTGGAAAGAGCAGGAGCGGCTCGGCCCGCGGCTGGAGGAAGGCTATCGCCTGATCTGCCAGCTTTGGGTCAACGAGGACGTCGAACTGTTCCAGGACAAGGACCCGATCAAGCCGCTGCTGCCGGCGCCCGCGGTCCGTTCCGGCGCCGCCGAGTAGAGAGGAGTCTGCCCGTGTACGTCATCCTCACCAGCAAGCCTGGTCAGTTCAAGACCGTGATCCACGATGGCGTGCGCCCGCTGGAGGCTTACGACTACTTCTTCTACGGCACCAAGAAGGCGCACTTCGTCATCGCCGAATTGCTGGACGAGCGCGCCAAGATCCGCGTGGTCGAGGACGACACCGCGATCGTGAACGACGTACCCTCGAAGTTTCTCGAGAAATTCGAGAGCGTGGAGGGGGCCTTCAACGAGATCAAGCACCTGACCACGTTCGGTCACATGGAAACGGTGCTGCGCAAGACCGACGTCGCGGCGCAGTAAGCCGGACGTCACGGATGACGACACGATGATCCAGGTCACGTTTTTGACGAATGGCGGCAAGGTCGTCACCGCGCCGGAAGACAGCAATCTGTTGCGCGTGTCCCTGCGCGAGCAGGGCGGTATCCCTTTCAAGTGCGGCGGCGGCATTTGCGGCACCTGCAAATGCAAGATCGAGCAGGGCATCGAGAATACCGACGCGGTCAAGCCGAAAGAGCGCAAGCATCTGACCGAGGAGCAGTTCAAGGAGGGCTACCGCATGGCGTGTCAGACCTTCCTGAAAGGCGATGTCAGCGTGTCGTGGCAGCCGCGGCCGGCCGCATCCGCGCCGGTCAGGCCGGCGTCGGCGGAACCGTCCAGTTGAGCGCCGCCTGCGTGCCGATGCGGTATTCAGCGGACTTGCCGCGAGCCAATCGGCCCCGTTAAGAAGGGCCGCGAAACGCGGTTGGCCGCGTTCTCGGCTATACTTTAATTGCGAGCCGAGATTCGTCGGCGGTTTGGCCCCATGTCGCGGCAGGGGGCGAGGATAGTTCTCTGGCTATGGTCTCGAAGACAGGAACGGTGAAGCGGCGCCTGGGTGAGGACACCCCGTCGCTGCACGGCAAGGTCGTCGACGAACTGCGCCAACGCATCCTCACCCGGCGGTTGCTCCCGGGAGAACGGTTGGTCGAGGGCCGTCTAGCCGAAGAACTCGGCGTGTCGCGCAACCCCGTTCGCGAGGCCATCCGTGTGCTGGCATCCGAGGGTCTCGTCGAGGTCAGCGCCCGCCGCGGCGCGTCGGTCGCCGACATGTCGATGCACGAGGCCCGCGAGACCATCGAGGTGCGCGCCTTGCTCGAAGGCCAGAACGCCAGGCTGGCGGCGCGCCGTCACGACAAAGAGGTGATCAAGCGCATCGAGGCTGTGCTCGAGAAGGGCTCGCAGGCGGTGTCGCAGGGCCGCTTCGACCTGCTCAGCGATCTCAATCAACAGTTCCATCGCGAACTGGCGCTGGCGGGGCAGAACACGGTGCTCGGCGACCTTCTCAAGCGGTTGCGCGAACGCACGGCCATCCTGTTCTCGCCGACGGATCCTTCGCAACAGCGCCGCGCGTGGGAGGAACATGCCGGCATTCTCCGTGCCATCATCGACGGCGACGAGCGGCTCGCGGCGACGTTGGCGGCCGAGCATGTGATCCGCGCCGGCTCCGACTATCTGCTGGCGCTCGACATCGGCGACGATTTGCCGGAACTCGACGCGGGGAGGCCGCGCGCGCCGCAGCGCGAGCCGCTCAAATCCGCGAAGGCGTCCGCGGGCCGCTCCCGCAATGCGGCGGGGAGCTCCGGGCGGGCGCGCGCGCGTTAAGCTGTCCGCGATCGGCGCAAATCGCCGACCCGCCACCGCAAAGACAAAAAAGTTTTTGTGTTCGCAGCTGTCCGGCGGCGGCGATTGAAACGTTACTGTCGCACATCGCAACGAGATTGATCAGCCGCAATGCAGCCGCGGCCGTTTCGCCGTTGGCTGCCACGACGATGGAAAGGGCGGTATCGGATGTGGATTACGCACGACGAAGCGATCGAGATGTATGCGCGCTTCTGGGCGGCGCGGCACGGGGTTAATGCGACGAAAGCGGCGCGCGAAGCGGCGAAGGCCTTCGAACGGAGAGGCGACGTGGAAGGTCTCACGGCCTGGACCGAGGTGGCCGACCGCATCGAGCGGAAGCGTCACGACGTGCCGACATGGCCGCGGGCTTGAACAGCGTGCGCGCTACACCTGTTCGGCGTTGAGATAAGCGAGCCGCGCGCCGCAGAAGGCGCAGATCAGGCCCAAACTAAGCGCGGAGAGGCTGGCGACGACATCGATGGTGCCGCCGACGTTGCCGACTTTGCTCATCACGCCGCCGACGGTCGCAACCGCAAAGACAATCGCGATGAGAAAGCGCTGCGCCAGGCGGTAGACGAAGGTGCGCTCGCGCGCCGCGGCGATGAGATAGATGCCGGCGCCCCAGCCGCCAATGAAGCCGGCCGCGGCGATCGCCCACCAGGCCAGGGCCGAGACGAATTGATGCCCTTTGGCCGCGGCCGCATCGCGCAGCACCTGATCCAGGCCGACGCCGAGCACCGTCAACAGGATGTGCACCGCCAGCGCGGCAAACAAGCCGCAGGCGATGGCAGCGACATAATGCAGTCGGCGGAGGGCGTCGGTATCCATGCGCGGGTCCAGGGGCGGTGCAACGCCCGTCCACCTTACCCCAAGCCGTTGTCCGCGCGAAAGAAATTAGGATCGTGCGGTGAGCAGATCGTGGAATTCCCGCTCGAGGGCGGCGAGGGCCGCCTGACGCGCCGGCGTCATCAGGTTTTTCGGCTTGTCCGGCTCGTAGAAAGGCTGCTCCGTCTCCCGCAATGCCCGCCCACGGTGGTCAGCTTCGTGCAAGCTCATGGTGTGGCCCCCCAACCTGATTCGCCGCGATGCAATCGCTAGCTGAGTCGGGCGGTGGCTAAAACGGGGGATAACTCGGCCAATGCAATTGAAAGTAGGTGTGACTTTTCGGCTACACGCCGCTCGGCTCGTGTCTCCAGCTTGGCCGCTCGCCGGCCTGCTGATGGCCTCCGCTTCGGCTCATGCGGCGCCGCGCGGTGCCGACCCCGCCCTGTCGCGGGCGGACATCGTCTGTACCGCCCGCAAGACCGACCGGCGGTTCGGCTATCGCTACCGTTACGATGTGACTCTCGCCGTTCGCGCGGGGCGCGTGCGGCGGTTCAACCTGTCGCAACGGGCAAAGGCTGAGGACGGCGACGAGCAGGGCTGCGCCATCGGCCTTGGCGATCTCAAGCAGGAGCCGGGCAACGGCGCCATCGTCCTGCGGGCGGATGGCGATGGCGAAGGCAAGCCGCGCTGCACCATCCGCATCACGGCCGAGGGCCGGCAAATCCGCATCCGGATCGGTGACTCCGCCGAGGAGGGCAACGACTGCCGGGGCGGCGACAACGTGATGTATTGCAGTCCGCGCTCCTTCTGGGCAGACGTGATCATCGATCGCAAGACTTCGGCCTGCAGGCCGGTGGAGTAGACCGCTTTGACGCCGCAAGCTTTGACGCCGCAAGCCGACCGCCGCAGCACCTTCCTGTTCCTGTTCGGATTAGTCGTTCTCTACGCCGCGATCATGGCGGCGAAGTTCGCGCTATGGCGCGCCAATGTGCTGATGAACGACTGGGCTTTCTATAACAACTCGTTCTGGAACACGAACTTCCGCGACCTCTGGATGCTCAGCCACGACCGGCTGATCCAGTTCGGCTATCCGAGCTATCTCAACGAGCACTTCGCGCCGCTGCTGATGCTGCTCGCGGCGGTCTACGATGTTCTGCCGCAGACGCAAGGCGAGGCGATGTTGCTCTTGCTGCACGGCGGCTGCGTCATCGTCGCGGCGTTGTTCATTCACGCGACCGCGCTGCATCTGCTGCAGGACCGGCGGCTCGCGGCGCTCATCGCCTTCAGCTATGCGCTGAGCCCCGGCATCCTGTGGCCGACCATCAGCATCGTTTACGGCTTCCAGCCCGATTGCCTGCTGGCGCCGATGGCGGCCTGTGCCGGTTGGGCCTTGGCCACGCGGCGCGACGGCGTCTTCTATCTCGCGCTGCTGCTCGGCCTTGGCGTGAAGGAGAACGTTCCCGGCTACGGTGCGATCCTCGGCACATGCCTGGCGCTGTTCACATCGCGGCGCAAGCTGGGCCTGATCACGATCGCCATTTCGCTCGCTGTCTTCGTGATCGCCTCGAAGGGCGTGCCGCTGATTACCGGCGTCGAGAACCGCAATGTCGGCCGCGTATGGACCTTCGTCAACGACGTGCTGCATCTCAATCCGCACTTTGATTACACGCTGCCGGAGATCGCCATCGGCGTCGGCTACAGCCTGGCCTTTCTGCCGGCGCTGGCCGTGTGGCCGTTCCTGGCGATGCTCGGCCCCGACCTGTTGCTGATCGGACAAGTGCCGTACGCCAAGCTCGTCACCTGGCACGTGATGCTGCCGGTGACTGTGCTCGGTGTCTGCGCGACCTTCGGCACGCTGCGGATCGCGCGGCCGGAGCTGATGCGGCGCTACTGGACGGCGGTGTTGTGCGTCAGTCTGATCGCGGGGCCGGCGACGATCTACCTCTCGTATTCACGCTATATCGCGCTCGCGAGCGTGGTCGACCGGGCCGCGGTAGCGCAGGCTATCGCGCTTGTTCCGAAGGACGCCGGCGTCGCCGTTACCAGCGATCTCGAACAGTATTTCGCGCGCCGCGCGATCGTGTCGTCGCGGCCCGACGTGCTCAACACGGCTGCGCATGAGTTCACCTATGCCGCCGTCAATCGCAACGCGCTGACGCCAGCGCGCCGCGACGGACCGCTCGCCTTTGTGACGCGGCAGGACGCGTGCCTGGTCGCGCTCGCCGAACGCGTCGCGCAAGCCGGTGGCGCGGTGATGGACGCAGGGGGCATTCTCGTCGTGAAGTTCTCGCGGATGCCGCCGGGCTGTGTGATGGGCGGGACGGAGCGGTAAGACTTAAGAAGACACAGCGTATGTGGTCCCCGCCTTCGCGGGGACGACCGACAAAGGAAACGGGCGACATTTAACCGTTGTCGCTTTTCGTACCTGTCTCCTTCTCGACGATGTAACGCGGGCGGGACTTCGCCTCGAAATAGATCTTGCCGACATATTCGCCGATCACGGCCAGCGCGAAGGTCTGGAACGCGGCGATGAGCAGGAACAGCAGCATCACCGACGTCCAGCCCTGCACCGTGTGACCGGCGAGCCAGGTCCAGAACACCCACACGCTCATGCCGAGGAAGATGAAGAACAGGATCACGCCGAGCAGCGCGATCAGCCGGATCGGCCTGACCGACAGCGAGGTGATGCCGTCGATGGCGAGCCGCAGCATCTTCTGCAGCGTGTATTTCGTCTCGCCGTGCAGCCGCGGCAGCCGCTCGAACTCGACGACCGCGGTTTTATAGCCGAGTTGCATCACCAGCCCGCGCAGGAACACGTGCACTTCGCCGTACTGCGATAGCGCCCGCAGTGCCCGGTCGCTCATCAGGCGGAAATCGGCGTGATGCGGGATGATGTCGGCGCCGAGCCAATTGAGGATTCGGTAATAGAGTCCGGCCGTGCCGCGTTTAAACAGGCTGTCGCTCGAGCGCTCCTTGCGCACCGCGAAGACGATTTCGGCCGAGTCGCGGCGGAAGTGCTCGATCATCCTGGCGATGATCGAGACGTCGTCCTGCAGGTCGGCGTCGAGAGAGATGGTGGCGTCGGCCTTGCCGATCTGGGTGAGCAGCCCGGCGAGCAGCGCGTTCTGATGGCCGACATTGCGCGAGAGCTTGAGGCCCTGCACCCGGCCGGGATGCGCCTGGGAGGCCTCCTCGATCAGAGACCAGGTGCGGTCGCGGCTGCCGTCGTCGACGAGCAGGATGTAGCTCGCCGCCGCGATGTTCTGCCCGGCGACCAGACTGTCAATGTCCGTGATGAGCCGCGCCAGTGTGTGCGGCAGCACGGCCTCCTCATTGTAGCAGGGAACAATGAAGGCGATGGTCGGGGGCGTGGCTGTCATGGCGGCGGGTTCTAGCAATTTGGCGCGATCGAACGAGGCTTCCGGCGGTCGTGCAACGCAAAATTTGGTCCTGCTCCCAATTTTTTTATCCGTAAATGTACACCCTATACTTTAGTTCATATCACCTGGCTAAGCGGTTTGAAAATAAAAGCATCGCTGCGTGCGCTTAGTAGTACCTCCTGCGCGCGGCGCGCGAAAGCGGCGTTGATCGCGCGGCACATAGCATTGATTGTGCGTTCTCACGGCACTAATGCTCGCTTTAATCGCGTCCTGCGTGAAGAAAATTTGTGGTTGGGAGAACGGCCCTGCGTTCTGAATCAAAGCACGGTTCTGCCTCGGATCTGGTCGCGAACCTTATTCGCAAGCGCGACTTCTATGCCGGCGGCTTGATGATCCTGTTTGGCCTTGTAATGGCCTTGAAAGGTCCGAGCTATCGGCTCGGGACCTTGATGCATATGGGACCGGGATTTCTGCCGACGGTGCTCGGCGTCATCCTGATCGGTCTCGGCATTGCCATCGCCTGCACGGCGCTGGCGGCTGGCGAAGGCGAGGACGAAGACATTCTGCCCGAGAACCCGGAATGGTTCGCTTGGGGCTGCATTCTGGTCTCGCCGCTGGCCTTCATGTTGTTCGGCAGCTACGGCGGGCTCGCGCCCGCGACCTTCGCTTGCGTGTTTGTCGCCGCGATGGGTGACCGCAGTATGACGTGGAAGCAGGCGGTCGTGCTGTCTCTGATCATTACCGTGTTCGGCGTGGGACTCTTTCACTACATACTGCAGATCCCGATGCCCGTGCTTGAATGGAGAGGCTAAGTGATCGGTACGGCGCTCACAGATCTCTGGTATGGCTTCGGCGTTGCGCTCGAGCCGCACAACATCGTCTGGTGCTTCGTTGGCGTGCTGGTCGGCAACATGGTCGGCGTGTTGCCGGGCATGGGTCCGCTCGCGACCATTTCGATTCTTCTGCCGCTGACCTTCGGCATTAAGCCGGTCGGCGCCATCCTGATGCTCGCCGGCGTCATGTACGGCGCGCAATACGGCGGCGCCATCTGCTCGATTCTGCTCAATCTGCCGTGTCACCCACCGCATGCGGTGACGTGTCTCGACGGCTTCCCGATGACCAAGCAGGGGCGCGGCGGCGCCGCCCTCGGCGCCACGGTCTTCGCGTCCTTCGTCGGCGCGTCGTGGGGCATCACCGAGATGATCTTCCTCGCGCCCGTCTTGGTGCGGGTGGCGATGGAATTCGGCCCTGCGGAAATCTGTTCGCTGATGCTGCTCGGCTTGCTCGCCGGTTCGACGCTGGCGCGCGGGTCGCCGCTCAAGGGCGTGGCGATGACCGTGCTCGGCCTGATGCTCGGCATCGTCGGCACCGACATCGAGACCGGCGCCGAGCGCTTCACTTTCGGCATGACCCATCTCGACGACGGCATCGAACTGATCGCGCTCGCGCTCGGTCTGTTCGGCATCGGCGAGTTCATGAACAGCGTCAACCAGGTGTCGACGGTCAACGCCAAGTACGCCAAGGTCGGCCTGAAGGACATGCGGCCGTCGAAGGAGGAAATGAAGCGCACGATCGCGCCGATGTTCCGCGGCACGTTGATCGGCAGCTTGTGCTCGCTCATCCCTGGCACCGGCCCGACCATCGCTTCCTTCGTCGCCTACGCGACCGAAAAGAAAATCTCCAAGACACCGGAGAAGTTCGGCACCGGCATGATCGAAGGCGTGGTGTGCCCCGAGGCGTCCACCCACTCGTCGGTGCAGGGCGACTTCATCCCGACCATGAGCCTCGGCATTCCCGGCGACGCCGTGATGGCGCTGCTGCTCGGCGCGCTGATGATTCAGGGTATCGTCCCGGGTCCGCAGCTCATCAAGGAGCATCCGGATATCTTCTGGGGCTTGGTGGCCAGCTTCTGGATCGGCAACATCATGCTGGTCATCCTCAACGTGCCGCTGATCGGCGTGTGGGTGAAGCTGCTGACGATCCCGTACAAGTATCTCTACTCCAGCGCGATGTTCTTCGTGTGCATCGGCGTCTATGCCGCCAACAACGACATGTTCCAGGTGGGCGAGACGGCGGTCATCGGCGCGTTGGGCTACGTGCTGCTGCGCCTCGGCTTCCATCCGGCGCCGATCCTGCTCGGCTTCGTGCTCGGACCGCGGTTCGAGGAGAACTTCCGCCGCGCCATGCTCATCTCGCGTGGCGACCTCGGGGTGTTCGTCGAGCGACCCATCTCCGCGGTGTTCGTGTTCCTGTGCGTACTGCTGATCGGTCTGCAGATCTACGTCCGCATCCGGGGGCCCAAGAAGCCGCTGGTGCCGATTCTCGAGACGCAAGGCGCAGAGTGACCTTGACGCGCGGCGGGGCTTAAGGCCCTGCCGCGCGTTACATGCCCGTCACCCGGCGGCCACGAAAAAACCGCCAACGTCCCTAACATCAGCGACGCAAAGTTCCACCTGCAGCGCGGCAGTGCTGTGGGTTCGATTCTTTTTTGTCTCAATTCAGTTCCATCGCTCGGATGAGTTGTCCTTGAGTCTCCCAAGGATGGGGCGATATCGTCGTTGCAGGGGGTCTGCCGCCGCTCATGTTGTCCGCGCGCAACGCAGCCATAAGACTACTCAAGTTCATGATGGCGGCATCGCTGGTGCTGCCGGCGCTGTTGTTCGCGTTCACGGCCTGGGTGAGCCACACCAACATCGAGCGCGTCACCGACGAACGCATCGACCGGTCGCTCGACATCCTGCACGAGCACGCGCTCAAGGTGTTGCAGACGATCGAGCGCTCCTTCGCGGAGGTGGACGAGATCGTCCGCGGCATGTCCGACGACGATGTCCGCATCAACGAGAGCATGCTGCACGATCGTCTCAAGCGCATCGTCGAGGCGCTGCCGCAGCTCCAGGACATTATGATCGTCGATCGCGACGGACATCCGCTGGTGATGTCGAACCGCTATCCGGCGCCGCGCGACCGCGACTATTCCGATCGCGAGTACTTCAAGGTGCCGCAGAACGGCGCGACGGGAACCTATGTGAGCCGGATTCAAGCGCCGGGGACGAACGGGACGATCGGCCCGTTCTTCGCGCTGTCGCGGCCGCGGCCGTCGGATGACGGCGCGTTCAACGGCATTATGGTGGTCTCGGTGCTGCCGAGCTATTTCGAAGGCTTCTATGCCCGGATGAGCACGGGCGAGGGCAACTATTTCGCCCTGGCGCGGGATGACGGGAGTTTCCTCGCGCGTTATCCGGTGCTCCAGAATCGCGGCGTGGCGCTCGATCCCAACAGTCGTTTGCGCCAGGGCATCGGGCAGGGCGAGGACCGCAAGATCTACACGACCGAATCCCAGCTCGACCATGTCGAGCGCAGGATCGGCTACCGGAAACTCAGCGGCTTTCCGCTGTATGTGCTGGCCGGCGTCGAATCCTCGGCGATTACCGGCGAATGGCTGCGCTACATGACCAGCCATCTGACCTTCGGCCTGCCGCTGACGGCCTTCCTTTATGCCGGTCTCGCGCTGGCGCTCGGCCGTACGCGCCGGCTCTACGACGAAGCCGACCGCCGTGAGATGGCAGAGGGCGCCTTGCGGCAGGCGCAGCGTCTGGAGGCCATCGGTCAGTTGACCGGCGGCGTCGCGCACGACTTCAACAACCTGCTGATGATCATCAGCGGCAGCGTGCAGCGGCTGCGCAATGAGCTCACGGACAGCAAACATACCCGTCTGCTCGACATGATCGTGACGGCCACCCAGCGTGGTGAAACGCTGACGCGCCAGTTGCTCACCTATTCGCGTCAGCAGACGTTGACGCCGGAGGTGGTGGATCTATCGCAGCGTCTGCCGGTCCTGCGCGAACTGCTGACGCGCTCGCTGCGCACCGACATTGAAATCAAGGTCGACGTGCCGGACGGCGTATGCGCTACGCGCGTCGACCCGGGCGAGTTCGAGCTGGCGATCCTCAATCTCGCGGTCAACGCCAAGGACGCGATGACGACCGGCGGCACCTTGTCCATTCGCGCCAAGCCGGTGACACTGAAGGGCGAGGCGAGCGAGGAGGGCTTGTCGGGCGACTTCGTCGCGATCCGCGTCGCCGACACCGGACATGGCATTCCGGCGGACATCCTGCCGCGTGTTTTCGAACCGTTCTTCACGACAAAGGAAGTCGGCAAAGGCACCGGGCTCGGCCTCAGCCAGGTCTACGGCTTTGCCAAGCAGTCGGGCGGCACCGCCACGGTATCGAGCGTCGAAGGGCGCGGCACCACCATCACGCTCTATCTGCCGCGCAGCGCGGAGGCGCCGGAGGACGAGGTCGTGGCGGCGCCGGCGCAAGCGCCGACGGGCACGTCCGGCACGGTGCTGCTGGTCGAAGATAATGCCGACGTCGCCGATGTGGGTGCCGGCTATCTCCGCCAACTGGGCTATCGCGTGCGCAGCGTCGCCAACGGTCAGGCCGCGATCGCGGCGCTCAGGCTCGATGCCGATGTCGATCTCGTATTTTCCGACATCCTCATGCCGGGCGGCATGAACGGCCTGGAGCTCGCGCGCGAGATCAACCACCGGTTCCCGGGCATCCCGGTATTGCTCGCCACCGGCTACAGCGCCAGCGCGCAGGACGCGGTGCACCAAGGCTTCGTCGTCTTGCAGAAGCCCTACGATCTCGAAAGTCTGCGTCGCCACATCCACGAGGCGATGGAAGGCATCAGAGCGCGCGACCGATCGTTCGTCGCCAGGGCCTCCTGAGAGTCGACTGTGCCTTCCCGCTGCGCGTCGTAACAAGCCGCATCACGGGGGATACGACGTGACCGTCGCATTCTGGATCGAATGGCGCGTCCCGCTTTTCGGGCCGGCATGAAACATGTCAGCATGGCGCGCCGGCTCGACGGGGGGGGACGTCATGCGAAAATCGATCGTTTTCATGTGCGGGCTTGCGCTCGGCTTTGCGCTTGCCTTTGCCATGCCGCCCGGGCGGGCGCACGATGCGGATCAACTCGCGGCGAGCGCGCCGCAGAAGAATCCGCTGTTCATCAACATGACGACGGGCGATAGCTGGCGCGGCTGGATGGGCCTGCACTTCGCCCACGCGACGCTGAAGATGGGGCACCCGGTCGCTGTGTTTCTCAACCTCGATGCCGTCACGCTCGCATCGATGAAGGGCGAGCAGGAGAAGAAGCCGTCGATGCAGCGCATCCCGCGAGACATCATCGCCGACTTCATCCGCGATGGCGGCGTCGTGCTGATGTGCGGGCCGTGCATGGCCGAGTTCGGGCTGAAGCTGGAAGACCTCGTGCCCGGCGTGCAGATGGGTAAGCCCGGCTTCACCCAGGGTTTCATCTTCGCCGAGAATGCCCGCACGTTGACGTGGTGAGGCGCTCTAGTTCGGCTTCGCCGCGTCGCAGAGCTTGCGGTCGGCGCGGGGCAGAATGAACACGCGATCGTCGGTGCCGGGCCCGCCGAACTCGCCGAAATCCTTTGCGCCTTCGGTGTGGATGTCCGAGGACGGACCGCCCGTTATCTCGAGCCGCAGGGCCTCACCGCGTGGATAAAGGTTGAATGTGCCGCCGTCAGCCTCAAGGTAGCATTCGAAGTGATCGCCGGCTTGGTTGCAGACCAGCGCCTGACCATACCATTCGCGCGAGCGCTTCAGCATGAAGCCGAGCCCGGCCTGGAAATTGGCCGCGCTGTTCTTGGCCGGCGGGTCGGAGCGCTCGTTGACGTCGAAGTCGATCTCGATGCGGCGCACCTGCTGCTTCGGATGCGCCTTGAGATGCGCGTCGTCGTAGGTGCGCGCGTAGCAGGGTTTGCCGGCGGCGGCGCCGGCAAAGTAGCGCGTGTAGAGATCGTCGGCCGCCGTTGCCGGCGTGCCAATGGCAGCCGTCAGCATCAGGGCTAGGGTGCGCAGCCGCATCGGCGCCTCCTTGTGATCGACGAAGGCCGTTATGACGCGCCGACGCGGGCCGGCATTGACGTAGGTCAGGTCGCGACCGGTCCTTACGCCTCCCCGATCTCCTTGAGGATGTCGGTCGTGTGCTGGCCGAGCAGCGGCGCGGGATTTTCGCTCGCCGCGCGCCAGCCGTCGAAGACGATGGGCGTGCGCACGCCCGGAATCTTGCCGGCCTTGGCCGCGTCGCTCGGCAATTCGAGCTTCATGCCGCGATGCACGACCTGCGGATCGTTGAACACCTGCTCGAGATTGTTGATCGGCCCGGCCGGCACGCCCTGCGCCTCCAGCTTCGCGAGAAGGTCATCGCGCTTCATGCGCGCGGTCAATTCGGACAACTTGCCGATGACCACTTCGCGGTGCTTCATGCGGCCGACGTTATCTTTGTACTCCGGGTTCTGCGCGAGCTCGGGCGCCCCGAGCACGTTGCAGAATTTGACGTACTGGCTGTCGTTGCCGGTGGCGACGATGGCGTAACCGTCGGCGGTCGGGAAGACCTGATACGGCACGATGTTGGCGTGCGCGTTGCCGATGCGCTTGGGGATGTTGCCCGACACGAGATAATTCAGCGCCTGGTTCGACAGCACGCCGACGGTGGAGTCGACCAGCGCCGTATCGACGTAGCAGCCTTTGCCGCTTTTCTCGCGCGCCTGCAGCGCGGCGAGGATGCCGACGGTCGAATAAACGCCGGTGAAAATGTCGGAGACGGGAATGCCGATGCGGGTGGGCTCGCCGTCC
>Ga0164243_10010097_pt1 | contig 13614 bp, 11 predicted proteins | sample OricompcompostOP_FD_108781 | JGI IMG/M metagenome (GOLD analysis project Ga0164243, IMG submission 108781) | Organic Plus compost microbial communities from Emeryville, California, USA - Original compost - Organic plus compost (OP) | ecosystem: Engineered > Solid waste > Mixed feedstock >... | reverse complement strand
TTCGGGGCGGGCGGCCGGCACTTCTGCCTGGGCACCGCGCTCGCCCGCCTGGAGCTGCGGGTCCTGATCGAGGAGACGCTCGCGCGCTTCCCGCAGATGCGCCTGGACGGCGAGCCGGCCTTCGTCGTCTCGCCCTTCGTCAACCAGCTGAAGACGCTACCGGTCCGTCTCACATAGCATCCGCCGCATGCGGAGACTGGTGGGAGGGGCGGCCGCCGTGGCGGCGCTGGTGTTCGTCGTGCCCGCAGGGGCGCAGGACCAGGCCGACGTGCCGCCGCCGATCGCCGTCGCCACCCCGGTCCCGCAGGCGCAGATCGACGCCGCGGTCGGCCAGCTCGACGCCGTCGCCCAGGGGCTGATGCAGCGCACGGGCGTGCCCGGCATGGCGATCACCGTCGTCCACGACGATCGCGTCGTCTACGCCAAGGGCTTCGGGGTGCGCAACACGCGCACCAACACGCCCGTCGACGCCGACACCGTCTTCCAGCTCGCCTCGATGTCCAAGCCGCTGGGCGCCAGCGTGATCGCCCGTGCCGTGGGGCAGCGCACCGTCGCCTGGAACGAGCGCGTCACGAAGCACCTGCCGTGGTTTCGGCTGCGCGACCCGAGCACGACACGGCAGCTGACGCTCGCCGACCTCTACGCGCATCGCAGCGGCCTGCCCGACCATGCCGGGGACCTGCTCGAGGACCTCGGCTACGACCGCCGCCAGATCCTGCACCGGCTGCGCTACCTGCCGCTGACGCCGATCCGCTCGCAGTACGCCTACACGAACTTCGGCCTCACCGCGGCCGCCCAGGCGGTGGCCAACGCCGCCGGCACGAGCTGGGCGGCGCTGTCGCAGCGGCTCATCTACCGCCCCCTGGGCATGCGCTCCACCAGCTCGCGCTACGCCGACTTCGCCCGCTCCTCCGACCGCGCCGACCTGCACGTCGAGGTCGACGGCCGCTGGGAGCCGCGCTTCCGGCGCAACGCCGACGCGCAGTCGCCGGCCGGCGGTGCGAGCTCCAGCGTCAACGACCTGGCCCGATGGATGCGCATGGAGCTGGCCACCGGCACCTTCGACGGCCAGCGGATCATGCCCGCCGCCGCCCTGCTGCAGACGTTCACGCCGCACATCGCCATCGAGCCGGTCGTCCCGGCCGCCGCGGCGCGCCCCAGCTTCTACGGCCTGGGGATGGACCTCGGCACGGACGGGACCGGCCGCGTGCGTCTGAGCCACTCGGGCGCCTTCGCCCTCGGCGCCGCGACCACGGTCTGGATGGTGCCCGACCTGAAGCTCGGCATCGTCGTGCTGTCCAACGGGTCGCCGATCGGCATGGTCGAGTCGGTCGCCCAGAGCTTCCTCGACCTGGCCGAGCAGGGCCGGGTCACGCGCGACTGGTTCGCCGCCTACGGGCCGCTGTTTGCGGCGCTGCTGTCCGACGGCGGCTCACTGGCCGGCAAGCCGCGCCCCGCACACCCCGCTCCGGCGCGCCCCACGCGCGCCTACACCGGCCGCTACGCGCACAACCCGTACTACGGGCCGGTGCGGGTCAGCGCGCGGGGCCGCCGGCTGACGCTGCACCTCGGCGCCGGGGGACGCACGAAGCTGCCCCTGCGCCACTGGAGCGGCGACACGTTCACCACCCGGCCGGCCGGCGAGAACGGCGGCAGCATCAGCGCCGTGCGCTTCGCCGCGCCCCGCGCCGGCCGGACGACCACGCTCAGGATCGAGTACCTGGACGCAGAGGGACTGGGGCGCTTTCGCCGCTGACGATCTTGCCGGGGTTGAGGTTCGCCCCCGGGTCCGCCGAGGCGAAGAGCCCCTCCAGCAGCGCGACGCCCGCCGGCGAGATGTCCTGCGCCAGCCAGCGCGCGTGCTCCGTGCCGACCGCGTGGTGGTGCGACAGCGTGGCGCCGTGGTCGACGAACGACTGCTGGATCGCGCTCTTGACCGCGTCGTACTCCTCCAGCTCGTCGCGGGTGCCCGACGGCTTGATCGCGAACGTGAAGTACAGGCACGCGCCCGCGTGGTAGCTGTGGCTGAGGTGGCACATGATCCAGCCGGGGATGCCCAGCTGCGCGAACTGCGCCCGCGCGGCCGCCATCGTCGCGTCGTACAGCTCGCCCAGGCGGCTCCACGGCGCGGCGGTCTCCGACACGTCGGCCAGCGCGCCGCGGTCGAGCAGGAAGTCGCGGATGTAGGGCGTGTCGAACTTCTTCTGGTCGTACAGCTGGCCGGGGCTGGAGCCGATGCAGAAGCCGCCGAACGGCTTGATGACCTCGGCGACGAGCTTGCGCTGCTGCTTGACGTGGCTCGTGCTGCCCTCGAAGCCGATGAACGACAGGCACATCTGGTGCCTGTCGATGCCCTTGCGCTTGAGGATCTGCCCCAGCGCCGCGGACTTGACGCGGTCCAGCGGCGTGGGCCGCTTGCGGGTGGCGAAGCTGAACGCCGACTCGGGCGCGTCGGACACGCGCGTGACCGACGGCGTCGCCTCGCTCTCGGCCAGGGCGCGCATCGCGCCCAGCGCCCGCGGCCAGTCGGGGAACAGGTAGCCGAGGATCGTGCGCTCCTGCGGCACCCGGTGCACGTGGATCGTCGCCTCGGTGATCACGCCGAGGCGCCCCTCGCTGCCGAGGATCATCTCCCGCACGCTGGGACCGGTCGAGGTCGACGGCACGGGCCGCGTGGCCAGCACGCCCCGCGGCGTGACGACCCGCACCGCGCGGGTCAGGTCGGCGATGTCGCCGTACTTGTCGGACTGCATGCCGCTGGAGCGGGTGGCGATCCAGCCGCCCAGCGTCGAGTGCGTGAACGAGTCGGGGAAGTGGCCGGCGGTCCAGCCCTGCGCGTTGAGCTGGCGCTCGAGCTCGGGGCCGTAGACGCCGGCCTGCACGCGCGCGATCCGTGAGGCGGCGTCGATCTCCAGCACGCGGTCCATGCGCGTCACGTCCAGCGAGACGACCGGGCGCTCCTCGTCGGTGGGCGCGTCCAGGCTGCCGGAGATGTTCGTGCCGCCGCCGAAGGGGATGAGGACGGCGTCGGCGGCGAGCACCGCGTCCATCACCGCGACGACCTGATCCTCGTCGGCGGGGCGCACCACGACGTCGGGCACGCGCCCCAGGTCCCCGCGACGCGTGCGCACGAGGTCGCGCAGGGACTTGCCCCGCATGTGCACGACGCGGTCGAGGTCGTCGACGCTGACGTGCTCGGCGCCGACGGCGTCCACGAGCGCGGCGCGCAGGTCGTCGGGGAGGGCCGGCGCGGGGACCTCGAGCGCGTCGAAGCCGATCGGCGGCTTGCCGCGCTGCGCGACGTCGACCTGCACCGCGGCGCGGATGAAGTCCCGCAGCTCCGGCTTGTCCTCGTGGCTGAAGGCGACCCCTTCCTGGCCCCAGCCCCACCATTTCATCGCGGCCATGCGCACAGCCTCCCATGTGACGTGAAACCGCGTGGCTTCGGCGGTGTTCGGTGCGCCAATGAGCTGCGCGCAACTCGACGAGGCCTGGTCGCGATCCGCCCTCGGGCGTGGCGCCCGCGGCGCGCTGCTGGCCGGCTTCTTCGAGCCGGTGCTCACCTGGTACACGGGCCGGCAGGTCACCGGCGACGAGTGGCTGGGCCAGCTGCGGGCGCCCGCGGTGTTCGTCGCCAACCACTCCAGCCACATCGACACGCCGCTCATCCTCAACGCGCTGCCACGCGCGTGGCGCCGGCGCACCGTGGTGGCGGCCGCCGCCGACTACTTCTACGTCAAGCGGTCCAAGGCGGCGCTCGTGTCGCTGCTCTTCGGCACCGTGCCCGTCGCCCGTGACGGCGGCGGCACCTCCGATCTGGGCCACATCGAGGCGCTGCTGGACGACGGCTGGTCGCTGCTCATGTACCCGGCCGGGACCCGCCACGCGGGCGAGGGCGAGCACCGGCGGCTGCGCACCGGTGCGGCGCTGCTGGCCGCCCGCCACCGCCTCCCGCTCGTGCCGATCCACCTGACCGGCACGCGCGCCGCGATGCCACCTGGCCAGGTCTGGCCCAAGCGCAAGGCGTGGGAGCCGCGCCACCCGGTGCGCATCGCCTTCGGCGCGCCGATCTGGCCGACCACCCCGCACGAGCGCGAGCAGGCGATCGGCCAGGTCGAGCGGTTCTTCGCCGCGCAGGCGGGGTAGGTGCTCGCGGTGCTCGGCGCGCCGCCGCGCTACCAAGCGCGCAGCCAGGCGTGCGCCGGGTCGTCGACCACCCGCCACTCGCGCCGCGGCCCGGCCATCACGTTCAGGTAGTAGCCCGCGTAGCCGGGCGGCATCGCCACGGCGTGGTAGCCGCGCGGGACGAGCACCACGTCGCGGTCCCGGAAGGTGAGCGTCTCGTCGAGGTCGCCTTCGCGCGAGTAGACGCGCTGGACGCCGAAGCCGGTCGGCGGGGAGATGCGGTGGTAGTAGGTCTCCTCGAGCTGCGTCTCGGTCCGCTGGTCAGCGCGGTCGTGCTTGTGCGGCGGATAGCTCGACCAGTGGCCGGGGGGAGTCAGCACCTCGACGACGAGGAGACTGTGGGCCGGCCGATCGGCCATGAGGATCGGATGCACGCGGCGCTGCATCGTCGCGGTCCCCCGCAGCTCCACCGCGATGTCCTCGGGCTCGATCGCGTAGGGCGTGTGTTCGCCCCCGCCCGGCGCCTTGCAGATCGCCACCTCGGCCTCGCCGACCCCGGTCACCTGGCCGGCCGTCGCCTGCGGGAGGTAGACGGCGGCCGGGAGCCCGTCGAACGGCGTCGCGCGCCCGCCGATCTCGCGCCGCCCCCATCCGGCGACCGCGACGCCGACCGTGCCCGACAGCACGACGACGCAGCGCTCGAGCGCGTCGGCGGGCAGCTCGATGCGCTGCCCCGGGCCGAGCGCGTGGACCTCGAACCAGATGTAGGTCCAGCCCGCGGAGGCCGGCGTCACCCGCACGCTCGGCCCCGGGCCGGCCGCGGTGGAGGCGATCAGCAGCGAGCTCACGTCGCCGCCCGTCGGGCCGGGGCCAGGTGATCGCGTTGGCGCTTGCGCGCCTCGACATACTGGCGCCGCGCACGGACCACGGCGTCGCGCTCGGACACCTCGGCGACGGGCACGTCCCACCAGGCGTCGTAGGACGGCACGCCGCGGTAGCGGTCCGCCTCGATGGCCACCACGACGACCCCGTCCAGCGCACGCGCCTGCTGCAGCATCGCGCGCAGCTCGCGCACGGACCTGGCCCGCAGGACGGTCGCACCGAGCGACGCGGCGGTCGCGCCGAGGTCGATCGGCAGCCGGCGGTCGGTGGCCTCCCCGGCGGCGTCCAGCGTGAGCCCATCCGCCCCGCGCACCCGGTAGCGCGTGCCGAAGCCGTCGGTGCCGACCGAGCGTGAGAGGGCGCCGATCGAGGCGAAGCCGCGGTTCTCGATCAGGACGATCGTCAGGGCGAGCCGCTCCTGGACGGCAGTCGCGATCTCCGAGCTGAGCATCAGGAACGACCCGTCGCCCACGAGCACGAACACCTCGCGGTGGGGGGCAGCGAGCTTCACGCCGAGCCCACCCGCGATCTCGTAGCCCATCGTCGAGTACCCGTACTCGACGTGGTAGGAGCCGGGACGGCGGGTGCGCCAGAGCTTGTGCAGGTCGCCGGGGACGGAGCCGGCGGCCGCGACGACGACGTCCTGCGGGTCGGCGGCCGCCTCGACCGCGCCGATGATCGCGGCCTGCGTCGCCGGAGCGCCGTCACCAGACGCGTACAGCCGCTCCACCTCTCGCCCCCACTCCACGGCCAGCCGCGCGACCTCGTCTCGGTACGTGTCGGCGACGCGGTGGCCGACGAGTGCGGCGTCCAGCGCCTCGAGCGTCGCGCGCGCGTCGCCCTGGAGCGCGAGCCCGGCCATCTTGGCGGCGTCCATCGCGGCGACGTTCACGTTGACGAAGCGGACGTCCGGTGCGGCGAACGCCGTGCGCGACGCCGTCGTGAAGTCGCTCCAGCGCGTCCCGATCCCGATCACGAGGTCGGCGCGCGCGGCGATCCGGTTGGCAGCGCTCGTGCCGGTGGCGCCGATGCCGCCGAGCGCGCCCGGGGCGTCGAAGCGCACGGAGCCCTTGCCGGCCTGCGTCTCGGCCACCGGGATGCCCGTGTGCTCGCTGAACCGCTGCAGTGCCTCGGACGCGCCCGCGTGGATGACGCCACCGCCCGCGACGATCAGCGGCCGGCGGGCGCTGCGGATCGCGTCCACGGCCTCGGCCAGCGCATCGGGGTCGGGCAGCGGCCGGCGGATGGCCCACACGCGCGGCGCGAACAGCTCGTCGGGGAAGTCGTGCGCCTCGGCCTGGACGTCCTGCGGCAGGCACAGCGTCACCGCGCCGGTGTCCGCCGGATCCGTCAGGACCCGCATCGCCTCGAGCGCGGCGCCGGCCAGCTGCTCGGGGCGCTGGAGGCGATCGAAGTAGCGCGAGACGGGCCGCAGGCAGTCGTTGACGCTGACGTCGCCGGCCCACGGCTGCTCGAGCTGCTGGAGCACCGGGTGCGGGCGCCGGGTGGCGAACGTGTCCCCGGGCAGCAGCAGGACGGGAAGACGGTTGATGGTGGCGGCTGCGGCGCCGGTGACCAGGTTCGTCGCGCCCGGACCGATCGACGTCGTGCACACGAGCGTGGCCAGGCGCTGTCGCTCCCGCGCGAAGGCCGCGGCGGTGTGGACCATCGCCTGCTCGTTGCGAGCGAGGTAGTAGGGGAGCTCGCGCTCGTGGGCGAGCAGCGCCTCGCCGAGCCCGGCGACGTTGCCGTGACCGAAGATCCCCAGGCAGCCGGCGAAGAAGCGCGTTCGCGCACCATCGCGCTCGACCTGCTGGGCCGTGATGAAGCGGACCAGCGCCTGGGCCGTCGTCAGCCTAGGCATCGAGCGCCACCCCCGCGAGCGTGCGGAGCTGTTCGCGCGTGGGCATCTCGGGCGCGCACCCCAGACGCGCCGCGACGTGCGCCCCGGCGGCGTTGGCGGCATGCAGGGTCACGTCGATCCCCCAGCCGTGCACGATGCCGGCGCACAGCGCGCCGCCGAACGCGTCACCGGCGCCGAGGCCGTTGACGACGTGGACGGGGACCGCGTCGAGCGTGAGCTCGGTGCCGTCGGCGGCCGCCGCGTAGACCCCCTCGCCCCCGCACTTCACGATCGCCAGCTGCGGGCCGAGGTCGAGCAGCGCGGCGGCGCCCCGACGCGGGTCGCGCGTCCCGACGGCGACCGCCACCTCGTCGCGGTTGCCAACCGCGACCGTCGCGTACCGCAGCGCCTCGCGGATCGCCCGCCCGGCCTCGCGGGCCGACGCCCAGAACCCCGGGCGGTAGTCGAGGTCGTGGATCGTGGGGCGCTCGTCCCACCGCCGATCGCCACCGCGCGCCTCGAGCGCGGTGACGAGCGCCGAGCGGCTGGGCTCGGCCGACAGCCCGGTGCTGGTGCTCCAGAACACGCGCGCGTCCGCGATCGCACCGACGTCGAGCTCCGCGGCCTCGATCCGCAGGTCCGGCGCGACCGGCTCGCGGTAGAACAGGATCGGGAAGTGGTCCGGCGGGAACAGCTCGCAGAACGCGATCGGCGTCCGCAGCTGCGGATCGGTGCCGACCCAGCGATCATCGACGCCGTAGCCGCGCAGCGCCTGGCGCACGAAGGTGCCGAACGGGTCGTCGCCCACCTTCGTGATGACCGCCGTCGAGCAGCCCAGACGCGCGGCGGCCACGGCGACGTTCGTGGGGCTCCCGCCGAGGCTCTTGGCGAACGTCGCCACGGCGGCCAACGTGCGCCCCGACTGCAGCGGGTACAGGTCGACCCCGACCCGCCCGGTCGTGATCACGTCGAAGACCGGCGCGCGGGACGCGCTCACAGACCCACCCCGCGCAGGAACTCGCGGTTGGCGATCTGGTCACGCCGGGGCCGGTCGGGGTCGTCCGCGTCGGGGAAGACGTCCTGCTCGACGACGATCCAGCCCTCGTACCCCGACCCCACGACCGCCTCGACGAAGGCGGCCACTCGGCCGTCGTGCTCGCCGAGACGACCGAACGCGCGGCGCTGCCACAGCGCGTCGACCGCCAGCCCCGGCGCCAGCACGCCCGCCACCACCGCCCGGTCGGTGTCCTTGACGTGGACGTGGTTGATCCGCTCGCCCCAGCGCTCGAGGGCCACGAGCGGGTCCTCTCCGACGACCTCGAGGTGCCCGATGTCCAGGCACAGTCCCACGTCGCTGCGCTCCAGCAACCGCTCGATCTCCCACGGCGCCTCCACATAGGTGCCGACGTGGTGATGGAAGGTCGGCTCGTAGCCGCGCTCGCGGCAGCGCTCGACGACGAGGGCCAGCCCGTTGGCCAGGCGCCCCCACCCGGCGTCGTCGAGCCCCAGCGATCGGTCGGTGCCGCCGCGCCCCGGCGCCGCGAAGCGCTCCGGCGATCCGGCGTCTGCGATCGTCGGGCGCGCGGGCGCCGCGCCCGCCGGCGCGGCGTCGAACGCGTCGAGCGTGCGGTCGAGCACCGCGAGCGCATCGGTGACGCCGCCGGGAGCGGAGAACGCGATCTCGATGTAGCCGCCGGCCAGCGCCAGCCCCCGCGCGCCAAGGCGATCGCCCAGCTCCGCGCCGGTGCCGAGGTAGCCGACAGGCCCGAGGTCGACCCCGCGGTAGCCGGCCTGCGCGACCGCGTCGAGCAGAGCGACAGGGCTCGGCACGGCCGGGTCCACGCCGACGGTGAGCTCGAAGGCCCCGTAGCTGCACGGGGCGTTGGCGATCACCACGCTCATGCCCGAGACCCCGACTCGGCCCGCGCGCTCGCGAAGGCGTCGACGAAGCGCAGGTAGGCGCGGGCGACGCGCGTGACGGCCTCGGCACGGTCGATCTCGGCGTCGCGCAGCGCACGCAACGGCGGCCACCAGATCGAGCGGCCGATCGCGAAGCCGGCGTAGCCGTCGGTCCGCGCCGCCGTGCGCAGCCACGTCTCGACGCGCTCGGCCGGGGCACCGCTGCCCAGCACGATGCAGCGCACCTCGTCGCGCCCGCCCGATCGGGCGGCCTCGACGAGGGCGGCGGCATCGTCGCGATCCGCGATCCCCTCCACCTTCCAGATCCCGGGCTCCACGCCCGCCTGCTGCAGCTCGGCCACGGCCCGACGCATGAGCTCCGGGCGCAGGTCGGCCTCGAACGCCTCGATCACGCCCCCGTGCGCGCGCAGCTGGTCGCCGGTCGGCTCGACGATCAGCTCGAACAGGAAGGTCCGGCCGCGCGACCGCAGCCAGTCGGAGAGGCGGCGCAGACGCTCGGCCTGGACGCGGTTGCCGGCCGCGTCGCCGTCGACGTTGTAGCGGACGAGCACCTTCGTCATGTCCGGATCGGAGCGTGCGATCTCCTCGCCGAATGCGTCGCCGGCCGCGAACTCGAAGATCGCCCGCCCCGACCGCTCGGCGGGCATCGCCACGCGGATGCCGTGCTCGCGGGCGCGCGCGACCACCGCGCCACCGAACCGGCCGTCGACCAGCAGGCCGATCTGGTCGTGCGGCAGCGTCGCGCCGGCCTCCAGCAGCCCGTCGAAGATGACGTTCTTGGCCTCCGCGATCGCCGCCGTCTGCGCCGCGTCGACCGGGCCCGCCGCACCGACCAGCTCGCGCTGGAAGAAGTCGCGGTGGTCGAACGCGAGCATGTAGAGGGGATCGGGGATGCTGCGCGCGTGGCTCATGCGAGCGCCGCAACCTCGTCGGCCACGGCGATCACCACCTTCAGGGCCTCGCCGCGGCGCAGCAGATCGATGCCCTCCGCCGTCGCATCCAGCGCCAAGCGGTGGGTGATGAGCGGGGCGAGGTCGACCTCACCGCGCTCGAGCAGCTCCACCGCGGCCGGGAACGTGAAGTGCGTGACGTACGAGCCGATAATCGACAGGCTGCGGGCCGTGAGCTCGTTCTGGGCGATCGGCGCGCGCGCGCGGGAGTCCATGCCGATGAGGACCACGCGGCCCCCCGTCGTCGTGGCCTCGATCGCCGGCGCCAGGACGGATCCGACCGCGTCGACGACGACGTCGGCGCCGAACGGCAGCAGCTCCGGGCGTTGACGCTGGAACTCCTCGGGCGTCAGCGCGAGATGGGCGCCCACCTCGACGGCGATCCGCCGGCGCGACGGCGACGGCTCGACGACGACGACCGGCGCAGCGCCGGCCGCACGCAGCAGCGCGGCGAACATCGCGCCGATCGCACCGCTGCCGAAGATGACGGCGCTGTCGCCGGGCTGGACATCCGCGCGGCGCACGCCGTTGACCACGCAGGCCAGCGGCTCGGCGAGCGACGCGACGGGGCCGTCGACGTGCTCGGCGATCGGGAAGGCCGCGTGCTCGCGGACCTTGCACAGGCGGGCCAGGCCACCGTCGACGTAGACGCCGTTCGGGCGCGTGTGCTCACACGCGGCCGGCAGGCCACGGCGGCACGCGCGGCACAGGCCGCAGCTGGGGTCCGGATCGAGCACGACGCGCTGACCGAGCTCCAGCGACCTGGCCTGCGGACCGACCGCGCTGACCCGACCGACGATCTCGTGGCCGAGGATCACCCCCGGTGCGCTCGGATGGCCCGGCGGAACGTTCATCGCCTGGACGTCGCTGCCGCAGAGGCCGCAGTACTCCACTTCGACGAGGACTTCGTCGGCCACTGGCGGCGCGGGCTCGGGACGCTCCTGCAGCTCGAGCACTCCCGGCTCGACGAGGACGGCGGCCTTCATGGTTGGGACCCTCTCGGTTGATCGATGCGTGGTTGACCGGATGCGGCGCGCGAGGACGCGGACGCCTTCGCCGAGCGTGCGCGCGAGACCCCGCGGCCCACCGAACCGCCGAGGAGGAAGAACGCGAGCACGAGCACCGCGAGCGACAGCAGGATCAGCGTCGAGACCGCGTTGACGTCGGGCGTGACGCCGATCCGCAGCTTCGACCAGATGAACAGCGGCAGGGTCACGTTCGACCCCGAGACGAAGTTCGTGATGATGAACTCGTCGAGCGAGAGCGCCGCCGCGACGAGGGCGCCGCCGGCGATCGCCGGAGCGATGAGCGGCAACGTGACGCGGCGGAACACGCCCAGGGGCGTCGCACCCAGGTCGCGCCCGGCCTCCGCCAGCAGCGGATCGACGTCGCGCAGGCGCGCCATCATCACGAGCACGACGAACGGGGTCGCGAACACCAGGTGGCCGACGGCGATCGTCAGCATGGACAGCGGGATCTGCGCCCAGGTGTAGAGCGTGAGCATCGCCACGCCGGTGATCAGCCCCGGCAGCGCGATCGGCACGAGCAGGAAGGCCTCGACCGCGGGCTTGAGGGCGAACTCGCGGCGCGTCAGGCCGATCGCGGCGAGCGTGCCCAGCACGGCGGCGGCCACGCCGGTGAAGACCGCGAGCTTGATGCTGTTCGTCAGCGCGCTCGAGAACAGCTCGTCGCCGAGCACGTTGTCGTACCAGCGCAGGGTCACGCCATCCATCGGGAAGGCGGGCACGTCGCGGGTCGTGAAGGACAGCACGACGACGATCACCAGCGGGGCGAACAGGAACGCCAGCACGCCCGGGACCAGCGCGTACGGCCACAGGCGGGCGCCGGGGATGCGCACGGCCCAGCGCGGGCCGACGGCCGGCCGGTGCTCCTTCCAGACCGAACCCAGCACCCGCAGCGGGCGCCGCAGCAGCCGCGGGACGACGAACACGACCAGCGCGAACAGGAGCAGCATCGTGAACGCCAGCGCGGAGCCCAGCGGGTAGTTGTTCGTCAGGCCGAAGCTGTTGGCGATCGGCTTGCCGATCATGAGCCCGTCGGTGCCGCCCACCAGCGTCGGCGTCACGTAGTCCCCGCTGGCGAGCACGAAGGCGAACGCGAAGCCGGCGAGCGCGGCCTTGCGGGTCGCCGGCACCACGACCTTCCAGAAGACCGTCCACGGCCGGGCGCCCAGGTCGCGGGCGGCCTCGATCGAGGCCGGGTCCACGTTCTGCATCGCCGCCCAGATCGGCAGCAGCACGAACGGCAGGAACACGTTCGTGAGCGTCACGATGACGGCGAAGCGGTTGAACAGGAGGAAGTCGAGCGGCTGGTCGACGATCCCGATCTCCTGCAGGAACCAGTTGATGACGCCGGTGCGCCCGAGGATCGACTGGAACGCGTACACGCGGACGAGGTAGGACGCGAACATCGACAGCAGGACCGCGAACAGCAGCGCGTTGCGCCAGCGCGTGAACCGGAAGCGGGCGGCGTACGCGAACGGATAGGCCAGGATCACCGCGATGGCGCCCACCGCGGCACCGGTCCCCAGCGAGCGCGCGAACAGGCGCAGGTAGTAGCCGTCCAGCAGCCCCGCGCGGTAGTTGGCCAGCGTCCAGTCGTGGACGATGACGAAGTTGCTCAGCTGCCAGAACGAGTAGACGAACAGGATGGCGAGGGGCAGCGCGCACGCCACCGCGAGCAGCGAGCCGAGCGGCGCGACCTGAACGGGAATGCGCAGGCGGTGCATCGTCAGTTCGCCAGGACCCGGGCGGCGTCGGCGTCCCACTCGACGGCGACGCGGTCGCCGCGCTGCGGCAGCGCCACGTGCGGCAGCACCGCCTGGTCGGCGATCAGGCGCCCTCCCGAACGCAGCCGCAGGATGCAGCGCACCGTGGCGCCCCGGAAGACGACGTCCTCGATCTCGCCCTGGAGCCCCGAGGACTCCGGGCCCGCCACGCGGACGCGCTCGGGCCGCACGCACAGGTGGCCCAGCGCGCCCGCGGTCACCCCGTCGCACGCCTCACCGGGCAGGACGCCGCCATCGGCCTCGATGCGCGCCACGCCGCCGGTGACGTCGCGGACCGTGCCGGAGATGACGTTGGACTCCCCGAGGAAGGTCGCGGCGAAGACGCAGTCGGGCCGGTCGTAGAGCTCCCGCGGCGCCGCGGTCTGCACGATGCGCCCACCGTCCATGAGCACGATGAGGTCGCTGAGCGCGAGCGCCTCGTCCTGGTCATGGGTGACGTAGACGAACGTCATGCCGAGCTGCTGCTGCAGCGCACGCAGTTCCTCCTGCATGTGGCGGCGCAGCTTCAGGTCCAGGGCGGCGAGCGGCTCGTCCAGCAGCAGGACGCGCGGGCGGTTGACCAACGCCCGCGCCACCGCGACGCGCTGGGCCTGCCCGCCCGACAGCTGCTCGATGCGGCGGTCGCCGTGGTCCTGCAGGCGGCACATCGCCAGCGCCTGCTGCGCCCGTTCGCGCGCCTCCGCGCTCTTGACCCGGGCCGACTCGAGCCCGAACAGCACGTTCTCGAGCACCGTGCGGTGCGGGAACAGCGCGTAGCGCTGAAAGACCATGTTGACCGGGCGCCGCTCGGGCGGACGGCGACGCATGTCCTCACCGCCGATGGCCACCGTCCCCGTGTCGGGCTGCTCGAAGCCGGCGAGGATCCGCAACAGCGTCGTCTTCCCGCACCCGGACGGTCCGAGCAGCGTGTAGAATTTTCCACGTTCCATTTCAAAACTGATGTCTTTGAGCACAACGGTGTCGTCGTCATAGTTGTGGCTGACACCTTCGAAGCGGATAATTGCATGTTCCGACATCGGCACAACCTACCTTTCCATCGCAATCAATGGGCATACCCCTACATTATAATAAGAATTGTCCCGTTA
>Ga0164243_10010095_pt1 | contig 13615 bp, 11 predicted proteins | sample OricompcompostOP_FD_108781 | JGI IMG/M metagenome (GOLD analysis project Ga0164243, IMG submission 108781) | Organic Plus compost microbial communities from Emeryville, California, USA - Original compost - Organic plus compost (OP) | ecosystem: Engineered > Solid waste > Mixed feedstock >... | reverse complement strand
GCGCGATTGAGCCGGTTCCTGCGATGATGGTCACACCGACTCGCTGTTCAAGCGCACACAGGCCAAGCTCTGCATCGTTGGTAATATGGAGGATAGCAGCGTATTTCGAGAGTGAGGGAAGGATAGCGTCAATATCCTCCTGACGGGCGATCCCGGCGATGCCAAGCCAGCCCTTCTGAAGCGGCAACGAGCATCCCGCGTTTCGAGCGGCATCCTCAATTGCACTCTGCATCTGTTGAATGGCTGCTTCCAGCCCCACCTGTGTGAAGTTGGCAGAGCCTCCCTGCCCGCGCCCGACCTCCTGCCCTGTTGCGTCAACAATCACCGCGTAGGTTTTGCTCCCACCACAGTCAAGCCCGAGGAAATAGTTCTCCATAAAAAGAAGTACCTTTCTTGTCAGTAATGGTTATGAACATAGCATCGGTTTCGAGGCGCTGTCAACATTTCTGCCCGCCTGATACATATGCTATAATCAGGAAGACTTGAGAAGGGAGCGAGGGAGAACGTGAAGCAATTCTCACCGGATTTTCTCCGTGTTGCGGCCATTACACCTGAGTTGCGCGTTGCGGATGTGCGCTACAACACACAGGCGATTATTGAAGCCTTGCGCCAGGCGGCGGCTCAGGGGTGTCAGGTGGTACTTTTTCCGGAACTATGCATTACAGGGTATACCTGTGCCGATCTCTTCTATCAGCAACTGTTGTTGCAGCGAGCAAGTGAGGCACTACAGGAGATTGCGCAGGCGGCGGCAGACTATCAGCTTGTGGCGCTGGTCGGTTTGCCGATGGAGGTAGAGGGAAAGCTGTATAACTGTGCTGCTCTGGTCAGTGGACAGGGCGTTCTGGGCATCGTTCCTAAGACCTATTTGCCCAATACCAACGAATACTATGAGGAGCGATGGTTCAGTTCTTCCAGAGATTGTCCTGTTGATACGATTCAGCTTGCCGGGAAAGCGATTCCTTTTGGTACCGATCTGCTCTTTACAGCGACGAACTTCCCGGGCTGTGTGCTCGGCATCGAGATCTGTGAGGATCTATGGGCTGTTGAGCCGCCAAGCGGGCGTATGGCGTTGGCCGGAGCGACTGTCCTGTTGAATCCCTCAGCCAGTGATGAGATCCTGGGGAAAGATGGGTATCGCAGGGCGCTGATTCAGCAGCAGGCGGCCCGCTGTCTGGCGGCCTATATCTATGCCGCTGCCGGACCTGGCGAATCGACCACGGATGTGGTCTTCGATGGACACTCGGTCATCTGTGAGAATGGTCTGATTCTGGCTGAAACGGAGCGCTTTCAGTTCTCGACACAGATAGCAGTTGCGGATGTGGATGTGCAACGACTCAACCATGAGCGCCTGCGCAATAGCAGCTTCTCGTCAGCTCTGCCTCAGCAGGCGTTCAGGAAGATCGAAGTGACCATCCCTGCTGGTCTTGTGGAGCGCGAAACCCTGATCCGGCCTGACCTGACACCGACGCCGTTTGTGCCGGCGAACCCTGCACTGCGGGCGCAGCACTGCCGGGAGATCTTTCAGCTTCAGGCGGTCGGGCTGGCGAAGCGGCTCAAGCACACAGGCATGAAGCGGGTGACACTCGGGCTCTCGGGCGGGCTTGATTCGACTCTGGCCTTGCTGGTCGTGCAGCAGGCGTTTCAGAAGCTCTCGTTGAGCAGTGATGGCATTGTCGCGATTACCATGCCCGGGTTTGGCACCACAAGCCGCACGCTTACCAATGCCGAAAGGCTGGCAAAATCGCTCGGGATCACGCTTCGACAGATCCCGATTCGTGACGCGGTGTTGCAGCATTTCCGCGATATTGACCATGATCCCAATACGCATGACATCACGTATGAGAATGCACAGGCTCGCGAGCGGACTCAGATTTTGATGGATGTGGCGAACCAGATCGGCGGAATGATGGTCGGTACTGGAGACCTCTCGGAGCTGGCGCTTGGCTGGTGCACCTATAACGCCGATCATATGTCCATGTATCATGTGAATGCCGGGGTGCCGAAGACCCTGGTGCGCTACTTGATCGAGTGGTGCGCTGAGAGCGTCTATACCGGCGAAACCAGCGAGGTGCTACGCGATATCAATGCGACGCCAATCAGCCCGGAACTCTTGCCGCCCGATGCGCAGGGCAAGCTGGTTCAGGAGACGGAGGCGACTATAGGGCCCTATGTATTGCATGATTTCTTTCTGTACTATGTGGTGCGGCATGCTTTTACACCGGACAAGATTTTCCGGCTGGCCCGTCAGGTCTTCGCGGCGCATCATACGCCTGCGGAACTGGTGCGCTGGCTGCGCGTCTTCTATCAGCGTTTCTTCCATGCACAATTCAAGCGGTCAGCGATGCCCGATGGGCCGAAGGTCGGTTCGGTTGCCCTGTCACCGCGCGGGGATTGGCGTATGCCCAGTGATGCAAGCGCAGCGCTCTGGCTTCAGGAGCTAGACGAGCTACAACAAAGCATTGAGGAAGGGTAGCGCTTCTTGAGGCCGCGTTCGAGGTGATGCGGCCTCTTTGCTCGGTCAGGCTGAGAGCTCCGGGGCAGCCTGCCAGGCCAACACGTGCTGAAGCAGCTTCTTCCGATTGTGGATCAGCCATTCCTCGCTCCAGAAGGTATGCTGGACCCGATTCTGCATGCGGGCATCACAGCCCGGCAAGATAGCGCCCGATTCGGTGAATGAGCGAGGCCGCATCTCGCAAACGCAAGACATCGGGCGGCACGAGCAGCTCATCTTTGTGCAGGGGAAGATGGGCGGTATATGCACGTCCAAATGCATCGATAACCTCCCACTCCTGCTCGCTGCCCATCAGGTACACCGGCCACCAGCTTAACGCAACGCAGAGGTCCAGCACCCGCAGATCCGTTCCGGCGAACTCGAAATCAAGCACGGCTGTGACCTGATTGCCCTGTACCAGAATGTTCGCCGGGTCATAGTCGCGATGGAGCAATTGTTGCGGGAGTCGCTGATAGAGGCCCGGCGTCCGTTCCATAATATCCGTAAGCAAGGCGCGGAGCCGGTTGCTCTGTTCAGGCTCTAGCGGCAGGCGCTTGAGTGCAGCGAGTGGATCGGGGACCAATGGATAGGCGTGCGCGAAGTCACCAAAGGCTGTCTGCTCAGGTGCAGGGAGATCAAGCGTCGCGAGGGCGCTGTCAAGCTGTGCGAGTGCGACCCCGGCTGCACGAACCAGCGGGAGATGATGCCGTTCGGTTGGTGCTCCGCTCCCCTTGCCCGGCAGGCGACGCATGAGCGCGACAAGCGCCGTGCCATCATGGAGTAGATGTTCTCCTGTATGCGTCGATAACGGTACTGGAAGTGAGAACGAGAGTTGCTGCTTTGCAAGTTTAATGAGCAATTGGATCTCGTAGAGGATACGAGATACGTTATGTCTTCCCGGGGTGATGCGCAAGACATACTCTTCTCCCTCCTCGGTCTGAACGAGCCAGCTTGTATTGTTAGTTCCGCTTGTCAGCGGTGAAATATGCACAGGTCTGATTGACCAGGCGTCCAGGTACTGGTGCATAACGGTCCTCTCTCTTTTCTGTCGTCAGGATGATGTTTGCTCCAGGAAGAGTCCCTTCTTGAGTTGTGCCATGTACGCCTGAATGATAGCGGGAAGGTCGGTGTGTGTTTCCTCTTCCAGCCAGCATTGCAGCGCGACGCGAAACGCGGTCAGAGTAGTCGCGGCAATAAAGCGGATCTGTAGCGGGTCGTACTGTTCGCCCCAGTGCTTGCTGATGAACTCGCGCAGAAGTGGCTCAATGCTGACCATGCGATACAGGTAGCCCGGTTGCAGTTCTGGCGTGGTGAGGATGACGCGAGAGAGCAGATAAAAATGGTCGCGTCGGCGCTGATGGAGCTCTCCCAGTTGTGTAAAGATATCCTCAAGCGCGTCGTACAGCGTGATCCCGGCCGGCTGCTGCTCGAAGGCGCTTCTGGCAGTGTCGTGGAAGTCGCGCCAGCTCGCAAAAACAACATCTTCCTTTGAGGCGAAATAGCGGAAGAAGGTGCGAGGGGACAGGACAACGGCATTGGTAATATCTTCGATCGATGTGTTCTCGTACCCCTTTTCGAGGAAGAGGCGCAGTGCGGCTTCTTCGATGGCAATACGAGCCATCATTTTCTTGCGCTCCCTGAGGTTCAGTTCTCTCTTCATGCCCTTTTGCTCCTTCGATATGGTCATTCTCTGCCCTTTTTCCGAGGTTGACAAATGTCACTCACTGACATTATATTTGATAGTGATGATGCATGTCATCAGTATACGCTGTTTTGTCCAGTCACTTGCTCAAATTGAGGGTTCCGGTTGATAGGTAGAAAGGAACAGCATCAATGAAAGTCACAGCTTTTACGGACAGATGTATTGCCAGCGGTTCCTGCGTGCTGGCCTGCCCGCAGGTCTTCGATCAGCGGGAAACAGATGGCGTGGTTCGTGTCTTGCAGGAGCGCCCTCCACTGGAATTGTTGGAGAAGGTGAAAAATGCCGCTTTTGCCTGCCCGGCTCAGGTGTTTACCGTTGAGGATGAAGAGAACACGTCGGAACTGATTGTTGTAGAGGACGATAGCGAACAGGCGTAGATTGTGGGGTCACGTTGTTTTGCTATCGTTTTTTTGTAGAGGCAGTTGGTTTTCGCTCTAGCAGGTATGGTGTAGTGTATCTATAGAGTCTCTCAGGAGAGTGAAATGATGAGTGAAGAACAGCACGTACAAACAGCGGACGAAATACTCAATTACCCGTTTCCTACTGAGAATCGCCTTCAGTGCCCTGCCGAGTACAAGCGCTTACGGCAGGAATGCCCGGTTGCCCGCGTCCATATGCCGTATGGTGGCGATGCTTACCTGTTGACGCGCTATGCAGATGTCGCGAAGGCATTTCAGGACCCTCGTTGTGGCATGATTCAGCGTTCGGATGGCGATGTGCCGCGTATTGAGGCGGGCGACGTTGTAGGGGCCAGCTCCTCCAATGAATCGCTCTTCAGCGTCTCGGACAAGCGACATAACAAGATCCGTCGTCTGGTAACACAACTGTTTACCGTCCAGCATGCGAACACGCTTCGCGCACGTGTAGTCGAAGTTACCAACGAGCTGATCGATGCAATGGAGCGCTCTGGGCCACCGGCGGACCTGTTTGAGGATTACGCGATTCAGACACCGATGACCGTGCTCTGTGAGCTGCTTGGCATTCCGCGCAAGGATGAAAAGCTCTGGCGCGAGTGGGGCCGCACTGCTATTTCCAAGACGGTGAGCGTTGAACAGCGGCAGGCACAGTGGCAGAAGGTTGCGCTGTACCTGAAAGATATTATTGAGCAGGAGAGGCAAAACCCGCGCAATACAATCATCAGCGTGCTGGTGAAGGCACATGACGAGGGCGGCGACGAGGTCCTCACCGAGGGAGAGATGTACTCGTTCGCACTCGGGTTGATTGTCGCCGGGTTTGAGACAGTCAGCACGACCTTTACCAACTCTGCTTTCATCTTGCTCCAGCGTCCTGACCTCCTGGAACAGCTTAAGGAGCGAGTCGACGACCCTGAACGCATGGCCTCGGCTGTGGAAGAGATTCTGCGTATCACGCCTGTTGGCAATGGTCGTCCAAGAATTACCCGCGACGCAGTGGCGTTCGGTGACAAGACGATCCCGAGCGGAGAAGTCATTTTCCTGTCCACGCTCTCGGCCAACTATGATGAGGAGCGTTTCCCGGACCCGGAGAAGGTCGACTTTGACCGCACGGGTGGCCCGGTGATGAGCTTTGGTCGGGGCATTCATGCCTGCCTCGGTCAGCAGATTGCGCGGATGGAACTTCAGACGCTCTGGAGCACGCTTTTGAAGCGCCTGCCGACGATTCGCCTGGCTGTGCCTCCCGAGGAAGTGCCCTGGAGGCCAGATGAGACGCTGACATACGGTCCGGCCCATCTCCCTGTCACCTGGTAGTGTTCCTCGAGAAGGAGGGTGGTGTCATGCTCTCCTTCTCCCGCGTTTTATTCCCTAACCTCCATACCTTCAGATTCCCATAAACGTGCTTCTCCCTGGGTCCCCTTTCTATCCACGCATACCTGAACGGACTCGATAACCAGCACTACCCGGGTGGGTGGTGTGGTTGCCTCGTGTGGCTGGTATCCTTTTAGCAGAAGATCGTTCTGGATAGAGTAACTACTGCTAAAGGAGATACATTCTATGTTATTACGAGAAAAAAAGGGAAATCCTGCGACGGAGCCGGTCCCGGGGGTAGCACCAACGCGTCTGCACTTTATTGACAATATTCGTATCCTGCTTACTATTCCGGTTGTGCTGGTTCATCTTGCTGTTACGTATGCTATGCTGGCGCTCTGATATTATTATGACACGAGTTCTCAGCTCGATATAGTTACTGTACTTGTGCTTGCAGCCTTTGTGTTTATAAATCAGTCCTACTTTATGAGCTTCTTTTTCTGATATCAGCCTATTTTGTGCCGGGAGCATATGACCGCAAGGGTGGAGCCCGTTTCTGGAAAGAGCGTCTGCTGAGGCTTGGAGTGCCGTTACTGGTTGTCTCCTTTCTGCTCAATCCGCTGCTCAGCTATGTGACCGGTGCCAGGGGGTCATACTGGGAGCAGATCGGGCCGGCGTGCTCTGGTTTGTAGCGGCGCTGCTGCTGTTTACTGCGGGCTACGCGCTGTATCGTCGCTGGGGGCCGGAGTTGGATCTTTCTCGCCTGCCGAACGTGCCGACCTATCGCATGGCCCTGCTATTCACGCTGCTGATCGCGGCGATGACGTTTCTGGTGCGGCTGGTGTTTCCTCTGGGGCTGTTCATTCCCTGGGTCGGGTTTCAGCCTGGTAGCTTTCCACAGTACATCTGTATGTTTATTGTGGGCCTGATCGCCTATCGCTGCAACAGGTTCCAGCAGCTCCCGATATCTCTTGGGAGAAAAGCGCTGTGGGGTGTAGCGGCTGCATCGGCCATCCTCTTTCCGCTTTCGGTGCTGGTTGGATTTGATGGTGCGTTCGTGGGGGCTGCATTGGCAGGCCGCTACCTATGCGCTCTGGGAAGCGATCATGTGCACGCATGTCTGTATCGGGTTGTTGTTGTTTCGGCAGCGTTTGAACCGCCAGGGAAGCGTGCTGAAGGGGATGGCAGCGCAGTCGTACACAGTCTCTATCATTCATCCAATGGTCATCGTCGCGGGTGCGTTTCTCCTGCATTGGGTGCCGCTCTACCCGCTGGTAAAGTTCGTGGTAGCCGCGCTGCTCATGGTCCCGGTATGTTTTCTGCTTGCGGGGGCGCTGCGGGCCATCCCCGGAGCGAAGAAGATCCTGTAAGCCAACAGAAGAGACTGGTGGCGCTCCTTGCTATCAGCCTCTCTCATTGTGAGATGAACGCCCATGTCGCACATGGCAAGTCGTCAGACGGCTTCCGGTGCCGGGGGATTGGGTTGTATCCCCTTAAAAAGGAGGGGAAAGCTGCCCTCCTTAATTCCAGGTTCGGCCCGCGTTGATCTCCTCCTTTTTGCGGAACGCGGTTTCCAGATCGACCTGAAAGGCATTTGCCAGATCGAGCAGGTAGCTGAACACATCGGCGAACTCTTCCTCTAGCTCCCACCGCTTCTGTTTTGCCTGCTCCTGATAGAGTCCCTGAGCGTTCCGAATTGCCTTTGCCAGTTCACCGATCTCTTCGGTGAAGAGCAGGAACTTTTCGGCGTAACTATCTTTTGTCCAGCCGCGTTCCTTACAGATCTCATCCATATAGCGCTGAAGGTCGGGCAGGGTTGGATGTGCGGGTAGCTGTGCCATAGGATACCTCTTCTTTCTACTTAAAAATGAGAGCGAAGTTCGTGAAAAGCGGAGAGCGTGAGGAGCTGCCCTTCTCCCTGATGCACTACATCTTCATGCTCCAAACGCCACGTGTGCGGATGCGGAAGAAAGACCGCGTTCAGCCCGGCCGCAAGCGCGGGATTGATATCAGACCGGGGAGAGTTGCCAATCATCCAGGTATGGCGCGGGTCAAGATGCAGCTCCTCAACGATCCGGTGATAGGTCGGGACATCTTTTTCATGCACGATAAGCGCCTTCTGAAAGTAGTGCTCGATATTTGAGCGCTCGATCTTCAGTTTTTGCTCCTCAAGATCTCCTTTTGTCAACAGGAAGAGATCATGTCGAGGATAGAGATACTCCAGCGTATCTTGAACGCCATCAAGCAGCTCCAGCGGCTGCATGCGAATCTGTTCGCCAAAGCTACGCACCTGCTGAAGTTCCTCTTCCTGTGGATCTTTCTCGGCCAGACGGCAATAGGTCTCGACCAGGCTTCGGGTGAAGTTCACGGTTCCATAGCCCATCAGGCGCTCGACCTCGTCAAGCGTAGCCCGTACCTCTTCGGCGCTCAATTGTGAGTGGTTGAGGAAGGTGATAAAATTGTGAATGGCCTGCTCGAAGTATATGTTATTTTGCCAGAGTGTGTCATCTGCATCAAAAATGAGATGATAGCGCATGCTGAATCCTTTCTTGACTGCCTAGCCTGCCGGTTGCGCCGTCGAGGCCCGAATCATCAATGTGAGAGGGATGGTCAGTGACGCGGGGGCTGTCCCTTCTTCAAGCGCCTGCAAGAGCAACGCAAGCGCCTGCGCACCAATCGTGCGAGCTGGAATGGCAACGGTGGTCAACTCGGGGTCAAGCATGCTGGCGATAATGCTGTCATCGAAGCTGACAACCGAGAGATCACGCGGAATTGAGCGGTGCAGCGCCCGAGCTGCTTTGTAGACCCCAACCGCCAGCACATCGCTATCACAGACAATCGCTGATGGCGGCTCAGGGCAGGTCAGAAGCTGATGGGCGGCTCGCGATGCATCGGCACTGGTAAAAGCGGCACGCGCCAGATAGTCTGCTGGAAATGAGAGCCCGGCCTGCTGTAGCGCTGCCTGATAGGCATGATGTCGCTGATGGAACGAGGTGGCATCGACAGCGGCTCCCAGATGAGCAATGCGCCTGTGCCCCAGGTGAATGAGATGTTCCATTGCTGCCTGCATGCCTGCCTCCACGTCCAGTTGAAGCGATGGGAGGCCCTGATAGGTTTCATCGACAATGATCGCTTTCCCCTGCAAGACCTGCGCTATGCTCTCGCTGGGCGGTTGCAGGGTGCAGAACAGGAAACCGTCCACGGCGCGAGAGGTCAGTGCGTCCAGAACAACGTGTTGCCAGTCCTGTTCCTCGTGCAATTGAGCAAGCAGTACAGAGTAGCCCGATGTGCGTGCGGCTTCTTCAGCACCCTGAAGCACGGCGGCAAAGTAGGGGTTACTGACATCGGGAACGACGAGTGCAACAATTCGGGAGCGTCCAGAACGAAGCGTGCGTGCGGCTCTGTTCGGGTGGTAGCCAAGTTCACGCGCGGCTTGAAGGATGGCTTCCTGTGTGCGCTTCCCTACGCGGCCCTCCGCTTTTCCGCCAAAGACAAGTGACACGGCTGATTGCGAGACCCCGGCGCGACGCGCTACATCGAAACTGGTTGGGCGTGGCTGTTTCTCCTGCATACATTCCTCTCCGGGTACGTCATACGTATGACTTTACCCGATAAAGGCAGGACTTGTCAAGAGGCCCGATCGTTGCCGGGCCTCATTAAAGGTCTACTCATGAACCGGTTCCAGGACTGTTTCTTGTGGCTCCTCGGTCAGCGTGCGGGGCAGACCGCGCACCGAGAGGAACGTACAGATCAGTGCGATGATCCCGAGCCCGAGCATGACAAGCACGCTGCTGGTCGCGCGGGTTGCCATACTGGCGGTTGCTTGCCAGGACCAGAGCAGACTGACCAGTGCCGGACCGCAGAGAAAGCCAAACTGTCGCGCGGTGTTGGAAAGCGCGCTTGCGGCTCCGAGCGTTTCACGTGGGCCGATGCTCATCATAAAGGTGAGAAGCGGGCCGTAAGCGAGGCCATTGCCCAGGCCAAAGAGCAAGAGACGCCAGTCCAGATCAAGGGCGCTGGTCGGGGTGGCGATGGTCAGAAGGAGCATCAGTAGCCCGATCAGTGAGATCGTCCAGCCGAGAGGCATCATCAGCCGCACGCCCAGGCGGTCGGTCAGGAAGCCTCCGGGAGGACCTACAATCAGCATGCTGAGTGATGGAATCAGCAGGATAAAGCCGGAGGCCGCCAGATCGAGATGATGCACGGCTTGCAGCACGAATGGCATCAGATACGAGAGCGCTCCACTGGCTGAACTAAAGGCAAGCAGGATAACCAGCGAACCGAGAAAGCGGGGCTGACGCAGCAGGTAGCCCATCTGCCCGAAACCGCTCCGGGTGACAGTACCAAACATGACGCCGGGCAAGCAGAGCAGCGCCAGCACTGTCGCGATCAGCACAACCGGGATATTGACCAGGAACACGGCGGGCCATTCCCAGACGGAGAGCATGAGCCCCCCAAGCGCTGGCCCGGCAATGGCTCCTAATGGTCCCATTGAACCGAGAATTCCCATTGCTCGCCCGCGCTCGTGTGGCTCAATCGCGGCAGTGGCAATCGCCATTCCCTGTGAGCCGATCAGTGCTCCAAATGCGCCCTGTACCGCACGTCCGATCAGCAGCACAGAGAATGAGGGCGCAAAGGCGCAGATCATGCTGGCTATACCGAAGCCAAGCACGCCGACAAGAAAGGTGGTAAGTGGTGACCAGCGGGTGATAAGGAGCCCGGCGGGCAGCATCAGCAGGGTTAAGGGGACAGAATATACCATCATCACGGCGGACATAGCTGCGTCTGTCTGGTGAAAGGCACGCCCCATCACCGGGAGTGCCAGCGCAACCACATTCATATCAACAGAGAACATGATGATTGAGAGTCCGACCGCGAGAACAACGCCCCATCGACGCATGTTTTTTTCCTCCATCATAGATCAGTGTGTGTGAGTACGTCGATAGGGTAGCATTCGGGGAGAGTGGCGCACATCATCCCGAATGACGATAGGGTGTATGATGCTCGTTCGTCTGTTGGGGAACGGGATTGAGAAGACCCAGACGATGCGCGACCTTGATGGCGGAGGCGCGGTTATGCACGTTCAGCTTGCGATAGATGCTCTGCACTTGCGTGCGCACCGTGTTGACAGAGACAATCAACTGTTGTGCGATGTCGGCATTGGAGCGACCGAGTGAAAGCTGATAGAGCACACGTTGCTCTTGTGGACTGAGTGGCTCCAGCAGGGCAGGTGCAGGTTGGGGCTCTTCCGGTGAGGCATGTAGCAGGCGCTGGATGTAGCCAGCCAGAGAGGACGTCCGCGATGGAAGCAGGGAGAGTAGCAGGTCCATCATTGCTTTGCCCTCATCCAGAAACAGGCGCATATAGCCCTCGACATAGGTCTGTTCAAGCAGGGAACGAAGCGTCTGTTGTGCGCGGGCGTACTGCTTCTGTGCGGCATAGAGCAGGGCGAGCAGGGCCTGTATCTCATAGACACTGCGCATATGGCCCGATGCCTCAGCCTCGCGCCGCAGGCGTTGCAAGAGGTCGAGTGCCTCGTCATCGCGGTGCTGTCTGTGAAGCCAGCGAGCAAGTACCAGCGCCTCACGTTCGGCAGTGAAGGGCTGTACCGCCTCATCACGCGTGCTATGGATCCAGCGCTGTACGGTTGCCAGATCTCCCGCTGCCAGCGCTTGCTGTGCCTGTAGCGCCTGTATCTCACGAATGAGCGTCACAGGAAGGGAGCCAGAAAGGCCTTTCATGCTGTTTGCCAGCATGTGCAGCCGGTGAATGGCCTGCTGACTTTCTCCTCGGGCGTGACTGATGCGAGCAAGCTGCAAGGTTCCCTGTACCTGATGAAGCGTGTAGCCAAGCTGCTCATTGATGGCCAGTGCTTCCTGTATCTGCTGTTGGGCGGTAGCGAGCTCGTTCCACTCATACGAGATGTGTGCAAGGCCGAGCAGGGCGTGCGCGATATCATTGCTATAGATATGGGCCCTCGCCTCGTCCAGCGCGCGCTGATAGTAGTCGGCGGCGCGATGCAGTTCGCCCTGCTCCGTATAGGTGCGGGCCAGCATGTTCGCGGTCGTCCTTTTGAAGTAGTGATTATCGACCTCCTGACAGAGCGCGTAGGCCTCTTCGAGGAGCTGACGCGAGGTCGTGACCTCTCCCAGATGCAGTAATGCAGCTTTTCCTGCCATGCTCAGGCTCAGGCAGCGCCAGGAGAGTTGTTCGGGCGAGAGCAAGGTCAGGGCGTGTCGGGCATATTTCCCGGCCAGCTCGGAGTCATCCTGCCGCCAGGCAAGCAGGGCGCGAAATGCGTAGATTTCACCCAGGCGCGGATGATTGTTCTCGGCCTGAAAGTGCTCCTCCGCGATACGCAGGAACCCTTCGATGCTTTCCAGATGTTCCCCGGAGGGCTGCCAGGTGACGACGGTAAACAACCGGGCGATCGCGTATGCCAGGCAAAGCACCGGGTGCTGTGTGAGCTGCTCGGTGGGAAGCTGGCTTAACCAGTGATACAGGGCGTGGTAGTCGCGTTGCTGGTTTTCGTGTGGCGAGAGCGCAAGCAAGCGTTCAATCAAAACAATGGCACGCGGATAGTTGCGGGCGTGCAGCGCCGCCTCGATTGCTTCCGTGTAGAAGCCGTGCTGTTCATACCAGAGACTTGCCTGTGAAGAGAGAGCTGAGAGCGTCTCTGCTCCCAACCGCTGCCGGGCTTCCTGCTGCATGGCCTCGGCAAAGAGTCCATGATAGCGGTACCATTCACCCGCGCCGAGCGGCTCAAGGAATAGGTTCAGCCGGGCCAGCTCAGCAAGGATGTGCTGACTGTCATGGCTGCCGGTCAGTGCATCACAGAGGGAAGCGTTCAGGCGACCGAGTACGCTTGTCTGCAACAGAAACCGTTGCATGGGCTCAGGCTGTGTGTTCAGCACCTCTGTGACAAAATAGTCCTGCAACGAGTCCTGACGGCTCGCGAAGGTGTGCAGGATGGCGTCCATTTCCGGGAAGGCTGTGTGTGCTTGCAATGTGTACAGGAGCAGACGCAGCCCGGCGGCCCATCCTTCGAAGTGCGTCGTGATCTGCTGTGCGACCTCAGGGAGAACGGACGCTCCCGTTTCCTGTTGGAGCAGGCGCCGGGTTTCCGCTTGCGTAAAGCGCAGCGCCGCGGACTGGATCTCATAGAGCTCGTTCCGGGCACGCAGGCGAGCCAGCGGGAATGCCGGATCACTTCGTGTCGTGATGATGACGTGCATGTCCTCGGGGAGGTAGTCGAGGAAGAATGTCATGTTTTCCTGGATACGCTTGGAGGTAATAACGTGGTAATCATCCAGCACCAGCACACCCCCATGCCTGGATTGCGCCAGCTCGTTCAGGAACAGAGTCAGTGCTGTCTCGATGATTGATGGCTCGAAGGGTGGTTGTGCCTTCGTTTGAAGGAGCGTCAGGGCGTCCTGTATCCCGCTCTGGAAATGCAGGCAGGCGGTCATCACATAGCGCCAGAAACGGCTTGCATCGTTGTCGTCGGCATCCAGTGAGACCCAGGCAACCGGCGGCATGGACTCCTGTCGTGCGGCGATCCACTGCCGCACCAGAGTGGTTTTTCCTGAACCGGCGGGCGCGGAAATCAGGGTGAGCTTCTGTTCCAGGCTTCGATCAAGCTGACGCAGCAAGTGATCTCGGACGAGCAGCGCAGAATGTAGCCTGGGGAGCCGTGTT
>Ga0164243_10010094_pt1 | contig 13617 bp, 14 predicted proteins | sample OricompcompostOP_FD_108781 | JGI IMG/M metagenome (GOLD analysis project Ga0164243, IMG submission 108781) | Organic Plus compost microbial communities from Emeryville, California, USA - Original compost - Organic plus compost (OP) | ecosystem: Engineered > Solid waste > Mixed feedstock >... | reverse complement strand
GCCACAGCCCGTTGTGTTACCGAAGAAGAACCTTACCGCAGGTCACCCGTGCATCCGGCATCGGGCGGTCAGCGTCGTTCGCGCTTCTTGCGGGGTCGCTGCTGGATGTGGATGGGCGAGCCGACGAAGCCGAACTCCTCGCGCAGACGACGCTCGATGAACCTCATGTAGGACGCTTCGAGCTTGCCCGACGTGAACAGCACGAACGTGGGCGGAGACGTCGTGGCCTGCGTGCCGAACAGGATCTTGGCCTGCTTGCCGCCCCGCACCGGATGCGGGTGCTCGGCCACCAGACGACCCAGGAACGAGTTGAGCGCACCGGTCGAGACACGCGTCTGCCAACCGTCCAACGCGGCGTCGAGCGCACGGACCAGCCGGTCGACATGCCAGCCGGTCAGGGCCGTGATGTTGATGCGCGGCGCCCACTGCACCTGGACGAGTTCACGCTCGATCTCCTTGTCCAGGTAGTAGCGCCGCTCCTCGTCGACCAGATCCCATTTATTGAACGCGATGACCAGGGCACGACCCGCGTCGACGATCGTATGGAGGATCCGCTGATCCTGCTCGCTGATCGGTTGGCTCCCGTCGATCACCAACACGGCGACCTCGGCACGATCGATCGCCGTGTTGGTGCGCAGGCTGGCGTAGTACTCGTGCCCGGACGCTTCACGGACCCGTCGTCGGATGCCGGCGGTGTCGATGAACGTCCAGACCCGACCTCCGAGTTCGACCAGTTCGTCGACCGGGTCGACCGTGGTTCCGGACGCGTCGTCGACGACGACACGCTCCTCCCCCGCCAACTTGTTCAGCAGGCTGGACTTGCCGACATTGGGCTTGCCGACGATCGCGACCCGGTGCGGCCCCTCCTCGGCGTCCCAGTCCTCCTCGGGAGCCTCCGGCAGCGCCTGGAGAACCGCGTCCAACAGATCGCCGCTCCCTCGCCCGTGCAGTGCGGAGACCGGGAACGGCTCGCCCAGTCCGAGATTCCACAAGGCTGCGGCCTCGGCCTCGGTGCGCTGATCATCGACCTTGTTGGCCGCCAGCACGACCGGCTTCTTGGCCTTGCGCAGAATGCGCACCACCTGCTCGTCGGCATCGGTGATGCCGACCGTGGAGTCGACGACGAACAGCACCGCGTCGGCCACTTGGACCGCGATCTCGGCCTGGGCGGCAATGCGCTCGGCCAACCCCTTGGCGTCGGGATCCCAGCCGCCGGTGTCGACGACGGTGAACGTGCGCCCGTTCCACGTCGCTTCGTACGACACGCGGTCGCGGGTCACACCGGGGACGTCCTCGACGACCGCCTCGCGGCGCCCGATGATGCGGTTGACCAGCGTCGACTTACCCACATTGGGGCGACCGATGACCGCCAGAACCGGTTGATTGTCAGCCATCGTCGTCCTTCGCCGGCTGTGCGCCGGGCAGCGGACCGGGCAGGTCACGCTTGACGGCGTCCTTGGCCCAGGTCAGGTGGTTGAGCAGATGCTCGTGGATCTCGTCGGCCGCAGCGCCGATCATCTCGCCGGTGCGCGGCCACGGTTGCGCGTCCAGGCGGAACGGGCGGCCGTAGACCATGTCGATGTGTGCGCCCTTGGGCGGCCGACTCGACGCGTCGGCGCCCTTCTCGCGAGTGCCGAACATCACCAGTGGGACGATCGGTGCACCGCTGACCAGGGCGAGATAGGCGATGCCGCGCTTGATGGTGGTCAGTTCGCCGTCACCACGGGTCCCCTCGGGGAAGATCCCGACGGCCTGGCTGGCGGCCAGTGCCGATGCGGCGCGCCGCATGGCTCCGGTGTCGACGCGATCCCTGGCGACCCGGATCTGACTGATGAGGGACAGCAGGCGGCCCGTCCTGCCCTCGAACTCCTCCTCTTTCACCAGGGCGTGCACCTTGCGCGGCACCTTGATGAACATGAGCGGTCCGTCGAGCCAGCCGGTGTGGTTCGACGCGATGATGACCGGGCCGTCTTCGGGCACATACCCTTGACCCCGCTCGCGAATCTCCCACTTGCGCAGTGCCAGACCACCGAAGGCACCCCGGATCATGGTCAGTCCGGTCTCGGGCAGCCCCACCTGCATGCCACTCGTCGTGCTCATCGAGCCCCCTGTACTAGCCTGACGATCGTCTCGATGACCTCGTCCAAGGTCAGGAACGTGCTGTCCACCACGGTCGCACCCTCGGCCTGCGTCAACGGCGACGCCGCGCGGGTGGAATCGATCTGATCTCGACGCATCAGGGAAGCCTCGGTGGCAGCGGTGTCGTCGACACCTCGCTCCGCGGCCCGGCGGGCGGCGCGAGCAGCCGGATCGGCGACCAGATGGATCTTCACCTGGGCATCAGGTGCAACGACGCTGCCGATGTCGCGACCCTCGACCACGATGCCGCTGGACTCGGCGATCGCACGTCGCTGCAGGTCGACCAGCAGCTCGCGGACCCGTGGCACCGCGGCGACCGGGCTGACCCACGCCGTCACGGCATCCCCACGGATCGGCTCGGAGACGTCGACGTCGCCGACGTGGATCGTCGGGTGCGAAGGATCGGTGCCGGACACGATCACGGTGCGTTCGGCCGCCGCGGCCACGGCCTCCGGATCGCCCAGATCCACTCCGGCTTCGAGCAACGCCCACGTGATGGCCCGGTACATCGCTCCGGTGTCCAGATACGCCAGGCCGAGACGGGCGGCGACACCGCGCGACGTACTGGACTTGCCCGATCCGGACGGTCCGTCGATCGCGACGACGAGGGGCGTGCTCACGTTCATCTCCTAGTTAGCGGTGCGCGGCCCAGCCGCGGGCGGTCAATGCATCGACCAGTGTGTCAGCACCGGTCTCCAGGACCGAGATCTCGACCTGACCCACCAGACGTCCCAGTTCGTGATCGATGCGGATGTCCTCGATGTTCACGTCCGATTCTCCCGTATCGGCCATGAGTCGTGACAACTCGCCCGGCTGATCCGACACCGAGACATACACCACAGCGAGTCGTTCGCTCGCACCGCCGTGACGGCCCGGGATCAGGCCGCTTCCGGCGCGACCCGCATCGAGGAGTCCGGACAGCTCGGCAGGATCGGTGTCCAATGATTCGATGGCCCTGTCGATCGATGTGCGCAGGGCTTCCAGCAGGCGGCGGACCTCGCCGGCGTTGCCACCCAGGATGTCGATCCACAGGCCCGTCTCGCTGCCCGCGATGCGGGTCACGTCGCGCAGGCCTGGACCGGCCAGATCGAGGGCGCCCTCGGGGGCGTCGTTGAGCAGGCCCGCGACCGCGACCGACGCGAGATGCGGCACATGGGACACCAGCGCGACGGCCCGGTCGTGGTTCTCGGCGTCCATCCGTCGCGGCACAGCACCGACACTCTCGGCCACCGCGGTGACCAGCATCACGGCGGTCTCGGCGGACGACGAGGTAGGGACGATGGCCCACGGGCGCCCCTCGAACAACCGCGCGGCGGCGGCCATCGGGCCGGAGCGCTCCTTGCCGGCCATCGGGTGACCGCCGACGAACCTTCCGGCGTTCGCAGAACGTTCGACCGTGTCGATCAGCTCGGTCTTGACGCTGGTGACATCGGTGACGACCGCCTCCGGATGGTCGGCCAGGGCCTTCAGCGTGACGTCGGCGACGACCGACGGCGGCACCGCGACGACGACCAGTTCAGGATCGTCGACCGAATCCGCGCTGCCTGCGCCTCGCGATACGGCCAACTCGACATTGGACGGCACCGCGTCCGCAAGATGCACCGTCCTGCCCTGTTCGGTCAGGGCCAGCGCCAGTGACGTGCCGATCAGTCCACACCCGATCACCAGGACCGGACGATCGTCGCTCATGCCGCCACGCTGTCGAGCAGAGCGCCGAGTTCATCGCGCGTCAGGTCACGCATCGCGCCGACCGAGAGCCCGCCCAGGCGCAGTGGGCCGAATGCCGTGCGGGTCAGTTCGACGACCGGATGGCCGACATGATCGAGCATGCGGCGCACGATGCGGTTGCGGCCGATGTGCACATCCAGTTCGACCAAGGAGCGGCCCCGGGACCGGTCCTTGACCACGAACCGGTCTGCTTTCGCGGGGCCGTCGTCGAGGTCGATGCCGTTGAGCAGGTCACGGCCCACGTGGTTGTCCACCGATCCCTTCACGAGCGCGACGTACGTCTTGGTGACCTCGAACGACGGATGCGCCAACCGGTGGGCGAGATCGCCGTCGTTGGTCAGAATCAGCAGGCCCGAGGTTTCGGTGTCGAGCCGTCCGACGTGGAACAGGCGGTCCGTGCGGTCTCCCAGGAGTCCCGACAGGTCGGGGCGTCCCTGCTCATCTGACATCGACGAGACGACGCCGCGCGGCTTGTTGAGGGCCAGGTAGGCGTGGTCGTTGGGAGGCGGGATGCGCGTGCCGTCGACACGAATGACATCGGTCATCGGGTCGACCCGCGCGCCCATCTGGGTGATGATCTCGCCGTTGACCTCGACATGACCGTCGGCCATGAGCTCCTCACACCGGCGACGACTCGCGATCCCCGCCGACGCCAGCACCTTCTGCAGCCTGATCCCCTGGTGATCCTCAGCCATCGGTGTCGTCCGAGTCCTCAGGCAGCGGTTCGGGCGGATCGGCCGGCTGTGCCACCGCCTCGACGAACGCATCTTCATCGAGGTCCTCCAGTTCGGGCAGCAACGGCGCAAGATCGGGAAGTTCGGACAGATCGTCCAGGCCCATGCGTTCCAGGAAGTACGGCGTCGTGACGTACAGCGTCGCGCCGCTCTCACCGTCGGCGCCGGCCTCGGTGATCAGGCCACGTGTCACGAGGGTGCGGACGACACCGTCGACGTTGACGCCTCGGATCGCGGAGATGCGTGAACGGCTGATGGGTTGGCGGTAGGCGACGACCGCCATGGTCTCCAGCGCCGCCTGGGTGAGGCGCGCGTGCTGACCCTCCAGTACGAATCGTTCGACCGCGGGCGCAAACGCCTCACGGGAGTAGAACCGCCACCCGCCGCCGACGTTGCGCAGTTCGAACCCTCTGCCCTGTTCGGTGTATTCGGCGGCCAGATCGTCCAGCGCGGCCTGCACCTCGGTCGGCGGATGTCCGACGGCCTGCGCGAGGGTCAAATGATCCAACGGCTGATCTGCGACCATCAGGACGGCCTCCAGCGCCGGACGCAGGTCCAGGACCTGTAGTTCCAGTTCGTCCTCGCGGGTCGTCCCGGTGGTGGGCGTCTCAGTCATCGGTGTCCCCAGGTGAATCGGGTGTGGGTGGTTCGGACTCGGGATCGGTCATCAGCGCGACGGGTTCGACATCCGGGCCGGTGTCCGGCTCCAGACCCGTCTCGACCACGGGCGGTTCGTCGAACTCGTCGCCGACGTCGATGTCGCCGTCGGTGGTACCGGTCCAGCGCACCAGCAACTCACCCAGCGGCGTGGCCTGCTCCAGACCGATCGCGCCCTCACGGAACAGTTCCAGCAGCCCCAGGAAACGGGCCACCTTGGTCATCAGGTCCGGTGCGTCGGCGGTCAGCGCCCGGAACGTCATCTCGTGACTGCGTCGCAACTGGTCGACCATCAGGTGCACCTGCTCGCGGACGCTGACCTGAGGGGCGTGCAGGTGCGCCAGCGACACGACCGGAACCGGCTTGGCCTGGAACACCGCTGCGGCGAGCTGCGCCAGATCGTCGGGTCCGGCCGAGATCACGACTTCGGGCAGCAGTTCGGAGAAGCGCGATTCCAACTGCGCGACTCGCGGGAACCTCTTCCGTTCGGCTTCGAGCCGTTGCGCGAACGAGGCAGCGACCTGTTTGAACGCCTTGTACTGCATCAGACGCGCGAACAGCAGATCGCGGGCCTCCAGCAACGCCAGATCGTCCTCGTCCTCGACATCGGCCTGCGGGAGCAGCCGCGCGGCTTTGAGGTCCAACAGGGTCGAGGCGACCAGCAGGAAGTTGGTGGTCTGCTCCAGATCGTCGTCGAGCGTCTTGACGTAGGAGATGAACTCGGTGGTGACCGCCGACAACGCGACCTCGGTGATGTCCAGTTCGTGTTTGGAGATCAGTTGCAACAGCAGGTCGAACGGTCCCTCGAAGTTGGTCAGATTGACCGAGAAGCCGTCCTTGCGTTGCGGTGGAGGTTCGATGTCGGTGACGGTCACGCGCCGCCCAATCGCTGCGCCACAGCGCTGTCGGTGCCGTGGGTCTCCAGTTCGGCCAGGGCCTCGGCGATCGCCGCCCGGACGAAGCGTCCCCGGTCGACCGTGCGGCCGAGCGCGACCCGCAGTTGCAGGCGCGCCTGCTCGATGGCCATCAGTTCTTCGGCCGTCAGGTAGACGGTCATCTTCTCGTCGTGCTTGACCCGGCCGCTGTCGGCCGGTGTGTCGGATTCGGCTTGCGCTGTGGCCTTCTTCTTGGCCGTGGGCCGGAACAGTTCGTCGGCCCCGGGCATGCTCACGCGTCGGGGCATCGCTGCAGCACCTCCCGCGCGAGCTGGCGGTAGGCGATCGCCCCGGGCGAGGTCGGCGAGTACTCCGTGATGGGCTCACCGGCGACCGTGGAGTCGGAGAACTTGACGGTACGTCGGATCACGGTGTGGAACACCAGATCGCCCCATCCCTGCACCAGGGTCGACAGCACTTCCTTGTCGTGCAGCGTGCGGCTGTCGAACATCGTGCCGAGCAGCCCGACGATCTGCAGGTCGTCGTTGGTGCGTTCCTGCACCCGTTCGATGGTCTCCTTGAGCAGGGCGACTCCGCGCAGTGCGAAGTACTCGCATTCGAGCGGGATGATGACCCCGTTCGCGGCGGTGAGAGCGTTGACGGTCAGTAGCCCGAGCGACGGCTGGCAGTCGATCAGGATGATGTCGTAGTCGTGACGAACCTGTTTGAGCACCCGCGCCAGCACCTGTTCACGACCGACTTCGGTCACGAGTTGCATCTCGGCCGCCGACAGATCGATGTTGGACGGCACCAGGTCGAGATTCTTCACCGCGGTGTTCAGGATCAGGTCCTTGACGCTGACCTGCCGGTCGATCAATGCGTCGTAGATGCTCTGGTCCAGGTCGTGGGCACCGACTCCCAGACCGACCGTCATCGAACCCTGTGGATCGAAGTCGACCAGGAGCACACGTCTGCCCAGTTCGGCCAGCGCGGCGCCCAGGGTGATTGTGGTCGTCGTCTTGCCGACACCGCCCTTCTGATTGCACATCGCGATGATGATCGCGGGCTGGCCGGGACGCCGCGGGCCGGGCTCCGGGAACTCCGGGAGCGGGCGACCCGTCGGTCCTACCGTGCTGTCGGTGAGCATGGCACTCCTCTGGATTTGTCGACATTCGTCACTCTACTCGCCGATCCTGGTGCCCGAGCCCGACACACTCACCACTCATTGGGGAGTTCCAGTGACGGGTGGGTCAGTGGGTCGCGCGGGGGTGGGCGGTGGCGTAGATCTCGCGCAGCTTCTCGACCGTGACCAGGGTGTAGATCTGGGTCGTGGTCACCGACGCGTGGCCGAGCAACTCCTGGACGACACGGACGTCCGCACCACCGTCGAGCAGATGGGTCGCGAACGAGTGCCGCAGGGTGTGCGGTGAGACGTCGACCGTGATGCCGGCGGCCTCGGCCGCCTTCTTCAACACGGTCCAGGCGCTCTGTCGCGACAGCCGTCCCCCACGGGCGTTGAGGAAGATCGCGGGTTCGGCTCTACTGACCAGGGCGGGACGCGATGCCGTCAGGTAGTCCTGGACCGCCGTGATCGCGAACGAGCCCAACGGGACGAGCCGCTGCTTGCCGCCTTTGCCGCGCAACAGCACGACGCCCTCGTCCAGGTCCACATCGTCCAGGTCCAGCCCCACGGCCTCGGAGATGCGGGCGCCCGTTCCGTAGAGGACCTCGAGCAACGCCCGATCCCTCGATGACAGGATTGTGCCGGCCGCCCCGGCGGCATCCAGGATCGCCTCGACCTGCCCGAGTTCGAGCGCCTTGGGCAGACGACTCGGCGGCCGCGGTGGCTTGATGGCGGCCGTGACGTCCTGCGCCACGACCTGCTCGCGCACCAGGAACCGGTGGAAGCCGCGCACCGCGACGATCGTGCGGGCCGCGCTGGCCGTTCCCAGGGGCGGATGGTCCTGATCTCCCGTGCGCAGGGCTCCCAGGAACGCGCTGACCAGGTTCTCGTCGATGTTCGCCGGATCGTCGACGTCGCGTGACAGCAGGAACTGCAGATAGCGGCGCAGATCGCGACGGTAGGAGCGCATCGTGTTGTCGGCCAGACCACGTTCGACCGACAGATGACTCAGGTACTCGGTGATCACCCGCTCGACCGGCGACACGTCACCGAGTCCGTCGTGCGTGCAGAGCCAGCAGTCCCGCGATGGTCATGGCGTCGGTGATCCGGCCCGCTGCCACGGCATCCAGCGCTTCCTCGAACGGCAGCCACCACTGGTCCATGTCGGCCTCCTCGGCCTCACGCACCGTTCGATCGTCGGCCGGGACCGGCGACAGATCTGTGGCCAGGAACACCTCCCACATCTCACTTGAGTAGCCGGGCGTCGCATGAGCGACATACAGGCTCTCCCAGTGCTCGGCGACGACATCGGCCTCCTCGGCCAGTTCACGCCGCGCAGCGTCGAGGTTCGCCTCTCCCGGCACGTCGAGGGTTCCGGCGGGCAGTTCCAGCAGACGCTGACCGACCGGATGCCGGTACTGCTGGACGAGCAGCACGCGGTCGTCCTCGTCGAGCGCCAGCACCCCCACCGCACCGTGCGGCCGGACCACCAGGCGAGGGTGCTCTCCCCCGGCCGGATCCGTGATGGTGTCGGTACGCACCTGGGCATACGGGCTGTCGTGCACGACCGTGCTGTCGGCGACCGGCCAGGTCGCGGTGGTGTCGCTGAGCGGCTGTCCGTCGGCCAGCCGACCCGTCAGGGTCCGATGGTCGGTCGCGTCCCCTACCTGGCGCTCGCTCATGCCAGCTCGTCGACCGGCAGTCGTGTCTCCTTCTGACGGATCAGGGCGGCGGCTGCCAGCCCCGTGAACAGCGGATGCGGACGCGTGGGGCGCGAGCGCAGTTCCGGATGGGCCTGGGTCGCGATGTAGTACGGATGGGTCTCGCGCGGCAGCTCGACGAACTCCACCAGCGAGGCGTCCGGCGACGTACCGCTGAACACCAGACCGGCCTGCTCCAACTGCCCACGGTAGGAGTTGTTGACCTCGTAGCGGTGCCGGTGCCGCTCGTCGACCTTGTCGCCGGCGTACACCTCGGCCGCGATGGACCCGGGCGCGAGGGCCGCCGGGTACAGCCCGAGCCGCATCGTGCCGCCCAGATCGCCGGCGCCGTCGACGATGTCCAGCTGCTCGGCCATGGTCGCGATGACCGGATGCTCGGTCTGCGGGTCGAACTCGGTGGAACTGGCATCGGCCACACCCGCGACGTTGCGGGCGTATTCGATGACCATGCACTGCAGGCCCAAGCACAGGCCGAGCGTCGGAATCCGATGCTCACGGGCGTACCGCAGCGCGCCCAGTTTGCCCTCGATGCCGCGGATGCCGAAACCGCCGGGCACGCACACGCCGTCGACGTCCGACAACTGCCGCGCAGCACCAGCCTCGGTGGCGCACTCATCGGAGGCGACCCACCGCAACTCGATCCTGGCGTTGTTGGCGAAACCACCGGCACGCAGGGCCTCGGCGACCGACAGATACGCATCGGGCAGGTCGATGTACTTGCCGACCAGTGCAATGGTGATCTGCTCGGCCGGCTGGTGCACCCGCTCCAACAACGCGTCCCACTCGGTCCAGTTCACGTCACGGAACGGCAGATCCAGACGACGTACCACGTAGGCGTCCAGGCCCTCACGGTGCAGCACCTTGGGGATGTCGTAGATGGACGGTGCGTCGGCGCACGTCACGACGGCCTCGGATTCGACGTCGCACATCAGCGCGATCTTGTCCTTGACGCTCTCGGTCAACGGACGATCCGAGCGACACACGATGGCGTCGGGCTGGATACCGATGGACCGCAGTGCCGCGACCGAGTGCTGCGTCGGCTTGGTCTTGAGTTCCTTGGACGGCCCGATGTACGGGATGAGCGACACGTGCAGGAAGAACACGTTGCCGCGACCGACCTCCTGGCGCACCTGCCGCGCCGACTCCAGGAACGGCTGGCTCTCGATGTCACCGACGGTGCCGCCGATCTCGTGGATCACGACATCGACCTCGGGCCCGCCCATCGCGAGCATGCGGTCCTTGATCTCATTGGTGATGTGCGGGATGACCTGCACCGTGTCACCCAGGTAGTCACCGCGCCGTTCGCGTGCGATGACCTCGGAGTACACCTGGCCCGTGGTGACATTGGCCCGCCCGACCAGATCCTCGTCGAGGAACCGCTCGTAATGGCCGATGTCCAGATCGGTCTCGGCGCCGTCGTCGGTGACGAACACCTCACCGTGCTGGAACGGGTTCATGGTGCCCGGATCGACGTTGAGGTACGGATCGAGCTTCTGCATCGTGACGCGCAGTCCGCGCGACTTCAGCAGCCGTCCCAGGCTCGAGGCGGTGAGCCCCTTGCCCAGCGAGGAAGCGACCCCGCCGGTGACGAACACGTGCTTGGTGACGGCGTTCCCAGCCAAGGTGACTCCCGTGGTTGTTCGGTGTCAGATCCCGAATGGGATCTGCTCCACGGAATTCCAGTCTAGACCGTCACCCCGACAGGTGGCGATCCGGACACGCCGCCGCGACCGCCTACTCGGCGGTGGGCATCGCTCCGTCGGCGCTGCGGGACGTACCCCAGGCGCCGGAACGACCCGCGATCTCCTCGCCGAGCGCGAGGGCCACGACGACGCGACCCGCGGGCAGATCGGCGACGTCGACCGTCGAGACCTGCGACGTGCCCTCGGCCCCGCGCACCGCCTCGACGAGTCCGCCTTCGAGGGAAGCCGATGACGGACCGGTCACCACGACTCCAGCCGATGCCTGATCCAGGGCCGTTGCCAGCGCAGCGAGGCTCGCACCCTGCTGATTGGTCGCCGATGTCCGCGGCGCAGTCACCACGACGGCCAGATCGGCGCGCTGCTCGGGCTGTTCGCCCACCACCAGATCACCCTCGGTGAACGCCGCGGCCAACTGGGTCGATGCTTCGTCGGCGTCGGTCACCTTGGTCGCCAGGTAGGCGCGCGCCAGGGCCGCGCCGATGCGCGGGTACCCCGCCGACGCGGTCGACACCTCGCTGATCTCGGCGCCGGCCTTGTCCGCGACACCGTCGGCGAACTGGCGGCCGCCCGGATCGAGCAGTTTCGAGGTCAGCTCGATCTGACCGGACACGGTTCCACCAGCCTGCTCGATCGCACCCTGCACGCCCTTGACGTCGGTCGCCTGCACACCTGGAGTCGTGACGATCAGCACGGTGCGCGACTTCAGCGCGTCCTTGGCGATCAACGGCGCGGTGCGCGAGGCGTAGCCGGAGTCGAACGAGCGCACTCCCGAGTCGGTGGTCGAGCCCGACGCCGAACCGTCGTCATCGGTCTGGTCCAAGAAGCCGGCACCCAGCACGACGCCGGCGGCCAACGCCAACAGGACGGCCGTCAGCGAAACGACGTGGTAGCGGAAGTTGATCACGAGAAGATGCCTCCGATCGAGGAGCCGATGTCGTCCAGTCCGTCACGCACCTGTTCGAACCAGTCCTGGCCCGTAGGGGTGACGGTGATGGCGACGACGACGGCGAGCAGGCCCACGAGCAGCATGAGCAGGACGGGCCACAAGGACATGGGACGTGGCGTGAGCGCGAGCGCCGACTTCGCATCGACCAGACGAGATCCGGCGCGGAGCCGGGTCACCACCTGGCGGGCGCTGTCACTGGGCGCTCGTTCGAGCAGGGCGTTCAACGACGGTGGGCCGCCTACGTGGATCACGACCGAGGCCTCATGCGTATCGGCCAACAAGATGGCCAGATCGTCATCGGCGCCGGTCGAGGTGAAGGTCACGACGTCCTTGCCGTGCTTCTCCAGACGTTCGGGTCGGCTGACGCGTCCGGTGGTCGTGGTGATCACGATTTCACCGGCCTCGCGGATGGCCTTCTCCGACAGCGAGTCGGCGTCGCCGACCAGGATGTGCACCGGGTGCCCCGCGGCCAGCAGCAGATCGGCTCCGCCGCCCGCACCGATGAGCACCGGATCGTTCTGGGAGATGAAGCGCTTGAGCCCGGCCAGATCGTCCTCGGCATCGTAATCCTTGGACACCACGACCACGGGCCGACCGCGCAAACGGGTCCGCACGCGCGGAACACCCGCCCCTGCCAGCAACATCGTCTGCTCCCGGCCGATGTGGTCGGCCGCATTGGCCGTCAGAGCGTCCAAACGGGTGGACAGACCCGCCTTGGCGTCCTTGAGCTTGGACGCGACGCGAGAGGCGTCCTGCTCGACCCCGGCGACGACCAGTGATCCGTCGAGCAGGACGCGACCTTCGTGGACCTGCACCTGCTCACCGCTGCGCAACCGCGACCAGATGCCCTCGTTGCCGACGTCGACCAGCGCGATTCCGGCATCCGAGAGCAGCTTGGGTCCCTGATTGGGCACCCGTCCGGTCGACGACGGTGCCGTGTTGAGAACGGCTGCGACCTTGGCCTCGATCAGCTCGCTGGCACGACGCTCGTCCAGGTCGACCAGATCGACCAGCGCGACGTCGCCCTCACGCAGCGAGGCGAAGTCGGCATCGCGGCGCGCGAGACGTACCGGGCCCACGACCCCGTCCAGGGTCTCCGCAGTGGACCGACTGGACCGGCGCAGGCTCGGTTTCCGTAGATTTGGCATCGCGGTCCATCGTCGCTGCTCGGCGCGGCGATTCCCGCCTGATCCCCCGGCGTGTCGCAGAAACAACAGGAATCACAGGCGTCACTCAGGTTTCCGTGGCAAGGTCGAGCAGTTCGCGGGCGTGGGCCTGGGCGCTGGCCGAATCGTCCTGGCCGGCCAGCATCCGCGCCAACTCGTCGACCCGTTGTTCATCTCGCAGTCGCACGACAGAACTGCGTGTGACGGCACCATCTGTCTTGTCGACCACGAAGTGGTGATGGGCGAACGCCGCGACCTGTGGCAGATGGGTCACGGCGATGACCTGGGCATGTTCGGCCAACCGGGCCAGTCGGCGACCGACCTCGACGGCCGCCTTGCCTCCGATACCGGCATCGACCTCGTCGAACACCAGGGTCGGAACGGTGGACTGATCGGACAGCACCACTTCGAGCGCGAGCATCAGCCGTGACAACTCGCCGCCACTGGCGCCCTTGGACAGAGGCCGCGGATCCATACCCCGATTCGCCGAGAACAGCAGTTCGACGTCGTCCAGGCCGTGCGGACCGGGCGTAGCGGTCCGGCTGCGGGTGACGCGCGGCTCCAGGTGGGCGTGCGGCATCGACAGGTGCGCCAGTTCGGCATCGACCAGACCCGAAAGTCGCTGCCCCGCCGCCGTGCGCAGTTCGGTGAGTCGATCGGCCAGACGGAGCACCTCAGGCTCAAGCCGGTCACGTTCGGAGGCCAGGTGCACGAGCCGTTCATCGTCGTGGTCGAGTTCGGCCAGCCGGGCCGCGCTCTTCTGCGCCCACGCCAGTACGTCGTCGAGCCCTGGTCCGTATTTGCGCTGCAGGGCGATGATCTGGG